>ERZ779888.888-NODE-888-length-32509-cov-13.198959_pt1 | contig 32509 bp, 33 predicted proteins | sample MGYA00511245_ERZ779888 | MGnify/ENA primary metagenome ERZ779888 (study PRJEB29588, sample SAMEA2155255) | human gut metagenome | biome: human gut; feature: human-associated habitat; material: faeces | place: Denmark | collected 2008/2010 ...
GGCGGCGATGTTCTTCATCGCCGGGGTCGCGGGGACCCTGCTGAGCGTCATGGACGAGATGCTGCGGAGAGGAAACGCGGACATGACCACGTACCGGATGAGGCTCGGCCTGCACGATACGACGGTGAGGGTGAAACGCACCACCGGTTACACGTACATCGACGGCCACCCGGGGGCGGGGGCCGAGATCGAGAGTTATTGCAGGATCTTCGGACTGGACCCCGAGCTCATGCTGGGGATGTGAGGGCCGTTTCGGGGCATGCGGCAGCGGGAGCCATGCAAAGGTCGAGATAATTCATGGGATGGTGCCGAATCCACGTCTCAGTTACTGTTTTCCTATGATCGGAACCCGTCGATAAGGGTCTGTCCGGGTGCCTTCGGGACCGGAACTGCCCTTTCCCGACCGAAAATCGCCCTCAATATCGGTCCGAAATTGCTCCATACCCTCCGTTCCTCATCGTTTCTCCTCGTGAAAACAGTAAGTGTGAACGAGGACAGCTCCTCAGATATCGATTCCGCCGTCTTGGACCTGAACCGGGGATAAAGGAACCTGATCATAGACATGCAGAACAGCGCCAGGAAGGATATCAGGATCCTGCCCTTTATCGACTCCTCTTTCGTACATCTGGCCGGCCTCCAGTCTATCCCGTGCTTCAGGTCCCGGAACGCCGTTTCCACGGCGTTCCTGTCCCTGTAATATCTCAACGTCCCCTCAGCTGTCAACGGACGGTTGGTCACGAGCACGAAAAGTCCTTCCCTGCCCGTGACCATGCGTCTCACCGCCTCCTCTATTGCCTCCTCGCGTGTGCGTCCTATCAGCGGGAACTGATACGACAGCCTGGTGTCGACGAAGCAGTTCGAATTGCGGTACTTCTTCCTCGGCTTCTTGCCCTTGGTCAGAGCCTGCTTCATCTCCTCCATCTCGTCGTAGTCATGCTCCGCCTTGCATCTGTATCTGTAGAATATGTCGGCCTTCAGCTTCTCATTCATGTACATGAATCTCCGACGTTTCAGGTTGCCTTCCCTGAACAGGTAGCTGATGTTCCCATCGATCCGTACCCAGTCATTTCTGTGCAGCTTGGCGAACGCATCGTCCGATGCGTTCAGCTGCAGGCGCGTCACGAATCCTAATCCTGAATCGTCCAGCATCCTCGCGTTATCCCTTGAATACGCACCGTTATCGAAAACGATCATCGAATACTTCCTGAGCAACGGCCTGATCTGCCTGAAGCTCTCGTCGAAATGGGAGACGTCCATGATGTTCCCGGGGTTTATCGTCAGTCCGATCGGCATGCCTGAATCCCTGTCCATCGCCAATCCTGCTGTTACCTGCGGCCTGTCCGGCCGATGATCCCTTGAATACCCCACACGGACGAAATCGTTCTGAGGCGCCTCGAAATACATCGAGGTCCAATCGACGAACACTGTATCCATTCCTACGCCATAGCTTTGCTTCAATCTCCTTCCCAGGAACTGAACGATCTCGTCGGAATGCTCCCCCACCCTCTCCACAGTACGGTACACGGACCTGGCGGCTCCGCCGCCCAGTCCGTACTCCGTACGGAAATGCGGGTTCTCCATAAGCCTGTCCAACCTGTTGACTGAGATTCCTGTCATCTCTATCGAATTCGCAACGAGAGCTTTGATCTCGTTCGATACGCTCTCCCCCTGGTTCCTCTTCAGCCCATCCAAAAAACAATCCAATCCCGTGTCCCTGAACACGGCATCCACGATGACCTTGTTGCCCATGGTCATCGAGAAGTTGTCGTTCGGTTCCGGCATCCTTGCGTTGATTCTCCTGCGTTTCTGGGACAAATGCTCACTATCCCGACCCACCTCAAACGCTGAACCACCGTAACCTTAATCAGTATCATATCGATGTGAAAGACGGCCTTTCGGCTTGTTTGAGGTTTGGTCGCTGAAAACATGGAAAGGCCGCTTATTATTCCTTGCCAGCGACTTCGGAGAAGATGATGCCTGAGCTCGCATCACATTGCCTTATGTGGCGAACTCGGGGTCCAAGAACGTTCGCTCGCCCGACAGTTGCATCAGGGAATTCATCGATGCGAAATTCAAAGGATCCAAGCAATACACCAAAGACAAGTGCAGATGGAGCCTTCAGCGTTCCAAGAGGATACTTGAGGCAGGAGGCTTCGATGCATCCCCCCTATAAAATCAATCATGAAGGGGTATTGTACATAATCGAACACTACCGCAACACCGATCATCTCGACACCTACATCGAAGGAGAGATCGATTATCTCAAGAGATATCTCAAATTCTACAGGAACGAGGTCATACAGGATATGGGAATCATGTTCTCACAGGACATGAGAGTCAACGCGCACTGGCTCGAAGAGGAACAGTACCAGGCACTCATGAATGTCGAAAAGACCCCCATCCAGGACATGGTCATCCATCTGGAGCTTCGTATGGGGTTGAGGAATGCAGAGTGCTGCCGCCTTACCCTCGATGACATCATGGACCGGGGCACCAAGCCCTATCTCAACGTCAGGGGGAAAGGCAGAGGCAACGGGAAATACAGGTCCGTACGCTTCAACAGGGAAACGAAGGCAGTCCTCAACAGATGGCTGGATGAAAGGGCAAGGATCGTCAAAATCGCCCAGGAGAACATCTCGCATTGGAGAGACCCCGGGCATCTGCTCTTGTGGTGCCACTACAAGAACCACCCCGATGTCGGTTACTACAAGGAGCATACCGGCAGTCTTGACGACATGGTCCTGGACCCTCTGAGAGCGAAGGTCGGATTCCATTTCTGCAATCATGACCTCAGAAGGACCTTCGGACGCAGGCTTTACCATGCCGGAGTGGACATCGAGACCATTTCCAAATTCCTTGGTCACGAATCGACGACTGAGTCTCTGAAGTATCTCGGAATCAACCTCGACGATATGGACAAGGGCATGGATCTGCTTGAACAATACGACAAGAAGATGGGGGTCCAACAGAACTGAAAAAAACTTCCGTCCGAAGGTTTGCCCTCTGTCCCACAAACCTTCGGACACCTTTTCAGACTGCTTTGAGAACCGAATACCGAAGGTGCTATTATGGACCCACAAAAAGACACAGTTGACGTGTTACACACCTTTCCCCCCTGCTCAAAAGGTACAGTGGAAGGGGTACCCAGATACTGTGGTACGCTTCGGATCGGGCACCTCGTACTTCTCATCCTCCCAGAACAGGTTGTCGCATACTCTGGCACATGCATAACCGCATTCCTCGTAGGTATCTTCCCGATACATCCTGAGCTTGGCGGAGGCCACCGTCTGACGGAACGGATCCGGTTCCAAGCCCACACACCCCACACCTCTGTACGAACATGCCAGATTCACGGTGCCGACGCCGCACAGGGGATCCAGTACGGATGCGGGGTCCACCTCATCCAAGATGGACTCGACAAGATCCACATCATATGCGGAAGATGATATGGGCCACCCATATCTCCCGCGACCGGGAGAGAACAGGTCTTCGAGGTATGCCGTCACGTGTCTGTGATAACATTCCCACCGTTTGATATTTTATAATCGTCCGACGATACTGGCCCGATTCGTATGAAAGGCTCAAGAGCTCTGCTCAAAATGCTCGAGGACAGAGATGTCGAGACGATGTTCGGCTACCCCGGAGGTGCCGTGATCCCCATATATGACGAGATAAGGGACTCCTCCATCAGGCACGTACTCGTAAGACACGAGCAGTGCGCGGCCCATGCGGCCGACGGATACGCCCGCGCCACCGGCAAGACCGGGGTCTGCCTTTCCACCTCCGGACCCGGAGCGACCAACATGGTCACCGGGATCGCCACCGCATATGCTGATTCCATACCTATGCTGGCACTTACCGGACAGGTCGGTTCCAAGGTCCTCGGTTCCGAGGCCTTCCAAGAAGTGGACGCATACAGCCTGATGATGTCCGTCACCAAGCATAACTTCCGCGTCACCGATGTCAAAAGACTTCCCCACGCGATAGACGAGGCTTGGCAGATCGCCGCATCCGGACGTCCCGGGCCCGTACATGTGGACCTTCCCGTGGACCAGATCAACGCCCAGATAGACGAGGCGATGACGAACGAGCACTTCGGTATCAAAAAACCCTGGGAGGACGTCTCCGGCATACCCGATGCCGTGAGGTTGATCAAGGAATGCCAGAAACCTGTCATCTTCGCAGGCGGAGGAGCGGTCGGAGCCGGTGCCTCCGACGAGGTGAAGAGACTGTCCCAGATGATCGGTGCACCGATCGTCACCCCCCTCATGGGTATCGGCATAGTCCCCTCCGCAGATCCTCTGAACATGGGGGCCCTCGGCATGCACGGCAGGATGTGCGCCATGGAGGCGTTCCAGAACTCCGACCTCATCATCGCGGTCGGGACCAAGTTCTCCGACAGGACATACTCGCCCCATACGGAACCCAGCAAGAAATGCAGGGTGATCCAGATCGACATAGACGCCACCCAGTTCGGGAAGTCCAACAGGACATCCGTCGACATCAAATGCGATGCCAAGAAGGCACTGGGTCTTCTGATAGACGCCCTTGGCGGAGAGACGGGACACGACCCCTGGACCAGACAGGTCAAGGAGTGGAAGAAGAGATGCACGTGCAACTACGACTACTACACCTCCCCCATAGTCCCGCAGAAGGTCATGAAGGAACTGAACTCGTTCTTCGACGAGGACACCATCATAACCACCGATGTGGGGCAGAACCAGATGTGGGCCATGCACTTCCTTGACGTCAAGAGACCCAGGCAGCTCCTGTCCTCCGGCTCCTTCGGGACCATGGGATTCGGCCTGCCTGCCGCAATAGGGGCGAAGGCCGCCAGACCGGACTGCAAGGTCGCGACCGTCGTAGGCGACGGAGGGCTGCAGATGGTCGTCCAGGAACTGGCCACCGCCGTGGCGGAGAAGCTTCCCGTGGTGGTCGTCCTCCTCAACAACGGATGGCTGGGCATGGTCAAACAATGGCAGAAACTGTTCTGGGACAAGAGGTACTCCGAGACCGAACTCGGGGACGATCCCGACTTCTGCATGATCGCCCAGGCGTATAAGGCCAAAGGGATCCACGTAGAAAGGGCCGGAGAGGTCCACGACGCCCTCAAAGAGGCATTCGACTGCGGCGAGACCTGCGTCGTCGACATCAAATGCGACCCGGAGGAGGATGCCCTCCCCATGCTTCCGCCCAACCCCGCTCTCGCACCCGTCAAGGGCAGATGCAAATTCTGAGGGACCCATCCTCGGTCCTTTAAAAACCGTCAGAGGCGATGCACACCTCTGACGGGACCCGTTTTCTTCTATATAGGGCACAGACGGCTTCTGCGTGACCTGATAAGTTACTTATAAATCATAGATATAGCAACGCTCAGAGGTTATTGTCATGGACACCAAGATTTACCATGATGAGGACGCGGATCTGAACGTCCTCAAGGGAAAGAAAGTCGCAGTTCTCGGATACGGAGCACAGGGACGCGCACAGGCTCTCAGCTTCCGCGACTCCGGATTTGACGTCACCATCGGAGTCAGGGAGAACGGACCCTCCTGGAAGAAGGCCAAGGAGGACGGAGGAATGACCGTCACCACCATGGACAAGGCCGTCAAGGACGCAGACGTCGTCCTGATGCTCCTTCCCGACGAGACCCAGCCCGACATCTACAAGGAGTTCGTCGAGCCCAACCTGAAGAAGGGTGCGGCCCTCGACTTCGCCCACGGTTTCGCCATCACCTACAAGCTCATCGTCCCCCCGAAGGACGTCGACGTCATCATGATGGCACCCAAGGCCCCCGGAGATGCGGAGAGGCAGCAGTTCGTCGAGGGATTCGGAGTCCCTGCCCTCATCGCCGTCCACCAGGATGCGACCGGCAACGCCAAGAAGATCGCACTCGCACTCGCCAAGGGACTCGGATGCACCCGCGCCGGAACCTTCGAGGTCGACAACTTCGACTACGAGACCAAATCCGACCTCTTCGGCGAGCAGGCCGTCGAGTGCGGAGGACTCTCCAAGCTGATCGAGGAGGGATTCCAGACCCTCGTCGACCAGGGATTCCCCCCGATCGTCGCATACTTCGAGTGCTGCCACGAGAACAAGCTCATCATCGACCTGGTCACCCAGGGCGGAATGGCATACATGTGGAACGTCTGCTCCAACACCGCCAAATACGGCGGACTGACCCGCAGGGACAAGGTCATCAACAAGGACTCTGTCGCAGGAATGAAAGAGATCTACAGAGAGATCGATTCCGGCGAGTTCAAGACCGAGTGGAGGCAGGAGTGGGCCAACGGACTCAAGAACCTGCACGCCATGATGGACGACGAGTCCAAGCTCCAGCTGGAGAAGACCGGTGCCGAGGTCAGGGCACTGTTCCAGCGCAAGGCGAACTGATAAACTTCAAAAGGAGCCGGATCGCATGCTTAAACTGCTGATAAGGACGAGGAACGGGGAATATCCCGCGGAGCTCGACGAGAGCGACATCAGCAGTGCGATCTGGTTCCTGTCCTCGCCCGAATTCTCGGCGGAAGCCAACCAGGTATCGGGCCTGTATTATTTCGAACTCCCTCTGGATCCTCTTGTAAAAGGGGAGGAGAAGGAGAAGTTCGAGACCGGAGACATCTGCTGGTGGCCCAAGGTCAACGCAATGGTGATATTCTACGGTCCGACCCCGCTCAGCGGAGAAGACGGAAAGCCCGTCTGGAAGTTCCCTCTGATAAAGATCGGGAGACTTACAGGGGACTTCTCGGACATGGACGACGCAGGGGACAGGCAGAAGTTCACACTCGTCCAGGAAATCTGAAGACGGCGTCTTCCATATCCTTGGATTTTACACATAAGGCATATTGCATCAGAACAATATTACCTTCAGGGCGACCTCTATCTTGGCATTGTTCGAAGTAGAGGATATCTTCACATCACCGACACTGGATATCCAGTTCCCATCACCTAGGCCATCCAGGCTTGTGAACAGGCTCAGTGACCCGCTACTGATACCGACATAGGCAAATGCCTCGTTCTTATTCTTGAATATGGGATTATTCTTGTTGATGGTCAACTCCAATGGACTGGTGCTCCCGATATCGACTGACACCGTGGTCGTCCACATTCCGCTGGACCCTGTGCTTTTGACGTAAAGATAGAGACAGAACTTATGGGAGGTGCTGAACACGACCTCCGCACTGGTCGATCCTTCGGATATGAAATTGCTATCCTTACCGCCGCTATTGGAGATCACGTATGAGTCGTGTGTACCCTCTTTCTCAGGACCGACCACATCTATCTTCGGATAATCCTCGTCATCGACGACGATATCGGAACTCTGCAGGAATATCACATTGCCCATATCGCTGCATACGGAGGTGTACGATCCCCTGTCCAGAGTGAAATACACGTCGAACGACGGTGCCTGTGAATAGGTCCCTCCTGCGGATACCCCCTCTATGGAGATGGAATAACCCCTCCCCGATTCGAGGGAGACCAACTCCCAGGTAAAAACCGAAGAATCCTCCGAAGGGGTGTAGGAAGTACCGTCTATCTTCAATACGACGCTGCTGAAAAACCCATGTGCCGTATCGTCAAGACTCACATTGACCGTCAGACCCGTCTCTGCATATGACGTCTTGCAACCCAGATACAGCGACGATTAACTCAGAACGACGGGCAGGCCTGCGGCGACCGTGTACGATCCGCCCGATGCGGTACATGCCGCAGTCCCTCTGCTGAATGCATTCGATGTCAGCGGATTTTCCAGCCCCTCATCGGAATAAAGATCGATGGACGCATATTCCGAACTGACCGAGTTCCCCGTGACGGAGACTTCGCTGGTTGTTGCGAAAGCGCAACCCAACGACTGTGCCGCAACGGCCAATACGCACAGGAGTGCGACGGCGGGAGCGATGTATCTCCTAATTGATTCCATTGAGAACTCTCCGGTATCCGGGCTTAATAATCAATCCAATCGTATAGCATTATAATAACGTAGCATATTGCGACTTGATTTTGTGGAAGGATTCCAACCCATATCTGGAAATCAACCTCATGATAGAGCGCCTACCGCACATATGGAGCGCAAGAGGAACCCCCTTGACATATGATTCCGGAAAGGACTTCCCACGATCGGTGCCTATGTGATTCGAAGACTGGAGGATATTATGGACCGTATCCACAGAAGGGGATCAATCTTCCATCCCGTCTCCGGAACAGAACGGACATGACTTGTCCCATGGATCGCTGACGAAGTGCCTTCCGCACCTCCTACACACGTAGAAACGGAAATCGTCGGCCCTCCATCCGGACGCACCGCAGAACGAGCATGATTGATCCCAACCATCGGAAAGATAGGTCCTTCCGCATTGGCTGCATTTCATGAAGAACACCTTGTCGGTTTCCCAACCGTGGGCCCCGCAATGAGGGCAGTAAGCGCTCCATTCGTCCGAGATAAAAACGTGACCGCAACTGCTGCATTTGTAGAACCGAACCAAGCTGTATCCCTTGGAATCTGGAACGCATACTGATTTAAAGAATTGCCCATGGCTGGATGGAAGAGGGGGAGACACGTGGACAAAACCCCTTTCCAAACCTGATTTCCACTGCCTTCCGCCACACATATGCATATGCATAAGTATGTGAGTATGCATAAGCATAAGCATTAGGGATGCACATGGATGATAAGACGGAATTCAATGAAGAATGGCCTGAATACGACCGTTTCGACGATTCTGCGAACGACGAAGCTTCGATCGACGACATCAGATGGGACCTCATCAACGACCACCTTGCCCGTACAGGAAGTCCTCTCAAAGGAGGGGATAAAGACACCCTCGTCCGCACCATGGGCCTCGCCAGGTGCATATCAGGAAAGATCAGGCCCGTCAACGCTGGACTCCTGATGTTCAGCGACGACCCGGAAAAGTACTTTGAAGGGGCCAGAATAGAGATGTCGGTGGTTTCCGGACCGGGATGCTCCATAGATAATGTCTTCGAAGGCCCCTTGGGGTTCCAGCTCGGATGTGCCCTCGGATTCGTGAAGAACGTGGTGGTCCGCGGAAAGACACAGGAGGACCGTAACGACCGCACATACAACTGGCCTTACGAAAGTGTGAAAGAAGCCCTTGTAAACGCCGTATGCCACAAGGACTACCGCATATCCGAGCCTATAACCGTGAAGGTGTTCCCGGACCGTATCGAGGTCATGAGTTTTCCGGGTCCCGACCCCCGTATCCCCGAAGAGCGCGTAAGGGACATGACTATGCGGTCGTCATCCCTCAGAAACGAACGCATCACAGGATTCCTCAGAGAGATGGGACTCGCCGAGGGTAGGAATACCGGAATGCGGAAGATCACATCGGCCATGGAAGACAACGGCTCCGGAAGACCCTTCTGCGAGACCGATACGGGAAGGACCTATCTCCGTACAGTCCTCCCGGTGAACGAAAGATTCCTGGACGAGACGTCCGAGACCCTCATTCCTCGGAAGAACCGCAGGAACACCTCGGACGATGTGAAAACACGTATAATGGAGGCCCTCGGGAAAGGAGGGTGCATGACGTCCAAGGAACTTTGCGTAGCCGTGGGATACAGCAATGTGAACAATCTGTTCCGCAGATGTCTCGCAGAACTCATGGAGGAGAGGGAGATATCCTTCCTCTACCCCCTCAATCCGAGGGACCCCCGCCAGAAGGTCTGTCTGGTGAAGAGGCGACCTCTGGCATGAACGGGGCGGGCATAAACCCGCCCTACGCTCACTGGAAGATCTCGCCGAGCATCTTCGCCGCGGCCTCCTCGGTCACCTTGGTCACCGAACCCTCCTCCCCCCCCTGATCAGACCGGCATAGTATCTGAACTGGTCCGCGGTGGTGGGGATGTCGATGATCGTCGTCTCCCTTATGGGCTTCCCTACATCCATGGCTTCGATCATAGCGAGTCTCGGGATGTTCTCCTCGATGATGTCGGCGATCTTGTTGAGTATCTTGGCCCTGTCCGCGGGCATGACGGCGGCCCATGCGGGGAACGCCTCCTCGGCTGCTTTCACGGCCGCATCCACGTCCTCCTTGGTCGCCTCCGCACACTCGGCGAGTTTCTCGCCCGTGGCGGAACAAACGGTCGTGAAGGTCTTGCCGTCGGAGGCGGAGACCCACTTCCCCCCGATGAACAACTTGTACTCTTTGTCGAGTTTCATTACGTCTGCGACTTCTGATTTCATTGCTAGACATATTCGGAACATCGTATGAAAATCGTGCTACTTGTTAGCACTTATCAATTGATACACGTTAACACATAGCACTGTTAAAAGACCCAGATGGATGGGATCACAAACAACGTATGTTGAAAAATCGGGTGGGGCGAACGCTCCCCACCCTCCGGAACCGACCGCAGACCATTACACTGCGGGAACGGATCCGAACGCGCCGTCTCTCTGCGAGATCCGAAGACGGATGCCGAAGGTTTCCGTTGCCGTACTCCCCGACGCGATGGAGTAATCATCCCACTCAATGTATTTAACCTACATTATCTGTTCCCAGCATTGGCATTATTTCGCATACTGTGGACACATGTGCGTCATACTACGGTCAGTTCATGGGGGAAATCAGTGAGCCTTTCGCACCCGTCCTCCGTGATCAGTACGGTGTCCTCGATCCTTATCCCTCCGACCCCGGGTATGTATATGCCGGGCTCCGCCGACACTATGTTCCCCGCAGACAGGACCTGTTCCGATCTGGGACTTACGTATATGGGCTGATGGACGTCCATACCGATACCGTGTCCGAATGAGTGGATGAATTTCCCTTTGAATTCGGAGGCGTCGATGATTTTCCTCGCGGCAAGGTCGGCATCCTTGGCCATGGCCCCGGCCCTGTAGGCGTCTATCCCCGCCTGCTGCGCCTCCCTTACCACCTCATATGCCCTCTCCAGGATCTCGGGAGGCTTACCGAGGAACAAGGTCCTGGTCATATCGGAACAATATCCTCCCCATTTGCACCCGAAATCGAAGAGTGCCGCATCGCCCTTCTTCAGACGATAGTCGGCCGGCATGTAGTGAGGCATGCTGGAATTGGGTCCGAAAGCCGCTATGGTGTCGAATGCGAGACCTCTCCCTCCGAGCTCCTGCATCCTGATCTCCATCCTGGTGGCGACATCGGTCTCGGAGACGCCTTCGGAAAGATAGTCGGGAAGCTCCTTGGCCACCTTGGAAGATATCGAGCAGGCCTTCCTGATGGCCTCGATCTCCTTCCCATCCTTTATCGCCACGGTGTCTGCCACGGCCTTCCTGGCATCGACCACCTCATAATCGTATCCGGTGAGTTTTTTGATGCCCGTGACCGTACTGTAGGGGACCGAATCCACGTTGAATCCGACCCTCTTGCATCCTTCGAGGGATTCCTTGAAGATGGATTCCAATTCCGACCTGTTATGGAACACCTTGACGTCCCCGCGGCCGGTACGCGCCGACTCCTCCTCCAGGACATTCACTATGACGTCCTGGGAACCGTCCTTCCTGACCACTATGTAACAGTCCTCGAACACCCCTCCCGTAGGCTCCAAGAGATATCTGTACGTGGAATCCAGGAAGTTCTCCCCGCCGTTGGCGATCACTATGGCGTCCATGTCGGGCGCATTCGCCATAAGCCTTTCCGATCTGCTTGCCATAGGGCCGCATATCGCATCGGAGTAGTTAAGACTGCATATGAAGGACGGTGTAAAGGTGAACCCGCCCCACGAAAAATGACCAGCAAATGAAAACGTGCGCTTTCGTCTTGGATCGAGTACTGTTTTAAAAGTACGGCATTCGATACCAATTCGCTAAAACAGGAGGCGAATGCCGCATGAGATACATAGGCCTGGATGTACATAAGGATAATATCACCGCCTGCGTCCTTTCGGACGCGGGCAAGGTGGTTTTCGAGAAGGATTTCAAGAAAACGGACGGAACCTGCGACTGTCTCGCCGAACTTTTCGACCATGTGGGAAAGAGCGGATTCTGTGTCCTGATGGAAACCGGTACCTATGCCTATCCGCCGTACAGATTCTTCAGGGACAGGGGCTGTGACGTGGACTGCGTCCACGCACAGTGCCTGAAGATGATCACGCAGACCGACAAGAAAAAATTACGGAGACTGCCGAAGACCAAGCCCGAAAAGTCATCTTACGGATCTTACCGTCTATAGGAAATTGAGATTGTTCCCAGTCCTTGGAGCAATTTCCGGAGAGTTTTTTAGCGTAAGCTATAAAATTTAAGTTAGAAATAGTGCAAAAAGCGCACGTTTTCATTTAAGGAAATGAAAGAACCGGACCGAGGTATGCCGGAGGCCCTTGCAGAATAGGGCCTCCGGAAGAGGATCGATGTTTCAGACCCCTATCCACTCGTTCCTGCATATCCTCTTCAGAGCGGATATGGCCGCGAGGGCGGCGAGATGGGACGTCTTGGGATTATCGGCCTCGGGCACATTGAATGTGTGTGCCACGGCCTTACCGAATTTCCCTTCGAACCTAAGCTCGTGGGAGTTGCTGGTGGCCGCGGGATCCAGGACTATGGTGACCTTGGTCCTGTCGAAACCGAGACCCAGAAGGGAGACGGTGGCCGCCACGTTGATGTTCTTCGGGAAGATCTTGACGGCCTCCCTGGCAGGACCCGAGTAGATGACCGTCTTCTCTTTGATCTTGTCGACCTCTATGCCCTTGTCTACGAGATACTGTACGCCCGCAAGAGACTTCGGACCCTTGGTGGTGATGAGTTCGACGGAATCGATCTCATCGCAGCTGGCACTTCTCAGACCGTCGACGCCGCACAATGCCCCTGTGGGGATGAATATCTTGGCCTCGTGCTCTTTGGCACTCTGGAAGAGTGTGTTCCTGTAATCGTCGTCCACGAGGGATCCGACGGACATGATCATGATGTCCACCCCTCTCGCGACCACTTTAGGTGCCACCTCTTTGGCGGCGGCCTGCGAGGATGCCTCGATGACTAGGTCGCAGTGGTAGAGCTCGTCCTCCACGGAATCCACGACGATCGCCTTCCTGAGGGAGGCGGCCACATTGTCGGCCAGATCCTTCCTTATGTCGACCAGGTAGATCCTCTTGACCTCTTCCATGTCATCCGCGGCCTTGGCCAGCCTGGAGCCGATGGAACCGCATCCGACGATAGTTATTCTCATGTTTCCGTTGTTAGTATTGTCAGATATTAAATAGTATCCTAAATTACGATGATTTATCTACAATAATCGTCATCAATCAACGGATTACAATATTTTTCAGTATATCGTTTTACGATTTTCGAAAAATGAAACGATTTGAAAAGTACCGCCCCCGGGATCTGGGATACGGTCTTCTGGAACGGCCGTCACAGCCTGCGCCTCCGATGCACCGGAGGCGTCACGGATATCGTCGGGTCTGAAGGCCGACCCCCCGCCCATGCCAATTTACTAATCCTACCGAGGGGATGGTCGGTACATGAAGAGGTACGAGGTGCTCGACCACACCGCCGATCTCATGATCAGAGGATACGGCTCCACACTGGAGGAATGCTATGCCAACCTGGCCTACGGGATGTTCGACCAGACGGTGGACCTCTCCGGCATAGAGCCTGTCGAGACGAGGCACATAGAAGTCGAGGGGGAGGATGCGGAGGATGCCCTGTACTCGCTTCTGGCAGAACTCCTCTTCATAGAGGACTACGATAACATAATCATGTGCCAGTTCTCGATTTCTATCGACGGCGACCGCATCGTATGCGACTGTGCGGGCGAGAAGTTGGACCGTTCCCGCATGCACATAAAAGGGGAGATAAAGGCGGTCACATACCACATGATGAGGATAGACCCGGAAAAACCGGAGGTCACGGTCCTCTTCGACGTCTGATCCGCAGCACCCTCCCCCGCCGCATGAGCGGAAAATCGTCTATTTCTTTAATAGGGATGCAGACATACGGTCAGACATATGCTAAAACTAGGCTGGTTCTCCACTGGAAGGGGTCCGGGCTCCAGGAACCTTCTGAAAGCAGTCATGGATGAGAAGGAGAAAGGAGGCCTCGATATCGAGGTACCCTTCGTCTTCTGTAACTGGGACAATACCGAGGTACCCAACTCCAGGAAGGAACAGAGACAGATGTTCTTCGACATGGTGGAGGGCTACGGCATACCCCTGGTCACCGAATCGTGGAAGAAGTTCATGCCGGAACTCAGGAAAGAGGACGAGGCGGCCTGGGGAAGCGAATACGGGAAGGTGCTCAGAGAGAAGACCCAGGGGTACGGCATGCAGCTGGGGATCCTCGCAGGATACATGCTGTGGATGGACGATGAGACCTGCGACGCCTACGACATGCTGAACCTGCACCCGGCCCTCCCGACAGGTCCGAAAGGCACATGGCAGGAGGTCATCTGGCAGCTCATCGGCGAAGATGCGGAGGACCAGGGGGTCATGATGCATATATGCACCAAGGAGCACGACAGGGGCGACGCCCTCACCTATTGCCGCTTCCCTATAAGGGGAGGGGACTACGACGCCCTGTGGGCGCAGATGTACGAGAAACTGAAGACCAAGGACCTTGAACAGATAAGGGCCGAGGAAGGGGAGGACGAGCCTCTCTTCCGCAGGATAAGGGAGGATGGGGCGAAGAGGGAGCTTCCCCTCATCGTCGAGACGATAAGGCTGTTCGCCGACGGGAAGGTCTGCATCAGGGACAAAAGGCTGTGGAGGGACGGGAAGAAACTCGACGGACCTTACGACCTCTCGAAAGAAGTGGATGGGGCGATCTGAGTGCCGGACGAGATCAATCCGATGGCGGATATGGGCCTGATACATGACAAACAGACGATATTGGAACCGCAAGGATTCCTGACGGACTGCGACACCGTCAGAGACCTCTGCGAGAGATTCATACCGCAGGGAGGGAAGTTCTACGACCTGATCGACAGGTACGGTATCGTCACATCCTACGTACTGAACCGTGACGACCAAGGCCGCGGGGCCGATACCGTCAGGATGGTCGCCCCCTTCCTGAAGGCGTTCGGGGCGACGGACTACGACGTAATGAGATTCTATCAGGAGCACCTGACGACCGCAGGCAGTGCCAAGGAGACGATCAAGTACTTCATCGACGTCATGCCGACCTTCATGGACAGCAGCATGTACGAACATGCTACGGACGCCCTCTGCGACAAACTGGAGATCCCGAGAGGCATGGCGAGTTCCACCTCCCTCGACCTGAGTGACGATGCATGCGGCATGACCCGGCAGGAATGCTGGGACCTCCGCACGATGGCCAAAGAGATCGTCGAGCTGAAAATGCCTCGTGACAAGTACGAGCTGGACGTTCCCCTGGAACTCAGCTCCGCAGAGACCAGGATGATCTCGGCCCTGGACGACATCTTCCTCAACAGGCTCAGCGGGACGGCCGCCGCGGATATGATCTCCAACACTGTTTCCGTGGGGGCCAACGAGAAGGCGTATGCCCTTCTGGACATAAGGAAGTCCACCCAGGTGGACCTCGATGGGACCATATACGTGGGAGGGGACATAATCGACTACCAGGTGATGGACCTTGTGAAGGACGGGAACGGACTGTCCCTGTCGTTCAACGGCAGCGAGTTCGCGGTCCACGGAGCGAATGTCGCGGTCCTCTCCAAGGACTGCACCGTCGTAGCAGTACTTGCCGCAGAATTCTACAGCACCGGGATACAGGGCGTCTTCGACCTCGTGGACAACTGGAACCGCGACTACCTGAAGAATGCGGACTGCCCCGACAGAAACCTGATGGACCGCATGCTGGCACTTAATCCGAGGAAGCTTCCCGAAGTATACCGCATCACCCGCGGCAACGTAGGGGACGTGGCCGCCAAAAGCAATGCGTTCAGAAAGAGATGGATGTACAGAAAGAAGAATTGACGTCTACCGGGCAGGGAGGAGCCTGGATCCCCTCCCTGCCGCGGAATCTTTCAGACTGCTTTTTTATTCATGCGGGAACCGAACAAGGCCGCCGCGACCGCGAATACCGCGGCTGCGATGCCTACGTAAAGGAACGCATCCGCAAAATCCAGTGACTCGATGAGGGCGTCCACCACCAATGCGGAGCAAAAGGATCCCAGATTCATCACCATGGAGTATATCCCCATCACCTTCCCCTCGGAACCCGCCGGGGATGCCATCGAAAGGGTCGACACTATCGTGGGTACCATTATACCCATCGCCATACCGCAGAGCATTATGGCTATGCAGGTCACCGGGAAATTCTCCAGATGGAGCAGGCACAGACTGACCGCTTGAAGAAGGAATCCGAGCAGGAAGACCGAAGCGATACCCATCCTCCTCTTGGATCTGGCATATAGGGAGGAGACCACCGCCTGGGCCGTACCCATTATCGCAAGGACGATCCCGCAAAGGGTCATGCTGACATCCATCCTCGTCAGATAATCCGACATGTTCACCGGTATCATGAACATCACGAACATGGCGACGAAGATCGCAACGTAGCAAAGGGCCATCACGGACCTCCTATGGGGCATCTCCTGCCGCTCCATACCCCCATCATCGAACGATCTGGGTCTTACGTCCCTGATACCATAGGACGCCAGCAGGAGTATGGGGACGCCTATGGCATAGATGAGGAACGGGACGTTCCATGCGATATCGGCCAGGATCCCTCCGACTATCTCGAGGCATACGCATCCGACCCCCATGAAGGCCGACTGCATCCCTATGACCCTCTTCCTCTCCTCGCCCGAATAGTACATCCCTATCAAGGCGGTGGTGGATGTGGATATGCCGGCGATACCAATACCTATGACGAACCTGGTAGCGAGAAGGAACCATATGGAATCGGCGAAATAACCGGCCACGCCGAACACGGAGAACACGGCCAGCGAGAGCATGAACGTCCTCGCCATACCTATCCTGTCGGCAAGGGAACCCATGGGGAACCCGAACAACGCGACCGACAGTGCCGGAAGCGTGATGATCATGGAAGTAAGGAACTTCCCCGCACCGAACTCCTCTTCGATGCCGTTAAGGGACGGAGCTACCGCCGCGGCACCCATGAGGATCAGCATGGAAGCTAGGAGAAGGGCGCCTTTGGACAGACCGTTGGGCCTGAACCCGCCTTCTCCCGCAATGTTATAAGACATTGACCGGGCGAATGTGAGGCGGTGTTTAGGCGTTTATAACCGGAAATCCGCATACGTGCATGTCGATAGGTCCCGTGCCAACGGTTAAATCCGGGATTGCATCCCCCGCATCGTGAAGAAGGACGACAGGGAGATGAGGAGGATGCTCGGGGAGCCCAAAAAGGCCATACGCTCTCTGGCAGCGGCACTTTCCCTGTCATACCTCGTCATACAGCTGAACATCTTCGTGGATACGTTCTGGACCTCCGGTCTGGGCGATATGGACATGACCGCGGTCTCGATGATGTCCCCCATATATTGGATCATCACGGCCACAGGGGTCGGGTTGGGGGTGGGGGCCGCATCCACCATCTCGTTCCGCATAGGGGAGGGGAACATGGAGAGGGCGGAGAAGCTGGCGGCGAACTCCGTCGTGCTGGGTCTTCTGACGTCCGTGTTCGTATCGGCCGCCATGATGCTGCTCATAGATCCGATAATCGACCTCATGGGGGCGGATGAGGTCAGGGACGGTAGCGTCGCATACGTCTTCCCGTTCATAGCGATGGGTTCGGCACTGATACTGAACGGGATAATCAGCGGTCTCCTGAGGTCGGAAGGTGCCGGAAGGAAATCCATGATCGTCCTGATCGTGTCCGCGACCCTCAACATGGCCTTGGACCCGGTACTGATCTACGGACTCGGGATGGGGGTGGCGGGGGCAGGATGGGCCACCTCCGTCGGCGCACTGATATCCACGGTCCTGGGTCTTTACTGGTACATGTCGGGGAGGATGAACGTCGCCCTGTCTTTCAGAGGATTCCGTCCGGACCGCGGGGTGATGGCGGAGGTGATGGGGATCGGGGGTCCGAGGACCGCCGAAGCGCTCGTCACAGGCACCACCAACATCCTCCAGAGGATCTTCATAATCGCAGCCGGAGGGACGGTGGCGGTCATGCTCTACAACGTCCCGTTCAGGTATCCGACCCTTGCAATAGTCCCGGCCGAGTCCATAGGGGCCGCGATGATCCCCGTATGTTCCGCCGCACTCGGTCAAAAGGACACTGCCAAGATGAAGCTGGGTATGTTGTATTCCGCCAAACTGTCCATAGCGATCACGTCCGCCATCGCCCTGACCGTATTCGTCTTCGCCGACCCCCTGATGGGCGTCTTCACGACGTCGGAATCCATGGCCTCCCACAAGGAGGAGCTGGTCTGGGTCCTGCGCATGTTCTGCATATTCATCCCGTTCGACGGCCTCAGGAAACTCGGGTCCTGCATGCTGCAGGTCCTGAGGAGGTCCAAGCTCTCCACGGCGGCCATGCTCTTATGGGGAGTCTGCAAGCTGACGGCCTATGCCGCCGCCTCCCTCTACTCCTTCGAAGCCCTGATAATCGCATGCGTAGGAGTCTACGTATTCGGAGGGATCCTCATGATGGGACTTTCGTACCATGTATCCAAGAAGGTCGACGAAAAACACATGCCGAGAGAACCGGGATGCTGAGACCCTGACGGTGGAAAAACCCATGACCAGGATAAGAGAATGGTGCTCTAGACGGGATTCGAACCCGGGTCCCGGCCTCGAAAGGGCCGGATGATTGGCCGCTACACTACTAGAGCAGTACTCGGTCTTATGCCGGGATTGATTTAAAAAGATTGTTATGGGTCCGTTAACGGCCCCGCCGGCGGTCCTGTGACCCGCCTTTCATTATTCCCTTAATAAAAAAGGACAAAACTTTATAAACCAAATAATCGCATGGGCGGGAAAAGAGATGTTATCATGGTAGATGGACCCTTTGAAAGCACGGAAGAGGACGTAACACGCGTACGTCTGCCCAACATCAAGGAAGGGGAGATGTTCGGCATCGCCGACCAGCTCCTCGGAGCGAGCAAGATCAAGGTCATGTGCGAGGACGGACAGTCCCGTGTCGGACGCATCCCCGGCAAGATCAAGAAGAGGATGTGGATAAGAGAGGGCGACCTCCTCATAGTGGCCGTTTGGGACTTCGAACCGTCGAAATGCGACGTAAGGTTCAGGTACACCAAGACCCAGGCCGTCAACCTCAGCAAAAGGAACAAGATCCCGAAGAACCTCGACATCTTCTGAAAGGAATCCAATGCCCGCACCTTCATACGAAGAGCAATACGCCTACCTCGAGAAGCGCATAGACGCCCTCAAGACGACCAGGACAGGCGACGAACACCAGACCGAGGGCGAGGTCTTCGACCGCAAGACCCTCATGACTATCTACGACTTCATGAAGAGAGGGCTCATAGACAAGGTCCACTACCCAATATCCACGGGAAAAGAGGGCAACGTCTTCTACGCCACCGACGAGGACGGAGACCCGCTGGCCCTCAAGATCTACAGGACGTCGACATCCACCTTCAAAAAGGTGGCCAAATATGTGGAGGGAGACCCCCGTTTCAAAGGCACCACCGGCAACAGATGGAAGTTCATCTACGCCTGGGCGGCCAAGGAGTTCAGGAATCTCCAGAGGTACTATGATTCGGAGCTTCCCGTACCGGAACCGATCGCCAACTCGCAGAACTGCCTTCTGATGGAGTACATCGGGGACGAGACCAGTCCGGCACCCCAGCTCAGAAGCGTGGAACTCGACGATCCCACCGACACCTACGACGAGGTCGTGTCTTTCATAATCGACGGATGGAGGGATGCCCATCTGGTCCACGGCGACCTGAGCGAATACAACATACTGATGGAGGACGGCGAACCGGTCGTCATCGACGTCGGACAGGCCATGACGGCGGACTTCTTCAATGCCAAGGAATTGCTCGACAGGGACATCGCCAACATCAACAGGTTCTTCAAGAACCGCGGGGCGGACGTCGTCGACCCCGAGAAGATCAAAGAAGAGTGCTTCGCACCCGAAGACGACGATGAAGAAGACGAAGATTACGAAGACGACGATGAAGAGGAGGATGACGAGGAATGAGATCCATCAGGATACCCGGCGACCGCGTAGGCGCTCTTGTGGGTAAGGAAGGAGCATCCAAGAAGCTTCTCGAAGAGCGGACGGGCATAAAGATACAGGTCGACAAGGAAGGAGGGGTCATGATCTTCGACGATGCCGAGGGCGTGGAGCCCATAAACGCCCTGAAGATCATGGATGTCGTGAAAGCCATCGGCAGAGGATTCAACCCCGATAAGGCCATGAAGATACTCGATGACGACGACATGTACCTCGAGACCATCGACATCAAGGATGCCGTCGGCGACAGACAGAGCCAGGTCGCCCGCGCAAGGGGACGCATCATCGGAAGGGAGGGGAAGACCAGGAAACTCATAGAGGACCTGGCGGACGTCTATCTGTGCATATACGGCAACACCGTCTCCATCATAGGGAACTCCATAAGCCTCCCCATAGCCAAGAACGCCATCGAGATGCTTCTCCACGGAAGCGAACACTCGACCGTCTACCACTATCTCGAATCCCAGCGCCCCAAACTCAGGATCGCCGAGATGGGATTCGACCTCTGAGGGACCCGCATGGAAGAATGGATATCCGGCATTCTGGACAAAGGCAAGGGTCTGGCACAGATGGGATTGTGCGACCACTGCCTCGGCAGGATGTTCGCCAAACTGGGCGAGAACCTGACCGACGAACGCCGCGGACAGATGATCAGGGCGGCTCTCGCCGATAACGGCGAGGTCTTCGAGAAGGACGATATATGCCCCCTCTGCGAGGATGTTTTCGACATGGTGCCCCGCTTCGCCGAGGCCGTGGCCGACAAGGTCAACACGGTGGAATCCGACAACTTCCTGGTCGGATGCAGGATCGACCCCGAGCAGACGAAGAGAGAGAAGGAGATGATCGAGGAATACGGCCTCAAAGAGACGGCCGAACCCCTCAAGACGGAACTCAACAGGGAGATAGGCAAGGTGGCCCTCCCCATGATCAACCGTGCCGTCAACTTCAAGGAACCCCAGGTCGTCGCATGCATCGACACCCGCTTCGCCGACGTCACCCTCGACTGCTCGCCCATATTCATCGCAGGACGCTACAACAAACTCAGCAGGGAGATCCCGCAGACCAGATGGCCCTGCCGCATATGCCACGGGAAAGGATGTCCCAGATGCCATGGGACGGGCAAGATGTACATGACCTCCGTACAGGAGATCATAGGGGACATAGCCCTGGAGATGGCCGACGGACAGGAACAGTTCTTCCACGGCATGGGCAGGGAGGACATCGACGCCTGCATGTTGGGAACCGGACGCCCGTTCGTCCTGGAGATCAGCCAGCCGCGCATAAGAGATATCGACCTCGACGAACTGGAAGCGAGGGCCAACGAGAGCATACTGGCACAATATCACGGCCTCCATTTCGTACCCCGCTCGGCGGTCGCCATGTACAAGGAATCCGACCCGGACAAGACATATCGCGCCAAGGTGGTGTGCGAGGGGAGGATAGATCCGGACAAGGTCAAGGAAACGGCCTCGAAGTTCGTCGACGTATGTCTCGACCAACGCACCCCGCAGCGCGTCGAACATCGCAGAGCCGACCTCGTAAGGAAGAGGACGGTGTATTGGATCAAGGCCGAGAACATAACGGAAGACAGCTTCGACCTCGTGCTGAAGACCCAGTCGGGGACATACATCAAGGAATTCGTCTCCGGGGACGAAGGAAGGACCCAGCCCAACTTCTCCGAAACATACGGCGCACAGTGCAAGGTCGACCTTCTGGATGTCCAAGAGATAGACTTCAGGGACGACTGACCTTTCATCCCCTTATATTTATTAGAATGGAGATAGCAAGGTTAATAAACAAAGAGCCGATAGCCTCGTCCTATAAATCGAGCGTGCGATAGGATTAGGTTAATCCACCGAACCTGTTCGGCACCGCTCAAAACCTATCAGAGGATTGAGATAAATGCAGAGATCCAGAGGATTCAGATCCAAAACCCGCCAGCTTCTCAAGAAGAAGCCCAGGGCAAGGGGACTTTCCCCCATCACCAGGGGATTCCAGACTTTCGAAGAGGGAGAGAAGGTCAACATCGTCATCGACCCCTCCATCCACAAGGGAATGCCGCACTCCAGGTTCCACGGACTTACCGGTGTCGTCACCGGCATCAGGGGAACGGCATACGAGGTCAGCGTCAACGTCGGCGGAAAGACCAAGATCGTCGTCTCCCGCCCCGAGCACCTCGTAAAGGCAGTTCAGTAAACCAATTCACATATTTCGAGCGGGTGATGTAATATGACTGACGGACAGTACGTTTCATTGGCAGAAGTAAGGGACATGTTGACTGCGGAGAATGAGAAAAGGGAACTTCTCCCCATGCAGAAATATGCCCTCGCCCAGGCGACTGACGTCTGCCACATCACCAAGGAGCAGGCGGACGAGCTTATCGCCAAGCTCCTTGAGCTCGACTTTGTCAAGGACAACCCTGCATTGGCGGTAAAAATCGCCGATATCCTTCCTAAGTACCCTGTAGACGTACGTGCCATCTGCTCCAAGGAGAGGCTTGTACGTCCGCTCGATGCAGAGATGATCGATCAGATCCTCGACACCGTAGCACCCTACCTCTGAACAGGAGGAACCACCTATGGAAGAATACGCATACGTTCTAGATTATCTACCGCAGGGCACCAGCGTCAGCAAGTTCGATAAAAAAGAACCTGTCGTCTACGCCCTCGGAGACAACGAATTCAAGCTCTTCGAGCTTGTGGCGAAGACCGGTGCCGTCATCAACATCGGCGACCGCGTATACATCGGAAAGGATGCGGCCAAGAGAACCGCCATCGACCACGTGAAGAGAAGGATCGGATACGACGACCTCTCCAACATGGCGTCTTCCGAACTCGAATACTCCGTCGAGGCCATAGTCAAAGCCAATGAGACCCGCTTCATCAGGTTCTACAACGAAGCAGGACCCGTTACCATCAAGAAGCACCTCCTCGAGGAACTTCCCGGTCTCGGAAAGAAGACCATGATGGCCATTCTCGAGGAAAGAGACAAGAACGGACCGTTCAAAGGATATGAGGACCTCGTGACCAGAGTCCCTGCGGTCAAGAGCCCCGAGAAGCTGATAGTCGCCCGCATCGTACTGGAGATCACCGATCCCAGCAGGAAGCGCTACCTGTTCGTGCTCAGATGAGCGAGACAGGTCGGCTCATAGCCGAGACAGGGATAAGACCCAGCAAGAGCAAGGGCCAGAATTTTCTGACCGACGGACGTGTCGCCGACCGCCATATCGGATATGCAGACATATGCCCGGGAGACAGGGTCCTGGAAGTAGGACCCGGCCTCGGCATACTCACCCAGAGACTCGTAGAGATCGCGGACGACCTGACCTGCATAGAACTGGACGACGTCCTTGCAGAATACATCGGGAAGACCTACGGGGATCGTTTGAAACTCATCCATGGCGATGCGGTCAAGATCCCCTTCCCTCCGTTCGACAGATTCGTCAGCAACCTTCCATACAGCGTCTCCACACCTATCATATTCAAGCTTCTGGAATATCCGTTCAAAAAGGCCGTCGTGATGGTACAGAAGGAGTTCGCAGAGAGGATGGTCGCCGACGTAGGCAGCCCCGATTACTCCCGCCTCACCGTCAACCTGTTCTACAAAGCGGAGTGCCAGATCCTCGAAAACGTACCGCGCAGCAGATTCAACCCCCAGCCCAAAGTGGATTCCTGCCTCGTATCGATAGTCCCTCGCCCGGCACCTTTCACCGTCAAGGACGAAGGGACGTTCTTCGACGTAACAAGGGTGTGTTTCGACCACAGGAGAAAGAAGATCGGTACATCCCTCAAAAGTGCCAGAATGATCGACTCTTCCGAGGACATACCATATGCGGACGCGAGGATCGAAAGTCTGAGACCTGTGGAGATCGGTGAGATCGCCGACGCCGTATGGGCCAAGAAGTCCGATAAAAACAGCGTTTGACAGGGAACCTTGCAGAGGCGGAGATCGTCTGGATATGCGACCGATTTTGTCGAGTGATTGTAAACGCACTCTCTGATTGCTTAATGATTTCCAGCCTCATCTTCGAGGCCGGAGCCATCCCAACCTATAAGGGTAACCATTCTATCATTAGCACGATTATATGCAAATCGGCATCGTCGGAAAACCTAACGTCGGAAAATCTACGATGTTCGGTGCGGCCACCATGGCCCCCGTAGAAATCGCTAACTACCCTTTCACGACAATCGAACCCAACAAAGGAGTCGGATATGTGAGATATCCATGCCCCTGCAAAGAGCTTGGCGTCACGTGCAATCCCCACAACTCCCTATGCATAAACGGTACGAGGATGATCCCCGTCGACCTCCTCGACGTAGCAGGTCTGGTCCCCGACGCCTGGCAGGGCAAAGGTCTGGGAAACAAATTCTTGGATGACCTGAGGCAGGCGGATGCGTTGATCAACGTCGTGGACGTCAGCGGCAGCACGAATATCGAAGGGATCCCCGGAAAGGTCGGGGAATTCGATCCTACGGAAGACGTCACGTTCCTCAGACATGAAATCGACTGCTGGATGAGGGAGATCATCAAAGACGGTCTCGGAAAGATAGCCAGACAGGCGAAGATGAACGGCAGCAAGCCCGAGACGATCCTGGCCGAGAGACTTAACGGACTGAAGATAACGGAAGGGCAGATCAAGGCCGCTCTGGACAAGGCCCCTCTACCGGCAGACCCCACCGCCTGGGATGACGAGTCGCTCCTGAAACTCTGCGGAGAGATCAGAAAGATCTCCAAGCCCATGATCATCGCCATGAATAAGGCAGATATCGCACCGGAGAAGAACCTGGAGGCCGTATCATCCCTGGGAGACAAAGCCGTACCCACCATGGCCGAGACCGAGTTGGCCCTCAAGAAGGCCGACAAAGGAGGGATCGTAGAATACCTTCCCGGAGAAAAGACCTTCAAGATAAAAGAGGGCATCAACATGAACGAGGCCCAGAAGAAAGCCCTCGAATACATGCGCGAGAACATGGAGAAGTACGGAGGCACCGGCATACAGACATGCCTCGAGGATGCCGTATACGAGACCCTCGACTATATCCCCGTATTCCCCGTGGAAGACGAAGGGAAGCTGTGCGATCACTTCGGCCGCGTCCTCCCCGACTGTCATCTGGTTCCCAGAGGCAGCACGGCCAGGGACCTCGCGTACAGGATCCACACCGACCTGGGAGACAAGTTCATCAGAGCTGTGAACTGCAGGACGAAGCGCACCGTAGGGGCGGACTACGTCCTCGAACCCGGCGACATCATAAGGATAGTCGCCAATAAGTGAGAACCATCATGGGCGGCACATATGACGTAAGACTCCTGAGCGCATCATATTCCAGCGACAGAGAGGGCGAGCCCTACATCGAACTGTTCGGAAAGACCCGCGACAGGAGATCCATACTCATAGCCGCCTATGGATTCAAACCCTATTTCTTCATAGTTGATCCGGATGCATCCGCGGAAGAGAGCCTGAAGACGGATAAGGAGATCGTCGATCTGGCACATACCGACCTATATTACAAAGGGGAGGTCCGCGACTGCCTGAAGATCACCTTGGACAGCCCTTGGTCCGTACCCCATATAAGAAACCGTCTTGCCCGGAGATACACCGTCCTTGCCGGGGACATCCAATATCACGACCGCTTCATCTACGACACGGACATGGGGTCCTGCATACGGGTGACGGGGGAAGATGTGGACCTCGACTACTGCACAGACATAAAGATCAGGATGGAGGGGTTCGAAAACATAGATTCCTTCGACCCCGGTCTAAAATTCCTGTCCTTCGACATAGAGAACAGCATCACCGAGCAAACGATCTACTGCATCTGCACAAAAGTGGAGGAGGCGGGGGAGTATACCACCCCCGATCCGATATACGGAGACGAGAAGGAGATCATAAGGAAATTCGCAGAGCTCATCGAAAGCGTCGACCCGGACGTCATAACCGGATACAACATCGACAACTACGATATCAGGAAGATAATCGAACGGGCCGAATACAACAGGATGAAGGATGCATTACCTTGGGGAAGGGACCGCGGACAACCGAGGCTCTTCAGCGAGAGATTCTGGAGGGTGAAGGGAAGGCTGATCACCGACGCATGGTGGGCGGTGAAAAAGGAACTCAGACCGAAACAGGAGACCCTCAACGCCGTATCCAAACTCATCCTGGGGGAGGAGAAGCTTGACGTCGACCCCAAGCACATGGATGACGAGTGGAAGAACAACCGTGCCCGCGTCATCGAATACTGCATCCAGGATGCCAATCTGGCACTCCGCATACTCCTCACCGTCGGCACGATAAGGAAGGGCATGGACCTTGCGACCGTATCCAAACTGCCTGTGGAGGACGTCCTCGTCTCCGGAACATCGACTTTGGCGGACTCCCTGCTGATACGCGCCGCGGACCGCAGCGGTGTCGGAGTCCCCATGAGCGGGAAGAGGAAGGCCCAGAGGGACGACCAGATCGCAGGAGGGTATGTCCATACGATGAAGCCCGGGCTGTATCACTGGGTCATCGTCCTGGACTTCAAATCCATGTATCCCTCGCTCATCATAGCCAACAACATATGTTTCACCACCCTGTGCGAAGACGGCGACATAGTGTCGCCGTCAGGGGCCAGATATGCCTCCCCTGAGAAGAAGAGAGGACTGTTGCCCACCATTCTGTCGGGACTGATGGCCCAGAGGGATTCCATAAAGAGGAATATGAAGGCGACGGAGGATCCGGCGGAACACAGCTACCTGGACGGGCTCCAGGCAGCGGTGAAGATAGTCATGAACACCTTCTACGGTGTTTTCGCATCCGACTTCTATCGTTTCACCGACAAAAGCATAGGGGCTTCCATTACAGCATTCGCCAGAAAGAACATAACCGGGATCATCGACAGTCTGGAGAAGGAAGGACACCCGGTGATATACGGGGACACGGACTCCGTATTCATCCTGTCCCCGAAACACGACCTGGAAGGGGCGGTAGAATTCGGGAAGACGCAATCCGAACGTTTCTCGAAGAACGGTATGACATTGGAATTCGAGAAGCTGATGGAGCCTCTGTTCTCCCATGGGATGAAGAAGAGATATGTCGGCAGGATAGTATGGCCGGAAAAGCATGACGACCTGCTTGTCAGAGGGTATGAGATACGCCGCTCGGACTCTTTCGATCTGCAGAGCAGGATGCTCACGGAACTGTTCGGGAAGATCCTCGACGAGGACAACGAAGGAGCTCTGGCACTTGTAAAGGACACCATACGTGACGTGATGGCCGGGAAAGTCCCGCCGGAGGATCTCGTGATCTCCCGCACCTGCAAAGGACTGGACGCCTACGAGAATCCGGAACGCATGGCCAACATCCAAGCGGCGAAAAAGATGATGGACATGGGATACAACTTCATCCCCGGTATGAAGATATCCTGGATCGTCACCGATGCATCCACCGCACCTCAGGAGGTGGAACCGTTCATAAGCGGAGTCCCGTTCAATAAGAAACCGGACTACCGCTATTACGCAGGACGTCTGGCACAAATGGCTTCCAGGATCACCGAGGTATTCGGTTGGACGGAGGCGGACCTTCTTCTGGGGTCACAGCAGAAAACCCTCTTTGACGATGACTTCATACCCTTAAGGCCGAAAAAGGAGGGGCCTGAGGACGTCAAAAAGAGTACTGACAAAAAAATACAAAAGAAAAAATCCAAGACCGTCTCCTTGGATCAATTCTTTTGACGCCATGTGCAGTTGGATGAATTGATAAGGAAAACCCATACTGTACGACGCCTGTCATCGGACATAGCCAGTAAGTCATTCGTCGACAAAAAGGATGACGAGTTGGATGCATTCTATCTACAACGGCACGACATTGTAGTATCCAGTACACTTAATCCCATCAATCCATGGAATAATTATTTAATACAACGAGACTAGAAGACCTCGGCAGATGAGGAGGATAGTATTCGTCATATGACGAACGCTGTTGCGCAGGACAGGCGAATGTAACCCTTGGTTACGAACTTTCTTCTGATTAACAATGCTGTATCCCCCTAATTACGGCACCTGAAAAATGGAAAGTGCCAATGTCTATCCCTGACATTCCGGCCGGCGCGACCTCGTCTGCTACCTTCTATAATAGCAGGTTTAAATACGAATTTCACATCTGCGGAACCTACGGAGCATATGTGTTCCGCGGAAATGTACCCGCAAGGGCGAATCCGAAAAGGTGATTGAAATGGCAGATGAATCTACCGAGAAGAAAGTTCCTCAGGGAAAGAGCATGTACAAGTACATCTCCGAGGCCTGGGCGAACAGTTCCGAGACCTATGTGAAAGCCCTCAACCAGGAGAGGAAGATCCAGTGGAGGAAAGAAGAGAACTTCCTCCGCATCGAGAAGCCCACCAGGCTCGACAGGGCAAGGGCCCTCGGCTACAAGGCCAAGCAGGGATACGTCCTCGTCAGGGCAAAGGTCAGGAAGGGTGCCTTCAAGAAGAGACAGATCAAGTCCGGAAGGAGGGCCAAGAGGAAGGGAGAGGAGCAGCTCATCGTCAGCAAATCCCTCCAGAGCATCGCCGAAGAGAGGACCCAGAAGAGATACCAGAACCTCGAGGTTCTGAACAGCTACTGGGTCGGAGCAGATGGACAGCACGAGTGGTACGAGGTCATCCTCGTGGACCCCGCATGCCCTGTCATCCAGCACGATCCCAAGATCAACTGGATCTGCAACAACAAGCACAAGAACCGTGTCTACCGCGGTCTGACCTCTTCCGGAAAGAAGGGACGCGGACTCAGGAACAAGGGACACGGTGCCGAGAAGGTCAGGCCTTCCGGTGCTGCTAACGGCAACAGGAACAACTGAAGTCAACTCCCGCCTTAACCGGCGGTTCCTTAAACACATTAACCTGCCTGGAAACGGGCAGGTGCTTTTCTACACACATATAATCAGTCCGTCCTCCGACGGGTTTAATACGCTCCGGCAGATGGCAGACCATGAGCCGCCTGACGGATGCCATCAAACTCAGCACAAGACCTGTAGCGATCTATCGTACGGATTCGATCCCTGCGGATGCGTCAGTTCCTTCTGCACACTGCAGCATACCGTCTCTCCTGATGAAATGTGCCCGGACGGGCGTCAAATGCGCCGCGGATAAGGAGCATGTCTACTGTCACGGAGCACTCAGCGGATTCGGATTCGGAGGTATCCCCGACAGGGAGCGGTCCGCATGCAATCTGTCCGTACTCCCGGAGGGATCCGACTCCAAACACGGCGGAAAAGCCCACTTCATGTGCCCCGATATCGCCAGAATGCAACTGGATGGGATAAAGGACTACGGGGACGGAAACGACGCCATAGTGTTCCAGGACCTCGGAGAGGCGATGGCGGAGGGAAGGGACATAGAAGTCGTCGTGTTCATCGCGGATCCGACGAGGATATCCGCATTGGCCCTTTTGGCAGGATTCGATAAGAAGACTCCCGGGGCCGCCATGATCGCCCCATACGGACACGCCTGTCAGCAGGTCTATGCCATACCGAGGGCGGAAGGTGAATCCGACGACCCCCATGCGGTCCTCGGAATGACCGACCTGTACGCCAGGAGGTTCATCGACCATGACAAGTTCACTTTCTCCGTCCCATACAAACTGTATCTCAGGATGGAACAGAATGTGGACAGGTCATTTCTCGGAAAAGACAGCTGGCCGGACACGCTCGGGAAGTGTATCTGACCTGCACATGATGTGTAAAATATTTTTGTCGTTTAAATGAGTCCGAGGGGCCATCATGTGGCCCCATGGATTCATGCGTGTCTTATCCCGGTTATGCGCTCTATCTCGGGATCCGTCGTACAGAGGTCGTCCAAAGACATCTCGTGTACATCGTCGTGTCCGGAGATGCGGGTGAAGGAACGGAGCTCCTCGGCGGTCACATTGAGATAGTTGGCGACCCTCTGCGCCCCGACGTCTATATCCAGCCTCTTCTCCAGTTCCGGATCCTGAGTGGCGATGCCCATCGGGCACATGCCGCTGTTGCAGGCCCTATACCTCTGGCATCCGAGGGCTATGAGTGCCGACGAGGCGACGGCCACGGCGTCCGCACCCATGGCTATGGCCTTCACGAAATCCTTGCTGGTGCGAAGACCGCCGGTTATGACGAGCTCCTGTTTCATACCGTGCTCGTCCATGTACTTCCTGGCACGGGATAGGGCATATACGGTAGGTACAGAGGAGGCATCCTTCAGATACTTGGGGGAAGAACCGGTGGCTCCGCCCCTCCCATCAATGGTTATGAAATCACAACCGGATTTGGATATGAACTCCAGATCCTCCTCGATGTGGCCGGCCGCGATCTTCACTCCTATAGGCTTCCCTCCGCTCCTCTTGCGGAGCATCGAGACCATCTCCTTGAGGTCCTTGGGGGATCCGATCTCGGGGAACCTGGAAGGACTGAGGACGTCCTTCCCCTCGGGCTTCTCCCTCATGACCGATATTATATGATTGACCTTCGCACCGGGCAGATGTCCTCCCATACCGGGTTTGGTCCCCTGACCGATCTTGATCTCGACGGCGGCACATCTCTCGAAGGTCTCGTCGTACATGCTGTATTTGTTGGGTACGTACTCGAAGATGTAGTTGTCGGATGCGATCATCTCGTCGTAGAGTGCTCCCCCTTCACCGCTGCACATGGCCGTCCCCGCCATGGTGGCCCCTTTCGCAAGGGCGATCTTGGCCCTTCCGGAAAGCGCTCCGAAACTCATATGGGATATGTAGACCGGGGACTCGAGGACCATGGGGTGCTCGGCCTTCTTCCCGATCACGGTACGTATGCTCACGTCGGCACCGTCGTCCTTCGGGGGATGGGCGAGCTGCCCTCCGAGAATCAGTATGTCGTCGAACTTGGGAACGGGCAAGAGGGTGTCCATGGCCTCCCCGACACTCTTCCCCGTGACGGCCATGGCATGGATCTCGTCCATGGGGCCGTCGTCGTGGCGTACAAGCTTGGGATCGTATCCTATGCCCGATACGTCGGCGACCGAGGAAGGCCCTTCCTCCGCAGGGCCGGATTCGGTGACGGGAGCCTCTGCCCCCATCAGGACGAATGCGCTCTTGGGGGAACGACACAGGGGACATACCCAGTCATCGGGAAGGTCCTCGAACCTCACCCCTTCCCTCTCTTCATCGTAGATCTCTCCGCATACCGTGCAGACGTACTTTGCCATACGGGTGCGAATACCTACGGGTTTAAAATAAAACGCCAGGGCCGTTCGGCACCGGCATCCAGTTACAACAAAACCTGAGTACTGGCACGTATCAGACGGACCTGGAGGGAGATGCCTCGGCCTCTGCACGTATGGCGGCGACCCTCTCGGCCACATCCTCGTCGGTCATCCCCACCGTGGGGAAGTAGACCGGCAGATCGTACTCGGATTGATTGAATCCCTCGATGTCGTCGACAGAATATCCTTTGACGAACCCCAGGGTCCTATCGGGTATCTTTCCGTCCTCGATGGTCCTGAGATGAGGGTCGTATTCGGACAGGATATCCAGGCAATAGTCCCCGTCCACGAACACCTTGCATCCCCTCTTCATCATAAGCCAGGCGGACAGAAGTCCCCGGTCGTCCCTGACCTCCGCCACCACTCTGCCCTGCGTGCCGAGGGGCAGTCCCGCATGACTGTATATGTATTCCTGGAAATAGTAGGTCTGCTTGGGCCTGACCTCCACCCAGAACGTAATGTCCGGAGCGGAGAGGTTCACGTGCGGATCCTTATCGAGGTTGGCGTTCCATATGGCGTCACCGACCATTCTGGCTATATCCATGGACGTGAACGGCTGACTTCCTTCGCGCCTCGCCTTGACGGCATACGTCTTCCCTTTGACCATACGCGACTTGGAATACTCGGCAAGGGCGGAACATATGCTTTCCGCATCCGAAGGGCATGTCTCCGCTATGGATATGGATGCCACACCGAATACTTTCCTCACGGAACGGATCGCCTTGTCCAGGTCGGATGTCTCGATGTAGAAGCGTGCCTCCCCTTTGGTGACGAGCGCCTCCACCATGTCGTGCTCGAGCATCTGCATGAGGTTGTCCTTCATGCGGTTCTCCCATCTGATCCTGACGGCCGTCCCCTTAAGTCCAATCTCCGAATACCTGATCAACAAGACTGCCATTGCGCTCAACCCGACCGATGGTTCACCATAGTTAACTGAATCTATAATGATTACCTTCCCCCAGTGCCGGACGCTTTTTAATATATCGCATACCGGACGTCACTTTTATTAGCGGTACCCGCATGGACGGGACGATGGAACCGTTCCTTCTGCTCACGCTGCTCCTGATCGCGGTCGGTGCAGGCGTCATTGGCGCCCTTTTCGGACTTGGAGGGGGCATCATATTCATCCCCGTCCTGACCATACTCTACGGCCTGGACGCGACATCGGCGGCGGCCG
>ERZ779888.889-NODE-889-length-32507-cov-14.415013_pt1 | contig 32507 bp, 29 predicted proteins | sample MGYA00511245_ERZ779888 | MGnify/ENA primary metagenome ERZ779888 (study PRJEB29588, sample SAMEA2155255) | human gut metagenome | biome: human gut; feature: human-associated habitat; material: faeces | place: Denmark | collected 2008/2010 ...
AGCTAACGTTTTGGTAACTGAAACCGCTCAATATTCTGCACTTCATTGCTTTTTCAACTTTAAGCAAAATGATGAATATCTGCTTATTTCCAACACGTTACGATTTATCTGTTCAATCTTGTTAGCTATTGCTTTTTACTTTATACTCCATTGCGGACGTCATAGTTTCGCCTCGTTGCTCCTTGAAAACGGCGTAGATATTTATACGATAAAGTCTTTAATGGGACATACCAATGTCAAAACAACTCAAATTTATACTCATATTGTGGATGCGGCAAAGGAGAAAGCAGCCAATACATTACATATAGATAACCTGCCCGTATAAAGGTCGCTGTGCTAATTTCCACCGTTGAGCATCAGTGACTTATATAAAGACTTACTCTGTTTACCACCCATTTGCCCCTCGTGAAGCACCATGCTTTTTGAGGGGTTTTCTTTTCCATTCCAGCATTATTGCATGGTTTTCTATCCACACATCCGTTTTTTACTCCCTTTGTTGCCTAATCTGATAATCCTCGTCTTAATGAAAATTAAAACTGACGGTGGCAAATGAGGGGTGGATTGGTGGCAATCAAGCACCTATTTAGCCCCCGTAAGCATCCATATAGTTTTGCGGCATCAAACTTAAAAACGCGAGAATATGAGTTATACCGTAAATTCGTTGGAGGAAATGCCAAATGCATTGTCCTACTTAATTAAGACTGTTGAAGAATTACAGTCCACCGTAAAAGCCTTGCAGCATAAGCAGGCAAGTGATTCACCTAAATGGATGGATATAGATGAGCTTTGTGCTTATCTGCCGTCACATCCAGCCAAGCAAACGGTTTATGGATGGGTGTCAGCCAAACAGATACCTGTACATAAGATAAATAAAGCATTGGCTTTTTTACAATCGGAAATAGATGATTGGTTAAAGAGTAAAGTCCACAAGACACAGGACGACCTCATGCTGGAAGCCGAACAATTTGTCAAATCCAAAAAGATTATCAGATAATATGGAATATACGGATTATTGTTTTTCATTCTTTCGCAAGCCCATTCAGAACATTGAGCCGTTAAGGGCAATAGGCATTGTGGATGTGTACCGATATGTGGTTGGCCATTATGCCCAGCCACAAACGGAAACTCTGCGCTCAATGACTTCTCCTGCGGATGTCAAAAAATGTAAGGCTTCTCACTTTGACTATTGCACTTTCTCCGGTCTTTTCCGCAAGCGGAATGAAAAGGAACTGATAATGCACTCAGGACTGATGTGCCTGGATTTTGACCATATAGAGAATATGGAGGAAGTGAAGCGGCAGATTCTCAATCACGAATATTTTGATACGGAACTGCTGTTCACCAGCCCTTCTGGAAATGGATTGAAGTGGATTATACCTGTGGATTTGAAAGGATGGGAACATTCACGCTTTTTCAAGGCTGTTGCCAACTGCATCCGTGCTACCGGATTGCCAAAGGTGGATATGTCGGGAAGCGATGTGGCGCGCGCCTGTTTCCTGCCTTACGACCCACAAGCATATATAAACCCTAAATACAACGAGTATGTCAAAGAAAATATTTTCCGCCCAAGATTGGGAGAATGTCCCTTTTGAGAATAGGGTTCCAACATCTCCTAAATTACTTCCGGCTCCAAATTCCACCTCTAATAATAAAGAGGAAGAAATAGAACGTATCATTTGCGAAATAGAACAACGTGCCGTTGACATCGCACCAGAATATAAGGATTGGGTGGAATTGAGCTTTGCCTTAATTGACGGATTCGGTGAGAACGGAAGAGAATATTACCATCGTATCAGCCGCTTCCATCCAGACTATCAAAGGGAAGAAACAGACAAGCAATATACCCGTTGCCTGCAAGCCAAAGGACAAGGTATAACAATCCGTTCGTTTTTTCATTTGGCTGGACAGGCAGGTATTCCGCTAAGTTCGGTAGGGGAGCAGGATTTATCCATTTTACCAAATAACCAAAATGGCAAAACGGGCAAATGGATAAAATCGGCAGATGAACTTCCTGCATTTCCCGAATGTGTGTTCGAGCAACTGCCGCCTTTTTTATGTGAAGTTGTCGGTAACTCCATTTCGGAGGACGACCGCGATACCATTCTGATAGGAGCGATAATATGTCTGTCGGTTTGCTTCCATAATGTCTGTGGTGTGTATGATGAGCGTATTGTTTACCCCAATCTTTACTTGTTTGTTGTGGCTGATGCCGGAATGGGCAAAGGAGCGTTGACTTTATGCCGTGAGTTAGTGGCTCCCATTAACCGTAATCTGCATGAGCTTTCGCAACGGATGGAGCAGGAATACAAAGAAGCAATGAACGCCTATATTAAAAGCAAGAAGTCGGACGGTGTAACTGTGCCGACCGAGCCGCCTATGCGTATGCTTATCATCCCGGCCAATAGCAGCGCAAGTTCCTTGTTGAAGATATTGGGCGATAATGACGGTGTCGGGCTGTTGTTCGAATCTGAAGGTGACACGTTAAGCCAGACATTGAAGTCGGATTACGGCAACTATTCCGATGTGCTGCGCAAGGCGTTCCACCATGAGTTGGTCAGTCTGAGCCGACGCAAGGATAGGGAGTATTGCGAAGTCAGCAATCCGAGGGTGTCTGTAGCGTTGGCCGGAACGCCCGAACAGGTAAGGCGGTTGATACCCGATGCGGAGAACGGACTGATGAGCCGATTCTGTTTTTACATCATCCGTTTTAAGCGTGGTATCAGAAATGTGTTTGCCACAAGCGATATTTCCCAATCCAAGAATACCATGTTCCGCATATTGGGCGACCGCTTCTGTCATCTGCATGAAGAGTTCGTGAATCATGGCAACTATTCATTTTCCCTTCCCTCTGCTTTGCAGGAACAGTTCATCGAATACCTTAGCCGGGTGAATGAAGAATGTTGTGACGAAGTGGACAACCGGATGCAGGGCATAGTCAGACGGATGGGACTGATTGCTTACCGCATCATGATGGTGCTGACCGCAGTCCGCCATTTGGAGAACGTGTACAATGTGCAAGCGGATTCCAATGGCATTATCCAATTGGTTTGCCAAGAGTCCGACTATTTCGTCGCCATGAATATTTGCGATACATTGCTCTATCATGCCGTCTTTATCTATCGGAATCTGTCAAGAAAACAGAGCAAACAGACTTCTTCCGCTTTACAGGAAACAGGTGTTGCAGCGCGGAGGAACACCCTTTATAATATATTGCCTGAAACCTTCACGAAGAAGGATTACGATGCGGCTGTTTTAACTTTGGGTGAGAACGGCAGTACGGCTGCCAAGTGGATAGAAGCCTTCATCAGAAGCGGCAAATTGTGTCGGATAGAACAAGGTAAATATCGGAAGATTTTTTGAGTGGCCAGTTTGTGTTTTAGTGTCACTAAAACCTATGCGGCAAGCGGCACAACTACCCACTCAAAATACTCAAAAAATCAATATCAACAAGCAGTATGAATACAGAAAATAAAAAGCCCGGAGGTCGCCCGAAGCTGGCGAGTTACCAGAAGCGCACGAGATGTTTCCGCATCATGTTCAATGAGAGCGACTACATTTATATTCAGTCAAAGGCGGAACAAGCCGGACTGTCTGTCAATGAATTTTGCCATCAGGCGGCGATGTGTTGTGAGGTAAACCAACGCATCAGCCCGGAAATGGCTTCTGCCATCCGTGATTTGTCCAGCATAGCCAATAATGTCAATCAGATTGCCCATCAGATGCACATTCATGGATTGGAAGTAGTCAAGCAACATTGTATTACCATCATTACTGAAATCAGCAGAATTATTGCACAGATAAAAAACGACAGCCATGATAGCGAACATTAAAACGAGAGTGGACTTCGGAGGCATCGTGAACTATGCCAATGACCAAAAGAACAAGAAGAAGAGTGCTACGCTGTTGGCACATGAGGGCGTTTGTACTGTCAGTAATAAGACTATTGCGGACTCTTTCCAGATACAGGCATCCATGCGCCCGAAAGTGAAAAGTCCTGTCAAGCACGTTTCTTTGGCCTTCTCACCACAAGATGCGGCTCGTTTCCCCAACGATGAAAAAGGGGATGCGCTCATGGTGGAGATTGCCCGGAAATGGATGGAGCGGATGGGGATTCGCAACACGCAATATATCATAGCCCGTCACCATGACACCAAGCATCCCCATTGCCATTTGGTGTTTAATCGGATAGACAATGACGGCAACCTCATTTCCGACAGTAACGAAAGAATACGCAGCACGAAAGTATGCCGTGCGCTGACGGAAGAATATGGCCTTTATCTTGCACCGAAGAACAGTAAGGCGAGAAATAAAAACAGGTTACGGCCACACCAATTACGGAAAATCAATCTCCGTTCCGCAGCTTTGGAGGCATTGGCAGAATCTCATTCATGGAAAGACTTTTTGTCTGCATTGAAAGTCCGGAATATAGACATCCGTTTTAACCGAAGTCAAGCGTCAGACAACGTGCGTGGTGTTTCTTTCAGTCAAGACGGTATCAGTTTGGCAGGCTCCACGCTTGACCGTGAGTTGAGCTTTAACAGCCTTTGCACGACATTGGGTAGCTTAACGGAGGAACTGCTACTTCAACCTCATCAGGCAATCATTTCCAGTTCTGGTGGAGGAACAAGCAACAGCCTCGGATGGCGTGATGAAAAAGACAAGAACAGCCCAAAGAATGAACCTTTTTATAAACCCCTTAAACGTGGAAGATGATGAAAGAAGATGTTATAGCCGCAAATCTCGCAAATTTGCGTCAAAGTGTGAATGAATTGAAGGAAACCGTCAATAAATTGAATGTCGGTTCTCAAAATCATGAACAGACTGCACAATCACCCGTTGATGAACGGACGGTTTACAACAGTGTGGCAAAAAGTTTCTGTAACTGCTGGAACGATGCCTTGTCGGTATTGAAGAAATCTGTGAGGAAAGAGCAGCCGGACAAAATTCCTTTTTCAAGGTGGATTCCTAAATTGATAGATTTACTCAAACAAAAATTCAGCCTGATAGACTATCTCTATATTCATGTTTGCGATTACAACACGAATCGCTTGAAGATAGAAGCCAATACGGAGAGAATCCTTGAACGGCAGGATGAGATACTTGCCAGAGTCAATGAACTAAGGTGTCCGCTGACCATTATTCCGCCCAATGTTAACGGCCTGTTCTTGCGTGGTTATCACTTCAAACTTCGTTATGTGATAATTGTTGTCATTATCATTCTTGCGTGGGCTGTGGCGGCTTCACTCAGCAGCATGAAATATAAAGAGGAAGCATTTGCGTATTATTCGATGTATCGGGCGGTAAAGGAGCAACATCAGTATCTGATGGAAAGAACTAGCACAAAAGTGAAAAGAAATACGGAATAATCTGAAAATTCTATGGATGTTTTGCTTTCCCGTATGAAGGTTGGGGCTCTGCGGCCATAAGATTATTGTCGCTTTCAGCTATTTCGTATGTTTTGACTTTACGGTCTTCAAGGTAAATGTGATTTAAGGTGTATGCCAATGATTCCAATGTCTGCATCCGGATTTTAGGCTTCAGCTGACATTCCCATATAGTGATGCAATGCCAACCCATAGCAGCGAGTTGGCATTGTTCCTTTTTATCACGTTCCTTATTCCGTTCAATTTTCTTTTGCCAAAAGTCGATGTTAGTCTTAGGCAGGCGGAAGTATTTGCAATTCTCATGACCATGCCAAAAACAGCCGTTCACAAAGATGACCGTGCGGTATTTACGCAGTACCAAATCAGGATGACCAGGCAGACGTGGATGGTTTAGCCGATAGCGGAAGCCTCGGCTGAAAAGGAATTTTCGTACCAATATTTCAGGTTTGGTATTCTTCCCATGTATAGCTGCCATATTGCGATGGCGCTGCTCTTTATTTAGCACATCAGTCATTCTGTTTATTTAAGTTTGTCTTTACAGTTCTTATATAATTGGATTAAATGATATAGTGACATATCTATGAGAGGTTCAAACATAAAGCTGTTTAAATGAATTAATTCAGGAGTCATCATGTTAACACGTTCTATAATACTATAATTAGTGTCTTTCGGACAAGTTTTCTTGAATTTCCCTGTCCATTTTCCTGTTTGATTACCTGTTACAAATAAATCTTCTTCACTTTTACCTGCAGCTATCATTTTGTCGTGCATATAATTTTCAGCCAGGTGTCTTATAGCGATAGATAGACATACTTTATTTTCGATTAGCACTTCATTGGGATTGGCCTCAGTTGAGATGCTATCAGCAGTTTGTATTATTAAATCGTAAATTTTATCGGTCGTTTTAGGGTGTTTCATGCCTTTCCCATGTGTATAATTTACCATGATATCTACCAATTGTGTGACTGTTATATTTCTTGTGTTTGTTTTTTGATGAAGGCATTCAGTTAATGTTATGTAATCGTCATCATCTTCCCCTTTAGTATATTCTATCAAATTTCTAACAAAAGGAATCATGCTAATAAATATTTTATTGTTGTCATCATGATTGATAAAAGCATTAGCGTATACGTTGCCTTTATATTGTCCTTGATTGATGATGACCTTTCCATTTGCTAAACGCTCCGCCATCCACATATTGGATTGGGGTAGACTTAGACGAGAAGACAATGTTCTATAGAAATCATAATTATGTGTCAATACAAGCATATAGAACTTATTGCTGCTGTCAACAGCAATATCCTTGATATATTCAACTATGGCGTATTTATTCTGATAGTCAAATGAGTCAGCAATATCATCCATAATTATAATCGAGTCATGCCCCATCGTCTTGCGTGCTTCCATTTCAAAAAGAAATTGCAAGATAATAAAAGCCCGTTTTTCACCACGACTAAGGATCTTTTCTAACACATCTTTTCCTACAGCTGTCTCTGCATTCGATGGCTCAACATAAGAAAATTGCAATTTCGCTGCTTCTTGTTTAAGTATGATATCTTTCTGATTAGTTATATCTACTTTTATTGGCACATGAAATCGAGTATTATAAAGGTCAATAATTTGTTTCCATCTTTCCTGCTGCGAACTCGCTTTTTCTAAAACTTCATGTAGAGCCTTTTTGTTTTCATTATAAACTTGTATATAAGCATCAAATAGAGGTCTAATTTCACTATCTGACAAATATCCTAACCAAACTTTTTTCCGAAATTCTTCATAATTAATAATTTCAGGTATCCAGTCGGGATGTTCATTTAAGACTGACTTAAAGCCTCTTAATTCAACATTTTTGTCAATGGCTTTTGTGATTTTATCAAATGCTTTCTTTAAGTCCTTATCATTTAATATGCGTTGTTGTTCATTTTCAACGAGGTCTTGTAATTCTTTCTCTGATGACAGCTCTGTATCGTCTTGAAGTACGATTTTGTGGTTAACGCCAAAAAATGAACCATCAGAAACATACTGTTGTAATTGCGTTACATGATATGTGCCAAAAGTATGACCAGCAACAGTTCGAAAAAGTTTGGAATTTTCTAAAAGCCGATTATAATTTTCGATATACACATTCAAGTTATCCTTATTGGATTCTATAAACTTTTTAACATTCTCCTTGACATCAAATATATCATTGTATCTAAACTTAAACTTTGGAAGACCTATTTTAACCATACTATTTAAATACTCAAGTATGCTGAAAATAGTATCATTATCATTTTGTTTGAAAGCACCCAATATTTCCTTTTCACAATCAGAACTTGAAGAAGCACTTTTTAGTTTACTCATTAAAGAATCTTTCTTTTCTGATAATTGCTGATATATAGAGTCATATATATCTTTTAGCTCTGAACTTGCCAGGAAATTCACAAATGATTTGGAACTATCAATATCATCATCTCCATTCACAACAAATATATTTTCTTTTGGTACATCTAAGTCATCTACTTTTAGTATAAAGCTCGATTCGTCTTTATCATGCAATTTATCACATGGTTTATCTTTGGACTGCCCTGATAAATAGCGCATGGTTTTTGCAAAAGATGTTTTCATTGATCCATTAGGAGCATAAACCAAATGTATTTGTTTTCCAGGAGTGAATTGAAATTCATGACAGAATTCCTTTATTCCGTAACAATTTTTCCAATCTATTTTTAATTTACTTATCATAACGTTAGTTAGAATATTGTATTGATCAACAAATTATTATCAAAAAAAAATCTTTTGGGCGCAAAGTAATTGCAGCTAATCTATTATCAACAATTCATTTATACGATCAAATGTCGTATCAATAAAAGTGTTATAGGCCATTTTATGAGTGTCAATCATTTTATAATCAGTAAATAAGTGTTTACCGGATTGCAAATCAAAAGCCAATCGTAAATCATCTGCTGGAAAGTCATCACCTTCTACTTGTTTTGCCTCCTTTGCTGTTATAGTGCGCACTCTGACAATCTCATAGACATCCCGAATCCCTTGCCCTTTAATGTAAGGTATGAAGAAGTGTAAGTTTTGTAATGCTATGGTTGTCGGGAATTGCTTGCCCGTATAATACAAGGTTGCTGTTCCGTCAAGGAAACTTTGTGTATAACCCCGGCGAACACTGTTGCCGACCAGTCCGATAAGTACACGGTTTCCTACATCTACAAAAGTACCCTTTTGCGGAATGACACGCGATATGGTTTCCTGTGATTTTGTATTTATCAAACCTTCAATGAAATGCTCCAATAACTTCCGGTTGCGTTCATCTTTCGGGCGTAAGGGGAATGCGCCGATATTCACTTCCGCAATACTTTTATAGAAATTGGAGACTTCTACTTCTGTTAGCTCTCCATCACCGGGGAAAAGGATATAACCGCCAATCACTTCCTTTTTGAGCGCATCAGACGAATAGTCCTTGTAATATATGGCATCTCTGTAGCGGTGCATTTGGTTTATGGCATCATCTGGCGGCACATCTACACCTTTTACTTTTCCGCCAATACGGTATTTCGCATCGAAAAGGTAAGTCAGTTTCATGCCTTCTTGCAAGTCATTCTTGGTCAACCGTAAAACAATGTCCGGCTTCTGCGGAACAGTCTTAGTCACAAGTTCCTTTATGCCTGTTGAGTTGTTGTCGTTCTCCGTGCTTTTCGGGTTATACACCAGCTCTGCCAGTTCCACGTTGTCTTTTTTGAACAAGATGCGTGAGTGCTCCCCTTTGCCCAACTCCCATGTAAACAGGCCGTTCATCTCCATGCGGTTGTGATGGTCTATGTCTTCATCATTCAGATGCAGTTGCTCCTTTACGATGTGGCTCATTTCTATGAAGCACCATATCTCATACAGAGTAGCAATGTCCTTTGTCTGAAGTCTGTAAATGCCGTCATTGAGCGAATAGGCACGCCGTAGCATATTCCATGTGCGGTAAACTTGACTGTAGCCCGAAGCTTTCTGCAAGACCAAACTTTCTTGGTTCAGCCCCTTAAAGCGTCCTATGGTTCGGAAAAACGGATTGCTTTGCAACCGTTTCAACGTGGTTGACACGGCCTGCATGTCTGTTCTCATGGCCTCCGACACTCCCTTCACGCTTTCAATCTGTTTCTTCAGTGCTTCATATTTATCGGTTATTTGCGCGAGGGAGAATCTCAGGAAACGGTTTTCCGGTGTGTCGTTCGTGTGTATTTGTTCTTCCACACGATACAGATGCGCTGGTTCCAGTCGGTGTTCTGCCAGTTCGTTTTCGATGGATACAGGGATATGTCTCAGTTTATCCGCTTTTAGATAGGTCTGATGTCCATGCAACCTGCGCCGTGGGCGCTCAATGATATTCTTGCAAGCCTTGATAAATTTCTGTTGCTCTCCGGCGAATAAGCTCCACCATACGATTTCCGGTGTCTCACCATTCTTGTCAGGCGTAAATCCGTGGAATGTTCTTCGCATATAGTCGAGTGACAGCATACGGTATTCCCGTTCAATATCCTCAATGATGGCTTTCCAATGCTTGTGGTAATCGAGCTTGCTGCTGAGCACTTCAAACGAAAAGCTGAAACGGCGTGTTTCATTGCCGACTTTATATATCAACCGGATTTCACTGCGACCTATTTCATTGCCGTAGTTCAGGTAGCCTGCAAGAATGTGCCGATGGAAGGTAAAACGCTCATTGTCGCTTTGCAGAATGGAGCCAAACTGCGCGTTTTTTACATAATCCTTGAAGTCCACCCACACCGGGTAGTCCGTATTGTCGAAGAACACGGCTTGTGCCGGAACGCCTTGCTCTATTGGCATTTCTTTGCCAGAGCCTTTTAACAAGATGACAGACTCCACGCCATCAGACCATGAATAAGAGGACAAAAGTGCTTTTTCGCCCACATTATTCTTTGCCTTTTCCCAAGTGACATCGAATTTTGTACATTCAATGCTCAACTCGAAATCCCTATGCCGTATAGTCAGAAGTTCCATTGTCAGCTCCAAAAACTTGTATAGCCGGATGACAGCCGCTGTTTCATCTCATCCAATTTCTTTAAGGATACCGATTTTTCAATGGGGAACCCGTCTGATATGTTTGCCAGTTCTTCGGTTATGACTCGTTTTAGATTGTCAAGTAAGCTATCTGTCACTTTGGTGTCATCACCTTCAATGCGCGACAGGATTTTCATGTTCGTCACCTCGTCCAACGCCCTTGCTACCACATATCCGTCCGGCAGTTCATTGCCTTCTTCATCTTTGTTGTAAGGCAAATTGTTCACTACATAAAGCAGGAACTCGTTGCGTGTGCGGTAAGCCACCTTGAATGGAGTACCCTCCAGCACAGCATTGACTACTTTCAGGTAATTTAACGCTTTGTCACAAACTTCCCGATTGTCGGAATAAACATCCACTCCTTCCACAGCCGTCCCTATAAGTTCTTCATAGCCCAGCTTCCCGATATGTTCATAACGCTCGGTCAATCCTGCATCCAAATCCACTTCGTTCATTTCTATGGTCATGGCTCGGTCAAGCACTTTTCGTGAAAATGAGAAGGTGGTTTCATCCATGTTCACGGTGCCGATAACTATCAGATTAGCAGGTAAAGACAGACGTTTCCCATTTTCTTCCGTCAAGTATGCTTTTCGTTCTTCATCATCCGTGAACAGTTGGTCTATAAGACTTTTGTATGCGTCAGTCTGTTCAAAATCTACAATCGGATCGGTTACAACTACTCCATCCGCATTTACTTTACGCGATTCTATCACGCTCAGGTATTCAGCAAAATATTGCTCTACAGGAGCAAGGTTCATTTCGTCCAAACATAGGAAATGAGGAATTTCAGGGTTTTGTTTAGCCTTGACTAAAAATCTCAGGAATGGCCCGACAACATATCTTTCGCCGTTTATCCGGCTCACATAACCTATCAGCTCGCTGGAGTCATGCCAATTCGGTTTTACTTGAATCATCTCGAAATTCATAGGCTTTTGGGCCTTGAATTCTACAGAGTCCTCATCCCAGCAGGCACGTGCCATTTCACGTACAATACGGCTTTTCCCTGTTCCTGATATGCCAGCCAATAATAGAAAAGGTTTTGATTTAATGGCGGTAATGTAGGGGCGGAATGACATTGATATAAATCCCTTAGGCATTTTTATCCATTTAGTGGCGTTGTCGAAATTTTTATAAAACGCTTCCTTGTCTTGTCTATTTGGCATCGTTCTCATATAATCTTTATAATTAGCTGTTAAATATGCTTTCCCTTCTTTAACGGATATGACTTTAGAATAATTATTGAGCGCATTTGTAATAATGTCCATATTACCCATTTGGTCATGGAAAATCTCTGTTAAAGTCCCCTTTAAATCAGTGGGACTTCCCTTTTGTTCTAAACATTTTACTAGTTCTTCTATAAGATATACAGGCGTTTGTAAACCTTTTAGGCTTTTTGTATAAGGATTAGGTGCATAATAACATTGAATCCAATATTCCAAATAAGCCTGCGCTTCTTCTTCTGTTATGTCATGAGAAAAGCGTGGTATGTATTTTCCGTTACCTTCATAATATAATCCTAATTGACAAGCAAGTTGATATGGCGTATGAAAAAAATCGTCTCCCATTTTCAACCTAAATTCTTCGGAAGTCATCTGCGCATGTGGCAAATCTTTTACCAATTCGCATACTGTTTTAGGAGTTGCATTTCTCCATCTACAAATTACATCAGCCATTATATCCGTATTTTGTTATATCCATTTTTTTGAGTAGAGCCATTAAAACATCTACAATAATACTGTTTCCTGCTTGTTTATATGTTTCCGTATCAGAACAAACTATTTTGAAAGAGTCATCAAAACCCATAAGTCGAAGACATTCACGTGGAGTAAGTTTTCTAAACCTTCCAAATCGTTTGTCTATATCTTTCGAATCGGCAACAATCATTTGTTCTGTTTTGCAATTCAATGGACGAATGGCATAAAGTTCAGGATGAAAATCTGTATAATATGTTTCTTCATAATCTGCCAATCTAAAAAGATATTCATCTGTCTTTATTGTACTTACATCGCATATAAGTTTAGGATGAAATATGAAGTCGCCATGCCAATTGAACTGTTGATTTCGTTTTTGGCAAAGAAGTACATCTCCATTTATTTGTGTGTAACTTTTTTGATGATTAATAGTTCTTGTTATAAAGTTTACCCCTTTTTGTTTTAGTAAATACTTCCTATCAAATTGAGACTGAAGAAAGTCATAAACAGTTCTTGTTAATGGTATTGGTGCGGGATACTTGAACTCGGTCTCTTTCTTAAATCCTATGCAATATAGACGCTCACGGCTTTGTGGTATACCATAATCTTTCCCATTTAACACTTGGAAATATACATCATAACCACAGTCATTTTCAAACGTGCTTTTAATTATTTCCCAAGTTTTCCCCTTGTCATGACTAAGCATACCTTTGACATTCTCAAAGATAAAGACTTTTGGTTGGCATTCTATAACAAGACGTGCAAACTCTCTGAATAAAGTTCCTCTTGTGTCTTCAAACCCACCATGTTTACCTCGGAGAGAAAAAGCCTGACAAGGGGCTCCTCCAACAAAAAGATCCACACTCCCTTTAAACGGACGAGCATCCATATTGTGAATGTCAGAATGCCACTGCTTTTCCGATATGTTGTAATTTGCAAAATATGCTTTTTTACAGTTTTCATCTATATCACCAGCAAATTGAATTTGACTTTTAAGACCTAGTCTATATAAAGAATGTTCAATAGCTCCTATTCCGCTAAAAGAAGTTGCAAGTCTAATTGTCCTCTCAGGATGAGAGAATTTTGAGAATTGCCAATCGGTAGTGAAATCTATATTTGCAGATGAGTTTTGTATTTCAGAATACTTATTTTTCATTTCTATTTATTCCGTATTTTGTAATATCCAACTGTTTTAATATGGCTATCAAGACATCAACAACAATACTATTTCCGGCCTCCATATATGCAGATGTATTGCTTACAACCAATTTGAAATCATCCTTAAATCCCATTAGTCTTAGGCATTCTCTTGGTGTAAGTTTCCTTAGCCCACCAATTCCTTTAGATTTATTGAATGTGACATAATTATCAACTCCGGCTCGATGCATCTTATGCATAGATTGCAAAAGAGGGCGAGCTATGTCAAGATCTGTTTTAATTGGAGTTTTGAAAGTCTTAGTACCAGTGCATAAAACGTATTTTGCTACTTTCTCTGACAAATAAAACTTGTCTTCAACTTCCTTTATCGGGAAAATAAAATCATTAAAATTTTCAGTAACTAGTCCTTTTATGAGGGCTTGCCTATGCTCTTCATTGGGAGACAAAATTTTTGATTTCCGTTCATATTCATAATATGAACTATTTGTACAATCTTCAAGAAAATCGTACATTTTATATTTGAGAGGTATTGGGGCAGGATATTTGAATTTTGTTTTTTTTCTAAATCCTATACAAAATAAGCGTTCTCGCGTTTGTGGTATTCCGTAGTCTCTCGCATTTAGAAGCTGGTAATGAACATCATAGCCACAATAATCTTTAAAAGTATTATATATAACTTCCCATGTGCGCCCTTGATCGTGTTTAAATAATCCTTGAACATTCTCAAAGATAAATATTTTGGGTTGGCATTCTTTGACTACCCTTGCAAACTCTCTGAATAAAGTTCCTCTTGTGTCATTAAATCCTCTTTGTTCCCCGACAATAGAAAAAGCCTGGCAAGGTGCTCCTCCAACGAATAAATCGACTTTACCACGGTATGGCTTTGCATTAAAATTATGTATATCAGTATGCCATTGCTCTTCTGATATATTATAATTTGCAAAATATGTCTTTTTACAATTAGGATCTATGTCGCCTGCAAAAATTATTTGAGAATGTAACCTCAAACGCTTAAAAGCATATTCAATTGCGCCTATGCCGCTAAATGATGTTGCTAGCCGTATAATCCTATTAGGATAAGAAAAACTCCTTTCCGCCCATGGTGTACCTTGAAAATCTATGTTTTCTTGTGAATTTTGCATACTCTTTTGCATCGTAATATAATTTTCCAGTCAATTTATTTTTAATTGTTTCCTACTAAATGGGAATAGTTTTATTTAAAAACATTTGTTAAAAAAAACTTAGACTGGAGAATCTGTTATTTTATCTAATAAATAAGGGATTTCGTTTTTATGCTTTTTTCTTAAAATCATCAAATCTTACCAAGTCCGTTAATTCGACCTCTAAGAGTTTCGCTATTTTCATTAAACTTTCCAAATCTGGTTGACTTGTATTTGTACACCACTTAGAAACGGTAGACGGGGTGACATCCAGTTGCTCTGAAAGCCACTTGTTTGTTCGTTTCTTTTCAGCCAAGATTACCTTAATTCTATTTAAGTCGTCCATATAAACTAATTTGTGAGCACAAAATTAGTGATTTTAATTCACTTAATCGCGCGATGCAGATATTTATTGTGCTTATTTATTATGCTTCGGGTTTCCTATGACGATAATTTAGATGAGTTATTCTCTTTCTCCCTTCTCTCCTTAACCTTATCCAATCCCGGCATCTTTTTTGATACAAAACTCTCGCCAGCGGGGAAGTATGCCTTGAAAATCTGACATAAGAAACTCACAATGTCGCTACGCTTCTTGCCCATATTAGAGAAAGAGGAGTAAACGTAATACATGAGTTCTTGCTGACTGCACATTTCGTTTGGCTGGATTGTAATTGAGGGTTGAAGAATCAAATCATGCTCTGCAAAGGCGTAGGCACTGGCAAGAATTGCTTTTTGTTCCTCTTCGCTGAACATCTTGATTTTTCCGGCAAACCATTCAAGTTCTCCTTTTTGAAGTGCCTGTTGCTGCTTACTTTGACGTTCCATCAGAATGGATACTTTCTCTTGCTCTTTTTCAGTAAGGGCGTCTTCAAGCATGCGGTTCTTACGCTTTAGGACATTGTACTTTTCCATACAAGCGATGGCAATGCAGAGATAACCTACGGTTACGGTAAGCACCAATACTGCATGAAATCGGAACTTGGACGGAAAATCCGGCAAAGCATCAATATAGTCGCAGACGACAAGAGCAACTACGAGCATAAGCGCAGCTCCGACATACATTGTCCGGACTTTGACTTTTTGGCTCGCAGGAGAAACGCCCATAAGCAAGACTATCGTCAAGGCTGCGACCAATAAGATGGAAACCAAGATAAAGATTGTCATGTGTCACGCCCTCCCTATTATGGTTTTACGATGATACGCCAATAGCCTGCCTTGTCAGAACCTTCATGGACGAGAATGCCTCTCTCACGCAACTCTTTGATGTTCTTTTCAACTGCCCGCTTGGACACGCCAATTTTTACAGACATTGCTTCTGCTGTTATAGAAGGGTCGGAAATAACTAAGTCTATTATTTTTTGCCCTGTCCTGCTAACTCTTTTAGATGCATCCTCTCCTTTTACACCGAACCTTTTCTCCGAACTTTTTTCGTTTACACCGAACCTTTCAGCATTTACACCGAACCTTTTCTCCGAACTTTTTTCGTTTACACCGAACCTTTCAGCATTTACACCGAACCTTTTCTCCGAACTTTTATCATTTACACCGAAATTTCTCTCCGAACATTCCTCATTTACAGGGTACTTTTTGAGGGTACTGTTTACCCTGTCGGCCACCTCTTTTACGGAGATTCTACCATTCTCCCCCCAATTCAGATTATAGAAGGTGGTGAAGAATGAGGATGCTTCGGTTTTATAGTGAGGCTCCTTGCCAGGCAGGAAGTTGGGCAGCTTCTCGGTCAGTTCACGCATCTTGCGCAGACCGGAGCCACGTTTCTCCATGTAGTCGAGTTGGGTAAACATATCGGCAATGACGGGGTTGCGGCGTATGGAGGGCACGTTATAGATGTCACGATCTTGAATCTGTGTGCCATCAAGCATCGCGCCGGGCGAAACCAATTCCACACGGTCATCGTAGATGTCTATATGTACTTCGCCGCCCATCACCGTATAATCCCGATGGATAAGGTGATTGACCAATCCCTCAAAGATAGCTCGGTCGGAATAGTCGGGCAGATTGAGGCGGTAGTTTGGCATCTTCACCCATCCGCTCATGGTGTAGTTCTTAATGAAATCCATGCCATATTTCAGAAGCAACACAAGATTGGCACGATGCTCCACGGAGCTGATGGCATCATCTTTATAAAGCCCCGTCCAACGGGTACAGAATATGCGGGATTGAAACACGGTGCAATTATCCACAAATAACAGTCCGGCATTGGTAAGTTTTCCGTCAGAAGTTACCAAGCCAAATGATTCAAGATATTTGTCGTTCCATTCTTGATGCGTCTGTTCGCGGAACGTATTAGCAAGGATGATGAAAGAGTGCTTGCGTGCGTCCACTTGCGTGGGGAGTGAATCCCATGTCATGTGTGTACCTTTCAGTACCAACGAGAGAAGTTGTTGCGAATTGCATTCCACGCTTTCATTGCCAACTCTTACAAAAGCCGTGCGCGTTCCGTCTTGGTAATAATAATAAGGTGTCAAAACACCAGCCTTGACTTTCACTTCAAGCAGGATGCGTCCTTCGTGCTCAATCGATATAAGCTGCACCTCCGGTACAGGGTCAAGCCTTGCCTTTATCATTTCGCTGATAAAGTCGGCATCCGCCTGTACGTTCTTCAATCCCACAATTTCACCTTCATCGTTTACGCCATAGAACAAGCTGCCGCCCTCCGTATTGGCAAAGGCCGACACGGATTTCAGCCACGACTTCACTTTCTTGCGTTCCAGCATCTCCTTGAAATCGTAAGACGTACATTCTGCTATAAGTCTGTTATCGTGTATCTGCATGATTTTCTCGTTGTTATAAGGGTGTAATACCCCAATATCGTTTACAAACATACGGAAAAAAGTCCGTTTTCCGTTCAATTAGAATGGGAAAAAACGGATTAGGGAGAAGAAATCTTCGTAAAAATCCATTCCTAAATGTGATTATATGATAGATTTTCCTAAGATTTTCTATACCTTTGTATTTGTGATAATTAATAACCAAAGGAGTCGTGGCAAAGAATTTTGAAATACGGAACAGTACGGCAGAGTTTCTTACCTTTATTGCCGAGGGTAAGGAGAATGGTGTTCAAGTGTTGTATAAGGATGAAACAATTTGGGCAACACAAAAAGCAATGGCGACATTATTTGATGTAGGTGTTCCGGCCATCAGCAAACATTTGAAAAATATCTTTGAGAGTGGAGAGCTTGATAAGAATACGACTATTTCCAAAATGGAAACAGTCGTGAATAGGGGCTTCCGTGGAGAATCAAAAGAAGAAGTTGAGTTCTACAATCTTGATGCCATCATATCCGTAGGCTATCGTGTCAATTCTGTTCGTGCCACGCAATTCCGCCAATGGTGTACATACGTTCTACGTCAGTTTGCCATCCGTGGATATGTCATAGATAAAAAGCGGATGGAAAACGGCTCATTTATCGGAGAGGATTATTTTGAGCATCTGCTTGCCGAAATTCGTGAGATACGACTGAGTGAACGGCGTTTTTACCAGAAACTTACAGATATATATGCCACGGCCATAGATTATAACAAAAGTGCGCCCACAACACGGCTGTTTTACAAAAAGGTGCAGAACAAAATGCACTATGCGGTACATGGGCATACCGCTGCGGAATTGATAGTTGACCGTGCGGATGCACAGAAAGAGCACATGGGCTTGACCACATGGGAGAAGGCTCCGGACGGAAAAATAGTAAAACCGGATGTAAGTGTTGCCAAGAATTACCTCAAAGAAAATGAATTAGAGGCAATGGGACGTATCGTCAACAGTTTTCTTGATATAGCGGAAGATATGGCGAAACGCCATATTCCGATGACGATGGAGGATTGGGCGAAACGTATTGACAAATTTCTGGATATAACGGACAGACCTATTCTTTCCGATGCAGGAAAGGTCACGGCTGAATACGCCAAAGAGTTTGCCGAAACGGAGTTTGAAAAGTATCGTGTCATTCAAGACCGCCTGTTTAAGTCCGACTTTGATAAATTGGATGACAAAGATTTGCCTTCACTTGATTTTACACCAGAAAATTCTTAATCAAAACTGCAAGATGAAACACTTAGATACATTTGTTCAATATAAACCAAGACATACCATAATTTTTATGGAAGTCCTTGAAGTGACCGATACTATCGATACCAAGGAAATTTGTAACGTGAGTTGGTATATGGTTTGCAAGGATGAGATTATCATACAATCCGATTTTCCGATGTGTGCAACCGATGGTGAGTTTGTGAACTTCGTACCAATACCTCGACATTCATTTTTGGAAGCGAGACGTCTTATTAAAAAGATAAGGAAAGAGCAAATGTTCGTTCCAAAAAATGACAAAACGGCTCCAAGTGAATTCAAACAAGCATACCGAAAAGCAAGAAGAAAAATAATCCAAATCATAAAGAAAGCGCAATAGCTTTTGTAGAAACCCTTAGTGATGCAGTTTTAGGTTATCTTTCAATATTGATATTTTTATCGTTTTTCTTTCGTTGTTTTCGGCGAAAAACTGTACTTTTGTAACATAGAGCTGTGGTTGCTTATGGATGCTTATTTTCGGGTTTGCATGATATTTGCAACACGTTCACGCAAGTCGCTGAGGAATATAACGTGTTGATTTTGAGGAAGTAAAGTAAAGAAATAAAATAATAGAAATGAGGCATAATTCATTATGATTATGCCTCATTTTTTTATTTATATATGTCATCTATGAGTAAGGAATTTTCAAGAAAGTCAAAAGAGGATAAACCAGTAGTGGCAATATGCTACGACTTCGATAAGACTTTGTCGCCTGATGACATGCAGGCACAAGGGTATATACAATCGGTAGGATATGAAGTCGAGTCTTTTTGGAAAGAGTCCAATGGATTAGCTGAAGAAAACGACATGGATCAAAATTTGGCCTACATGTTTACAATGCTTCGGACTGCACATGGAAGATTTGTATTTAATAGAAAAGCCCTAATGGATTATGGGGCGCAAGTAAAGTTGTTCCCTGGCGTTGCCACGTGGTTTAAGAGAATGAAAGAATATGGTAGAGATAAAGGTGTAATTGTAGAACATTATATCATATCTTCCGGCTTGAAAGAAATGATTGAGGGGACGAAAGTTGCGAATGAATTCGAAAGAATATATGCCAATTCGTTTTATTATGATAAAGATGGAGTTGCTCAATGGCCGGCACAAGTTATCAATTATACAAGTAAAACACAGTTTCTGTTTAGAATAGAAAAAGGAACATTAGATATAAATGATCCGGGTGTCAATGACTATTTTGAACCAGAGAATATTCGAGTCCCTTTCAGAAATATGATTTATATAGGAGATAGTGATACAGATATTCCCTGTATGAAACTTGTTAACTCATATTCAGGACATTCTATTGGAGTCTTCAATCCAGAAACGAATGACAAAAGTAAAGTGTATAAGATGATGAAGGATAACAGAATTAAATATTTTGCACCTGCTGATTATACAGAAAATTCAGAACTGGATAAACTCGTAAAAGCAATTATAGATAGGACTGCTTCAAATGAGAAACTTATGTCCATTCATTATCAGAATAAGAAAGAGCAAACCAATAATGATAAATAACGTGAGTTCAAATAATATTATGAACTGTAATATTACTAAAAATCGACTGATAAATAGTAAATAACGTGAGTTCGACGAATTAACATTAACATATACACACAAATTCAACCTGTATATGCAATATATTATTCAGTCACAGAAATTGTTATTACATCTACAAATTGAATTCATGTTATATAATATATACCCAAAAGAAATATCTTGAAATAATCCTTTACACTACATACTTCACAGCATATTCATAAACCTCTCCAGGCATTGGGTCTTTCAATAGCCATACTATCTGCATCGGACGGCTACCACTATAACTTTCCAACTTCACTTCTCCCAGATACACGTATCCCATTGTCCTGGTAGGATTATCGGCGGCCTTAGCCTGTTTGCGGACAAAAAGGAGCATCGTTTGTGTCTGTCTTATATATTTCTGGCCTGTTAAAGATTCCGGACTCACCTTATTTTGCGTTTCCCAATGAAACTTACAACTGCTTTGTGCAAAGTCGTTATAATTGGTGTTTGAGCCGATTTCGCGGTCTTTTATGATATCCACAAACATTGCTTCCAACGCTACACCATTCAACACATTGCGTTCACATCCTTCCCGGTTTGATGATTTCTTTGCTATGGTTGAGGTGCCTATTGCCACTTGTATCTGCGATTTTGTATATACACCGTGCAGTTTCAATGGCATAACATTATTTAAAGAAGAATTGTCATCCTTCTCAAGCGCGTTACAATGATCCATCAGATATGCTGTGACTTCACACACTTCATCCACGAAAATCTTATCCCCCGACAGGCTGTCAAACATATCTTGCAAGCTGTCGTACACGCCGGCTGCATCATACAAATCGTAATACAGCATCAGTGCCATTTTCTTTTCCTTATCCGTAAGCATAGATTCGCGTATGCGGAACTGACAAGATGAAAGCCTGTGTATGAACGAAAAATAAGAATGAGAGTCCGTTGACAGCCATTTCTTATTCACCGCACGTGACAGTTCAACGTTCATCCCGGACACTGATTTTCCCACTCCGGCAAGATAAAGCAACTCGTTCCACGTCGTACCATTATACAATTTCTCTATTGGGACATGCGTCAGGCGGAGGAAAGAAGACAGAGACAATGGCTCGCTATAATCCTTCGAAAAATGCTGTATCGTGCTTATTATGCGATTCTTACGGAAACCATTGATATATCCTTTTATATTTTCCAGGACATAAGCCTTGGCTTTCTCCTCCAGTTGAATCTGACAGTTCAACGGAAGATGAGGAAAATCACGTTCCACTTCCTCCTTGATGCCCAACGACGTACGGCCAATCAGAGCCCTGAAACGATCGGCATAATTAAACTCCGCCCTACAGTGACCTACAAAATCAAGCACCGTAAGATGTGTCTTACCCTTGACTTTACGAAGTCCTCGACCGAACTGTTGAAGGAATATAGTCAGACTTTCTGTAGGACGAAGAAACAATATTGTGTCTATCTCCGGTATATCGACACCTTCATTAAACATATCGACTACAAAAAGATAATTTATTTTCTTCTGCACAAGACTCTTCACCTTGACGTGTCTGTCCTGCGCGTTATCCGTAACGAGATAATCTGACCTCAATCCGGCAAGCGTAAACTTAGCATTCATGTACTTGGCATGCTCACGGTCAACACAGAAACACAGAGCACGCACGTCGCGATAATTAGGCAGATATTCCTCTATCTTTCTGAAGATAATACCAGTGCGCTGGTCGTTTGCCGTATATACTTTCGACAGTTCTGCCGGAACATAATGTCCACGCTCCCAACGCACTTCTGCCAAATCCACTGTATCGGTTATGCCATAATAATGAAATGGCGACAGCAATCTGTTGTTCAACGCAGTGTCGAGACGTATTTCCGCCGAGATACGCCGGCCGAAATACACCGTGATGTCCCTTGCGTCCATTCGTTCAGGAGTGGCCGTAAGTCCAAGAAGAATCTTTGGCTTGAATTTCCTTAGAATCTTCTGATAACTGTCAGCCACAATATGATGAGCCTCATCAAACACAATATAATCGTAGTAGTCTTCGGGAAGCGACAACTGGTCGATACGGTTGTTCAGCAAATCTTTCGAAGCGAACAAGTGACTGTAAGACGCAGCCTCATGCCCGCCGTACCACATATCGCCAAAGTTAGGATCGTTCAGAACAGTCCTGAACGTAGCACACGCCTGTCGGATGATTTCTTCACGATGCACCACAAACAGAAAGTTTGCACGCTTGTTCCTCTCCCTGAACCGCTTATAGTCGAACGCTGCTATCACAGTTTTACCAGTTCCGGTGGCAGCCACAACCAGATTGTTCCAGTTGTTATTATACTTTCTTTCCTTCTCCAACTTGTCCAAGACATCGTTCTGATACTCCTTTGCCTGCATCAGGTCGAGCACCGAATAGTCTATTCCCCCACCCTGATTCTCCGACATTCCTAATGCCGTTTTCAGTTTCTCGTCATCACGTCCCGGACAGAATGTCTCAAAGGCTGAGTTTTCCCAATAAGTCTCAAACGTATTGTTCACCATCGACATGATGTGAGGAAGCTCTACCTGCGTTACCTTAATATTCCATTCAAGTCCGTCGGTCAATGCAGCTTTAGAGATATTCGACGAACCGATATATGCCGTGTTGAATTTTGTATCGCGCAGAAATATATACGCCTTTGCATGAAGGCGATCAACATCACTATTATAAGATATTTTTACTTCCGTATTCGGCAATTGCGCGAGGGTTCTTATGGCTCTATACTCAGTAGCAGCCATATATGTAGATGTAATTATCTTCAGCTTCCGACCAGTTTCCGTAAGCCTTTTCAGTTCAGACAACAACAGATTTACACCGCTTTGACGAATAAACGAAACAAGTATTCTCACCTCGTTAGACGACAATATCTCTTTTTTTAGCTCGCTCATAATATTTACCGAATAATTCGAACCCGTGAAAAGCGAACTTTGTGTGAGTGTCGTGATAGGAGTTATCTGTTTTATGTATTTCTGTATATCAGGATAGTCACATGTCGTTTTGTCTATTATACATGTCAGAATAGAGTGACTCGCATCTATCAGGTCGTCCTCATAATGCTCCATCTGAAACTCCCTACCCAACTTCTTTATAATAGCGTTAACAAGTCTGATGCTCCTCTCCACACCATCCTCAGTATCGACAAGGTCTGTTATGAGCTCCTGGATAATCACATACAGATAACGAGACAAATAGTTTATCGCCTCCTCTTTGCCTATCTCCTTCGTTCCTATATGATATATTTTCCTGTCACAACCGTCCAGCTTACATCTGAAAAGCTGATTTATTATCTGTTCGTATATACCTGTCATATCTGTTTAGGTTACATCAATATTACAAAGGTAATCATAAAACAACATATAATACAATTTTAATTTGATTCTTTATATTTCATATCATATATAGTCATTATAATATCAACATTATTATTTTAATTACATCCTATGATTTTATAAAAATATGATGCATCTATAGCTTTCTTTAATAGGTAAAATAAATATGACATAATTACCAATAAAATATAAACAAACTCACAATGACAAAAATATTATCTATAAAATATAACAATAAATACACATAATATGATGTGTGAAACTTCACAAATACCTTTTTTCCCCCACCCCTCCCGCGCTCCTTTTTCCAAATTCTCTTTAACATTCGCTCACACTTACAATTCCGCATTTAACATTCCGTTTTCTTCATTCCAGCTCTGCGCAATGTAGTTTTTGTGCTTCGGGATGCCCGTTTTGGGCAGTCGGGAGTGTCGGATTTGTGCGGTTGTGTTGCGAAATGGGCCATTTCAGGGTGCGAAACGGGCCATTTCGGCGGGTGATATGGGCTTTTTCGGAGCATGAAATGGGCTTTATTGGAGTGCGAAATGGGGCATTTCGCGAGACGGAAGATTGGAGGGCGAGATGGAGTATTGCGTAAATGGTTGAGGGACAAAGGGTTGAGGATTGTTACGATTTCTGCGTTTTTTCTGACAATTTTGCGTGCGGTGCGCCGGGAGAAGGATTTTCAGAGGTTTCAGGGGGAAATATTTAACCTTGCGGACCGGATTTTATGTTTTTTATACTTTATGTGTTAAGTTATGAAAACATAATCAAAAAAGAGGAACCGAATTGTGAAATTTTGTATAAATAAGCGGAATTCGTTGTAACTTTGCATTGCTTTAAGAAAGGATAATGATGATTAAGGAAAATTCCAAAGTATTTTTGTTGATTTTATTGGGCATGCTGACGGCGTTCGGCCCCTTTGTTACTGATATGTATTTGCCCAGTCTGCCTTCGATGGGCGTGTATTTCTCAACTTCTTCTTCGATGATACAGTTAGGCCTGACAACCAGTATGATAGGTCTGGCTGTGGGACAGATATTCTTCGGTCCGCTGAGCGACCGTTACGGCCGGCGTCTGCCTTTGGTGTCAGCCATGTGGCTGTTCATAGCCTCGACGCTGCTGTGTCTGTTCTCACAGAACATAGAGCAGTTCGTTGCGTTCCGTCTGTTGCAGGGCATTGCCGGCGCGGGCGGCATAGTGATATCGCGTTCGGTGGCCACCGACAAGTATTCAGGCCACGAGCTGGCGAAGATGCTTGCCGTGATAGGAGCCATAAACGGAGTGGCGCCTGTGGCTGCTCCCATTGTGGGAGGCGTGCTGACCGACGCCATAGGATGGAAGGGCATATTCTGGGTTCTGTTCGCTTTGGGTCTGGTGTTGTTGGCCTGCTGCATGCGATTCAGAGAGTCGTTGCCCGTCGAGAACCGCTCGGCTGAGAAATGGAGCGACACTTTCCGCAGCTTCGGAGTGGTGCTGCGCGACCGACGCTACGTGTGCTACGTGCTCCAGATGACGTTTGCGCAGGGCGTATTGTTTGCCAACATTGCCTCGTCGCCGTTCATCATACAGCAGCATTACGGCTTCTCGGCGTTCACCTTCAGTCTGTTCTTCGGCATCAATGCCCTGGCGATAGGTGTCGCCGCCGCGCTGTCGGTGAAGTTCCGCCGCTCGGAAAGCAGCACGCTGGCAGGCTGCTGCGGAATGGTGATGGCCTCAGTGCTGCAATGCTTTGCACTGATGTCCGATTGCAGTTTCTGGGTGTATGAGGCCCTCATGCTGGTCCTGCTGTTCAGCATGGGCATGACGTTCACGTCGAGCACCGCCCTGGCAATGGAGAGCCAGCGCGAGAACTCGGGCACGGCATCAGCACTCCTTGGCGCGTTCTGCTTCGCCGCAGGCGGAATGGTATCGCCGTTGGTAGGTCTGGGCAACATACTTTCGTCAACGGGAGTGGTATTCCTGGTTTGTTCGTGCTGCTCGCTGCTGTGCATGCTGGTGGCACTTGGACGCCGCGGCACGCGGTTGTATTTCGCATTCAGTGCGGTGCGCAGACACTAAGAAGACATTGCTTACAGACTTATATGCCGGTGATCAGCATCAATACGTGACTGACCACCGGTTTATTGTATATGGCCATGGCGTCAAAATACTGACTGAATTCCAATGACCGATTCGGGTTGAGAAGCCGCGCCGCAGTCGCTCGGTACCTGTAATGCGGCAGAACACTGCCACACGACAGCGGTTGCCGACGAGAGAAAAGAAAAGCCTGCCGCGACAAGAGAGCGTCGCGGCAGGCTTAAACAAATAACGTGTAATATGAAGTCAAATCATTTCACCGCCTCAACCGTATATCCGGCATCCTTCAGCAGCTGGAGCACACCCTTGGTTCCGGGCAGATGGCCTGCGCCTACGACGAAGAATGTGGGTTTGGCAGCCATGATGGCGGGCATCTTCTTAGCCCAGTCTGCGTTGCGGTTGTCTATGAGCTGTGCCAGCTCCTCAGGCGTGCTGTCGCATGTTCCGCCCAGCTTCTTGTCCATTGCAGCCTTCAGTGCGTCGAGGTCCTGGGCATAGAAAGCGTCGGTCATCGACTCCATCATCTGCTCGTAGAACTCCTGATTGTCGAGCAGACACATGAGCTGCTCCACCTGACGCTTCATGTCTGAGCCCTTATAGAGCAGATTTGTCTGGAACGCCAAGGTCTCAAGACCGCCCACTGGCTCGTTGTTGTGCTTTGCCTGAGCCTGGAAATACTGGTCGAATGTGCTCGAAGGGTCATACTCGCCCATGTGCTTCTGCATGAACATGAGCACCTGGAGCTGTGTGGAGAGAGCCGCCGGCGACATCTTACCCATCTGTGCGCCCACCTGCGGATTGCTCAGTCCGACGCCCATCATCTGTGTTATTACGGCGTCGAGCTTCTTATACTGCTCTGCCGAGAGGACTGTCTTGAGGCTCTGTCCGTCGGGAAGCATCATTGCGGCCTGCATCACTTTCAGACTGTCGGGGTTGGTCATGTCGTCCCAACGCACCTCGCCATACACCTGTTCGGTGCTTGTCAGCGCGTCCTTCACGCCGGCAATCTTGTTCACAAAGCCCACGTTTGCCAGATGGTGTGTGCCGATGATGTACGAGGGCGCGGTGAGGTCCTTGCCCGATATCTTGTAGAGCAGCTGGGCATTTGCGCCCGCCACTGTGAAGACAGCCACGAGAGCTGCCGCGATAAATCTTTTAATCATAATATAAACTGTTTGGTTCGTAATGTAATGTCATATCACCATATGTGCGCACGCTTCGACTTCGGCACGTACATCTTGTCACTCTTCTTCACGTTGAAGGCGTCGTACCATGCGTCGATGTGAGGCAGTGCACCATTGACACGAGCCTGGTTGGGTGAGTGCGGATCTACTTTCAGCAGATAGTCTGTCATCTCGTCGCTGGTGTTTGCAGCCCAGACACGTCCCCATGCGAGGAAGAAGCGCTGCTCTGGAGTGAATCCGTCGATCACGGGCAGCTTCTTTGTCTTCATCAGATTGCTGAAGGCGCGGAAGGCGATGTTCAGTCCTCCGTTGTCGCCGATGTTCTCACCGAGAGTCAGCTTGCCGTTTATCTTCTTGCCCGGCTGCACCTCGTAGTTGCTGAAATACTCCTCGAGCACCTTCGTGCGCTTGTCGTAGTTGGCCTTGTCGGCAGCTGTCCACCAGTTGTTCTGGTTGCCGTTCTTGTCGAACTGGCATCCCTGGTCGTCGAATCCGTGGCTCATCTCGTGGCCTATCACGCAACCGATGGCTCCGTAGTTCACGGCGTCGTCGGCCTCAGGATCGAAGAACGGAGCCTGAAGGATGGCTGCCGGGAAGCATATCTCGTTGGTCGTGGGGTTGTAGTAGGCATTGACTGTCTGCGGAGTCATATGCCACTCACTCTTGTCAACAGGCTTGTTCACCTTGCGGTCGATGTAATCCTTGGTCAGGAATGCGGTCACACGGGTGAGGTTGTCGTACAGAGAGAGCGACGGATCAATCTCCAGTCCGGAGTAGTCGCGCCACTTGTCAGGATAACCTATCTTGATGATGAAGTTGCTCAACTTGTCCTTTGCCTGGTCCTTTGTGGCCTGTTCCATCCACGAAGCCTCGTCGATGCGCTCGGCAAGTGCGGTCTGCAGATTGTGAACGAGGTCGAGCATGCGCTGCTTGCTGCTCTCAGGGAAGTATTTCTCAACGTAGAGTTTGCCTATGGCCTCGCCCAGAACGCCGCTCACTACACCTACGGCACGCTTCCAGCGCGGACGGTCCTGCTTAACGCCGCTGAGTGTCTGATTGAACTTGAACGACGCTGCGCGGAACTCATCACTGAGACTGTTGGTCGCGCTGCTGATGACTTTTGCCTCGGCATAGGTCTTGAGGTCGTCGAGAGAAGTCTCCTCCAGTATCTTCTCAACCTCCTTTATCGGCTCCGGCTGTCCCAAATCCACCTCGGCGAACGGCGGGAAGCCCTGCGCCAGGAATATGTTTCCCCAGTCTATTCCGGGATAGTCGCTTATGAGCTGTGCATAACCAATCTTGTGATAGTTGGCGTTTACGTCGCGCAGTTTCACGTTGTCGTAGCTTGCCTTTGCTATGCGTGTCTCGATGGCGAGGAGCACATCGGTCTTCTTCTGAGCCGTCTGTTCGTCGTCGCCTACGAGCTGGAACAGGGTCTTGATGTATTCCTTGTAGGCGTTGCGCACCTTAACGGTCTGCTCGTCGTCGTTCAGATAGTAGTCGCGCTCGCCCAGACCTATTCCGCCCTGCGATATTCCTACGATGTTCTGCGACGCATTGCGCTGGTCGGCTCCCACGCTTATGCCGAACATCATTGCGCCCACGCCCTGATAGTCGAGCTGAGCCATGACGAGCTGATACTCCTTCTTGTTCTTTATAGCCTCAACTTTCGCAAGCACAGGTTTCAGAGGTGCGGCTCCCTCACGGTTCAGACGGACGCTGTCCATCATCAGGTTGTAGAGGTCGCCTATCTTCTGTCCGAGTGAACCCTTGGGCTGGCTTTTGGACGAATATTCCTCTATGAGTCCCTTGATGCGCTTCTGATTCTGTTCTTCCAGATCTACGAAGGCACCGTTTGTAGGATGTTCGGCATCGAGGGGATGAGTCTTCAGCCATCCTCCGGCTGCGTACTCATAGAAATCCATGCCCGGTTTCACGTCAAGATTCATGTTGGCTTTGTCGATACCCGACGACAGGTTCTGGGCGCATGCGGCCGTCGCAATCATCGAGAACGACACCAATAATGTTTTTGTCTTCATTTTTTATATTATTAATATGTACGTTTTTATATACTTTACGTCACTTATCTTCTGCAAAATTACACAAATATGCGTATAACAGCCGAATATGACCGTCAAAAATAACATATTATAAGTTTTCGCAATAGTGCTGCCATTCGGCGTCGATATCCTTTATATCGACACCGAGCAGGCGCATGTTGCGGAACATGTCGGGCAGGATGTTCTCCATGAAATCCTTGCGACGCTCCTCCATAATGCGGTCGCGCGCGCCGCCGGTGACGAAATATCCCAGTCCGCGTTTGTTGTATATTATGCCGTCGCGTGCCAGATAATCATAGGCCTTCACGGCGGTGTTGGTGTTCACTTCGAGCTTAACGGCATACTCGCGTACGCTTGGTATGCGCTCATCGTCGGCATAAACGCCCGCGAGAATGTCGTCGCACAGGCGGTCGGCCATCTGTATGTAAATTGCTTTATCGTTGCTGAATGTCATATGTTCAAGAGTTTATTGTTGATAACCTGCATCCTTGTGAACAGTCGGAAGGACAGCCATATAAGCACCACCATGCCTGCAAGCATCACCGACATTGATAACCAGAAGTAGGATTCGGGAAGTATCAGGTAGATCAAAGCCTTGAGCAGCGAATAGATGACGCACGCGAACAGCCAGCCATGACGGCGGAAGAGCGTGCCAATGAAGATGAATACCGACAGATCGAACAGGTCGCCCAGACAGTAATAGAATATGATGAACGGGCCGGGATTGACGGATGTGCCGGCAAAAATGTCTCTTAATCCTGCCTGAGTCACATAGCTGCTGAAGGTAGGACCGAGCTCGTCGAACGCTCTGACGCCACGACCGGCGATGTCGGACAGCGTCGTCACCAAGGTCACGGCATAGGAACCGATGTGCGACTGGCCATATACATATCGCATGAAAAGCTGCTGCAACAGGTCGGAAACCAGGAACGACGCCACCGCCATAAGCATTCCGCCGAGTACGACGAGCACCAGACGGCTGACAAACTTCTCCGCGTTAGACGCCGGCAGCATCATATAGGCTATGCGCTGTTGTCTGGTCTGCATGTTGCGGAACATCATGCTTCCCCCAACAAGGATGATAAACCAATAGGTACCATGGCACACGAAGGAAAAGCTTCTCGACATTTTGAGCAGCACAGCGCGCTGCGTTTCGGGATCGGACGCATTTGCCATGAATATGGGCTCGCTGCCTATAGACATCATTGTCATGAAAAGCGTCATCAGCAGGGTGATGATTATCGTTGTGCGTATGGCGTAACCCCGTTCCTCCACGAAGCTCCACTTGACGAGACGCATGGTTCTCGATATATTGAAATTGCTCATATTTTCCTTGTTTTTTACATGTCCGACGTGCGGATCAGATGTTTATCCATTTGTTGTTTATCACATTGGTGCGCTTGAAGAGCCTGTACGACGCCCAGTAATTCAATGCAATGAGTGCCAGTTCCATAGCAATGATGGTACATCTGTCTATTATTGTGAGCGAAACGTCGATATCATAGTTATCTATTCCATGTCCTGCGACAGCAAGGCATATCTGAATGGCCATAAGCACAAGCGATGTGAGGATGAACGGATGGCGACGGAAGAATGAACTGCCAAGGATATAGAAGCTGTGAGTCCACATAATTGTGAGCATCAGAATGATGCCGGCCATAATGCGTGAAGGCGACATATAACTTATGAATTTCATCAGATTGCCGCCTCCGAACACCGAGTCGTCACACCACATACTTATGAAACTGGTGGTGGCGTCCCACCCCATGAGCATATTGAACAGCACTCTGAAATAGTCGGCCGCAAAAAACGACACTATCAGCACAACTGGCCAGCCTATCGTAACGTAAGTCCAGCGCGAGAGATATTTCTCCAGATTCGACGCAGGATGCATCAGAAACGAGATTGCCTGCTTCTTGTGACGTGTGTTGGCAAACATGGTGCTCGCTCCGAAATAAAGACATGTGAATCCCACCATGAAGCCGGACACGCTAAAGGCCATTGCCATTGCGAGGTCATTCTCACTTCCGTTTCCGGTTGAGAAAGTAACCATACTGAGCACGAACTCCTCGCACAGGAAGAACGCGATGGTCATAATAATACCCATGCGCAGCAGATTGCCTTTTGTATTTTCAAACGTCCATAAGAGCATCTTATGGAAACGGTTCCATTCAAACGATTTCATGATCATTTTCTCCTTTCTTTTTCTTGTCGGTTCATTTAATCATTCCCTTTGTCACGGCATTGAAGAGCAGCTCCAGGTTCACCGGCGTCTCCTCATGACGGCCGCGGTGTGCCATGACGGCGTTGCCCTGGATGGAGAACTCTGAATAGATGACGTCGTCGGTGGGTTCGCCCGGACGGCGTGTCTCGAAGACGTACTTGTCGCACACATCGCCCACGGACGAGTCGAGAGCCACTCCATTCTCGTCGAATATCACGATGTGGTCGAGCAGCGATTCTACGTCGTGCACCTGGTGGGTGGATATTATCAGCGTGCGGTCTTCGGTCATGTTGTTGGCAACCACCTTGCGGAACTGGCTCTTCGAAGGTATGTCCAGTCCGTTTGTAGGCTCGTCCATGAGCAGCAGGCGTGTGCCGGCGGCAAGGGCGAAACTCATGTATGCCTTCTTCTTCTGGCCCATGGAGAGGGCGTTGAGCTTGAGCGACAGCGGCATCTCAAACTCTTTCAGGCAGTTGAGAAGCACCTCGCGGCTGAACCGCGGATAGAAAGGCTCGTTTATGCGGACATATTCCTCGAGCGTGGTGCGCGGCAGATCGAACTCCTCAGGCACGAGGAATATCTCCTGAAGCATCTCTGCCGTGCGGCGGCGAGCGTCGGTTCCGTCCACCATCACCGTCCCACGCGACGGTTGGAGGAGACCGCTTATGAGATAGAGCATGGTGCTCTTGCCCATTCCGTTCTTGCCGAGCAGGCCGTAGATGCGGTTTTCCTCGAATTTCAGACTGAAGTCTTCGAATACGTTTCTCTTTGTTCCCGGATAACTGAATGTTATGTTGTTTACTGTTATCATGATTTTATCTGTTTTATGTTCTGTGTTTATGTTTCCTTAATAAATGAATTTCCGTGTCACTTTACCAAAGTGTTCTGGGCGATGAGATAATCGGTATGCGGCTGCATGATGAGCATGTTGTCTGCCAGTTCGTAGCCTTTCGCCTCACTGCTCCACTTGTATGTGTTCACCGAAGCCACGTTTCCGAGCACCATGCGGTATTCCGTCTTTTCCTCAGCCATGGCGTAAGCCGAATTGGCGGCGTCCCATCTCTGGAGTTCGAGGGTGTATCCGTCGGCCTCATACACGTAGTTCAGTCTGTACGACGGCTGCCACTGCTGAGCCTCAGCGTTCCACCTCAGAGCCTCCTTCGACACCAGACGGTTGTCTGAGTCGTAGAGGAAGCGGTACTGAAGTTTCTGAGAGAGATATTTTTCTGAATTGTCATACACGTTGATTGATGCCACCTTGCCGTTCTGCATTTCGGCATTATAGAGATAACGACTGTTTTCTGTACCGAGTGAATTAAGATACATTGCCATTACGGTTGCTGCTGTTATGATTGCGTCCATAGTCTTATAGTTTTTAATTTGTTGTTTATTCTTTTATTGTTTGTTTACTGTTTTAGTGTAATACTTTAATAGTACACTGCAAATGTATGCTATTTTATGATACGACGCAAGCTTTTCGGCGATTTTTGGTTCATCCGACATTTCGAGTGATATGACAATCATGAAGAGCAAACAGCCT
>ERZ779888.892-NODE-892-length-32387-cov-6.458277_pt1 | contig 32387 bp, 22 predicted proteins | sample MGYA00511245_ERZ779888 | MGnify/ENA primary metagenome ERZ779888 (study PRJEB29588, sample SAMEA2155255) | human gut metagenome | biome: human gut; feature: human-associated habitat; material: faeces | place: Denmark | collected 2008/2010 ...
AAAGGGCCGCCTTCCGGCGGCCCTTTTGGGTTTTATTTTTTGTTTATTTCTGTAGTCCGAAATATGCGGCGGCGTTTTCAAAGCAGATCTTCCGCACCAGCGTAGAGAGCGCTGTCTCATCGGCCGGATATTCGCCGTTTTCAACCCATTCGCCCACTAAATCGCATAAAATGCGGCGGAAATATTCGTGTCGGGGATAAGAGAGCACACTGCGGGAATCGGTCGTCATCCCCAAAAATGCCCCCAGTGCCGAGAGTCCCGCAAAAGAACGCAGTTGGGCGCGCATCCCGTCCATGCGGTCGCAAAACCACCATGCGCTCCCCTGCACCACCCGCGGCAGACCGTCTTCGGCGGGCGAAAACGCGCCGCACAGCGCGGCCACCGCCTCGGTTTCGGCGGCGTTGATGGAATAAAGGATGGTCCGGGGTAATCCCACTGAATCAGACAGATAGGAAAGAAGCGCGGCCACCCGTCCCACGGTATTCTCTCCGCCGGGAATATCAAAGCCGCTGTCTGCACCCAACGCTCTGAAAAAGCGGGCGTTCGGGTTCCGGAGCACGCCGAAATGGAGCTGCATCACCATGTCGCGCTTTTTGTATTCGGCGGCAAAAAAGCGCATCATCTGCGTCCGGAAAAGCGATTCTTCGCCCGCCGTAACGGGTTCGCCGGCCAGTGCCTTTTTAAAAATCAGATCGGCATGATACGGGTCGGGGCGGACAAAAGAAAACGGTTCGTCCAGGCCGTGGTCGGCCGCCCGGCAACCGGCTTTTTCAAAGCGGTCAAGCGAAACAAGATAGGCGTTGCACAAACTCTCCGGATTCGTAATGTTTACCCCTGCCGACGCACCGAGTTTTCCGATATAATCCGCATATCCCGGCTTTCGGGGCGAAAGCCCGCGGTCGGGGCGGAAACTGGGGCAGACGCGGACCGGAAAGCCCTCTTCCCGCAACCGGCGGTGGGCGTCCAGGCTGTCCGCCGGATCATCGGTGGTTCCGATGAAAGCCACGCCGGAGGAAAGAATCAGATCCTTCATGTTGTGCCGGCCGTCGGTCAGTTTTTCGGCGGTCAGCGCCCAGATCCGGTCGCAGTTTTCTTCGTTCAGAATCAGGTCGCAGTCAAAATAGCGCCGCAGTTCCAGATGACTCCAGTGATAAAGCGGATTCCCGATGAGATCCGGCATCACGCGGCAATAGGCGCGGAATTTTTCATAATCCGATGCGTCGCCGGTGATAAAGGTCTCGGAAACTCCCATGGCACGCATGGCGCGCCATTTGTAATGGTCGCCCGCAAGCCACGCTTCGGTAATATTGCGGAAGCATTTGTTCTCTGCGATCTCTTCGGCAGGCAAATGGCAGTGATAATCAATTTTCGGCAATCCCGCCGCCACCGTTTCATAAAGCCGGCGCGCCGTGGCCGTGTTTAAAAGGAAATCGTCTCCGGCAAACTTTTTCATATCAGACTCCTTTGGGTTTTGATCGTCTTCATTTTATCACAGCCCGCGCCACTTTTCAAGTTCTGGTCGCACCTTTGCGGATTTCTTGAAAAAATGTTTGCTTTTTTGTTTGTTTTGTGCTATACTGAATGATAAATCTACAACTACAGGGCCAAGCGCCCAAAAGGAGGCCACCATGGATATGGCGGAATTTGAGGATTTCAGCCTGCTTTACCCGGACGGAACCAGCAAAAAAGCGCATGATCATGGCAAAGACGCCCCGAAGATCGATGATTTCACGCTGGAAGAACTGGGACTTTCCGAAATATTCCCGCTCAAGAACGCGGCGCTTTCCTCCTTTGTCACGGCCGACCCTGCCGTCATCCGCTACCGGCAGGAAGTCTTTGCCGATTTGCTCGCGCACGAAAACATCTGCCGCACCCTGAATAAACTGATGCCGGTTCTGTTTGACATCACCGAACTCCGGCGGCTGGAGGCCGACAGCGGAGAGACCTCGGACTACCTTTCCAGCATGACCGAAATCGAACTGTATATTTCCAGCGTCGATATTCTCTACCACGGTCTTTGTCAGGAAAATGTAAATTATGACAGCCGCGCGTTCTCGCACCTGTGCACGCACATCCGGAAACTGGTGGAAAGCGACTATTACTCCGAACTCAACCGGCGCCTTTCCGAACTGACCGGCCGTGTGCGCGAGATCCGGAGCGTGACGGTTGGCGTCAATCTGGATGCTCAGCTCCGCCCGCGCGAAGCAGGCGTGTTGGCCATCAATCCCGAGCCTTTCCGCTCGGGCGACACATTGCAAAAGATTCTCCATCTCAATTTCAAAAACGACGGCTACACCTGCATCGCGGATCTGGTTCCCTTCGGCAAAAATCAGAACGAAAACCAGAAAACGGCGCTGTCCCTTGCTTTCAACGCCGCCATCAACGATGTGTACCGCCAGTCGCTCCGTTCCTGGAAACGGATCGTGCAGACCTATGTGCTGGAAAACACCGATTTTCTTTTGAACCTGCTTCCGGAATTCGAATTTCTGGTCAAAGGCACCAACCTTTTGCGCGCGCTCAGGGTCAAGGGCAATACCCTGTGCCTGCCCACGCTACGCCCGGCAAAGGAGCGGGTCTTCCGGGCAAAAGCCCTGTACAATCCGGCCGTAGCTCTGAAGATCGACACGCCCATTGTTGCCAATGACCTCATTTTTGACGAAAACGCCACCATCTATGTGCTGACCGGTCCGAACCGGGGCGGCAAATCGGTGGTCACCTGCGCGCTGGGGCTTTGCCAGGCGCTGTGCCAGTTGGGACTTTTCCTCCCGGCGGAATCGGTGGAGATCAGTCCGGTGGACGGCATTTTCACCCACTTCCCGACCGGTGCGGACGACACCATTGACAAGGGTCGCCTTGGTGAGGAATGTGCCCGACTGGGCGAAATCTTTGACGCCGTGACCCCCGAAAGCCTGGTCCTTCTGGACGAATCGCTTTCCTCCACCGGCTCCTTCGAAGCCTCCTATATCGCCGCCGAGGTGCTTGCCGGTCTCTCCCGCGTGGGATGCCGCTGTCTCTTCTCCACGCACCTGCACGAGTTGGCCTTTGAAATTCCAAAGATCAATGAAAAAATGAAAAAAGAGGGCGGCGCCCCCATCGACACGCTGGTAGCCGGCATTGAAAAAGAGGGCAGGCGCTCCTTCAAAATCCTGCGCGCCGTCCCGGACGGTAAGAGTTATGCCCGCGACATCGCCGAAAAATACGGCCTCACATACGACAGTATCCTCGACAAAATCCGCAAAAACGAAAAGGAGTAAATCATGGAACTTTCTCTTTTGAAAATTCTGGAAGACAACGCCAACCTCACCCCGGAGCAGCTGGCCGTCATGTGCCGCAAGGAAGTGGGCGATATCAAAAAAGCCATCGACGAATATGAAAAAGAAGGCGTCATCGTCGGCTACAAGACTATGATCGACTGGGACAAGACCGACCGGGAATATGTTTCGGCTCTCATCGAGGTCAAGATCACGCCCCAGCGCGACCGCGGCTTTGACCGCGTGGCCGAAATGATTTACAACTACCCGGAGGTGCAAAGCCTTTACCTCATGTCCGGCGGCTTTGATCTGGCGCTCATCATCGAAGGAAAGACCATGAAAGAAGTGGCCTACTTTGTGGCGCAGAAACTGGCGCCGATTGAAGATGTCATATCCACCGCCACGCATTTCGTGCTCCGAAAATACAAGGACAAGGGCGTTGTGTACGGCGTAATCGAGACCGATGAGAGAGGAAACTGCAACTGATGATTGACTATAATCGCGTTCTTTCCCGCACGGTGGTCGATCTGCCGAAATCCGGCATCCGAAAATTTTTCGACCTGCTCGAAAACATGAACGATGTCGTTTCCCTCACAGTCGGCCAACCGGATTTTGTCACCCCGTGGCATATCCGGGAAGCAGGCATTGAAAGTCTGCAAAAAGGCAAAACCTACTACACCTCCAACGCCGGCACACGGGAACTGCGGGAAGAAATCGCCCGCTATTTTGCCCGCCGCTTTTCGCTTTTCTATCTGCCGGAGGAGACCATCGCCACGGTCGGCGGGAGCGAGGCCATTGATCTGGCCATCCGCGCCGTGGTCGAACCCGGCGACGAGGTCATCATCCCCACCCCCAGTTTTGTCTGTTACGAGCCAATCGTCCGGATGACTGGCGGCGTGCCGGTCATCCTCACCACACGGGCCGAGGACCGTTTCAAGCTGACCCCCGACGCGCTGAGAGCCGCCATCACCCCCCACACCAAAATGCTGGTGCTTCCGTTCCCCAGCAATCCGACCGGCGCGATCATGACCCGGGAGGAACTCGCCGAAATCGCCGATATTCTCCGGAACACCAATATCGTGGTGCTTTCGGATGAAATTTATGCCGAACTGACCTACGGCCGGAAACACACTTCCATTGCGGCGCTTCCCGACATGAAAGAGCGCACCGTGCTGGTCAACGGTTTTTCCAAGGCCTTTGCCATGACCGGCTGGCGGCTCGGGATGTTGGCCGCGCCGAAACCGCTCATCGAGCAGATGCTCAAAATCCATCAGTACGCCATCATGTGCGCCCCCACCACCTCTCAGCTGGCGGCGGTGGAAGCGCTCCGCAACGGAGACGGCGACATCGAATCCATGGTGGCCGAATATGACCGTCGCCGTCTCTACATCTATAACGGCCTGCGCGACATCGGCATGGATTCCTTCGAACCGGAGGGCGCTTTTTACATTTTCCCCGACATCCGTCCTTTCGGGCTTTCCTCGGACGAATTCTGCAACCGGCTGCTTTACGATTACAAATGCGCCCTTGTCCCCGGCAACGCCTTCGGCGCGTGCGGAGAAGGGTTTGCCCGCGTGTCCTATGCTTATTCCGTCAAGCATCTTTCAATGGCGCTGGAACGGATCGAGGCTTTCCTCAAAACGCTCAAGAAATGAAAAAAGGGCTGATTCAGCCCTTTTTTCGTTCAGATCTCCACGCTGAAAGCTTTTTCCAGCGCCCCGGCCAGCAGTACGCTGATGGAAGGGATCAGCAGATCCACTTCCTTGGGCGAAACGAAAAAACCGCGTCCGTTCTCCAGAAGCCGCCGCAGGGAGGGTTCATGCGCGTCCATCCCCGCCTTTTCCAGCGCGTCATAAATCAGCGTGGAAGATTCCACCACCGTGGGCACGCCCAGCGCCATGACCGGCACGCCCACCGTTTCCCGATTCAGTGCCGCACGGTGATTGCCGATACCGGAACCCGGCTGGATACCGGTGTCCGAGAGCTGAAAAGTGGACGCCAGGCGGTCCGTACTGCGCGCGGCCAGCGCGTCCACCGCCACCACCAGATCGGGCGCCACCGAGCGTACCGCGCCCTTTACCAGTTCCACGGTCTCAAGGCCGGTCTGCCCGAGAACGCCCGGCGTGAGCGCCGAGATCTCGCATAGTCCGAGCGTGGAGAAAAGCGCCCCGTCATAGCGTTTCAGATGCCGCGTCACCGACAGACGCCGGACAGTCTCCGGCCCCACCGCGTCCGAGGTCAGTTCCCGGTTCCCCAGACCCGCCACCAGCACCGAAAAACCGCTTTTCACACGGGTAGCCGTCATCCGTTCGGCCATTTCCCGGATTTCCACCGACAGTGCGCAGCGCACCCGGTCCGCCTCCAGATCATCCAGAAGATGAATGTCCCCGCACTCCAGCGTCACATACCGGCCGGTCGGCTTGCCCATCCGTGCGGCGGCCTGCTCGGTCTTGATCTGCACCTGCAGAATCTCAAAACCCGCACCGCCTTTTTTCAGAACCCGGACCCCTTCCCGCTCCTCCTCACAGCCGCATTCCGAGGCCAGATCGCTTCTTGCAAATTCATCCATACCGTATTCCCCTTTCATTTTCTCTGTGTATTCTGCCCAGTTTTAGTGAAATTTATTGTGCAAGTGTCCAAACCTTTTTCTTTTCCTTCTTCCAATGCTTGCAAACCGGATTGCACTGTGCTATAATAATGTGTAAACTTATTGGTATTGTTTGGTAGCTTTGCCCACTGATACCCTTCCCCAAGGAGGAATTCAAAAAATGATGAAACGAGTCATTGCTCTTCTTCTGTGCCTGGTCACAGTGCTTTTTTGCTTTGCGGGCTGCTCGCACGGCGAAGAGGACAAGGGCGCATACATCCGTATGTACCTGACCGAAAAGGTCATGGATTTTGACCCCCTGCACGCTTTCGATAACGAATCCAGCCTGCAGCTTGTCTCCCTGCTCTTCGAGGGTCTGTTCACCGCCGATGAAAACGGGAAACCGAAAAAGGCGTTGGCAGACAGTTATAAATTCATCAAGGACAAAGACAAAAACGAATACCGCCTGTCCATCACACTGAAAACCACCAAATGGTCGGACGGCGTGGCGCTTTCTTCCACCGATGTGCAATACGCCTTCCTTCGTCTTTTCGATACCACTTCCTCCACCATTGCCACCACGCTGCTGCGCGATGTCAAAAACGCGAGAAAGATCATGGCCGGCGACGAGACCGTGGACCACCTGGGCATCACCGTGGTGGATCAGACCACCATTGAGATTCTCTTCGAGCACGAAGTGGACGAGGACGCCTTCCTTCTCAATCTGTGCAGTCCCGCGCTCTATCCGCTCCGCGCCGACATCGTGGAGGGCAATCCCGACTGGGCAAAGAAGCCCGGCACCCTCATCTGCAGCGGTCCTTTTATGCTCCGTTTTCTTGATCCCAATGTGGCGGACGGCCTGATTCTGGAGCGTAACAGTTACTATATGCGCAACCGCAGCAAGGACGACCTTGATAAGTATGTCGAGCCCTACCGCATCATTGTGAATTATGCCGTGGACGGCACCGAACAGCTCAAAAACCTTGCCAGCAAAGAGGCCGGCGGCGTTTACTATTTCGGTCACATCCCGCTTGCCGCCCGTGCTGACGGCGCGTACAGCGACATTCTCAAGAAGGTCAAGGTCACAGACGCGCCTTCCACCCATGTTTATTATCTCAATGAAAAAGCGCTCATCGATGGCGAGGCGCTCTTTGCAAAGAAAGAGGTCCGTCAGGCGCTTTCGCTGGCGCTTGACCGCGAGGCTATGGCCAACGCGATCGTCTATGCCCAGGCCGCGGACGGACTGGTGCCCCACACCATTCTCAACCGCACCGATAGAAAGACGGAATTTCGTAAAAAAGCCGCTTCTTATCTTGCCACCACCGCCAATGTGGCCGAGGCCAAGAACCTCCTGCAAGGCGCGGGCGTGACAGCCTCCAAATACACCTTCACCATCAAGGTGGCCGCCTATGACGAAGATCATGTCAAAATGGCGGAACTGACCAAGGCCGCATGGGAATCGCTCGGTTTCACCGTCAATGTGGAAAAACTGGGCTACTATGAAATCATCAACACCTATATCGACCCCAGCAGCGAAAAAGAGATCATTGAAAAAACCGGCATGTACGAAAGCGCCCTGCGCGACGCTCTGCGTGCGGGCAACTTTGAGGTAATCGCGCTGGATCTGGTGGCCACCGCGCCCGATGCGTTCAGCTACCTTTCCCCCTTCGCCAAGGCCTTCTCCGGCAACCCGGTGAACATGGACACCACTGTAAATCCGAACTACGAGCTTTCTCCCCACATCACCGGCTATGACAGCGAGGCCTACAACGCCAAGATCGAAGAGGCCTATGCCGCAACAAAGGCAAAAGATGTAGCCGCCCGGCTGCACGAGGCGGAGGGCATCCTCATGGAAGATCTGCCGGTCATCCCCGTGGTCTACAACCAGAACGCCGCCCTTACTGGCAAGGGGCTTTCCGGTGTCAAATCCTCGTTCTTCTGCAACGCAACCTTCTCAAAGGTCAAACTCTCCGGCTACTGGAAGATCGCGCTGGCCGAGGGATTTGTCGGAAACGAAGAGGAAGAAGAATAATCCGCATAAAATTTCAAAAGTGCCCGGCTCGGCCGGGCACTTTTTTTGTGCGGAGCATAGACAAAAAAGAAGAACTATGGTATAATAGAAATATATAAGATTGTTTTGAGCCGTCCGACGCGGCCAAAAAGATCTAAAAACGCAAAAACGAGGATCTTCATGCGTCTTCACACACTTTATCCGGGTTCTTATGCCTGCAATTCCTATCTTTTGACCGCCGGGAAAAATGCCGTGCTTTTTGACTGTTCCGCCCCGGTGGAAGAGGTCCGGAAGGCGCTCCTTTTAGACGGCGCCGCGCTGGATGCCATTGTGCTCACGCACGGCCACTTCGATCACCTGCTCACACTTGCCGAAATGAAAGAGGCCTTCCCCGCCCCGGTCTTTCTCATGAAAGACGACGCCGCATTTCCGTGCGACCCCGAAAAAAACTGCGCCCTTTCTTTCCTTGGCAGGGAATGTCGGTATCCTGAGCCCGACCGGCTTCTTTCCGGCGGCGAAACGCTTTCTTTCGGCGGAATTTTGCTGAAGGTTCTGCACACGCCCGGCCACACGCCCGGTTCCTGCGTCTTTCTTTGCGGCGATCTGGCCTTCACCGGCGACACGCTTTTTGACGGCTCGCATGGCCGCACCGATCTGCCGGGCGGTGATTTTCACGCCATGCGGCAGTCGCTCTCCGTTCTTGCCGGCCTGCCGGACGCCGTCACCGTCTACCCGGGGCACGGTCAGAGCGCCCCTTTGCGCGAGGCGCTTTTGCCGCTCTCCCGCATTCTCAAAAGGACTATTTAAAAGAGGTAATAACCATGGATACAAAAATGCTTGCCGATCTTCTTTTTCCCCATGTCACGCTGACCCCGGACGATATGGAGGCCCGCTTCCCCGCAAGGCAGATAAAAGAGGGCGCGGTGGTTTCCCGCATGGCTCCCAGCCCCACCGGATTCGTGCATCTGGGCAATCTGGTGCAGGGTCTCATCTCCGAGCGGATGTGCCACCAGTCGGGCGGATTGCTTTTCCTGCGTGTGGAGGATACCGACGCCAAGCGCGAAGTGCCCGGCGCGGTGGAAATTCTCATCGAATCGCTCAAGCACTATCACATTTTCTTTGACGAGGGCGCTACCATTGACGGCGATTTTGGCGACTACGGCCCCTACCGCCAGCGTCAGCGCGCTGAGATTTATCATGTTTTCGCCAAAAAACTGGTGCTGGAGGGCAAGGCTTATCCCTGCTTTTGCACCGAGGAGGAGCTTTCTGACATTCATAAACGGCAGGAGGCGGAAAAGGCCAATTTCGGCTATTTCGGCAAGTGGGCCGTCTGGCGTGACCGCCCGATAGAAGATATCCGGGCCGCAATGGAAAAAGGACTGCCCTTCGTGCTCCGTTTCCGCTCCACCGGTTCGCTGGAGCACAAAATCCGGTTTACCGATCTGGTCAAAGGCAATCTGGAACTGACCGAAAACGACATTGACCATGTCCTGCTGAAATCCGACGGCATCCCCACCTATCACTTTGCCCATGCGGTGGACGACCACCTCATGCGCACCACCCATGTGGTGCGGGGCGATGAATGGCTGCCCTCCCTGCCTTTCCACCTTCAGCTCTTCGCGGCGCTCGGTTTCAAGCCGCCCAAATATCTGCACATCGGTCCGCTCATGAAAATGGACGGCGAATCCAAGCGCAAGCTCTCCAAACGCAAAGACCCCGAACTGGCGCTCACCTATTACCGTGCCGCGGGATTCCCGGTGCAGTCGGTCTATGAATATCTTCTCACGGTGCTCAATTCCAATTTCGAGGACTGGCGCCGCGCCAATCCCGACGCACCGACCGATAAGTTTCTCTTCTCTGCCAAAAAGCTCAATCCCGCCGGCGCGCTTTTCGACGCCGCCAAGTTGCGGGATGTCTCCAAAAATGTCATCTCCCGCATGGATACCGAGACCGTCTATCACGAAATAATCGGTTTTGCCGCCGACTATGACCGTGACCTCTTCGACCACCTCATGGCCGATCCCGATTATGCCAAGGCGATTCTTGCCATCGGTCGCGGCGGCAAAAAACCCAGAAAGGATTTCGCCGTTTTTGCCGAAGTAAAGGATTATCTGGATTTCTTCTATGACGACTGGTTTGAGATAAAAGACGAATATCCGGCCGCGTTCGGAAAGGAAACCGTTAAAAAGGCGCTCCTTGCCTTTGCCGCGACTTTTGATATCGCCGATGATGCCGACGCGTGGTTCGGCAAGATCAAAAAGGTGGCCACCGACATCGGCTTTGCCGATGATATGAAGGCCTATAAAGAAAATCCCGGCGCTTACCCCGGCAATGTGGCCGATGTCAGTATGTTCCTGCGGCTGGCCGTCACCGGCAAGCTCAATTCCCCCGATATGTACGCCGTCATGCAGGTGTTGGGAAGCGATCGCGTAAACGGCCGCATCGCGGCCATGTGCCAAAAACTCTGATCTTACCGAGGTGAAAAAATGGAAGAAACAATTACCGGCAATTTTATTCACGATATTATTGACGAGGATCTGCGAAAAGACCCGGAGCTGAAGATTCACACCCGTTTCCCGCCCGAGCCTAACGGCTATCTGCATATCGGTTCCGCCAAAGCCATCATGATCAATTACGAGACCGCAAAAAAGTACGGCGGCCTCTTCAACCTGCGCTATGACGACACCAACCCGGCCAAAGAAGACACCGAATATGTGGATTCTATCTACGAGGATCTGCTCTGGCTCGGTGCAAAGCCGAACGGCGGCGTTTTCTACGGCTCGGATTATTTTCCAAAGTGCTATGAATACGCCGAACAACTCATCCGGCAGGGTGATGCCTATGTGTGCGATCTTTCGGCCGAGGAACTGCGCGCCACGCGCGGCACGCTGACCGAAAAAGGCACCGAAAGCCCCTATCGGAACCGCTCCGTGGAAGAAAATCTGGATCTCTTTCGCCGGATGCGGGCAGGCGAATTTCCGGACGGCGCCAAGACCCTGCGCGCCAAGATCGACATGGCCTCGCCCAACATGAATCTGCGCGATCCGGCCATTTACCGGATTGTGCACACCGCGCATCACCGTCAGGGCAATGCCTGGTGCATTTACCCGCTTTACGATTTTGCACACCCCATCCAGGACGCATTGGAGGGCATCACCCACTCGCTTTGCTCTCTGGAATTTGAAAATCACCGTCCGCTCTACGATTGGGTCATCGACCATATCGGCTTTGAAAAGAAACCCAAACAGCGCGAATTCGCACGGCTGAACATCACCAACACCGTCATGTCCAAGCGCTATCTGCGCTCGCTGGTGGAAAACGGCACGGTAGACGGCTGGGACGATCCGCGACTGCCCACGCTGTGCGGATTGCGTCGCCGCGGCTATACGCCCGCCTCCATTTTCCGTTTTGTCAAAGAGGCCGGCGTCTCCAAATCCGACAGTCTGGTAGATATCGGAATGCTCGAGCACTGCATCCGGGACGAGCTCAATGAAAGCGCTCCCCGCCGCGTGGCCATCAAGCACCCCTTGCTGCTTGAAATCACCAACTACCCCGCCGACCGCGAGGAGACCTTTGATCTGCCGAACCATCCGCAGCACCCCGAGGCGGGTACGCGCGCGCTTCCCTTTACCCGTGAAATTTATATTGACGCAGAAGATTTTGCCGAAGTGCCGCCCCCCAAGTTCTTCCGCCTGCGCCCGGAGGGCGAGGTTCGGCTCATGGGCGCTTATATCATCCGGTGCACCGGCGTGGTAAAGAATACCGAAGGGAAAATCGAGCGGGTTCTTTGCACGGCCGATTTGGAGACCCGCAACGGCAATCCCGCCGACGGCCGTAAAATCAAAGGCACCGTGCACTGGCTCTCGGCCGGATACGCCAAAAAAGCCACGCTGATGCTCTATGAGAATCTTCTGACCATCGAAAACCCCGGCGACCTGCCGGAGGGCAAGACTTATAACGATTATCTCAACCCCGGTTCGCTTCAGATCGTGGAGGACGCCCGCGTGGAGCCCTCCCTTTCCGAAGCCGCACCCGGCGAAAAATTCCAGTTTGTCCGGGACGGCTACTACTGCGCCGATACCAAGCATCCCGGCACATTCAACCGCGTGGTGGGTCTCAAGGACAGCTTCCCGAAGAAATAAGGAGAAAAAATGAACGTCATTCCCTTTTCTCACCCCAAAAAACCGCTGATGATTGCCCACCGAGGCGCAAGCGGCCTGGAAAGCGAAAACACGGCCGCCGCTTTTGTGGCGGCCGGCAACCGGAGTTATTTTGGCATTGAGACCGATGTCCACAAAACCGCCGACGGGCAGTACATTCTCATTCACGATGACAATACCGAGCGCGTGACCGGCGTTTCCCATGTCGTGGAGGAGACCGACCTTGCCACACTCCGCGCCCTTCGCGTGCTGGATGTCCCCACCGGCGGCCCCGGCCGCGGCGACCTGGTTCTCCCGACTCTGCGGGAATACGCGCGCATCTGCCTGCGCTACGGCAAGACGGCGGTGCTGGAACTGAAAAACGCCTTCACCCGCGAGGAAGTCCTTGAAATTGCCGGAATCCTGGAAGAAGAGGGGGCGCTCTCCGCTGTTATTTTCATCTCCTTCTGCTATCAGAATCTGCTTTATCTGCGTGAAAAATATCCCACACAGCCGGCGCAGTTCCTGGTCGGGAAAGAGGTGCCGGATGACCTTTGCAAGCGCTTGATAAAAGACAAAACTGACCTTGACATTTATCACGGTTCGCTGACATTTGATATGGTCAGATGCCTGCATGAAAACGGCCGGAAAGTCAATGTCTGGACGGTCAACACCCCGGAGATCGCCACCCGTGTTGCCGACATGGGCGTGAACTTCATCACCACCAACATTCTTGAATAAAACCGCGCGCGCTCCCCTTGGGGAACGCAAAAAATCCGGAGGCAAACGCCTCCGGATCTTTTTATTCTTTCAGAATCCCTTTGAACGCCGAAACGGCGCCGGCCATCAGCGCGGCGGCACGCAACGGCGCGAGCGATGCATCCGAGATACGGGTGAAAAATCCCTTTCTGGCCGCCTGCTCTTCCTTTTTTTCTTCCTCGCCCTGTCCGGCGTACTCCGGCGGCACCTGCGCTTTCAGAAGGCGGCCGGGTTGCGGCAAAGAAAGGTTGGCGGCATCAAGCGGTTTTTGCAGGCCGTTCTTATCGGGCGGCAGGAAAAGGATCTCTCCGCCCGCGCCGCGGGCGGCCCCGCGGCCATCGGCTACGGAGATCTCCTTTCCGTTTTCAAAAAGGGAAATCCGACATTCGCGGCATCCTTGGCAAGAAAACCCCGAAAGCGGGATCAGATTTTCCCCCTCCAGCAATTCCGTGCCGTAACGGGTATTGAAATCCCCTGCTTCGCAGGTTTCGCCTTCCCGCTTCAGCCAGATTACCAACGGGCTCTCCGGCGGGAGCTTCAGCTCCGGCAATTTTGTTTGCCAGGCCGTTTCGCCGTCCTCAAAGCAAAGCGAAAAGCGCGACAGCGGCAAAGATTCCGGCAAGGGATTATACAGCGTCAGATAAGGGAAGGAAACCCCGTTTTCTTCGGATATATCAGGAGAAAAGCAACTCACATAAAGCGGAATGAGCGACAGCGTGCAAAGACTTCTCACAGGCTCTTTTCCCCGCGTTCCGGCCGCCAGCGCGTGTACCCGGCGGACCCCCGGCAGATCCGGCAGATGCGCGACGACTTCTTTTTCCTCGCCGGGTGAAAGCCGCGCGATCCGGGCGCTCTGATAAGGCGCCGCTTCTCTGAAAGCAAAGCTACCGGGGGAAAGATAAAAGTCCACGGAAAGTTCGCTTACCGGGCGTTCGCCTCCGTTTTTGACAAGAAGGCGCAACGCGTGACACCGCTCCTCTTCCGCGATACCGTATCCGCGCATCGAAAGCGACAGCGCTTCCCGGCCGGTGACGAACACCGGCGCGCTCACCGCGTACCCCCCCGCGCCCTCCAGCCGGACATAATACGCGGAGAAATCGGGCGGCAGCTCTACCTGCCAGCAAAACCGCCGAAGCGCCCCGGCATCGGCACGCGCCACGGTGATTCCCTCAGCCGTCCGCAATTCCAGCACGCCAAGACCGCAAGAGCGGGCCGTTTCGACTTCTACCGTGGCCTCCAGCCGGACGGGAGCGTGCAGGATACCGCCCATCGGGACGCCGTTCATGTGATAAAAGAGGGTCAGGCCGGGGTCGTCCGAATAATAGGTACGGCGGCGCACAAAGGCACCGAGCAGATTTTCGGGCGTAAGCCCGCCGCAGAGCGCAAAGCCGCTCCCGTGCGTATCGGCCACCGGCCCCACGCGGTATCCGGCCGAAAGCAATCCGGTATAAAAAGTCTCGTCTCCGGGGCCGTTCATGGCGCACAGCGCCACCCGTGCGGCCTCCCGTCCCAAAAGTTCCGGCGGCGGAAGTGTGATGGCATCACCGGGGAAAAAGGCCGCTACCGCGGTGTTTTCGCCCTTCAGACAATCCGACAGAGCCGGATGGCGGTGAGAACAGGGCAAATGCGCGGCAGAAAGCACTGCCACCCGACTGCCACATTCAAGCACTGTTTCATAACCGGAAAGAACCGCGAATTGCCGCGATAAGGTCGCCTTTCGCGCAATCCGCTGACATTCCCCGTAATCTTCCTCGGTCAGGAACGAAAGCGGATCGCAAAGAACGGCAAAATGCGCGCCGGTCTCCCGGATGGCGGACAGCGCCTGCCCGGGCGGGCAAACGCCGTCTGAAAGATCGGTATGGCAGGAGAGCTGTCCGCGGAAAAGCTGTTTGGCGGCGCTCTCGCAAACCGTAAAATAGTAGTGCAGATAGGTGCGGTTGCCCGGCATATCCCGCAGGGTCAGCTCTACGGTATGCACCCCCTCGGAAAGCGGGGTTTCCGGTATATAGATCACCCGGTCCGGCAAGAACTGTGCATTCCCGGAAACATTCCGTCCGTCCAGGCAAAGTACGGACAGCGCAAGATTTACCCCCGAAATGTCGTGATAGGCAATTTCGATCCGGGGCGTGTATTCTTTTTCCAGCACCTGCTCCCGCGCGGGATACACCGAAAGGACCTCCGGCCCGGCATTGTCCAGAAGCGGCACGCAAAAGGGCTCCTTGGAACTGCCGTAACGGGCGGTATAAAGAGAACCGGTCACCTCAAAGCAGGCCTCCAGCCGCTCGACCCGGTCAACCGTTTCGGGAGGAAGCGAAAAACGATAACAGCCGTCCGGCATCAGCGTGGCCGGATGGGGTATATCCTTGCCGTCTTCTTTTAAAAGAACGGTGGGAAACCGGAGCGTTTCCCCGATGGCGGCAAAGGACAGTGCGGGCCTGGCACCGGCACGGTATTGTCCCCTTTCCCCGCCAAGCGGCAAAATAAGCGGCAAAAAGCCGTCTTCATCCTTTACACCGTGAAGGGAAAAATGCAGGCAGGGCTCCGAAAGTCCGGAAAACCGGCCCGTCTCCGGATGAGACGCATCCGGCGTGAAAAGCGCCGTATAGCCCTGCCGGGCAAAACGCCGTTGCCCGGCGATCTCCTCTGTGGAAGCGGTAAAGACGGCGGACTCCGGGCCGCCGCCCCGCGGCACAATCATCAGCGTGTGCGGGGTATATCCGCGGCAAAGTTCAAAGGTGCCGGGCAACAGCGTTTCGCCCGTGCCGCCCGTCAGATCCGCCTCATAAAAAAGCAGGGCATCCTCTTCTTCCGGCAAAGGCGCGGGAAAACACGCTGACAGCGCCAGGAGGAAAGAGGAACGGGAAAGCAGCGAACCGCTCTGCCGCGCAAAGGAACAGAGCGCGGGAGAACGGAAACGCAACAGCGCGGCGCGGCCGGGAGGGATGAGATTTTCTCCCGGTCTGTCCGAGAGCGGATTGCGCCCCAGCCGCTCTCCCTCTTTTACCAGCAACAACTCAAAATCGTATAGATCCAGCGTGCGGTCCAGATGATTGCAAAGCTCCAGAAAACCGGCTTCTCCCGGTAAAAACGCCCCGTTTTCGCTGATGGTGAGCGGCGGCATTTCCGGCCTTTCCAGAAGCGGAACGCAATAGACCCGGCTCTGTCTGCGCCCTTGCAAAAAGAAATACCGCACTTGTCCGCCCGTGAGCGCATCGCCCGGCAGTGCGGCCGTATAGACCGAATAACTTTGCGTATCCGCCCGATAGCCGTCGGTCGGGAACATCCGCACCCGGTGATGGAGCGGCGATCCCTCGCACGAGAAATCCGCCTCGATCGGCAAAAGCGCCGCCGAGTCATCCGGCACCAGCACGCCCAGCGTGAGCGTGATTCCGCGAAAAGCAAAAAGTGCGGGGGCGTGAATGAAACTTTTTTCCGTCATGGCGATTTCTCCTTCCCTTTTTTCCGACTTTATTATATCATTCCCGCGCCGGCAAGTCAACCGGAACGCAAAAAACGCCGACCCTTGCGGCCGGCGTCATTTGTTGGTGCTCCTGCGGAGACTCGAACTCCGGACACCTTGATTAAAAGTCAAGTGCTCTACCATCTGAGCTACAGGGGCAATTTCGCGTACTTTGATATTTTAGCACACGAACAGCGTTTTGTCAACAGGTTTTCCGAAGTTTTTTAATTTTCCTTTTTTTCCGCCCAAAAATGCCGGATGGCGTCCGAAAAAGCCGAAACCTGCTCCGGTAAAAGCGTGGGCAGTACCTCATCCGGATCCTCGCTTTCCAGAATCTGTTGCCGCAGATGCCGCACAAACTGCCTTCTCAGAAATCCTTTTTGTGCATCCGGATCCAGTTCTCCGCCGAAATAGCCCGTAACGACGGCGCTCTCCACCATTTGCGCCGGGAAAAGCCGGGCAAGACGGTCTTCAAACAGATCCCCGTACCCGCCGCACAAAAAAAGCGCATGCGGCATAGCCGTGATCTGCCCGCCGGAACGGGCAAGAAAGCGGCGCAACCGTCCGGTCAGTCTGCCCATATAGACCGGCCCGCCCACCACCGCAAAATCAAAATCGGCAGGGTTCGGCATTTCTTTCCGGAGATCAAACAGCGCGGCGCTCTCCGCAGGCAACAGCGAGCCAAGCAATTCGGCCATTTTGCGCGTGCCCCCGGCCGGGCTCTCGTAAGCGATGAAAATTTTCATGCGGACTTTCCTCCGTTTCGCGGAATACTGAGGACAGTATACCATATCCGGCCCGAAAAAAAAAGAGAAAAACAAAATTCTTTCAGATTGACAAAAAGATAAAACGGAAGTATAATAAAGATATGTTATGAGAAGGAGCGGAACCATGACCCAGACCGAAGAAAAGATCAGAAAACTGCGCGCGCAGATCGCCTATCACGCACGGCGTTATTATGTGGATGACGCGCCCGAAATTTCGGATTTTGAATATGACCGGATGTATGCCGAACTGCTTTCTCTGGAGGCCGCGCACCCGGAATTTTTTGACCCCGCCTCCCCCACCCAGCGCGTGGGCGGCGCGGCGCTGGAAAAATTCAAAAAGGTGACGCACGGCGTACCGCTCAATTCCCTTTCGGACGTCTTTTCTTTTGACGAGCTGTCGGAATTTCTTTCGCGGATGTCGGAAGCGCTCCCCCATCCGGTCTATTCGGTGGAACCCAAAATCGACGGGCTTTCGGTTGCGCTCCGCTACGAAAACGGCGTGCTGGTCTCCGGCGCGACGCGCGGGGACGGGTTTGTGGGAGAGGATGTGACCGAAAATGTCAAAACCATCCTCACCGTTCCGCTGAAGCTGGCCGAGCCGCTTTCTCTGACGGTACGCGGAGAGGTCTATATGCCGCGCGCCGCTTTCCGGCTCTTGAATGAAAAACGGGAGGAAGCGGGTCTTTCCCTTTTCGCCAATCCCCGGAATGCGGCGGCCGGCTCGCTCCGTCAGCTGGATTCCAGACTGACCGCCAAACGGCGGCTGGATATCTTTGTGTTCAATTTTCAGGAAGGCACGCTCTACGCCGACGGACACGCGCCGTCCTCTCACAGCGAAACGCTGGACCGGCTGGAGACGTTGGGTTTTCATGTCCTTTCCGACCGACTGCTGACCGACAAAAAGGAAGAGGTCTTCGCGCACATCCGGGCTCTTGGCGAAAAACGGGACGCGCTCTCTTTTGATATTGACGGCGTGGTGATCAAAATCGACAGCCTTGCCGACCGGAAAACGCTGGGCGAGGGCACAAACACCCCGCGCTGGGCCGTGGCCTATAAATTCCCGCCCGAACAGAAAAAAACCAAACTGCTGGATATTGAGATTGCGGTGGGCCGCACCGGTGTCCTGACCCCGACCGCCCTGCTCTCCCCGGTGCGACTGGCGGGCACAACAGTCTCCCGCGCCACGCTCCACAACGAAGATTTCATTAAAGAACGCGGCATTCTCATCGGCGACACCGTGACGGTGCAAAAAGCCGGCGACATCATTCCGGAGGTGGTCTGCGCCCACCCCGAACTGCGGGACGGGAGCGAGCGCCCCTTCCGAATGCCGGAAAAATGCCCTTCCTGCGGCGAAGCAGTAATGCGAGACGAGGACGAAGGCGCGGCCGTGCGATGCACCAACAGCGCCTGCCCCGCCCAACTTTCGCGCGGGATCGAACATTTTGCCTCCAAGGACGCCATGAACATTGAGGGACTGGGACCGCAACTGGTGGAACTGCTCCTGCGGGAAGGGCTCATTCACGACGCAGCCGACCTATATACGCTCACGGCCGAGGTTCTTTCCCCGCTGGAACGGATGGGCGAAAAATCGGCCGCCAATCTGGTGGCCGCCATTGGCCGCTCCAAAGAAGCGGGGCTGGAACGCCTGATTTACGCACTGGGCATCCGTAGTATCGGGCAGGTGGCCGCCGCCTCGCTGGCCGCCCGTTTTGGAAATCTGGAAGCGCTCTTTTCGGCCACAGCCGAGGAACTGCTGGCCATTGACGATTTCGGGCAGATCACGACAGACTATGTTCTCAACTATTTTTCACACCCGCAGAACATTGAACTGTGCCGCCGGCTCATGGCGGCCGGCGTCCGGACCGAGGCTTCCTTTGTCCCCACAAACGGCAACCTCTCCGGGCTCACCTTTGTTCTGACCGGGACGCTTGACGATATGACGCGGGACGAAGCGGAGGCTATGATCAAATCCGCGGGCGGAAAGGTGACCGGCTCGGTTTCCAAAAAGACCTCTTATGTAGTGGCTGGCACGCAGGCCGGTTCCAAACTGACCAAAGCGCAATCGCTGGGAGTCCCTGTCATCGGAAAAGAGCAACTGCTTTCTATGCTTTCCGGAAAGGAGCCGACATGACCGTCCTTAGCGTCAGCGATGTGTCGCTGTCCTTTGGTGTGCGCGAAATCCTCTCGCACATTTCCTTTTCCTTAAACGAAAATGACAAGCTGGGCATTGTCGGCGTCAACGGATGCGGAAAATCCACGCTTTTCAAGGTCATCACCGGCGAACTGACCCCGGACGAGGGGAAAGTGTTCATTTCCGGCGGAAAATCCGTGGGGATCCTCCGGCAGGACGAAGCCTTTGAAATGGACAAAAATGGCGGGGACAGCGCGCTCTCGCAGATGATTGCCGCCTTTCCGGAATTACTTGCGGCCGAGGATGAACTCAAAGAGATTGAAGCGCGTCTGCACGAAGCCGAGAATGACCCTTCGCTGGCCACGCTGTATGACGAGAAGCGGATCGCTTTTGAGCGGGCGGGAGGGCTGGAATTCCGCTCCCGCGCGGCCGGGATTCTTCTGCGGATGGGCTTTGACGAGGTTTCGATGCGCGGACCGCTGGCCGCTCTCTCGGGCGGTCAGCGCACGCGGCTGTCGCTTTCGCGTCAGTTGGCGCGGGAACCGGACATTCTGCTTCTGGACGAGCCGACCAACCACCTGGACATGGAGACCATGACCTTCCTTGAAAATTTCCTCATCCAATACCGGAAATGCGTGTTGGTCATCTCGCACGACCGCTATTTTCTCGACCGTGTGACCGGCAAAACGCTGGTGCTCCAGTATGCCCACGCCACGCTTTATAACGGAGGCTATACTGCCAGCGCCGAAAAGCGCCGGACAGACCGCGAAATTGCCGAGCGGCACTATCGCAATCAGCAAAAAGAGATCGCGCGGCAGGAGGCCTATATTGCCCAACAGCGCGCTTTTAACCGGGAACGCAACATCATTGCGGCCGAATCTCGTTTAAAACTCCTGGCCAAAATGGAGAAATTTGAAAAACCGAAGGACGATCCGCGCGGCATCCGTCTCTCCTTCAAAGAGGCCGGCGCCAGCGGCAACGAGGTGCTTTCGGTGCGCCATCTCTCCATGTCTTTCCCGGGGAGAACGCTGTTTTCGGACATCAGTTTTCTCATCAAAAAGGGCGAACGGGTGTTGCTTTTGGGGCAGAACGGGTGCGGGAAATCCACCCTGTTAAAACTGATCCTCGGGAAGATCACGCCCAGCGGCGGACGGGTGGAAATGGGCTACCATGTGGAAATCGGCTACTACGACCAGGAAAACCAGAACCTTACCCCGGAGAACACGGTCCTGGAGGAGCTCTGGAGTGCCTATCCGCAACTTTCCGAGACCGAAATCCGCACCACACTCTCGCGGTTTTGTTTTACCGGAGAGGATGTTTTCCGCACCGTTTCGGTCCTTTCGGGCGGCGAACGCGCCAGACTCACGCTCTCCAAACTCATTCTTTCCCATGTGAACTTTTTGGTACTGGACGAACCGACCAACCACCTGGACATTGACTCCCGAGAGGCACTGGAAGAAGCGCTCCTGGCCTTTGACGGGACGGTACTGGCCGTTTCGCACGACCGCTATTTTATCGAGAAACTGGCCACACGGGTGCTTTACATCGCCAGAAACGCACCGGACGGCGATCTTCTGGACGACCGGATCTCCAAACCCGGCGAGGCCTATACCGAATTTATGGCCTTTAAAGAAAAACGGATGGCCGGCACCGGCAGTTCAAAGGAAACCGCACCGCCGCCCAGCGAAAACAAGGCGCAGTATCTGGCGCGCAAGGAAAGCAAGGCGGATGAACGGCGCGAAAAGGCCAAAGTGCAACGCCTTAAAAACGAGGCCGAGGCCATTGAAAAAGAACTGGATGAAATCGGAACGGCGCTCTTCGGAGAGGCGGCCACCGACTATAAAAAAGCGGCCGAACTGGACAGCCGGAAATCGGCGCTGGAAGAACGGTTGCTTGAAATTTACGAACAGATTGGCGTATAACCGCCCGAAAGGAGTCTTATGTCCGCATTTTTGAAGGATTTTGCCGATTTTGTGAGAGAAAAGGACTACGCCGTGTTCCGCGTGGCCGAAATGCAGGGGGAACACGAGCCCGAAACGGTGGAAATACGGCCCGGCGCGCCCTGCCAGAATATTTATTCGGTCTCCAAAGCATTTGCCGTAACCGCCGTGGGGGTGCTTTTTGACCGGGGAATGCTCTCGCCGGATGATCGCGTAACAAACCTCCTGCACGAATATCTTCTGCCGGATATGGATCCCCATTGGTCCGAAATGACGCTGGACATGGTGCTCCGGCACCACTGCGGCATGAAGCCGAACGAACTGGATATTGATGTGTTCGGTTATCACGGTTTTGGCACGGACGATTTTCTTTCCTACCTCTTTTCTCGGAAGCTGGCCGGCCATCCGGCCGAACATCCGGCTTATACCGACGCCGCCTATTACCTGGTCTCCCGGATCATCAGTGCCGTAACGGGTGAGAAAATGGACGATTTTCTCCGCCGCGAGGTGCTGGATCCGCTGGGATGCGGCGAGGTGGCCTTCAGCAAATGCCCCAAGGGTTATCCGATGGGGGCGACCGGAATGTATATGAGCGCGGCGGATATGACGCGCCTTGGAAAACTTTATCTTGACGGCGGCCGCTTCCGCGGAAAACCGATCCTCAGCCGGGCATTTGTCGATCGCGCGCTGACAGCGCCCTATGAGCTTTCTCCGCACGGGGACGGCTACGGCAAGGGCGGCATGAACGGGCAGATGCTTCTTTGCCTGCCGAAGCAGAACCGCGCCGTGGCCTTCAGCGCTTATATGGGAAGCGGCAGCCGGGAAATGATTGATTTCTGCCTTTCTTACAAAGCATAAAAAAGCGGCCAAACGGATTTTTAAACCCGTTTGGCCGCTTTTTTTACAAAATGGTTTTGGTCGTTACCAATTTTGAGCCGAAAAGATCGGGGAGAAGGACGGTGCCCGCCTTAATCGGGGCATTGACCTCTGTCTTTCGGATCTGCGCCATGGCCTCAAAGATCCGCTCTTTCGGAATAGGATCGGCGGTTTTGACGCTCACCATGGTATCCTCCCGATTGGCCACCCGGACGGTAGAAGTGACCGTGCGGGTTGGATGGAGCGTTTCATCCAGCGCATATTGATGCCCGCGGGGGCAGCTGTTCCCCGTAACCGCGAGGTTTTCCCCCTCCCCTTCTACATGAAGGGCGCAACCGCGGGGGCAGATAATACAGATGAGTTCTTTTTTCATGACAGTTCCTCCAAAGAGACCGTGACCGGTCCCTTTACACTGTGCCATTTTTCAGCCGGAACCGGAATTTTTTCCATTTCCCCCGGCGCGGCCTTGAGGCGGTTGGCTGTGGCCAGCACCGTGTCTCCCGCGCTGACCGTATAGCGCACGCGCCCCATCGGTTTAGTGACCCGAAGGAAGAGCGAAATCTCCGCGTCCGTATCGGGATGTACCCGTTGCGGCAGGACATAACGCACACCGTTTCCGGGGCAAACGGCCACCGTCCGGCTCTTGTTTTCACCGTGAAGGACAAATTTCGCCGCGCCGCGGCCGGCAATTTCGGCCTCATCCGAAACAAAATCCACCAGATCGTGTACCTGAAGAACATTTCCGCAGGCAAAGATGCCCGGCACACCGGTCTCCCGGTTTTCGTTCACGGACGCGCCGTTCGTAATGGGGTCCATGGGGATCCCCGCGCCGCGCGTCAATTCGTTTTCGGGAATCAGCCCCACCGACAAAAGAAGCGTATCGCAGGGAATGTAGCGTTCCGTGCCGGGCACGGGCCGGCGTTTTTCGTCAACCGCCGCCACCGTTACGCCGGTCACACGCGCGTCACCGTGAACCGCTGTCACCGTGTGCGAGAGATAAAGCGGAATGCCGAAATCCTCCAGGCACTGCACGATATTGCGCGTGAGTCCGCCCGAATACGGCATGACCTCACAGACCGCCTCCACTTTGGCGCCCTCCAGCGTCAGCCGCCTTGCCATGATGAGACCGATGTCGCCGGAACCCAGGATGACCACTTTTTTGCCAACCCGATAGCCCTCGCAGTTCATCAGTTTCTGTGCCGTACCCGCACTGTACACACCGGCCGGACGGGTGCCGGGAATGGACAGCGCGCCGCGGCTCCGTTCGCGGCAGCCCATCGCCAGCACCACCGCTCCCGCCTTGATCCTGAGGATTCCTTTTTCGTTCTGCGCCGTGACCACACGGTCGGCCGTGAGCCCGGTCACCGTGGTGTTGCAGAGCACCTCGATTTTTTCTTTTTCCACCCGTTCACGGTATACATCCGCATATTCCGGGCCGGTCAGTTCCCGCCCCAGTTTATGAAGGCCGAAGCCATTGTGAATACATTGCCGCAAAATGCCGCCCGGTTCCGGCTCACGATCCAGAACAAGCACATCCCGGACGCCGGCCTCCCGCGCCGCAAGCGCCGCCGCCATACCGGCCGGTCCGCCGCCGATCACAACTATTTCCCGCGTTGTCATGTTGTTTCTTCCTCCCCGATTTTTCCGAACAGTTGATAAGATTCCCCGCCCTTTTTCGTTACGGCGGCCATCGGCACGCCGGTTTCCTCAGAAAGGATTTTCAGAACGCGCGGCAAACAAAAGCCGCCCTGACAGCGCCCCATACCCGCACGGGTGCGGCGTTTGATGCCGTCCACATCGACAGCACCCGGATTTTTGCGGATGGCGGCACGGATCTCGCCCTCGCTCACGCTCTCGCAACGGCAGACCATCCGGCCGAAATCCGGATGCGTCTGAATAAAGGCATTTTTCTCTTCGTCGCTCATCTCTCTGAAAGCGTGCATATTCTCGCGGTAAGGGTTAAAATCCGGATTTCTTTCCAGTTTCACGCCCATTCCGGCAAGGAGCGAAACGGCATATTCGGCAATGGCCGCCGAAGAGGAAAGACCGGGAGAGTCGATGGCCGCAATGTGCAGAAGCCCCGGTACTTTGCGGCTCGGCTCAATGATGAAATCGCCGTGCGCCTCGGAAGCGCGCACGCCGCAAAAGGAAGTGATAACCTGCCGGAAATCAACGCCCGGCACACTCCGGATCGCAAGGCGGCGCACCGTTTCCAGTCCCGCCGCCGTGGTCTCTCTGCTTTCCGGAGTCTCTACCTTCTCGGCGGTCGGGCCGGTCAGCAGGTTTCCGTCGGCCGTAGGCGTCACCAACACACCCTTGCCGTTTTTGCCCGGCACCGCAAAAATCGTGCGGCCGACCAACGAACCGACCGCCTTGTCTAAGAGCAGATACTCGCCCGCGCGGGGGATGATCCGGAAAAAGCCGTCTCCGGCCATTTCGGCAATCTGATCCGAAAAGCCGCCCGCGCAGTTGACCAGATACCGACCGCGCACCTGCTCGCCGCCGGTCGAGGTCAGCGTAAAACCATCCGCCTCGCGGCTGATCGTCTGCACTTCAAAATTCCGGAGCAGGGTCACACCGTTATCCATTGCGTTTCCGACAGCGGCAATGGTCAGCTGATAAGGACAGATGATCCCGGCTCCGGGCACATTCAAAACAGCCGTCACTTCCGGGGACAGCGCCGGTTCCAATGCCCGCGCTTCCGCCCCCGTAAGGATGGAAAGGCCACCGATGCCGTTTTGTTCGCCCCGCGACAAAAGCGCACGAAGCGTTTCTTCTTCCTCTTTCCCGAAAGCGCAGACAAAAGACCCGCACCGCCGATGGGGCACGCCCAGTTCCTTGGCCGCTCGGAAAAGTTTTTCCACGCCGGCCGCATTTGTTTTTGCTTTCAGCGTGCCGGGTTGAGGATCATATCCGCCGTGCACGATGCCGCTGTTGGCCTTGCTGGCCCCGCAGGCCACATCGCTCTCCTTTTCAAGGAGGCAGACCGAAAGCCGGTAACGCGAAAGTTCCCTTGCCAACATTCCGCCGATGACACCGGCGCCAACAATCAAAATATCCACCATGTTCCTGTTCCTCAAAGCGACCAGAGCTCCGGTTTGCCGGTTGAGACCGCCAGCGCACCGGCCTCCAGCGCCGCCGTCACTTCCTTTTTGGTTTCAAGAAGTCCCCCCGCAATCACCGGCACGGCACCGGGCGCAAAGCGGGCAATGGCCTTGGTGACCACGCCCGGCATGATCTCCATGAGATCCGGATTGCTGCTCCCCAGCGTTTCGGTAATGCTGAAAAGACCCTGTGAATCCACCGCAAAAAAGCGCTGAACGGCAAAAAGTCCGCACTCCCGCGCCGAGCGGATCAGTTGGGAACGGGTGCTGATGATGCCGTCCACACCGATCCCGGAAAGATACTCTGCGCCGGTCTTGTCCTTTCCAATCCCGTCGCACAGATCCAGATGCACAAACAGCACTTTCCCGGCCGCGTGCGCCTCTTTGGTACGCGCGGCCACGGTGTTGAGATTGGCCTTCAGCGCGAAAATCACCTCCGCGGGGGATCGGAGCGCCTCGGCAAAGAGATTTTCCCGCACGGCGGCGATCACCGGTGTGCGGCAAAGACTGTTCAGAAGTTCTTCTTTTTTCATCTTCTTCTCCTTCCCGGAAAAATAAAAGAGACGCAAAAGCGGCGCGGACACCCGCGCACTCCTGCATCTCCAATACTCCACATTGGTTTCATTATATACCGCGAAACGCCGTCTGTCAAGAGTTTCGCATATTTTTTTCGGAATTATTCAACCCGGTTGAGCATTTCCCCGGCCGTGAAAGCATGAATGTTTTCCGCCATCATACGAACGCACCGCGCCCTGGCCTCTACAGATCCCCAGGCCATATGCGGGGTGAGGCAGACATTCGGCAATCCGGCAATCCGGGCAAAAGGATGCGTGGGGGGAAAGGGCTCGGCCGTGTAGACATCCGCGCCAAAACCGCCCAACCGGCCGCCCAACACAGCCGAAGAAAGCGCCTCCTCATCGCATACCGCGCCCCTGGACACATTGATGAGCACCGCCCCCGGTTTCATGAGCAGCAGTTCCCGTTCGCCGATCATTCCCTTGGTCTCGGGCGTCAGCGGCACATGAAGCGAGAGAATATCCGCCTCCCGGCAAAGCGTGTGAAGATCTGCCTGCCTGAAGCGCGTTTCACTCTTCCGGCGGCAAAGAAGCACCCGTGCGCCAAGGAAGGAAGCGATCTGCGCCACGCGGGAACCGATGGCGCCGCCGCCCACCACGCCCCAGGTGAGGGCGGAAAATTCATGATAGGGCGGCGTGAGGCGGTTGGCCGCGCCCGACGCGCTGTACGCCCCGCTTGCGACAAACCCGCGGTATTCGGAAAGATGCGTAATCAAAGCGGCGGCCATGGCCAGCGTCAGTTGCGCCACGCTTTCGGTTGAATACCCCGGCACATTGGTCACGGCCACGCCGTGCGCGCGGGCGGCGGCCGTGTCGATGTTATCATAACCGGTGGCGGCCACGCAGATAAGGCGCAGTTTCATTCCCGGCCGGAACACTTCCCGCCCCAGTTTTACCTTGTTGAGCACGGCCACATCGGCATTTTCAAGACGGGCCGACAGCTCTTCTTTTTCGGTGTGCGCATAAATTTTTACTTCCCCACAGGCAAAAAGCGGCGAAAGATCGATGTCTTTGCCAAGCGTCTCGGCATCCAGAACCACAATTCTCATCAGAAAGCCTCCCTTTGGATCCGTTTTTGGGCAACAACAGGCGTCGGAACCGGTAAAGACCGGCCCGCATCCCCCCTTTGTCAGGATACGGTACTGAACTGGCTGTTATAAAGCCGGGCGTAGAATCCGCCTTTTTGCAACAGTTCGCTGTGTGTGCCCTGTTCTATGATATGCCCCTTATCCATCACCAGGATCACATCGGCCGTCTGAATGGTGGAAAGCCGGTGCGCCACCACAAAACTGGTCCGCCCCTCCATGAGGGTCTCGAAGGCGCGCTGAATCCGGATCTCGGTCATGGTGTCAATGGAAGAAGTGGCCTCGTCCAGAATAAGCATCGGGGGCAGACACAGCATGACGCGGGCAATGCAAAGAAGCTGTTTTTGCCCCTGCGACAGGTTTCCGCCGCCCTCCGAAATGACGGTGTCATAACCCTGCGGCATACGGGAAATAAAGCTGTGCGCGTGCGCTTTCCGGGCGGCTGTGATGACCTCCTCCAGCGAAGCATCCGGCCGGCCGTACGCGATATTCTCGCGGATGGTGGCCGATTTTAGAAAGGTTTCCTGAAGCACCATGCCGTAACTTTCCCGCAGCGACTGACGGGTGATCTCGCGGATATCATGGTCATCTACCCGAATCGCCCCCTCCCGCACATCATAAAAACGCATCAACAGATTGATAAGCGTGGTTTTTCCGCAACCGGTGGGCCCGACAATGGCAATCCGCTGTCCCGGTCTGACCGACAGATTGAGATCTTCAATGAGCGGTTTTTCGGGCAGATAGGAAAAGGCGACATGGGAAAGTTTGATCTCCCCTCTCGGATCGGAAAGCACCACGGCATTTTCCGCTTCGGGCGTTTCGGCGGGCTCGTCGAGCAGTTCAAAAACCCGCGCGGCCGAGGCGATGGAATTCTGGAACTCGGTAAGCACGCCGGTAATCTCATTGAACGGCTTGGTATATTGATTGGTATAACTGAGAAAACTGGAAAGCTTGCCGACCGTGATTTTTCCGGCAATCGCCGAAAAACCGCCGGCAATGGCCACTCCGGCGTAGATGACAGCATAAAGAAAACGGGTGGTCGGGTTGGTGATGGAAGAATAAAAGGTGGCTTTGAGTGAAACATCCGAAAGGTTTTTGTTCAGCTCGTCAAAGCGGCGGTCGGCCTCCTCCTGATAGTTGAATGCGCCCACCACCTTGATGCCGCCCAACATCTCGTTGGTATAACCGGTCAGTTCCCCGCGCGATTGCGACTGCATCCGGAACATGGTATAGGTGCGCTTGGAAACAAAATTTGCCACCAGGAAAGAAAGCGGGCTGAGCAAAACCACGATGAGCGTGACCAAAGGGCTGATGCTCAGCATGAAAGCAATCGTGCCAAGGATGGTGATGACCCCGGAAAACAGCTGCGTAAACCCGAGAAGAAGCCCGTCGGAGAATTGGTCGATATCGGTGACGATCCGGCTGATAAGATCTCCGCTGGGATGTTTATCCACATAGGAAAGCGGCAGTTCCTGCAACCGGTTAAAGGCCTCCACGCGAAGATCGCGGACAATGGAATAAGTGATTTTGTTGTTGATGTGGCTCATCACCCACTGGGCAAGCGCCGTGACACAGACCGAAATGAGAATGGCAACGATCACCGCAAAAAGCCCGGTGAAATTTACCTGTCCCGTGCCCACAATGAAGTCCACGCTCCGCCCGGTGAGGATCGGAATATACAAAGTGAGCGCCACGGTCAGCAACGAAAGGAAGAGCGACAGCGCGACAAGGGGCGCATAGGGTCTGATATACCGCAGAATCCGGCGGACAGTCTGCCGGTTTTGTCCCTTTTGTACTTTCTTTTTTTCCGACATCAGTCTGCCTCCTTTCCCACGGCCTGCGAATCGCAGATTTCACGGTAAATATCGCAAGAAGAAATCAGTTCCTCATGAGTGCCCTGTCCGACCAGATGTCCCTCGTGAAGCACCAGAATCCGATCGGCGTTCCGGATGGCCGAAACGCGCTGGGAAATGATAAAGACGGTTTTGCCGTCGCTCTGCTCCCGTATGGCGCGACGAAGCCTTTCGTCGGTGGCAAAATCCAGTGCCGATGCGCTGTCATCCAGAATCAGGATTTCCGGATCACCGACCAGGGCGCGGGCGATGGTCAGCCGCTGTTTCTGGCCGCCCGAAAGATTTCCGCCGCCCTGCTCGATCCGAAGGGAAAGGCCCTCTCCCTTGCTTTCCACAAATTCACGCGCCTGCGCCGTATCCAGTGCGCGATAGATTTCCGCCTCGTCCGCGTCCTTTTTGCGCCAACGCATATTGGAAAGCAGAGTGCCCGAAAAAACCGTGGCTTTTTGCGGCACCACTCCGATATGCCCGCGCACCGAGGAAGGACGCAGCGTCCGGATATCCTGCCCATAAAGCGAGATCTGCCCGGAACTTGCCTCGTAAAAGCGCGGAATGAGCTGTGCCAGTGTGGATTTGCCGGAGCCCGTGCCGCCGATGATGCCGACGGTCTGCCTGGGCAGAGCCTCAAAGCTGATATCGTGAAGCGTTTCCTCCCGCTCTCCCGCAAAAACAAAACCGACATGATCAAAGGACACCGCCGGCACCGGAGAAGCGGTCGTGACCCGGAGTTCCGCCCCTTCTTCGGGAATGGAAGCCTTCATATCAAACACCGCATTTACCCGCGACAGACTGGCCAGCGCACGGGAAAGCAGAATCATCAGATTGGCCAGTTTGACCAGTTCGGTCAGGATCTGGGTCATATAATTGACCAACGCGATGACCTGCCCCTGCGTCAGCGTGCCGGCGTCCACCTGACGGCCGCCGGTATACAGAATGGCCACCACACCCAGATTGACAATGACATAGGTCAGCGGATTGAGAAGCGCCGAGATCTTACCCACAAAGATCTGCCGGCGATAAAGGTTCTCACTCTCAAAGCGAAAAGCCTTTTTTTCTTCTTTTTGTCTTGAAAAAGCGCGCACCACGCGGATGCCGAGAAGATTTTCGCGGGTGTCAAGAAGCACCCGATCCAGTCTTTTTTGCACTCCGCGGTAAAGCGGCATACTGAAAAGCAAAATGGCGAAGACCACCAAAAGCAACGCCGGAATGACCACGGCAAACGGCAGGGCGGCGCGCTTGCCCACCACAAAGGCCATCACCATACAGCCGAAGACCACAAAAGGAGAACGCAGGAACAGGCGCAAAAACATATTGAGCCCGCTTTGCACCTGATTGATGTCGCCGGTCATCCGGTTGATGAGGGTAGAAGTGCCGACGCCGTCGATCTCCCGATAGGACAGAGTGTTGATGTGCGCAAACAAATCACTGCGGATGGCCTGTCCGGTCCGGACGGCGGATTTGGCGGCAAAATACTGCGCCGTGACGGAAAAAGCCAACCCGGCCACGCCCAGAAGCACTAACAGCCCGCCCATCTTGAAAAGATAGACTTTGTCCTTACCGGCAATGCCGACATCAATCATGCGGGCCACCACAACCGGCACAAACAACTCGAAAGTGGCCTCCAGCATTTTGAAAAGCGGCGCCAACACCGTGATGACCGGGTGACGCTTCAAGTAATGAAGCAATCGACGCATTTTTCTCCTCTTTTCTTTGGTAACATGACGAAAAAAGCACTTGCAATCGCAAGTGCTCGTTTTGGTGGGAGCGGGTGGATTCGGACCACCGAAGGCAGTGCCAGCAGATTTACAGTCTGTCCCCTTTGGCCACTCGGGAACGCTCCCTTTTTGATGAACTTCGGCGGCGTGGCCGCCGCCGAACTCACTGGAGCTGGTGAACGGAGTCGAACCATCAACCTGCTGATTACAAATCAGCTGCTCTGCCATTGAGCCACACCAGCGATTTCGGAACGGTGATATTATAGCACATTGCCCTTTGCCTGTCAAGCCCTTTTTTTAATATTTTTATATTTTCGCTGATTATCAGTTTTTAACAAGCAATACTCTCATAAAAATATAAAAATCGTCATTCTTCCCTCTTTTCAAATGCCGGATTGTATGCTATAATATTTAATTGTTGTTAAATCGGAAAAAGAGGTAGAAATGTATGAAACGCGATGACCTGAGAAATGTTGCGATTATCGCCCATGTTGACCACGGCAAAACCACGCTGGTGGACCAGATGCTCAAACAGGGCGGTATTTACCGGGAGAATCAGGAGACTGTCAACTGTGTGATGGACTCCGGCACCATCGAGCGGGAGCGCGGCATCACCATTCTGGCCAAAAATACCGCCGTGCACTATAAAGGCGTGAAGATCAACATCGTTGACACGCCCGGCCACGCGGACTTCGGCGGCGAGGTCGAACGGATTTTAAAAATGGTCAACGGCGTCATTCTGCTGGTGGACGCGGCCGAAGGCCCGATGCCGCAGACCCGCTTTGTGCTCCAGCGCGCGCTGGAACTCAATCACCGCGTCATTGTGGTCATCAATAAAATCGACAAGCCCGACGCGCGTCTGGGCGAAGTGGAAGATGAGATTCTGGAACTGCTCATGGATCTCAACGCCACCGACGAACAGCTGGACAGCCCCATGCTTTACTGCTCCGGGCGCACAGGCACGGCCTCACGCAGCGCCGATGTACCCGGCACCGATCTCACGCCTCTTTTTGATACCATTCTGGACTACATTCCCGCGCCTGAAGGCGATGAAAACGGCGAATTGCAGATGCTGGTCTCCTCCATTGACTATAATGATTATGTGGGACGCATCGGTATCGGACGGATTGACCGCGGCGTGCTCCGGCAGAATCAGGAAGCCATTGTCTGCAACTATCATAACACCCACGCGCCCATCCGCACCAAGATCGTCTCAATCTATCAGATCGACGGCCTGACCCGCGTGCCGGTGGAAAGCGCCAGAGTAGGTGACATTGTCTGCTTCTCCGGTGCGGGCGACATTACCATCGGCGACACAATCACCAGCACAGCCTGCCCTGAGCCGCTGGAGTTCGTCAAGGTGAGCGAGCCGACCATGGAAATGACCTTTGCCGTCAACACCAGCCCTCTGGCCGGCAAGGAAGGCAAATTCGTCACCTCCCGGCAGATCCGCGAGCGCCTTTACCGCGAAACGATGCGCGATGTGTCGCTGCGCGTTTCGGACGGAGACACCACCGATGAATTCAAGGTGGCGGGCCGCGGCGAGATGCACCTCTCCATTCTGATCGAGACCATGCGGCGCGAGGGCTTTGAACTCTGCTGTTCCAACCCGCGCGTGCTCTACCGCGAAATTGACGGCGTAAAATGCGAACCGATGGAACGCGTAACGCTGGATGTGCCGCAGGAATATGTCGGCCCGGTGGTGGAAAAACTCGGCCAGCGCAAAGGCGATCTGCTTGAAATGGTACCGGTCGGAAACCGTACCCGAATGGAATATCTCATTCCCTCCCGCTGCCTTTTCGGTTACCGTTCCGAATTTCTGACCGCCACCCACGGCGAGGGCATCCTCAATTCTGTTTTTGACAGTTATCAGCCCTATCGCGGCGAGATCCCCATGCGCTTTACCGGCACATTGGTGGCGTCCTGCGCCGGCATTACCACCAGCTACGGTCTCTTCCACGCGCAGGAACGCGGAGAGCTTTTTGTGGGCGTTCAGACCGAAGTCTACGAGGGCATGATTGTGGGCGAGAATCCTAAAAACGATGACATTCCGGTCAATCCCTGCCAGGAAAAGCACCTCACGGCCATCCGTTCCAAGGGCGCGGATGAAAAGCTGCTGTTGACCCCGCCGATC
>ERZ779888.911-NODE-911-length-31902-cov-4.871354_pt1 | contig 31902 bp, 35 predicted proteins | sample MGYA00511245_ERZ779888 | MGnify/ENA primary metagenome ERZ779888 (study PRJEB29588, sample SAMEA2155255) | human gut metagenome | biome: human gut; feature: human-associated habitat; material: faeces | place: Denmark | collected 2008/2010 ...
TAAGGATAGTAGTAATAATTACTACTATTTTTTGAGGTGATAATATGAATATAAATATTCTTGTAATTATATCTTGTATTTGTATGCTATTTATTATAGGGAGAATTTTTATAATTCCAATTAGAAAAATTTTAAAGCATTGGGGCATAGAGAACAAATTTGAAAAAGTTTACTCTATGTTAGACATGAACTTAAAAAAATCTTATGTATTAGAAAATAGTAAAACTTTTTTCGGTTTTGATCAACCTGAAATTGTAGTTTTTGAAGATTCGCCTAATACTATTAATTTAGCAAATTCATTAGGTTGTGAAACAGTTTACATTGATAATGGAGATAATAATCTTAAATGTAATTATGATTTTAAAATTGATGTAGGTAGTGACTATGCAAAAGAAAGTACAAGAATTTAATAAAAATATGCCTTGTCATGAAAAGCCTATGCCTATTCATGCAAGGATTTTGGACATTCAAAGCGAACTTGGTGAATTAGCAAAAGAATATCTCAAAAATAGTAAATATGGCACTCAAAATTTCGATTTAACCGAAGATTTTAAATTGGAATATGGCGATGTTTTGTATTCTTTGCTCTCGTTGGGAAACGAAGTTGGTTTAAACGCGGATGAAGAATTAGACAAAGTGCTTGAAAAATATAAAAAAAGAATTATAGACAAAAACTCAATGGGGAGCGGAAGATAAAATGGAAGATAAAGAAGATAAAATTGAAGAAGAAAAGAAAGAAATTGAAACAGAAAGCGAACAAACAAGTAAAATAGACATTAATGCAATACAAAATCAAACTTTGCGTGGTGATGTTGTTGAAAATCCAGGCGATAGGAAACGCAATTTAAAAAAGACTTTGGCGATTGTAATTCCATCAGTTATTATAATTATTGGCTGCATAATTGCATTGTATTTTGTGTTTGTACCACGCGCAAAGACTTTTGAGTGCATGGACATGAAAATAACTTTGACAACAGATTTCACCGAAACAGACAATGTAAATTTTTTAAAAATGTATCAAAGTGACGACATGATTGTGACGGTCACTCGCGAAACTATTGAAGAGTTGTCAAGCATTTCAGATATAGACGAAAGCTCAACAGAAAGCGAATATTTGGCGTTAATAATAGACCTTAATGACTTGCTAAGCAGAGTTGAAAAGAAAGACGGATTGACTTATGCAGATTACAATAAGACAGTTGCTTCAAATGGTTATTTTTATAGAGCATTTGTTTTCAAATATGATGGCGCATTTTGGATGGTTCAAATGACTTGCTTTATTAGAAATAAAGAAGATTTAATTCCAGAAATGCAAAATTATGCAAAGTCAATTACCTTTGGAGAATAAACTTATATTTAATAAAATAAGACCGAATTACAACGGTCTTTTTTTATTATTCTATATCAGTTAATTTTGTGTTGTATATATCAAAATCTGATGTCATGGACGAGTCCAAACCTTTGATAATTAAAGTTGTTGAACCGCGTTGTTCAGTTTTGTTTGCAATTCCTTGCAAGAAGTATGCGATGTAGTCGATTGATTTTGTGAAAGTAAGCCTTACACCTTGGTATTCTATTGAAAAATCGTTCAGGTGGTTATGACCGCAAAACATGGCTTTTGTGCTTCCGAGTTCAACAGCGGTGTCAAAGAACTTGCCGCGTTCGGAAGGGGAACTGATGTTTTCGCCGTTTTCGTTTGCCCAGCCATAAACATATTTGACTGCGTTGTTGCCGTCGCGGTATAAATTCCAAGCAATTTTATATTCTTTGAGTGGAACATGGAAATATGCAAAAGAAAGAATCGTTTTGCCTTCGCCAGCGTTCATTTTTTCAATTTCGCTTTTGTACCAATCGGTTTGTTCGTTTGATATAGGGTTGTAGCCGCTTGACTGCGTTGCTCCTGCGTATTCTCCGTTATCAAACACAAAGATGCTTGAATTGAAGGTGTCATCGGCGTTATAGATATTTATAACTTGATTTCCCATGCCGCCAATATTGTCTGGGCCGCGTTTGAAAAGACAATAACTATATTTTTCATCTTCCAAAAGGTCGCAAAGCGCACTTTTGCCATAATCTGCCATATATTCTGCATCGTGATTGCCAAAACACATTGTCCATGGAGTTCTATATTTTTCCATCATATTAATGATGATCTTTAATGCTGAAAGGTTGTCTGAACTGCCTGTGAATGCGGAGTTTGGATAGACGATATCGCCTGTTAAAATGATTAAATCTGGTTTTGCATCTTCTATAAGTTTACAAACGGCGTTCATGGCTTTTCTATCTTTTTTAACAGACATAGCGCCATTGCCAAGGTGAATATCTGAAAGTTGAAGGACTTTGATATCTCGATTTTCGTTGAGTTTGATAGCGATATTGTCGTATTTGTCATTATTAATAATGGTAACATTTGCAGGAGTAAACTCATTTGAAATCATGTAGGAATAATCTTCGTTATTCGCTTTGCAGGCTGCAAAAATCATTGCCATAGCGGCAATTAAAAGCATTATTAAAAGATAAGAAATAATTTTTTTGCTTTTAGTTTTCAATTTTCCCTCACAAAAATCATATTTATTTAAGTGGTGCGACTATAATTTTTGCATTTAATATCACTTATAAATTATATTAACAAATATAAAGTCATTTTGCAACAAAATTTTGTAACACATATATCTTATGCGTTTTGCTTTGCTTTAACTCATCAAAAATCATTTGCATAGTATGGAATATGGAGAAGGTATGGATAAATTTTTGATTAAAGGCGGAAAGAAACTTAAAGGCTCAATCAAAGTAACTTCCGCTAAAAATGCGTATTTGCCAATTTTGGCTGGCTGTATTTTGTCTGAGAAACCTATTGTTTTAACAGATTGTCCAAAATACATAGATATTATAAACATGAGTAAAATCTTGGAAAATTTGGGTGGTAAAGTAAAAGAAAGCGATGAAAACTTGCAAATTGATTGTTCATCGCTCACTTCATCAAATATCTCGCAAGATTTGGCATCAGTTTTAAGGTCTTCGATATTCAGTTTAGGGTCAATACTTGGAAGGTTTAAGCGTGCAAAAGTGGCTTACCCAGGCGGTTGTGAAATTGGGGCAAGGCCTATTGACTTACATATTAAGGGATTAAAAGCACTAAATGTAAAAATCATTGATAAGCACGGTTATTTGACTTGTGATGGGAAAAATATGCGTGGTGGACGAGTGAATTTGGACTTCCCAAGTGTTGGCGCAACAGAAAATATTATGCTCGCAGCAGTGTTGACGAAAGGTGAAACGGAGATTATAAATGCTGCGAAAGAACCCGAAATTATTGACCTTGCAAACTTTTTGAATTTGCTTGGAGCAAAGATTTCAGGTGCTGGAACGAGTGTTATAAAAATAACAGGCGTTAAAAAATTGAATGGGGGTGTTTATAGTCCAATGCCAGACAGAATCATTGCTGGCACATACTTGATTGCTGGCATGATGGCTGGTGGAAATATTCAAATTGAAAATTTTAGGGCGGAAGATAATATTGCATTGCTAGAAAAAGTTAAAAAATTTGCTTGCAATATCAAACTGGAAAATGATATACTAACTTTGAAATCAGATGGGCGACTTAAAGCAATAAATAAAATTGAAACATCGCCTTATCCAGGTTTTCCAACCGATTTGCAGGCTCAAATTTTAGCGTTGCAGTCCATTTCAAAAGGCACTTCAATGGTCGTTGAAAACTTGTTTGAATCTAGGTTTAAACATGTGCCAGAACTTGTTAAAATGGGCGCAAAAATATCCGTTAAAGACAGAACTGCGGTTGTTCATGGCGTTGAAAAGTTATATGGTGCTGATGTGAATGCCACAGACCTTCGTGGAGGTGTTGCGCTTGTGCTTGCAGGGCTTGTTGCAGAGGGCTATACAACTGTAAACAATGTAAGGCATATAGACCGCGGATATTATCAACTGGAAAACCAACTATCAAGCATAGGGGCAGAAATTACAAGAATTTGAGATGAAATTTTTGAGAAAACACAAAAAATTAATAATTGTTTTAAGCGTTATCGTTGCACTTTTGATAACGTTTATTGTGCTTATGTTTACATTGTTTTCGCTTAAAAGTGTGGAAATTGAATTTGAAACTGGTAATAGAATAATAACGAACGAAATGCAAAGCCAAATTATAAGTGAAATTGATTTGGGTGGCACAGTATTTTTTAAAAATAAAGATGAAATGACAAGCAAAATTGAAAAGAAATATCCGTATGTAAAAGTGATAAATATTGAAACAATTTTGCCAAATAAATTTATAATTCATATTGCGGAAAGGCAAGAAATTTACGCAATAACTTCGCTTAACCGAACCTGCTATTTAGATAACGAATTAAAAGTTTTAAGAATTAATGAAGGAAATTTTATTTCAGTTAGCACAAACGCTATAAAACTTGATTTATTTGGTCTAGATTTTGATTTAAGTGCGTTTTCGGAAGGACAATTTTTTGATGTAAGCGAATTGACGATAAATTCATCAAATAAAACAATAAATTTAGGCAAGCAAACTCAGGAAGTTTTAAATAATTTGCTTAATTGTTTTCAAATTAATAACAGAACTTTGGTTGACTTAAAAGCACTTGCAAAAAGCATAACTTTTGGCACCTTCATTGATTATAGGAATGGCGAAACTGCATTACAGGCAAAAATTGTTGATTTTAATGATTTTGAAATTTGTATCTTATGTCCAAATGAAAATTTGGAAGATAAAGTATCGAATATGCTTTATGCGTATGAAAAAATTATGCTTGAAAGTGCTGAAAAATTAAATACACATAAGATGACAGTTTACACAAATAAAAAAGGAGAGAATTTAGTCATAATTGAACAAAAATCGTAGTAAGATGTTGCAATTTTGTTTTGATTAATATAAAATATGATTGTATGAACAAATATTATAAAATTCTTGGCGTAACAGAAGAAAACACGAAAGAAGAAATTAAAAGTGCGCATAGAAACTTGCTTAAAAAATATCACCCAGACACATATTTGGGTGATAAAAATTTTGCTGCAAAAAAATCAGCAGAGATAAATGTTGCCTACGCACAAGTTTTGGCTGATAGAGAAAAAAATGGCTTTGCTCAGCCTAAAAGCCAAACCACGCAACAAAAAAACGAGCCAAAGCAGTCAAAAAAGGCTAAAACTGAACCTAAAAAAGATTTTAAAAAGCAAGAAGAATATAAGACACAAGAGCAAAAGACAAGAAGACAACCTTATGAAGAACCTAAAACGGAAGTAAAGTCTAAAAAAGAAAATACATATCAAAAACAAAAAAAAATAAAAAAAGATGTAAATTTTGCAGAATATGCCGCAAGAGTTGCAGAAAATTCAGAGACTAACATCCCTGATTTATATATGTCAAAAGAAGAAATCAAAAATGATTTGAAAGCAAAACATATTTTAGATGCTCTTATTATATCACTTAGTGTTATAACTATTATTTTAATTTTAATGTTTATATTTTTGTAGAAATCAAATGTAAAATTCCTTTGAAAAAAAAGTTTTATATGTTAAGATACTAACTAGTTTTGAAATAAAACTATGGAGAATGTGTTGAATTATAATTTAGATGAACAAGCAATAATATTTTTCTCAGCTTTTGACTTGACATATAAAAAGCAACAAGAAATTTTTTCTCTCACAGAAAATTTTTCAGACTTGCTTTTAAATTTCAACAAATATTCTTCTCAAATAGAAAAATATATAAATGAAAAAGCCATGTTTGACGACATTTCTGAAAAAATCTCAAACGGCTTTTTGTCTTCATACATAAATAATTTGAATAATCAAGAAATAAGATGTGTAACTATCATTTCTGAAACATATCCAGAAAGTTTAAAAGAAATTGACCAACCGCCATACATTTTGTTTTGCAAAGGCGATGTTTCGCTTTTAAAGCAAGACGGAATTGCGATTGTTGGAACACGAATGCCAACAAGTTATGGTAAAATTGTGACCGAACAATTTGCAAAAGGGCTTGTTTTAAACGATTTTGTTATAATTAGTGGAATGGCCGCTGGCATAGACTCGGTTGCACATAAAACAGCACTCGATAATAATGGAAAGACCATTGCTGTTATGGGAAGTGGTTTTGAATATATCTATCCAGCATTTAATAAGGAACTATCAAGGAAAATTGCAGAAAATGGGCTTTTAATCACCGAATATAAACCATCAACCAAGCCAGCGTTATACACATTTCCTTTTAGGAATAGAATAATTGCAGGGCTATCAAAAGGAGTGTTGATAACAGAAGCGGGTGAAAAGAGCGGTTCACTTCACACAAAAGAATATGCTCTTGAAATGGGAAAAGAAGTTTTTGTTGTGCCTGGAAATATCAATAGTGCAATGAGCAAGGGAACAAATAGGCTTATAAGAACATTGCAAGGTGCTTGCGTGCTTGGATATGAAGACATTGTTTCAAAGTTTAAAAATAATGTTGTAAAATCTGTAAAACCTGTAAATATTCAAGTTTCAGTTGAAGAACAAATGATTTTAGACGCATTAAAATTGGAAGGCAAAACTGTTGAACAGTTACAAGAAATTACAAATTTGCCAACAAGTAAGTTAAATTCTTGCTTGACAATTTTTGAAATCAAGGGTATAGTCAAAAAACTTCCCGGCAATAGAATTGAATTAATTTAAGGAGAAAAAATGAAATTAGTAGTCATAGAAGGTCCAGGTAAAAGAGAAACATTAAAGAAATATCTTGGGGCAGGATATGAAGTCTTTGCAACAAAAGGTCATGTTCGTGATTTACCTATTAAAGAGTTTGGTTTAGATTTAAAAACGATAACTCCAACTTATGAAGTTATGCCAGATAAAGTTGAAGTTGTGAATGAACTTAAAAAGAAAGCAAAAAAGGCTGACGAAGTTCTTCTTGCAACCGACCCTGATAGAGAAGGGGAAGCAATTTCATGGCATATTGCATATTTGCTTGGTTTAGATCCAAATTCTAAATGCAGAATTGAGTTTAATGAAATTTCTAAAAAGGCAGTTACAGAAGCATTAACAAAACCAAGAATTATCAATCTTGACCTTGTTAACGCACAACAAACAAGAAGAATGCTTGATAGAATTGTTGGCTATAAAATTTCTCCACTTATTTGTAAAAGAATTAAGCCAAAACTTAGCGCTGGCCGTGTTCAATCTGTTGCATTAAAACTTGTTGTTGACAGAGAAAGAGAAATAAAAGCATTTGTTCCAGAAGAATATTGGAACATTGCGGCAGAACTTGAAAAAAGTGCAGATAAATTCAAGTTTAAAGCCGCTTTAAATACAAAAGATGGCAAGAAAATCAAAGTTAATAACGCCGAAGAAACAGAACAAATTAAAAAAGATTTGAATGGTGCAACTTATGTTGTGTCTAACATCAAGAAATCAACTACTAAATCACACGCACCAGCACCTTTTACAACAAGCACAATGCAACAAGATGCGTTGAATAAACTTGGAATGAATCTTAAAAAGACATCTGCTTGTGCACAACAACTCTATGAAGGTGTTGAAATTGAAGGCGAGGGCAAGGTTGCGTTGATTACTTATATCAGATCGGACAGCACTCGTGTTTCACCAGATGCTCAAAAAAGTGCGATTGAGTTTATCAGAAAGGAGTATGGTGACAAATATGCACCAGAAAAACCAAACATTTATAAGTCAAAAGAAAATGCACAAGATGCCCACGAAGCAATTAGACCTATTTCAATTGCAAGAACGCCTGCATCTGTTATGTCGTCACTTTCGCAAGATAATTTTAAATTGTATAAACTCATCTACGAACGCTTTTTGGCAAGCCAAATGGCGGATGCAATTTATAACAATGTAAATGTGGACATAAAAGCAAATGATTACGGTTTTAAAGCCATTGGTAAAACTGTTGAATTCCCAGGATTTACGGTTATTTATAAAAATTATACCGAAGAAAAAGAAGATACAAGCAAAATACCGCCACTCACAGTTGGTGAAGTTGTGGATTTTAGAAATTTGATTACAGAACAAAAGTTTACAAAGCCACCAGCAAGGTTTACCGAAGCAAGTTTGGTTAAAGAAATGGAAGAAAAGGGTATTGGCAGACCTGCGACATACGCGGCAACAATCACAACAATTGCTTCAAGAAATTATGTTGCACACGAGGGAAGATATCTTGTTCCAACTGAACTTGGCATTGCGGTTACTGATTATCTCGAAAAGTTCTTCAAGCAGGTTATAAATGTCAAATTTACAGCTGATATGGAGTCGAAACTTGACGATATAGCAGAGCACGGCAAAAAATGGGAAGATGTTGTTGAAAGTTTCTGGAACAGTTTCTCAGGGCTGTTAATAAAAGCAGGGGCAAATTTCGAAAAAGTTAAGGTTGCACCACAAGAAACAGATATTGTTTGCGACAAATGCGGACATAAAATGGTAATTCGAGAAGGCAGATACGGCAAATTTTTGGGTTGCTCGAATTTTCCAAATTGTAACAATATTATGAAGTTGGAAAATCCGAACGCAAAAAAATATGAGCCAAAAGTGGTCGGAAAATGCCCAGAATGTGGAAAAGACATTGTTGTAAAACGCTCTAAAAACGGCAAAATTTATTATGGTTGCACAGGTTTCCCAGACTGCAAATATTATTCTTGGACAAACCCAGCAAAAGACCAAAAAACAGAAGAAAATTAAAAAAAGCCACTCGTTTGAGTGGTTTTTTTATGTGATTTTTTTATAGTTTAAGGTCGCGAGTTGCGTCTTTTTCTTTAACAAACTTAATGAAATCTGCTTGTGACATTTCAAATGTGTCGCCGTTTCTGTTTCTGATGTTAAGCATGTCGCTTTCAAGTTCTTTGTCACCAACAACAACCATGTATGGCACTTTTTCAAGTTGCGCTGCACGAATTTTATAACCAACTTTTTCACTGCGTGTGTCTAAGTCTGTTCTGATGTTTTCTGCTCTCAATGCGTTTTCAAGTTCTTTTGCACGCTCCAGATGTCTATCTGCAACTGGAAGAACTGATACTTGTGTAGGTGAGAGCCAAACTGGGAAATTGCCGCCTGTTTTTTCAATCAAATATGCAAGCGTTCTTTCATAACAACCAAGACTTGAACGGTGAATAATAACTGGCGTTTTCTTGTTGCCGTCTTTATCTGTGTATTCCATGCCAAACTTTTCTGCAAGCATTTGGTCAATTTGTATCGTTATAAGCGTGTCTTCCTTGCCATATACATTCTTGATTTGAATGTCAAGTTTTGGTCCATAGAATGCGGCTTCGCCAATACCAACAACATAAGGTATGTTAAGGTGTTTAAGAATTTTCTCCATTGTGCCTTGCGCTTCGTCCCATTGTTCTTTTGTTCCAATGTATTTTTCTCTATTGTTAGGATCCCATTGTGAGAAACGATATGACGCATCTTCATACAAGTCTAATGTCTTTAACATGAATATCGCAAGTTCCAAACAACTCTTAAATTCGTCTTCAAGTTGCTCTGGTGTGCACATCAAATGTCCTTCTGAAAGCGTGAATTGCCTTACTCTGATAAGTCCGTGCATCTCGCCGCTGTCTTCGTTACGGAACAACCTTGATGTTTCGTTGTAACGAAGTGGTAGGTCACGATAACTCCTTGGTCTGTTCAAATATGCTTGATATTGAAATGGGCAGGTCATAGGACGCAATGCGTATACTTCTTTGTCCTTCTCTGGATTGCCCAAAATGAACATTCCGTCTTGATAATGGTCCCAGTGGCCAGATATCTTGTATAAATCACTCTTTGCCATAACAGGTGTCATTGTTAGACGCCAACCGCGTTTGTATTCTTCGTCTTCAACAAATCTTTGAAGAATTTGCAAAATCTTAGCACCCTTTGGAAGCATAATTGGCAAACCTTGTCCAATATAATCAACAGTTGTGAAAAGTTCCAAATCTCTACCAAGTTTGTTGTGGTCGCGTTGCTTTCTAAGCTCTAAAAGATTTTTATATTCTTCCAACGCTTCCTTTGTTCTGAACGATATGCCATATACACGCTTCAACATCTTGTTTTTGCTATCTCCATGCCAATATGCGCCAGTGCTTGGCTTAATCATGTATGCTTTGATTTTTGACAAATCGTATAGGTGAGGACCAGCACATAAATCAACAAAATCACCAATTTGATATGTTGAAATAACAGCATTTTCTTCTAAATTCTCAATAAGTTCAACCTTGTATGGTTCATTTGCAAAAAGTTTCAACGCTTCTTCACGAGAAATCTCCTTGCGATATACTTTGTGGTTCTCTTTAATGATTTTCTTCATCTCGGCTTCAATTTTCTCTGGGTCTAATTCTTCATCAATGTCAAAATCATAATAAAAACCTTCGTCAGTGGCTGGGCCAATGGCAAGTTTAACATTTTCATATAAATTCTTAACCGCATAAGCAAGGACATGGCTGGTTGTGTGCCACAATACTTTTTTACCTTCTTCATCTGCAAATGTAAGTGGAACAATTTCCATGCCGTCAGCAAGTGGAGCGCCTAAATCGGTGGTTTTTCCGTTTACACTGGCTGCCAAACATTCTGCAAAGTCCGCAGGTTCGTTTTCCTTAATGTATTCTCTGATTGATTGCGCGTCCGTTTCAACGCTTTTTCCATTGTAAATGATTTTCATAAGCATCTCCTATAAATACCTACATATTTTAAAACTATTATATATTATTGTCAATCTTTTTTTGCCAAAAAAAATAAAAATTGGGTGTTGACATCTACTTGCCAGTATGTTACACTATGCATGAAATAAATTCGAAGGAGAAATCTTATGGCAAGTAAAGGTAAAAAAGCAGGAATTATAATTGGAGCAGTTTTCGGGCTTGCAGCAATAATAAGTAGCTCAGTTGCTATTGTTAAATATGTTGAAAAAAATCAAGAACAAGGTTCTGGAACAACAATTGTCACACCAACCCCAGACCCAACACCAAACCCTAATCCAAATCCTAACCCTAATCCAAATCCTAATCCTAATCCAAACCCTAATCCTAATCCTAATCCAACCCCAGACCCAACCCCAGATCCAGGACCTATTGTAAAAACAGAAGCCGAATATAAAGCAATGTTTGAAGAAGAATTGCCAAGCGTTATTGAAAATTATTTCAATGAAAATGTTTCAATTCATGAAGTTATGAATATTTCAAATGTAGAAATTGCTGCAATAAATCATGAAACAGGAAATATCTATTTTAATTGTGTTATAAATAATGTAAATAAATTTTGCGTTGCAAACTCAACAGATTTCTCATCTTCAAAAACTTATCAAAACGCTTATGAAAATTTAAAAGAAACAAAATTTACTTTTGGAAATGCTCAATCAGTCCAAGAAAAAGATTTAGCAGAAAAAATTGCTAGTTATGCTCTTGAACAAGACGAAGTCCTTGAATATTTGATAAATAATGGTATTAGTTATTCAAATTGTGAAGTTTTAAATGCGACAGAGTTTGACTATGGGGAAACTGGTAGAGTATCAAATTTAACATTAAAGTTTGCAGATAAAATTTTTACAATGACAATTGGTGGAACAACAGGTGCTTGTTCAACACAAGAAGAATATTTAAACAAATTAAAAGATGGCAGATTAAGCGTTTTAACAAACTTTAATATTGAAAATTATAAGGAACTTGAAGTTGTAAGTTTAGCAGAAGCAAGTTCACAAAAAACCTTTGTTTGTACATTTCCAGATGATTATAATGATTTGCTTAAAGGTAATACTTTCACAACAAATTCTGGCGATTTACAATTTGTATAAAATAAAAGAGTTGATTTCAACTCTTTTTTTATTTTAATTAACTAAATAATTGCTATTTTTTAGTATATATGGTATACTATGAATATGAAGAAAAGAGTTTTCTCATTTTTGCTTGCAATTATCATGGCTTTTATGCCAGTGTTTTTTGCTGGTTGTGAAATTGATGATTCAGAAGGTGGCGGTTCTGTTGGTGGAATAGGCGGTTCGGGCGGTTCTTCGCCTGGGCAATCGTCTTTTTATAAAGAATTTATAGACGGCTTTAAAGTTGTTTATTCAAATAGCCAAATCGGTCAAATAAAAGATATTGAAAAAATTACAGAGGAGTTTTATGATGAAGGAATTCTTAAAGGATTAAATAAATATTATGGTTCTGGTTTGGGAAATGGCAATAGTGCAACATTTTTCCCAGACAGCATAAGGCAAACAATTTATCAAGATACTGCTGGCAATGCAAAACTTGGAGATAATTCTACAATTAAAAATGATAAATGGTTATGGACATTGAACCCAAATTTTGGAGCAACAAATGAAACAGTTGCTTCATTGATAACAGGTAAAAAATATTCAGATTTTAAACAATCATTTTTAAACATACTTCAATATGTAACATATCCAGACATTTCAACTTACTACTCAACTCCTTTGCAAATTGTGCTTTATGAAACACTTTTGGGCTACTGCCAAAACGGCAACGACCACCGAACAATGTTTGAAGTGGAATTTGTTGATGGATATAGGCATAAATTAGCCGAGGGAGTGTATATTGATGCAAATCCACATTATTATAAATTTGCCATAAAAGTTAAAAGTAGTTCAAATTCAAGTATAATTGGAAAATATATTTATTATTTTGAAACCGAGAAAAAAGTTTCATATACTAATGATGCAGGAGATAGGATATATCTTGTTAATGAATCAGCACCAACTCCTATAAATGAACCTGAACAAGTAATTGAAGATTATTTAACATCTTTAAAAGAAAAATATTATGCAAATGCAACATATTCGGGCTTAACAAAGACTGACGCAGACTCGCTTGTGACATACATTTTAAACAATGTTATTGGCGAGGAAGTTGTTAAAAATGATTATACTCAGTTTGGCCCAAGTTCGAGTTATTATAACACCGCCACCGAAAATGTAAACTATGTTGAAAATGGCAAAAATTTTTACAACTATCGTTATTATGTGGGCAGAGTTGCCGAGATGGTATATAGCTTTGTGTATGACGGCTCTGACGAGTTTGTTTACACATACAATCAAAACGGCATAAATATTACTTATGACTTTGTGGAAGCATATAAAGCTAAGAATGATGGGAAACATCCAAAAGAAGATATAGGGAAATTAGATGAAACAGGCAACGAAACAAATTTCCTATTCAGACCAAAAACGGCATCATTCTTGCGTGATTATGACACAGATATGTTTTTCTCTAATGCTGATGCGTTTGACATTTTTGGCGACAGCAAATCAGAAGCGCACAGTTTTGACAACAGTCCGATGTCGGAATATCAAAGTGTGGTGATGATGCCATCTAAAGATATAACATTGTCTGGCATTTGGATGCAGATATTTTCGCCAAATCCTGACCTTGCAATTAAGGTATATATAAGGTATTACGCTTATGACAAGGCGACAGGTGTTGGTAAGTTATTTACTTGGGAGCAAGACAAGATAGATTTTTATCAAAGTGAACCTTATGATATGGCTTATTCAGAGCAAGATTGTAAATATCACAAGTATGTTCCCGGCAAAGGATATTTGTATAAGACAACGGAAAAAGACAACAAAGGCAACCTAATTGAGGGGTATTACACAGATTTTGAGGTTGGTGTGAGTGTGGAAGATGTTCCAGAGCAGTTTGTTGAACTTTATGATCGTGATGACCCGAACGCGTTGCAATTAGATTCTGTTAAACTTGACAAATTCAAGAACACGGAGTCTGACCCTATGCTTAAAGCGGAAGGGGAGGAAGTTAACGGCATAGTGGAAGCGAAATTGCAATCTACTTACGCCTACAAGGTGATACCATCTAAAAATGGTTTTGGTGGTGTTACGGTTTTAGATGAAAGTAAGGTTGATTTTACATTTTATGAGATGGTTTTTGACATAGAAAAAGATATTACGCACGCTAGTCAGAATTATGATTACAAACTATGCGTTGTAACGCCGGTTTAGATTAAAAAAATCACAACAAAAGTTGTGATTTTTTTATTACATGTGTTTACGCGCTCTTTTTCTTGCGGCTTCTTGTTTTTTCTTTTTCTTAACAGAAGGTTTGAGATATGCTTCTTTTTTTCTAAGGTCGCCGATAATGCCGTCTCTTTGACATTTTCTTTTAAAGCGTTTTAAAGCGCTTTCCAAGCTTTCGTTTTCACCAACTTTAACCATTGACATTGCAAAATCACCGCCTTTTAAGGTATAAATTCTTGGATATGATAAACAAACTTTATTTATTTGTCAAGGGTTTTGACAAAATTTTAAAAAAAAGTATTTACTTTTAGTTTATATATATGGTATAATACAAACGAAAGGAGAAAGGTATGTGGGCTGAATTATCTCAAATATTCACAAGTATGGAATGGTATGTAATTTTGATGCTTTGCGTTGGCGTTTTGTTTGTGTTTATTGAGTTCTTCCTTCCTGGCTTTGGCTTTTTTGGAATTTCGGGTTTAGCGTGTATTGCTGCAGGAATTGTCACTCATGCGGTGCTGTCAAAATCAATCGTTCAAGTTGTCGGCTTGGTTTTGATTTTCTCGCTTGTGTTGATAATTTTGTTTTTGCTGTTCATTCGTTCGGCGAGGTTCGGAATTTTGGGAAAAACGCCATTTGTTCAGAAAAAGACGGCTGTTCCAACAGATTATGTTAATCAAAGCGAGTTTGCAGACCTTGTTGGCGAAATTGGGGTAGCGGTCACACCGCTCAGACCTTCGGGCAAGTTTATGATTGACGAAAAGGTGTATGAAGGTATATGTGAAACGGCTGAAATGATTGCGACAGGTGAGTATGTCAAGGTTGTTAAGGTTGAAGGTATAAAAATTATTGTTGAAAAAACGGAGGTATAGTTATGAATTTAACACAACTTGGATTATCAGGTGGATTAATTGCATTATTCGTTGTTCTCGGCGTGTTTGTAGTTGCATTTATCGTATTGATGTGCTTAGTTCCACTTAAAACATGGTTTATTGCGCTCATTTCTGGTGCGCATGTATCGATGACAAGGTTGATTGGTATGAGAATGCGTAGAATTAAGGTTGGACCTATCATTGACGCGTATATTCAAGCAAGAAAAGCGGGTATTGCAATTGATATTGTTGACCTTGAAACACACTACATGGCAGGTGGTGACATTGAGAAGATTATTGTTGCCTTGATTTCAGCACACAGTGCTAAAATTCCGCTATCAGTTGACCAAGCAAAAGCGATCGACCTTGCTGGTCGTGATGTTGCAAAAGCGGTTAAGATGTGCGTTACACCTATGGTTATAGAAACAGGCTGGATTTCAGCAATTGCAAAAGATGGTATTGAACTTAGGGTTAAAGCGAAAATCACAGTTCGTTCAAACATTGCAAGGTTGGTTTCTGGTGCTGGTGAAGAAACAATTTTGGCTCGTGTTGGCGAGGGTATTGTTACAACAGTTGGTTCAGCAGAAACACACACAGAAGTTTTGGAAAACCCAGACATTATTTCAAAAACAGTGCTTAACAAAGGCCTAGATGTTGCAACTGCTTATGAAATTTTATCAATTGAAATGGCAGATATTGATGTTGGTCAAAATATTGGTGCAAAACTTAACATAGACCGCGCGGAAGCGGATAAATCCATTGCCCAAGCAAAAGCGGAAGAGCGTCGTGCTATGGCTTATGCTATGGAACAAGAAATGCGTGCAAAAACGCAAGAAATGAAGGCTATGGTTTTGGCTGCGGAAGCAGAAGTCCCAAAAGCAATGGCAAATGCAATTAAGAACGGCCAAATGGGAGTTATGGACTATTACAAACTCCAAAACTTAAATTCTGATACAGCAATGAGAAATTCAATAGCAGGAATTGACAATAAAAAGAAGAATGGCTAATAAAGTTTTAATTTGGCGGAAGATATATTCTTTCGCCATAAATTTTTAAGGAGGCAAAAATGTGGTGGATAGCGTTTATAGTTTTAGCAGCAGTTATAGGCATTGTGTATTTATTTTTGCCTTTAATTAAAAAGGGTATGGCTAATGCTAAAACTAATAAGGCAAAAGATAAAACTGAGAAAAAGGCTATAAAAGAAAGCATAAGGCAAGATAAGAAAAATCAAAAAGAACAAAAGAAATTAGAAAAACAACAAGCAAAGCAAGAATCTGAGGTTAAACCTGAAAAACCTGTCAAAGAAGACCCAGACTTGAAAATAGACAACAATAATTTGGATATTGACGGCTTTTTCAACACAGATTTCAACGCCGCAAAAGAAAAAGATTCCAATAAAGATGACATTTTAAATAAAGAGTATGATGACATTTTTGACAGTTTGTTTTCTAATGATAGACCTTCATCTAAATCTTACGAGAATGATAACGATGGAACATATGATCCTGTTAAAGAAAGTGAAATTAGAGATTATTTAAACGATGAAAGTGACTTAAATAGTGATAAAGACATTGGTAAAATGATTGCCGATTTACCACCTGAAATAAAAGCATTGTTATTATCGGACGCATTGGATAAAAAAGACTATTAATTCAAAGGAAAAATATGTTTAAAATAACAAAAAATTGGTATGAATTGTTAAAGCCAGAACTTACATCGCAACAATTTAAAAATTTGCAGGATTTTTTAACAGAAGAATACAACACAAAAAAAATCTATCCAACGCCAGAAAATGTTTTTAACGCATTAAATTTGGTTAAATATAACGATGTTAAAGTTGTGATTATTGGGCAAGATCCATATCATCAACCAGGACAAGCGCATGGTTTATCATTTTCAGTTCAAAACGGCATAAAATTGCCACCTTCACTTGTGAATATCTATAAAGAAATTGAAGACGAAACGGGCAAAAAGTCCTGCACAAATGGCGAATTGACCGCTTGGGCTAAGCAAGGAGTGTTGCTTTTGAATAGTGTGCTTACGGTTAGAGATAGTCAGCCAAATTCGCATAAAAATATGGGTTGGGAGAAAATAACTTCAAAGGTTGTTGAACTTCTGTCGAAACGCGAAAAACCCGTTGTATTCTTGCTTTGGGGCGCAAACGCGATTGCTATCGGCAAAAATATAGACAGAAGCAAGCATTTGGTTTTAACTTGTGCTCATCCAAGTCCATTATCCGCTTATAACGGCTTTTTTGGTTGTAATCACTTTGTAAAAGCAAACGAATTTCTTATAAAAAATAATGAAACACCAATTGAATGGTAAATAAAAGGAAAAATTATGACATTTGCAATTATCGCCGCAGTTTTGATTGTTTTAATAATTTTATTCTTCGTGGTAAAATTTATTATGAAACATAAACCTGCAAAGAAAAAAGAAGATAAACCAGCAAAAGATAAGAGTATTAAAAAGCCAAAGTTCAATATTTGGCGTAAAAAGAAAAAAGATACAGAAAATAACAATGCAGCAGAACTCAAAGGTTCGTATGTTGATGTTGTTGATAAATTCTTGTTTAGAAAAGAGTTAAAAGTTCTTGTTTTGGTATCAAGAGTGCTTCCAAAAGGTTATGTTGCATTCCCAAAAGTAGGAATTGGCACAATTTTAGAACCGGTCGGCCGCAAAGATTTGTTTAATAAAATTGCGGATAAATATCTTGATATTGTCATTTTTGACGAATACACCATGAAGCCAAAAGTTGCGATGGATATTTTTGATGGAAGTATTGGAGATGAACAACTTGATGTCAACAGTCCAGATGTTATAAAAGCATTGCAAATCGCGGAATTGCCATTGATTAGTATTAAGGTAAAAACTGATTATACGCAAGACGAGATAAAAAATCCTATTTTTGAAGCGTTAGGATTGACAGTAAATAACGAAGATGAAAAGAAAAATGTTGAAGATTACGGAGAGTTTTAATGAGAATTGGAATTGATGTTGACGGAACATTAACAAACTTGGTGGATAGAGTTATTGCTTATGGGCAAGAGTATGAACTTGAAAATAACTTGCCATTTGGGCTTTCAAATCCACAAACAGATTATTATTCACTTGCTTTTGATTGGGGGAGCAAGATTGGTAACAAATTTTGGAGAGATAGTTTTAACAAGATAAATAGCACAGAGCCAAGAGCACTTGCAAAAAAATATCTTGATATTTTGCATGAAAAAGGTCACGAAATTTATATTGTTACAGCAAGGAATTATGATGAATTTGAAGACCCAGTTAAATATACAACTAAATGGCTTAAAAAGCATAAAATACCTTTTGATAAGGTCATTGCAAATGCTGATGATAAAGGCAAAGTGTGCTTAGAGAATAATATTGAAGTCTTTTTGGACGACAACGCTCGTAATTGTGACAGCACAAGCGCGGCAGGTGTTAAAACATTTATGATGTATAACTATTTGTCTGAAAATTATCATAATCCGCTTGTTAAAAAGGTTTATAGTTTCGTTGAATTTTATCGCGAAATTGTGAAATTAAGTGAAGAAGAAAGCGAGTTCAAAACTTATGTTATCAATATTAGTAAAAAGCCTTATAAAAAGATAAAAATGGGTCAAAAAACTGTTGATTTAAGGCTCAATGACTTGCGTAGAAATAACATCAAAAAAGGCGACACAATAGTTTTTAGGCTTGATAACAAACCTAGAAAACAAATTGTTGTGACTGTCTTAAACAGCAAGAAATTTTATAGTTTTAAAGATTTAATTTCATATTATGGTAAAGATAAATGTGGTTTTGAGAAAAAAACTATTGACCAGGCCAATGCCATAATGAAAAGATTTTACACCGATAAAGAAATAAAAGAATTAGGTGTGATTGGCTTTGAATTTGTAGTCAAGAAATAATGAATAAATATGCAAAAATATAAATAAAAATACGCCACCAAATTTGGCGTATTTTTTCTTATTAACACTTTTTTTAAAAAATAAATATATTGCTATATGGGCAATTTCACAAAAAAAATTATTCTAAAAAATAAGTTATTAAACAATGTTCGAATTATAAAATCAAGGCTAAACAGCAGCTGCAAACTCTGTGCCATGGTCAAAGCAAATGCTTACGGACACGGGCTAAAAGAAATAGTGGAAATATTGAAAAACGATGTTGACTTTTTTGGCGTTGCAAACTTAAACGAAGCACTAAAAGTGAAATATATTACAAATTCTTCAAATATATTAATTGTTGGAAGAACATCAAATCTTTTAGAAGCAATACAAAACGATATTTCGTTTGCAATAATATCGAAAGAGCAGTTTGAAGAGTTATTAAATTTTTTGCATAATTATGCAAAAACTTATGAGGTAGATTTATCGTCAAAAGTTAAAATTCACATAAAAATTAATTGCGGAATGAACAGGTTTGGTATAAATAAATTAAGCGAGTTCAAGTATATTTACAAGCAAGCCATGAAAAACAATATTCAAGTGGAAGGTGTGTTTACGCATTTCCCTTGCATTGAAAATAAATTGATTTATGAAAAGCAAAAAATATTTTTCAATATGTTTTTGAAAGAAATTCCAAATAATCAAAATCCGATTGTTCACATCGGCGGCTCTGGTGTTATTTTAAAACGGAAAAATAAAAAGCAAATTTATAATTTGCCTAATATAGATATAAATTTTAACATGGTTAGAGTGGGTATTTTGTTGTATGGCTATGGCGATGATGGTTTGCTTAAAGGTTTAAAACCTGTTATGAAAATAGAAAGTAAGATTGTTAATATTATTGATGTTAAAAAGGGTGAATATGTCGGTTATGGCACGAATTTCAAGGTAAAAACTGATATGAAAATTGCTGTTGTCCCAGTTGGGTATGCAGATGGTTTGCCACGGTCGTTTAATACTGATGGTTATTTAAAAGTTGTTTGCGAAGAAGATGGCAAAAAGGCAAGCCATAATTGCAAAATAACTGGAAATATATGCATGGATTTGACTATGATTGATGTGACTGCTATAAATGCGAAAGTTGGTGACAGAGTTATTGTGCTTTCTGACGCAGATTCCATGGCGAGAAAATTAAAGACCATTTCTTATGAGATTTTAACCAATTTTAGTAAATTAAGAACATAAAAAAAACAGGTTAGAAGCCTGTTTTTATTTTATATTTGATTAGAATTACATTCTATTTGCGATATATGAAACCAAGTGTAGCAAGTTTGTTGTGTATCCGTATTCGTTATCATACCAAGCAACAATTTTAACGAAAGTTGGGTTAAGCATAATTCCGGCGTTAGCATCAACAACGCAGGTGAGAGGCTCGCCTATAATGTCTGATGAAACAAGCATTTCGTGTGTTACACCCATGATTCCTTTCAATTCGTTTTGAGAGGCTCTTTCACATTCCTCTATGATTTCTTCATAGGTTGTTGGAGTGTTTAAACTGCAAGTTAAGTCAACAACTGATGCGTCAAGTGTTGGAACGCGCATACTAAGTCCTGTTAATTTGCCGTTTAAGGCAGGAATAACTTTGCCGACTGCTTTTGCAGCGCCAGTTGAAGATGGAATAATGTTATAAGATGCTGCACGACCACCGCGCCAATCTTTTTTTGATGGTCCGTCAACAGTTAATTGTGATGGTGTAACCGAATGGATTGTTGTCATCAAACCTTCTTTGATTCCAAATTTATCATTTAAAACTTTTGCAAGTGGGGCAAGGCAGTTTGTTGTGCAACTTGAAGCACAAACGACGTCCATTGAATTATCGTATTCGCCTTCATTTACGCCAACAATAAACATAGGACATTCTTTGCCGGCTGCTGTGATAACAACTTTTTTAGCACCGCTGGCGATATGTTTTCTTGCTTCTTCTGCTTTTGTGAATTTTCCAGACGCTTCAAGGACGATATCAACGCCAGTTTTTGCCCAATTTAAGTTTTCAATTTCTTTTTCGTTATAGAAATCAATTTCTTTGCCATTTACAACAAGTTTATTGCCGCAAGTTGTGATTTCACCGTTAAATTTGCTGTGAATTGTGTCGTATTTAAGCATATAAGCGGCATAATCGACATCAATAAATGGGTCGTTTATAGCAACAACTTCCATGTTGTCCATGTCGCTGATTAAGCGCAAAGCGAGCCTTCCAATTCTTCCAAATCCGTTAATAGCAATTTTTGTATTTTTCATATTTACTCCTTAATTTTATTGTGTGTATTTTTGATATTTTTTATTAAAGTAAGTTCTCTGGGTTTAATGGCAATAATTCTGGAATTACGAAAACGCCATCTTTTCTAATTAAGAGATCATCAAAGTAAATTTCTCCGCCGCCATATTCTGGCATCATTGATAGAACCATATCCCAGTGAATTGCTGACACATTGCCGTTTGGTGCTTCATCTTCATAACAACTGCCAGGCGTAAAGTGGATTGAACCGCACATTTTTTCGTCAAATAATATATCGTTACATGCTTTTCTGATAAATGGGTTTACTCCAAGCGAAAACTCACCAAAAAACCTAGCATTTTCATCCGTATCTAAAATTGAATTTAAAATTTCTGTATTATCAGATGTGGCTTTAACAATTTTACCAGCAACAACATCAAGGCAGACATTATTAAAACAAGTGCCGTTGTATGTGGTTGGTATGTTGTAATGAATTCTGCCGTTTACACTTGTTCTTATTGGGGCAGTGAATACTTCGCCGTCAGGGATATTCATTTCGCCAGCACATTTTATTGCTGGTATACCTTTGATTGAAAATGAGATATCTGTGTCAGGGGCGACAAGCCTAACTTTGTCTGTTCTTTGCATCAAGTCTACAAGAGCGTCCATCGCTTTACTCATTTTGGAATAGTCCAATGTGCAGACATTGTAATAAAAGTCTTCAAATTGTTCTGTGCTCATTTTTGCAGATTGAGCAAAAGCAGGCGTAGGGGAGATTAAGATGACCCATTTAGTGTTTTTAACACGCTCTTTATGCACTTGGTCAAAGGCTATATTTTGAATTTTGAGTTGTTCTTCGCCAATATCGCTGATTTCAAATTTGTTGTTTTCGCCTTTGATAGATATGAAACAATCCATTTGCTTCATGAATGCGAGTTCGTTATCAGATTTTATTTTTGCAGCTTCGTTTGTTAAACCTTTTAAAATTTCTTTATTTATTTCTGCGCTTGATTCATTCACAAAAGGCAAGCCACCGGCGTTGTAGACTTCTCTGATGAGCGCGGAAACGATTTTTTTATCGGCGTCACGAGTTTGAATTAAGACCTTTTCGCCAGGTTTGCACGCGATTGAATAATTTACAATGTTTTTCGCTAGTTTTACAATCCTATCTTCCATTCTTACCCCCAAAATAAATATTTATAATATATTATCAATAGTTTGTGTTAAAATTGCTTCATTTATGAAATTTAATTTTCCGTATTTTTTCAAGAATAATGCTTTAAGCCCGTAAAAAGCAATAAAACCAAAGATCAAAACTTCAACAAGAATATATGAAAGTTTTGCTAAAAATGGCAAATGAAAGTTAAATATCTCAAATAAAACATTGCCGACTATCATTCCTAAAAACACAACTGATGCAGCAGTGAGTGAAATGATATAATTTTTAGACAATTTAGATTGCGATTTTTGCTTTGGTTGCTCGATTGAAAGCACTTCATGTGCCTCGATGCCAGCCCAAGTGTTCATTTTTGTGAACATTGCTGACCTTTTTGGAGATTGTTTAACTATTGAAACGGCGAGTGGACTGAGATAGACAATATCTGCTTCGCAGTTATACATTTTAAAGCCAAATAAAAACTTAACAACAAATTTTTTAATCGCACTCCAACATTTTTTGAAAAAGTTTGTTTGCTTATTTTGTTTTGTAACAACAACATCTCTGCCTTTATTTGCTTCTTTGATAATGTTGTTAAAATCTTCAAAATTTATATTTGTATACGAGTTTTTAACAATGATAACATCGTTTAAATTTTCATTTTGAAACAAATATTCAATCATTTCGTTTTCGGTTGAATAACTATCAAAAATCATAATTTTATGAGAAATGTCAGGGAAAAGATTTTCAAGTTCTTCGCTGCCTGGTTGTAAGGCGTTGTCTAAGAAAATAATGTTATAGTCATAGGTGGAAAGATTGACTTTTGATTTAAAGCCTTCCAAAACTTTTTTATAATTTCTTTTTCCTGTGAAAACAAAAGTGGTTTTCATATTTTTCTCCGTTAATTTAATTTTTTAAGCCTTTTAGCATGCCTTCCTGCTTCGTATTGGCTGGTCAAAAATTCTTTAACAACTCTTATTGCTTTGCGTTTGTTCATAAACCTGCCTGGCAAAACAAGGACATTTGCGTTGTTATGTTGGCGGGACAATGCTGCAATAGTAGGGGACCAGCAAAGGGCAGCTCTTATTTTTGGATTTCTATTTGCACAAATTGACATTCCAACGCCAGTGCCACAAATAAAAATGCCAATATTATTATCGCTCTCTAAAACCTTTGCATTTCCAAGTTTGGCATAGTCTGGGTAATCGACTGAATCTGTGCTATATGTTCCAACATCAATTGTTGTGATATTTTCTTTATTAAAAAACTTTTTAATTTCTTCTTTAAGTGGATAACCTGCATGGTCGCACGCTAAAATTATCATAGTAACTCCTTAATATATACACTTTAACATAATTTATGATTTAATCAAAAGCATTTTAATAAATTTTAATTAAGAATATTATATCCTTTAAACATAAATTACATACTTTTTGTAAATTTAACAAATTATAAGCATATCATTACTTTGATGAAAGGTAAATTATCCATTAAAGAAAAAATTTTATATGGTTTTGGCGATTTGGGCTATGCAACAGTTGCTCAAACTTTGTCGAATTTTATTATGTTTTTTGGAACTTCAATTTTAGGAATTTCTGGAACATTAATGGGGATTGCTGTGTCTATTGGGGTGTTGTGGGACGCAATTTCTGATCCGCTTTTAGGCTATATTTCTGACAATACATACACCAGCATGGGTAAAAGACACCCATATTTGCTTATTGGCACGCTTGGAATGTGTGCTATTAATTTAATTATTTGGCTTGTGCCGCCTAGCAGCCCTGAAATTGTAAAATTTCTTTGGATTTTGGTGTCGCTTTTGCTTGTTCAAACATTTTGCACATTTTTTGCAACACCTTATTTAGCATTGGGGATTGAAATGACAAAAGACCCAAACGAGCAGACATCTTTGCAAAGTTATAGAACTGTTTTTTCACTGTTGGGAATGATGCTTCCAAGCGTATTTATGTTTGTGTTTATGCCATCTTCATCAGGAAGTCAAGGGCAGTTCAACATAACAGGTTATGTTAATACCGCTTATGTTTCTTCGCTGTTTTGCTTGATTTGCGGACTTATAACCTTTTTTGGAACACTCAAACATGGCGTTTGCTGTAATATTGATTATCCAATAAAAAAAGATAAGTTTTCATCAATATTTAATGACTTTTTTAACATGCTAAAAAAGAAAAATTATCGAAATATCATCTTGGGATATTCTGTCAGTTTAATCGCATCATCAACACTAACTGCGGCTGGAATTCACATGTTTACTTATTGTTTTCATTTTAATAGTCAACAACTTTCAATAGCAATGGTTGCGCTTATTTTCGGTGCTATTTTTTCGCAGTTTTATTGGACTAAAAAATCAATCAAAAATGGCAAGAAATCAACTTTAATTCATGGCTTATGTGTTGGCACGCTTGGAATACTTATGATTTGGGTTGTTTTTATTTTAAGAGATATGTTTTCAACAACATTATTGTTTTTTATAACTCTACCATTGATTACTTTTGCCGGTTTTGGAACAGGTGTTTTATATACGCTTCCGATATCCATATTTAGCGACATTTTAGCGTCAGACAAAGAACTTGTTGGCAAGAATAAAACTGCCACTTATTCTGGCATTATGACGCTCTCAAACAAGATTGCAAACGCGTTTTCTTTGTTTTTGATTGGTATAGTTTTGGACGCGATAAAATTTAATTCTTCCTATCCTGTTCAACCCGCAAGCGTTCAACTTGGTCTCGGTTATCTTGTTATTTTTGGTGTTGCATTGTCACTTGTGTTGTCGATTTACTTCTATAAAAAAGTTTAAATTTTTCTTTTATTTAATTACAAATTGCGTGGAATTTCGCGCGATTTTTTATTGTTTGCGCTCAATATATTATGGCAAAGGGGAGAACTATGTTTGAGAAATTTATCCCACAGCCATTTTTAAGTGCACTCAATAAAATCAATTTCAAACAACTCAACGAGATTAGGTTCAGGGCTTTTAAACCTGTTATTGTTTATCTCGGTGGAATGGCATATTTTTTAAGCGAAAACGGTATTTCTACCAATCTTCAAGATGCTTTGATGTGCGATAAGGAGAGCCTTGAAGAAATTGTTTTTAGGGCGAGCGAATGTTCAATTTATGCCGTCAATGAACAAATAAAAAACGGATTTTTAACTGTTAGTGGGGGATATAGAATTGGTCTTGGTGGGACTGCGGTTTTTGAAAATGATAAACTTAAAACAATCAAAAATTTTGTTTCTTTGAACATAAGAGTTCCGCACTTTGTGAAAGATTGCTCTCTTTTGGCGTTTAAACATATTGTGGAAAATCGAAGACTGAATAATACGCTGATAATTTCGCCACCAAGTGCAGGCAAAACTACATTTTTAAAAGACTTTGTAAGTCAACTTTCGCAGCGTAATTTTTCAGCAAATGTGCTTGTCTTGGACGAGCGCGGAGAGATTGCAAATGTAAACGAAAAGGGCGAGAGTTTGTTAGAGTCAAATTTTTGCGATGTTTTGTCTTTTATGCCAAAACCGCTTGGAATTAACTTTGGTATTCGTGCACTTAGTCCGAATTTGATTTTAACAGACGAGATTGGTTCTAAGGAAGATGTTGATGCCATTTATCACGCTGGAAATTGTGGTGTTAATGTTATGGCATCAATCCATGCGGAAAGTTTACAAGATTTAAAGAAAAAGCCTGATTTTGAAAGGCTTTTAAAAGATAAATTCTTTAAAAGATTTATTGTTTTATCAACGCGTGAGGGGCCAGGAACTTATGAAGGTATTTTTGATGAAAATTTAGAGCGAATTTTATAAATTGGGAGAAAAAATTGAAAATTTTGCTGCTGTGTTTAATTGTAACTTGTTGCACCTATATAGGTTATGGGCTTTCTTCGTATTATCGAAAAAGGCTTAAAATTTTTCGCGATTGTCACTCATTTTCAAACAAATTGATTGTTGAAATAAACTTCGCAAAAAACAACTTAAAAGAGATTATCAAAAGTTCAATTAATAGTTATAGTAGCGATTTTAAAAGCGTTCTAAACGGCTATTTGAATTACTTAAACAGCGATGCAAAAGTTTTAGTCACTGAGCAATTATTTAAGAAAAATAACTTTTTATCAGACGATGAAAAACAAACTATTTTCTTGTTTTTTAAGAGCCTAGGAAGATATGATGCTGAAAACCAAATCTTGGAAATTGAGCATTTTAAGCAGAAGTTTGAAAGTATGTGTGCATCAGCAGAAAGTGAAAACAAAAAGTATAGTTCGCTATACATAAAACTAGGGTTGATGTTTGGAATTTTAGTTGCGATATTGCTTATTTAAAAGGAGTTGAAATGGGTGTTGAAATTATATTCAAAATAGCAGCGATAGGTATTTTAACGGCGGTTGTTAATCAAGTGTTAAAACATTCCAACAAAGAAGAAATTGCAACTTTAACAACGCTTGCTGGGCTTGTTATTGTTTTGATTATGGTGCTAAATCTGATAAACGAACTTTTTTCCACTGTGCGAACGATGTTTAATCTATAAGTTAAGGAGCAATCTTGGATATTTTCAGAATTATTGGAGTTGGACTTGCAACTGCTGTAACAGCGTTAATTGTAAAACAGGTTAAGCCTGAAATTGCAATTATTGTTGGTGTTGCTGGTGGCATAATAATGCTTTTGATGCTTGTCGATAGCGTGACAAGTATTTTATCCGTGTTCAGTTCTTTAACTCAAAAAAGTGGACTTTCAACTGGTATTTTTGCGGCAGTTTTAAAGATTATCGGAGTTGGATACATAACCGAATTTTCGGCGAATTTATGTGTTGATGCCGGTTCAACAAGTATTGCAAATAAAATCTTGCTTGCTGGAAAAATTTTGATTTTGGTATCGGCAATACCAATTGTTACAAATTTGATTGACATCATATCGGGGTTGTTGCCATGACAACATTTAATCAATTATCTAAAATAGCGTTTTATCAAGGCAAAACTTTTTTTAGCAAAGATGTTGTCAAAAAAATTCTGATTTTTTTGTTTATATTTTGCGTGTTCGTCAGTTATTTAAAACCAAATTATATTGTTTTGGCGGAAGATAACGATACTGAAAATTTGCAGGCCGAACTTGAAGAAACAATATATTCTCAACTTGAAAATTTGGACTTGGCAAAAATCGAAAGCGTGCTGAAAGGGCTTGGTGACGACCAACTAGAAGTATTTGGAGTTAGCAGTTTTGGCGACAAGGTTAAAAAGATTGTTTCTGGCGAGTTTGCTGATGGGCAACAATCAATTTTTAAGGCAATTATTAACCTTATTTTTGATGATGTTTTGACCTTTGTTCCGCTACTTGCAAGCATAATTATAATTTCAATTTTATGCGGTTTTTTGTCTAATTTAAAAAGCGATAGCAGTGGTAAGGGTGTTGGCGATATCATTCATTTCGTTTGCTATGGTGTGGTGATTTCAATAGTTATGACCGCGGTTGTAAATTTAATACAAATGACCGGAAAAACAATAAATGGACTTAGAAGTCAAATGGAAGTCGTTTTCCCTTTGCTGCTAACTATTATGACGGCGATTGGTGGCACGATGAGCGTATCTATTTATCAGCCAGCAGTCGCACTTTTGTCCAGCGCGATTATGCATATTTTTACAAGCGTTTTGATGCCGATTTTCATTTTTTCTATTGTTTTTACAATCATTTCAAACCTGACATCAACTGTCAAACTTGAAAAATTTACAAAGTTTTTTCAGTCAACTTTTAAATGGATAATTGGCGGAATTTTCACTATATTTATGGCATTTTTATCAATACAAGGCATAACTGCAAGCACCTATGATGGGGTTTCAATTCGCACCGCAAAATATGCTATTCGTTCTTATGTTCCAATTCTTGGTGGTTATCTTTCCGAAGGCTTTGATGTGATAATGGCGTCTAGCGTTTTGATTAAAAATGCTATTGGTGCAAGCGGGTTATTGCTTATGTTTTCAAGCATAATTTCGCCTATTGTTAAGATTGTGGTTTTCATACTAGTTTTAAAACTTGCTGCGGCTATTTTAGAACCTTTAACAGATCCAAGAATTTCTGATTTTATTTACACAGTGTCAAAAAGTTTGTCAATGCTGATTGTTATGATTTTGGGCGTTGCTTTCATGTATTTGATAACGGTTGGATTGATTATGTGCACGGCAAATTTTGTTTAAAAGGAGGTCAAAATGAGTTCAATATCGGCGTGGATTTTGTCTATTGCGGGAATAAGTGTCATTGGCGTTTTGGTTGAACTTATTTTACCAAATGGACAGACAAAAAAGTATGTAAAGGGCGTGTTTGCTTTTGTGGTGGTTATGGTTATAATCACGCCACTCCCGAAGATATTTGGAAGCGATTTCAGAGTTGACGACATCTTTGAAGAGAATGCAATTATTATTCAAGAAGACTTTGTTTATCAAATTAATCGTGACAGACTTGAAAAAATTGAAGAGATGATAGAAAGTGATTTATCTGACGAAGGCTTTGAAAAAATTAAAGTCAAAATTAATGCCAATATTTTCACAACAAATATGACTATTGACGCTGTTTTTGTCGATTTATCAGAATTAGTGATAACTAAAAAAGCGGAGCATAAAAATACTAACGAAGTAGTTATAAATAGTGTTTTAAAATATGTTAGCGTCAACAAATCTGACATCGTAATTGAATAATTTAAAAGGGAAATTTATGGAAAATAAAGAAGAAGTAAAAAACGAAAAAAATCAAACTGAAAAAAAGGGTGTAAGCCTTTTTGGCGGCAAGTTTTTTCAAAAACTAAAAGGTGTTAAGCATATTGAACTTATAATTGCAGTTGTTTTTGGGGCAATAATTCTTTTAATTTATATTTCTTCGCTTTCATCAAATGGCATAACTAAACAAACTTCGACACAATCAATTACTTCAATTTCGGAATATTCCGAGTTCTTAGAAAATAAACTAGCAAATGTATTAGCGAATATCGAAGGTGCGGGCAATGTTTCAACTATGATAACCTTTGAAAGTGGCACTGAATACATTTACGCAACAAACGATGAAACAAAAACGAACACAAACACGAGTTCTGGTTCAACAACATCAACCACAACTTCAACAAGTTCTCCTTATGTTAAAAACAATCAAGGACTGCTTGTAAAGGAAGTTCTGCCCAAGATAAGCGGGGTTGTTGTTGTGGCAAGCGGAGCAAGAGATACAAAAGTAAAACTTGAAATCATAAAAGCGGTTCAAGCGGTTTTAGAAGTTCCAATCGCGAACATAGAAGTACTGGTTGGAAAATAAATTTAAAAGGAGAATAATATGTTAAGCAAAAAGAAAAAAATCATTATTTTAGTTGTTATGGTTGCATTGCTTGTTGTTACTGGATATCTTAATATTGCATTGAATAACAATGTTACAACTCAAACATCAACAACAAATACAACAACAGATTTCTACGCAGGATATAGAGCAGATAGGCAAAGTTCAAGGGAAACGGCAATCATGTATTATGATAGCATTATTGCAAGTGCAGATTCATCTGAAGAGGCAAAAGCAATGGCAACAAAAAGCAGACAAGAACTTATAGACGCAATGGAAAAAGAACTTGTTGTGGAAGGCTTATTGAAAAGCGCAGGTTTTGAAGATGTTGTTTTAACAACAACAAACGAAAATGTAAATGTTATTGTAAAGGCCAATGAATTGTCAGCTGGAGAACTTGCAAAGATTGGCAAAATTGTTCAAGAACAAACAGGAAGAAGCCTTGACAATATCAAAATTATTCCTGCCGCTTAAAGTTTAATAAAAATACTTGCTTATTTTTAAAAATTAGGTTAAAATAATATAAACAAAAAGTTTGCAAAACCTGCAAACTTTTAAGCGTATAGGAGTTCTAATGGGCGAAGAAAGAGATTTAATTGTTAAAAATAAGGGCAAAATAACTTGTAACAGAAGCATTCTGTTGTCAATTATCAATCTTGCAACAAAAGAAATTTGTGGCGTTAGCGGTCTAACATCTTCTTTCAAAGCAAAACTTGCAAACTTCTTTACAAGAAACAATCATGAAGGCGTTTCAATCAGGTTCAACCCAAATGGTTCGTTGTCAGTTGATGTTTATATCAGAATTTATTATGGGTATAGCGTGCCAGACATTGCTTATAAAATTCAAGAGAACATCAAAAACGGTATCGCTGCTATGGTTGATATGAAAACAACAAAAGTAAATGTTCATGTTATGGGTGTAGATTTTGAAACGAACGAACAACCTGTAACTGCGTAAAATAAGAGAGTGTAGACATGAGAAGAGATGCAAGAGAGTTAGCATTTAAGTTAATATTTGAAAGTGAGTTCAATAGTCAAATTGATGTTGAACTTTCTTTTATGTCAGATTTGGAAGGGCTAAATTTGACTGATGAAGAAAAGAAATTTGCCAGCGAAATTTTTGATTTATATCAAGAAAATAGCGAAGAAATAGAAGATGAAATCTCCGTAAAATTGCAAGGATATGAACTTAATAGAGTGTATAAAGTTGATATGGCTCTTTTGAAACTTGCTTTAACAGAAATCAAATATTACAAAAAAACTCCTGCACCAATCGTTGTAAATGAAATTCTTGAACTTAGTAAAAAATATTCAACAGATAATAGTCCAAAATTTTTAAATGGCATTTTAAGGGCAATGGTTTAAAAGGGGAGATAATGCAAGACAATGCAATTTCGGTTTCAAAATTATGCGGCTATATAAAAAGCATCTTTGAAAGCGAAGAACTTCTTCATAATATATCAGTTTATGGTGAAATAAGCGGGCTTTCCATTTTGCGTGGAAATGCCTATTTTAATTTAAAAGACGATGACGCATTAATTCCATGTGTCTATTTTGGCGTGATGGAAGAATTTAATAATGGCGACAAAATTATAGCAACAGGCACGCCAAATTATTATTCAAAGGGTGGTAAATTAAATTTTAATGTCATTAAAACCAAACCTTACGGAATGGGTGAACTTTACAAAAAATTTTTGGAAACAAAAGCGAAATTGGAAAGTGAAGGTCTATTTGATTTAAGCAGGAAAAAGCCAATTCCTAAAAATATAAAAAGAATCGGTGTGGTGACAAGTGAAACTGGCGCGGTCATTCGCGATATTATAAATATAGTTACGCGTAGGGACGATAGTGTCGACATCGTCTTGTATCCATCAAGTGTCCAAGGAATATATGCTGAAAGCGAAATTATAAGCGGTATCAAGTTTTTGGATAATTATGGTGTTGATGTTATCGTGGTTGCGCGTGGTGGTGGATCTTTTGAAGATTTAAATGCTTTTAATTCTGAGAAAATGGCAAGGGTGGTTTGCGATTGTAAAAAACCGATTGTGTCTGCGGTTGGGCATGAAACCGATTATACAATTATTGATTTTGTTTCAGATTTGCGTGCTCCAACACCATCAGCTGCGGCAGAACTTTTAACGACACTTAAAAATGATAGAAAGTTAGCTTTGCTTAATAATTTTGAATATATACAAAATTATTTCAAACAGCAAATTTTGGATAAATTTAACTTTTTAGAAAATACAAAAGATTTATTTAAAGATTGTATGCGTTCAAAGTTGAGAGAAAAAGAATATCAACTTGCATTAATTCAAAAAACGCTTGAAAAGCATAATCCAAATGAACTTTTAAACAAAGGCTATGCTTTTATAGAAAAAAATAATAAGAGCGCAAAAATTGATGATTTAAAAATTGAAGACGAAATAAAG
>ERZ779888.914-NODE-914-length-31855-cov-5.408050_pt1 | contig 31855 bp, 37 predicted proteins | sample MGYA00511245_ERZ779888 | MGnify/ENA primary metagenome ERZ779888 (study PRJEB29588, sample SAMEA2155255) | human gut metagenome | biome: human gut; feature: human-associated habitat; material: faeces | place: Denmark | collected 2008/2010 ...
TTATCAGAAAACGCCTCATTTGTTTTGTACTGCCAATTAGCGGTTCTGGTTCTCGCAGCTCTGGTTACCTACAGTACAGGATGTCTTACATGCAGACTGGCAGGATGTCTGGCACTCGCCGCAGCCGCCCGTCTTGAGCGAAGCCTGCATCGAAGGTTTGTTGACCGTCTTGATGTGTTTCATCGTCAGCCCTCCTAACTAGATAAAATCATATCTCTTTTTATTTTATCCGTTTTCGGACATCTTCGCAAGAACTTATTTTTTGAAAAGAAAGGCATCACTGCCGTCCTGCAGGGAAGACAGTGATGCCAAAAAGAGAATCGATAATGAGAGAAAGGGAGCGGCCTGTCGTCAGGCCCTCAGTTGATTAGAAGAAGAACTGGACACGGCCCCAAAGCGTATCTGCATCGCGGTCGGAGTCAATTCCCTTGCCGTTGAAGTACTTCGCCGTAGCGAGGACATTGTGGAATGGTGCGTAGTTCGCGCCGATCTCCCAGCCTTTAGCACCGACAACCTGGGCATCTTCCGTGCCGAAGATCGACGTATAGGTGCCGAGGTAACGGTAAGCGGCATAAGCGCCCCACGTGCCCTTGTTGGCTGGCTCTGCGCCCTTATAGTTGTAGACAACCTGCCAAGATTTATCGAGATTGTCGGCACTCGTGTTGTTTGCATAAGCACCGGACAGTGCATTCGTCTTATCGAAGCGGTAGCCAAGGTTTGCCGACCAGATGTTGGCATTATCCTCATCGTTCTTACCGTTCGTATACGTTTCGCCCTTGTTGAAGTCATCTTTCAAGCCGACAAAATCATTCGAATTGAGGTGATAGTAGCCTACGCCGCCCGTCAGCTTGCTGGCCTGCGGAGCATCATACTGGACCGTGACGCCCTGGAAGTTTGCCGTATCACCAGTATTGTCCTTATCAAAGCCATGAAGTAACTTTCTATTCCCCATCTGGTCATCAACATCGAGACGGCCGGCCATCAGCGTCGTTTTGATATTATTGCCGAAAGCAACCTGAGCACCTGAGAATGCATTTTCGTCGTTATCAAAGACCAAGCCATCTTCCGGGGTCTCAAAGCCAAGTTTACCAAGTTTTACCTGGAAATTCTTGTAATCGCCCTGTGCATAGATACGCTTGAGATCAATCTTGTCTTCATCATGATTTTCACCCGACCCTTTATCATCGGACATTTCCGTCGTGGCATCGAGACGTGCGTTTACATGCCAATGGTCATTGACTTCAGCGCTCGGTTCGAGACGGAGCAGGAGCTTATCGGAGTTGTCACGGTCCTTGCCATTGTCATCAGCGTGTTCCGTGCGCAGGCTCTTATACGTGTAACGAACCTCGCCGTTCCATTTTACCATGTCGGCATTGCGCTCGAGATTATTGACGCGGACACCGAGGTTGTTGAGCTCATCGGAGAACTCAGCAGCGAGTTTGTCAATCAGGGCCTTATCGGCTGCGGAAACATCCGTCTTAGCCATGGCCTTAGCGACCATCTGTGCCATCTCATAACGCGTGATGCTCTGGTTGCCGCGGAACGTCGTGTCGCCATAGCCTTCGATAACACCATCAGCAGCGAGCTGGGATACAGCATCGTAAGCCCAATGGTCAGCCGGGACATCAGAGAACGGATTTGCCGCAGCAAAAGTCGTGCTGGCAGCACCGACAACAAGAGCCGCCGTCAATGCGGATACAAGAGTCTTTTTCATAAGAATCTCCTCCTTGCGTAAAACAATGAACCGATTCAGGAGATTCAAAAGATATAAGTTTCCGTGTTTCCTTATTACTTTTTTATTCTCCTGACATGTTCTATTGTATCATTAACTTACACCATGTCAACTACTAATTTACTCTCTGTAAATTAAATTATATCAGGAATCTGCTAATAAAATAAAAGTTTGTAAGAAAAGATTGTTCAAGTGCACTTTCCTGTCTATAATATACTCAGAGTTTTATTTGAACGTGACTCGGACCTAAATAACCTAAATAACCTATGTATATAAACAAAGAAAGGCATCATATTTTTAAGAAGGGATTTCATGAAATTTCAACGCGCCCGCAGCACCGCACAAATCGAAGAACGCAAGGAGCAGATTCGCAAGGCTGCTTTTGAACTGTACCAGGAAGGCTGTCTGTCTGCCGTGACCTTTACCAATATCGCCAAAAAGACGACCTTCACGCGGCCGACTATCTACACGTACTACAAGACACGCGAGGAAATCCTGCTCGACTGCCTGCGCTACGGCATGAAATCGTTCCGCAAAGAGCTGGAGCGGCGTTTTCTCGGCAGGGACCTGATGACGAGAGAAGAATTCTGCCGCAGCCTTGCTGAATGGGTCCTGTCCCATAAGTACCCCCTGCGGCTCTATTCCATCCATCACACGCAGCTTGAGCCCATGTCACGCTATGAGCTGCTCGTTGCCTTTAACCGCGAGTCCTTCCGGACCTTCGCCATTTTCACGCCGATTCTCAATCATCACTGCCCGACAAATACGTCAGAGGACATTGCATACTACGTTGCGTCGCTGCTGTTTTTCCTTACGAGCATCTACCCTCTTGCCGACCCTTCCCCTATACAGGAGAAGGCTTTTCAGGAAGCTGAGCCGCCCTTCGCCGTGCCGCCGCTTGAAGAAAGCATCTACCGGACGCTGCTCGCCCTTTCCTCGCCGCTGCATTTTGCTGCTGATGCCAGCAATAATGAAAAAAAATAAAAAGAAAATCCCCTGCAAACGAGTCATGAGACCCATCTGCAGGGGATTTTTATTTCACGATATTGGACTATGAAAATTTATCTTGGGCAGGCTTCCATCCGGCGTGCCTTGAACGTCACAAGTTGAAGCCCTGCCATCTCGGCAAGCTCTGCCGCAGCCGCGAAATTCATCGCGACATTCTCGGCCACATGTGCATCGGAGCCGAGCGTAATGTACTTGCCGCCAAGTTCCTGATAGCGCTTATAGACGGGCATGAGTTCCTTTAAGGCGCGGCGGCTGCCAAGACGCCGCGTGTTGAGCTCCATAACGGTATCCGTCTCGATGGCCGCACGCAGGATGTCATCGATATCCTCATGGAATTCCCCATAGGAAACTTCCGGATTATCGTAAGGCGCATAGCGGCTGATGTAATCGATATGGCCGAGCACATCGATGAAAGCACCGTGACGCCGCAGATTTTCTGCCATGAGCTCATAATAGCGGTGAAAGGCTTCTTTTTTCGTCTTGCCTTCATAATAAGCAGGATAGTAGATGTCCTGTCCATTGACGATATGCTGCGAACCGATGACGAGGTCAAACGGCACCTTCTGCACGAAGGCCTCATTCTGTTCGCAGATGGCTTCATTCATGCCAATCTCTACGCCAAGGCGCAGCGTATCGCCGCGGTATTTTTCGTAGGACTGCCAGTACACCTGCGGGTCAAATGTGAAATCCATATCGCCCGGGTAATCGAGGTCGAGATGCTCGGTAAAGACGAGACCTACGCCTTCCTCTTTGGCTTTCTGCAAGGCGTCTTCTGCCTTCATTTCGGAATCCGCCGAGAATTCCGTATGGCTGTGACTGTCAAAAATCATGATGCACCTCAGGCTTTCGCTTCTGCCTCATAGGCTTCCTTGAGCGCGTGTGCGAGCTGGTCCGGACACGACGTCGGACGCGGGCCGCAGGTATTGCCGGCAAAACGGCTGATGACAAAATCGATGTCCATGCCCTCGACGAGTTTCGAGATGCCGCTGAGATTGCCATTGCAGCCGCCTTCAAATGCGACATGCTTGATTGTCCTGCCATCAAGCTCTACCATGATGGCCTTGGAGCAGGTGCCTTTTGTCTTATACGTATAGACTGACATACGTTTTCTTCCTTTCCCAACATCCAGACAGAATTAGCGGTCGAGCACAGGAACCTTGGCGCGAATGTAAATCATCGCAATGGCAAGGCAGATCAGGCCCGTCAGAAGTCCGAGCCAGCCGTTTTCTGTCAGGCCGTCAACGATGTAGCCGAAGAAGCTGCACGTAGCAACGACGATAACATACGGGATCTGCGTGCTGACATGGTCGATATGGTGGCACTGCGCACCGGCCGAAGCGAGGATGGTCGTATCAGAAATCGGCGAAGCATGGTCGCCGCAGACCGCACCGGAAAGAACGGCCGTCACACAGACGACGAGCATGCTCGGGTCGTTCATGCCAAGCACAGCAATGGCAATCGGGATGAGGATGCCGAACGTGCCCCACGACGTACCTGTGGCAAAGGCAAGGCCCACGGCCACGAGGAAGAAAATCGGCGGCAGGAACATGACGATAGAAGCATGGGCACTGACGATAGCGCCGACAAAACCGCCAAGATTCAAATAATCCTTACTGCAGATGCCGGAAAGCGTCCAGGCAAGGCAAAGGATGAAGATGGCCGGTGTCATAGCTTTGAAGCCCCAGCCAAAGCTGTCGCAGAACGCATTGAACGAGATGATGCGGCGCGGCAGGTACAGGAAGCCCGTGAAGACAAAAGCAATGAACGAGCCGAGCACAAGGGATTTGGCCGAATCACAGTTCGCAAAAGCCTCGGCGATCGTCTTGCCCTCATGGATGCCGCCCGTGTAGAGCATGCCGTAAACGCAGGCCACGATGAGCACGACGAGCGGCAGGATGAGGTCAAGGATTTTGCCATGGCCAAGTTCCATCTCAGCCGACTTTTCCTCGGCGTCCTGATATTCCTTCGGGATGACGAATTTCTTGTTGTTTTCAACAATGCTTCTGCCCATAGCGGCAAAATCACGGCCCGTCCAGATGATGAACAGCATGAAGAGCATCGTCAGCCAGGCGTAGAGATTAAAAGGAATCGTCTGCAGGAACAGGCTGAAGCCATCAATCGTGCTGTCCTCCGGCAGCGAGGAACCGACGGCAGCGGCCCAGCTCGAGACCGGTGCGATGATGCAGACCGGTGCGGCCGTCGCATCGATGATGTAGGCGAGCTTCGTGCGCGCGACCTTAAGCTTATCCGTGACCGGACGCATGACCGTGCCGACCGTCAGGCAGTTGAAATAATCGTCGATGAAAATAACGATACCGAGGAGAGCCGTCAGCAGAAGTGCACTTCTCTGCCCCTTGATGGTCTTTGACGCCCATTCACCATAGGCGCGCGTCGCCCCCGAGCGGCTGATAGCCGCAACGAGGATGCCGAGGATAACGAGGAAAACGAGGATATTGACGTTGCTGCCGACCTTATCGGCCATGACTGCAAACATCGTGAGGATGGATTCGAGGATATTGCCGCCCGTGAACAGCAGCGCACCAGAAAAGATGCCGATGATCAGGGACATATATACCTCTTTTGTCCAGAGTGCCAGTACGATCGTAATGACCGGCGGCAGCACGGACCAGGCGGATTCTGCCATTATCATACCTACTTTCTTGATAAATTTTTTCGATACAGACTTATTCTATAACATAATCGTTATAGTAGCAAATATTTTATGCATTTTTCTGTGCGGCAAATGCATCGGCAAGACGGCCAAATTCTGCCAGCGTCAACGTCTCGCCGCGGCGCGTCGGGTCGATACCGGAAGTTTCCAGAGCATCGCGTACCGCTTCTTTTGGGAAACCGCCGCCCTTGAGTGCGTTCATGAGGGTCTTGCGGCGCTGGCCGAAAGCAGCTTTAACCACACGGAAGAACAGCTTCTCATCGCTGACCTTAACAGCCGGCTCTTTGCGCACACGGCACGAAACGACGACGCTCATGACTTCCGGCGCCGGAATGAACGAACGCGGCGGCACATCGAGCACGATTTCCGGCTCTGTGTAATACTGCACGGCAACAGAAAGAGCCCCATAAATACGCGAACCGGGCCTTGCCGTCATGCGTTCAGCGACTTCCTTCTGCACCATCGTGACCATCTGTGTAATCGGCAAGTGACGCTCCAGAAGCGTCATGAGGATTGGCGTCGTGATGTAATACGGCAGATTCGCCGCGACCTTGAACGGACCCTCGCCCATGATTTCCGGGATATTGACTTTGAGAATATCGCCCGGCACGATGCGGACATTGTCATAGGCTTTGAGCGTTTCCTTGAGGACGGCCGGCAGTTTTTTATCGAGTTCGACGGCCGTGACGTCGGCACCGGCCTCAGCAAGCCCCTGTGTTAAGGTACCGATGCCCGGGCCAATCTCCAGCACGCGGTCGCCCGGCTGGATTTCCGCAGCATCGACAATGCCCTGCACGATGCGCGCATCAATGAGGAAATTCTGGCCGAGCTTCTTGCTCATGCGCAGGCCAAAGGCCTTGAGGATATGCGTGGTCACTTCGCGGCTCGCGATTTTCGGCTGCAGCAGCTTCTCGTCTTCTGCGTTCATTTCGTCTCCCCCTTTGTCTTCTCTTCGTCTTCGTGCTCCATTTCTCCGACAGCGCGGTCAAATTCTTCACGCGTCACGCCGTAATGATTGAGGCGTGTCAAAAATGTCTTAGCGTTGGCAAAACCAAGGCCGAGTTTTTCACCGAGACGGGCACGGCGCGCCGAAGCTTCGGGAGCTCCGGAAAGTCCGTGCAGGATGAGGTCAGCCCCCGAGAAAATCTTCTTTGGCTCCCAGTCGAGCGTGCGGACCTTCGCAAGGGCCTTGCGGATGGCTTCAGGCTTGGCCTGTTCGATGCCGATATCGTCGTTGGCCGTCGCTTCTTCTACCGGCACAAAGGCGTGTTTGGCCTCAGGAAAACGGCGCGAGAGGTACTTGCGGATGCGTTCGCCGGCAGAATCCGGGTCCGTCATGATAATGATGCCGCGCTTCTTATAGGCCTGTTCAATATTCTTGAGGGCCTGCGGCTTGAGGTTGAACCCCTCCGTGATGATGCAGTCGGCCTCGACCGCCTTGTCGATGGCGACGACATCCATCTTGCCCTCGACCACCAAAACTTCTTTAATCATAAAATTCCTTTCTATCTATATCTTATATGCTGGTTTTATTTTTATGCTTCAGACTTGCGCGGAAAGCAGCGGCCTGACCGCACGGTAGACATCCTCGTGAATGGCCTCGATGCTGCGCGGCTCACCGTTTTCGCTGCAGGCCACACGCGTCCAGCCGTATTTTTTCGTCAAATCCTCATAAGCCGCATGGCAACGGTGCAGATAATCCGTATCGCGTTCGTGGATATCCTTTTTCGTCAGCGTTTCTGCAGCCCTTGCGGCAATCAGCCTGTCGGCGACCTCCGGTGCCATATCGAGGAAGACGACTTTATCCGGCACGGGCAGGCCGAGCTTGCAGAATTCAAAATCCCAGAGCCAGTCAAGAAACGTCTCCCGTTCCTTCGCATCCGTAATTTTAACAGCCTGATGCACCATATTCGATGTCGTGTAGCGGTCCGCCAGGATGATATCGCCGGCCTCATAATATTTTTTCCACTTCATGCGGAATGAGGCGTAGCGGTCGACGGCAAAGAACGTCGAAGCCGCATAGGCGTTGACATCCTCGGCATGACCGCCGAAGTCGCCGCGCAGGTACATACGCACCAGCATCGAAGAATCCGACGCATAATCGGGAAATTCAATGCGGTGTACGCGCTGGCCGTCACGCACAAGGTGTTCATAAAGGGCCTTGGTCTGCGTGGCCTTGCCCGAGCCATCACCGGCCTCGATGATGATGAGTTTTCCTTTTTTCGTCATGATACACTCCTATCTCAGCGCTGACGGACAACCTGCAGTTTCTGCAGCGAAGCATCGCGCGGGCCAACAACCTTGAGGCCGAGCTCCTGCATGGCCTTGATGTACTGCAGACTTTCCCTGTCGATGATATCCCCCGGACAAAGAATGGGGATGCCCGGCGGATAGAACATGAGCTGTTCCGCCGCGATGTGTCCTTCTGCTTCTGCAAAGGCCGCATCTTCCTTGGGTGCAAAGAACGCCTCTCTTGGCGTCATCCCCTGCGTTGGCACAGCCGGCAGCTGCCAGTCGTCCATTTTTTCCTGCGGCAGTGCCGGGCGGCGGTGTTCCCGTGCGAGCCCCTGCAGGGCCTTCAGGAGATACGCCGTCTGTTTTTCCGTATCCGCATACGAAATGATGAACAGCAGATTGCGTGCATCAGAGAGCTCGCACTGAATTTTATACGTATGGCGCAGAATGTACTCGGCTTCCACACCGGTCAGGCCGATGCCCGTGACCTGTACCGTGACTTTTGTCGTATCAAGCCCCGACGCACCATCATGGTTCATGTATTCAGGGCCAAAGGACCAGAGGCCGTCGATTTCATTGATGTCACGGCGCAGCTTTTCTGCCAGCCGGACAGCCCTTGCCACCGTTTCCCTGCCATTTTCGGCCATCTGCAGCCGTGCGATATCGATGGAGGCCAGCAGCAGCTGATTCGGGCTTGTCGACTGCAGGAGACTCGCAGCCTCGCGCACGCGCTCGAGATTGATGCGGCCTTCACGCACGAGCAGCATTGATGCCTGCGTCATGGCCCCGAGAATCTTATGCGTGCTCTGCGCGGCCATATCCGCACCGCAGTCAAGAGCCTGCGGCGGCAGCTCCTCCGAGAAACGCAGATGCGGACCGTGGGCTTCATCGACGAGCAGCAGCAGGCCATGGTCATGGACAAAATCAGCAATTTTCCTGAGGTCAAACGTCACGCCGTAATACGTCGGATAGACAAGAGCCAGCGCCTTCGCCTCCGGATGTTCTTTTACAGCACGCTCGACTGCCGTCAGTGTCATCCCCATCGCAATGCCGAGCTTTTCATCGATTTCCGGCTGCAGAAATATCGGCCTGGCACCGGCGAGAATGATGCCGCCAATCATTGAGCGGTGGGCATTGCGCGGTACGAGGACCGTATCGCCGGGATTCAGGGCCCCCATGAGCATCGTATGAATCGCCCCGGTCGTGCCATTAATCATGAAGAACGCATCGTCGGCACCGTAAAGCTCTGCCGCGAGCTGCTGTGCTTCTTTGATGCACATAGTCGGCTCGTGCAGGTCATCGAGCTCCTCCATCAGGGAGACTTCCTCGCGCAGCCCTTCTGCCGTGATTAAATCCCGAAGCAGCGGATGTGCCCCGAGTCCCTGTTTATGCCCCGGCGTATGAAATGCCATGGCCCCGTCGGCCGCATAGGCTTTCATCGCTTCTGCTATAGGCGCTCTCAGGTATTTCGCCTTCTCTTTTTCCACGGTTTCACCGTTCCCTTCCGCAGTTTTTCACAGGTTATCCACTGTCCCTGTTGAAAATGTGCATAAAAATGTGGATAACTCCGCTAAAAAACGTCAAGTTATCCACATGCTGCATTTTATCGTTTTTGCTGACGGCGTACGAAGAGGATGGCCAGCAAAAGTACCGCGCAGCCCACGACGATAGCAATATCATGCTTCGTGAACAGCGTCTCCGAACCGCCCTGCTCTACTTTTACACAGATGGCAATGCCCACAAGCACCGCGACGAGTAATTTCGAGAGCTTTGATAGAAGCTGCTTGTTCATTTCTTGCCCTTGCGCTCCTTCGCGCGTTCCTTCGCAGCCTTTTCCTTCGCCTTGACCTTATCGTCAATCTTTTTCTGCTGCTGATACTTCGCGTAGTCAACACCCATGCTCGCGAGCTTGTGCTTGACGCTCATCATCGGATGGCGCAGAAACATGCGCTTGCCCGTCGAGTTCATAATCTTGAGGAACTCCTGCGTCTGTCTTGCACCAAAGCACGGACGCTCACAGCGGTCGCAGATGGGCTTCGTGATGCCGTAGGGGCAGCGGTCTATCTTCGTCATGACCGTAGCTAAAAGGGCCGTGCACTTCGGGCAGAGCTTGCCGTCCGACGTGCCATGATGGCTGTTGCAGTACATGCCGAACGTCTTGCGGATATTGGCTTTTTCCTTCGGAATATTATTTTTGATCTCTACCGGTTTCTTCTTCGGCAGGAAACGTGAGAAAACGCTCATGTCAATCACCCTTCATTGTGGTTTATAAGATAAATACTCTTCTATTTTAAGGTCAATGGCGCAGAAAAGCAAGCTGACTTTCTTTTTGTCTCTTATTTGCTTCTTATTTAAAGAGCTCGAAGAGCTGCTTGCCGATGAGAACAGTCGTCATGATGATGAAGAGCGGACGCACATAGCCGGCTCCCTTGGAAAGTGCCATGCGGGCACCGCACCAAGCACCGACAATCATCGCGAGGCCCATGGGAATGGCATGCGAGAAATCGACAATGCCGAAATAACTGAACAGCACGGCTGCCGCGATGTTGCTGGCAAAATTCAGCGCGCGCGCATTTGCCGCCGCACCAAGAAAGTCAAAACCGACCATCAAAAACGCGAACAGCAGGAAAGAGCCCGTGCCCGGACCAAAGAAGCCATCGTAAAAACCAAACGTGAAAGCCACGAGAGCCGAGAGCAGCAAAAGCCGCGTGCTCATTCCCTGATACGTCGACTCTTTGCCCCAGTCCTTTTTCAAGATACTGTAGATGAGCACGAGAATCAGCATGACGACGACGAGCGGCCGCAGGAATTCCGACGGAATCTGCCGTACGGCCAGCACGCCGACCGCCGAACCGATGAGTGAAATCGGGAAAAGACGGCGAATCAGCCAGCCATCGACCTTGCCCGAACGCACAAACGTCACAAAGCTCGTAAATGCGCCCATGACAGCCGCGACTTTATTCGTGCCAAGCACCGTGAGCGGCGGCAGCCCTGTCCACATCAGTGCAGGAATCGAGATGAGTCCGCCGCCGCCGACAACCGAGTCAATGAAGGCCGCCATAAAGCCAAAGAACACGAGGAAAGCCAGTGTATTGATATCCAATAATTCCATAAAAAACGTCCTTTCTTTGGGTCAGATATCTTTCATTATATCATAAAAAGACAGTCCGACAGAAAAAGAAAAAGCCCTGCAGATAAACTCTGCAGGACTTTGTAATTGTGACATTATTCCTCGAACTCTGCACCGATTGCGCGCAGGCGGGCAATCGAGCGGCGCAGAGCGAACTCTGCACGGTCGATATCAATGTCCTTGCTTTCAGGGCTGCCCTGATGGAAGGCCGCAATACGTGCTTTAGCACGTGCCATGGCTTCCTTCGCACGGTTGATATCGATATCGATTGGCTGCTCAGCAGCTGTAGCGAGCACCGTAATTTTCTCCGGCGTGACTTCCATGAAGCCGCCAGCTACAGCGATGAGCTGTTCATCGCGGTCAGCACCGAGGCGGATGCGCAGTGCCTGCGGGACAATACCCGCGACGAGCGGAGCATGATGCGGCAGGATGCCGAGCTCACCGCCCGTAGAACGGACAATCAGCATGCTGATGTCATTCTCGTAGACCACTTTATCGGGGGAGACAATCTCAAGCTTAATTGTTGCCATCGATTATTCCTCCTCTGCTTTGATCTTCCGTGCTTTCTCCACTGCCTCATCAATCGTGCCGACCATGTAGAAGGCATTCTCCGGCAGATCATCATACTTGCCTTCAAGGATTTCCTTGAAGCCGCGAATCGTTTCTTTGAGCGGGACATACTTGCCCGGCGAACCCGTGAATACCTCTGCAACGAAGAACGGCTGCGAGAGGAAACGCTGGATCTTGCGGGCACGCGATACCGTGAGCTTATCCTCATCGGAAAGTTCTTCCATACCGAGGATGGCGATGATATCCTGCAGCTCTTTGTACTTCTGCAGTACAGCCTGTACACCGCGGGCAACCTGATAATGCTCTTCGCCAAGGACATCCGGGCTCAAGATACGGCTCGTAGAATCGAGCGGGTCAACGGCCGGATAAATACCGAGCTCAGCGATCTGACGCGAAAGAACCGTCGTGGCATCGAGGTGGGTAAACGTACCAGCCGGTGCCGGGTCGGTAAGGTCATCGGCCGGGACATAGACAGCCTGAACCGACGTAATGGAACCGTTCTTCGTCGACGTGATACGCTCCTGCAGGGAACCGATATCCGTGGACAGCGTCGGCTGATAACCAACGGCCGACGGCATGCGGCCTAAGAGTGCCGAAACCTCAGAACCTGCCTGAATGAAACGGAAGATGTTATCAATGAAGAGCAGCACGTCCTGATGCTGGACATCACGGAAGTACTCAGCCATCGTCAGGCCCGTCAGGGCAACGCGCATACGTGCTCCTGGCGGCTCGTTCATCTGGCCGTAAACGAGAGCCGTCTTGTCGATAACGCCCGACTCCGTCATTTCACCCCAAAGGTCATTGCCTTCACGGGTACGCTCACCGACGCCGGCGAATACGGAATAGCCGCCGTGCTCGGTAGCGATGTTATGGATGAGCTCCATGATGAGGACCGTCTTGCCGACGCCGGCGCCGCCGAACAGACCCGTCTTACCGCCCTTAGAGTACGGAGCGATGAGGTCGACGACCTTGATGCCCGTCTCAAGGACCTGTGCACTCGTTTCCTGCTCATCGAACTTCGGAGCCGGACGATGAATCGGCCAAAACTCCTTGTTGCCGACCGGAGCCGGATTGTGGTCAACCGTCTGACCGAGGACGTTGAATACGCGGCCGAGGCATTCCGTGCCAACAGGAACCATGATTGGATGGCCCGTATCAATGGCTTCCATGCCACGCGTCAAACCGTCCGTCGAGCTCATGGCGATGCAGCGCGTAACGCTGTCGCCAAGATGCTGCATGACCTCGACGACGAGGTCGATGTTAATGCTCGTCTTGCCTTTGATCGTGACGGCATTGAGAATTGCCGGCAGTTCGCCCGCCGGGAATTCGATATCTACGACAGGTCCGATGACCTGTACGATTTTACCTTTTGCCAATGGTAAACCTCCTTATATGCCCTCTTACTTGAGAGCTTCGGCGCCGCCGACAATCTCAGTGATCTCACGGGTAATGCCAGCCTGACGTACTTTGTTGTAATGCAGATTGAGTTTATCCATAAGGTCTTCCGCATTGTCCGTCGCGTTGCTCATCGCGTTCATGCGCGACGAAAGCTCGCTGGCTGCCGACTGCAGAAGTGCTGCGTAAATGACCGTAAAGAGATACTGTGGCAGCATGAAGCCAAGTACCGTAGCCGCATCCGGCTCATAGATGTACTCGACATGCAGGTCATCCTCATCCTCAGGATTCAGCGGGGCAAACGGAAGCAGGCGCTCCGTCTGCGGTTCACAGCTGATGGCCGAGATGAATTTCGTGTAGATCATCTCGACTTCGCGGTACTTGCCGCTTTTGAAGAGGTCGATGAGGTCGAGCGCAATATCACGGGCAGATTCCGAAGAAGGATGCTCGCTGATGCCCGTATACTCGCGGACAACATTATGGCCGCGGGTCTTGAAATGGCCCACGCCCTTGCGGCCGACGACGACAAAATCCGTGTCGTTCTCTTTTTCAATCAAGGCTTCTGCCGCTTTGCAGGCATTTGCGGAATACGCACCCGCCAGTCCCTTATCCGACGTGATCAGGAAGACAAGCTTCTTGCCATCTTCATGGGTCTCAAGCAGAGGATGCGAGAAGTCCACACCGGCGTTCTTGGCGACGGCATGAACGACTTCGCTGACTTTCTCTGCATAGGGGCGGTTTCCTGTGGCAGCCTCTTTGGCATGGCGCAGACGGCTCGTAGCGACCATGTTCATGGCACTCGTAATCTGCTTGGTACTCTTTACGCTCTTGATGCGATGGCGAATATCCTGTAAACTAGCCAAAAAGAATCACCTCGCCTTACGCCATTTTATACGGTACAGTTTCCTTGAACTCCTCGATAGCCTTCTTGAGCTCCGTCTCGAGAGCATCATCCAGCTTCTTCTGGTCGATGATCTTCTTGGCAACTTCCGGATGCTGCGTGTGCATGAACTTCAGGAAGTTCGTCTGGAACTCAACGACTTTCTCGACAGGAATATCAACGAGATAGCCCTTAACAGCCGTGTAGATGACCATGACCTGATCCTGAACGAGCAGCGGGCTGTACTGAGCCTGTTTCAGCGTCTCAACCATGCGGGCACCGCGGTCGAGCTGTGCCTTCGTCTCTTTATCGAGGTCCGAAGCGAACTGCGAGAACGCTGCGAGCTCGCGGTACTGAGCAAGGTCGAGTCGCATCGTACCAGCGACCTGTTTCATGGCTTTAATCTGTGCGGAGCCGCCGACACGCGATACGGAAAGACCGACGTTGATAGCCGGGCGGATGCCGGAATAGAAGGAATCCGTCTCGAGCATGATCTGACCATCGGTGATGGAGATAACGTTCGTCGGGATATATGCCGAAAGGTCACCGGCCTGCGTCTCGATGATTGGCAGGGCCGTGATGGAGCCGCCGCCAAGTTCATCGTTGAGCTTTGCTGCACGCTCGAGCAGACGGGAATGTAAGTAGAAGACATCGCCCGGGTATGCTTCACGTCCTGGCGGTCTTCTGAGCAGCAGGGACATGGCGCGGTATGCAGCTGCGTGTTTCGTAAGGTCATCGTAAACGCAGAGGCAGGCCTTGCCCTGATACATGAAATGCTCAGCCATAGCGCAGCCTGCATACGGTGCAAGGTACTGCAGCGGCGAGCTGTCAGCAGCCGTAGCAGCGACGACGATCGTATAGTCCATAGCGCCGCGCTCTTCGAGTGTCTTGACAACACGTGCAACCGTCGAAGCCTTCTGGCCGATAGCTACATAAACGCAGATACAATCCTGGTCGTGCTGGTTGAGGATGGTGTCGATGGCGATTGCCGTCTTACCAATGCCGCGGTCGCCGATGATGAGCTCACGCTGGCCACGGCCAATCGGTACGAGGGCATCGATAGCCTTGATACCAGTCTGCAGAGGCTCTTTGACCGGCTTGCGGTCAGCAATGCCCGGTGCATGGAACTCGACCGGACGCATGTCCGTCGCTGCAATCTTGCCCTTGCCATCGATTGGACGGCCCAGAGCATCAACAACACGGCCGATAAGAGCTTCGCCCGTCGGGACCTGCATGATGTGTCCCGTGCGCTTTACCTGCGAGCCCTCTTTGATTTTCGTCTCGCCGCCTAAGATAACGGCACCGACGTTGTCCTGCTCAAGGTTCAGGACCAGACCATAAATATCATTGCCGAAATCGAGCAGCTCGCCAGCCATTGCCTTGTCGAGGCCATGGATATGTGCGATGCCGTCACCGATTTCGATAACGGAACCGACATCATCGACATTCAGATCTACATCGTAATTCTTGATCTGATTCTTGATGATGGCCGTTATTTCTTCCGGATTCATTTTCATAACTTCGCTGTCACCCCAGTTTCATCACTCGTTAGCCAGTAATTTTTCCTTCATTGTCGCAAGACGTCCAGCGACACTGCCATCGATGCGGCGGTCACCGATCTTGACCACGACACCGCCGATAAGGGACTTATCCTCGTGAAGACGAAGCTCCACCTTCTTGCCCGTTATCTGCTCTAATTTGTCTGCGATGGCCTTCTGCTGTTTCTTCGTTGCAAGAGAAACCGTCGTTACATCTGCGATCAGGATGCCTCTGGCAGTATTCGAAAGCGTACGGTATTCATCCACGATAGCAGGGAAAAGCGAAAAACGATGCTTATCCACCAAGAGCAGCATGAAGTGGTACACATTCTTAGAAAGCTCTTTTGCAAAGCATTTCTGCAGAAGCTCCTTCTTGAGCTTAGGATCAACCTGTGGGTTAGAGAAAAACTCGATTGCCTGCGGAACGGCTTCAATGCCCTCACGCGCGGCTTTCAGTTCATCGCCATACTCCACAAGCTTGTCCTCTTCCTGGGCAATCTCAAAGATTGCCTTGGCATACTTCCGTACAAGCTGTAAGTTTAGCATGGCAGATCACCAATCTTATCCTTGTCGAGTTTATTGACGAAATCCTCGATCAATGCTTCATTCTCAGATTTGTCCATATTCTTAGCAACGATCTTACCGGCTGCTGCCATGGACAGCGTAATCATTTCCGTACGCAGCTGCTGAACCGCATGTTCGCGCTCGCGTTCAATTTCAGCCTTTGCGGCCTTGCGCATCTGCTCGATCTCACGCTTCATCTCAGCGCGTTTTTCTTCGCGTTCTTCGCTTGCGCGCTTTTCTGCCATCAGCACGATGTTCTCAGCTTTGACATTCGCTTCTGCAAGTTTTGCCTTGTACTCAGCCAGCAGCTTGTCTGCCTCAGCGGCATCAGAATCAGCTTTATCCAGGCTTTCCTGGATGCGGTTCTGGCGTGCCTTGAGCATTCTGACAACCGGCTTATAGGCAAAGGCGCGAAGGATACCTGCCAAGATCAAGAAATTCAAGATCTGAGCGATCAACGTGGCATTGATATCTATCAATTGCTATGCCCCCCTTTAACTTCTTTCATCAAAATGGAATTATTTGATGAGCGGGTTAGCATAGAGCATGATCAGGGCAACAACTGTTGCGATGATGGCCATGGACTCGATGAGGCCGACGGAAATCAGCGTATTCGTGAAGAGCTTGCTCTGTGCTTCCGGCTGACGCGTGATGCCTTCGATAAAGCGGCTCGTTACGAGACCATCACCAAGACCAGCGCCGACTGCAGCCAAACCCATGCAAAGACCTGCACCGACCAGAGCTGCTGCTACCATGATTGCGTTTTCCATGAAAAGATCCTCCTTGATTGTAAAAAAACGGATTGCTTAATAAAGATTCAATACACCATTACGACAAAGCATCACGACTCTTCTTCATCTTCCTTGACGGCATTGGCAAGATATGCCATAGACAGCATCGTGAAGATGAATGCCTGAACTCCGCCAACGAAGATACTGAATGCCAGCCAAAGGACCGATGGGATCGGCATCCAGATTGGCATCAGTTTGAGCAGGATGATGATCAGGATCTCACCTGCCAGGATATTACCGAATAGACGGAACGACAGCGTGATTGGCTTAGCGATTTCTTCGATCGCGTTGATAATGACAAATACCGGCGTCGGCTTGAAGAAATGAGCGATGTAATGACCGCCCTTGATATGTACGCCAAGTACATGTACCAATACGACAACGAGCAGCGCCAACCCTAAGGTGGTGTTCAAGTCATTCGTCGGTGAAGACAACGTAGGAATAAGACCCAGCCAGTTTGCCGTCAGCAGGAACATAAACAGCGACATAATGAACGGTGCGAGGAAAAGACCTCTCTTGCCCATCATAGAGCTGACCTGCGTATCCAGCCACGAGACGAGAATCTCCACCACATTCTGCCAGCCCGTCGGGATCATTTTGAGATTCCTCGTTGCCAGCCACGAAATGAAGATGACGATTGCCATCGTGAGCCAAGTCATGCACAGCGTCTCCCAGTTGAATGTAAAACCGGCGAAATGCACTACTTCGCGAACACCAATTTCATGCATAACCTATACCTCCCTCCCAGGTAACCCCCGATTATTTTTCACCGAGTTTCATGTGAATCATCAGGAATAATGCCAGTCCATAGCAGACGAGAAAACCGAGCGCCGTGACAAGAAATACCGGAACGGATATCGTCACAGCGACGAGCAGGACCAGAAAGAGCACCAGCATCCGCAGGACCATGCCCCAGAGCATCTGTCTCTTGCCGCCTTTCTGCAGGTACGTCAGGCGCCAGAGGCGCCATGCCATATTCCAGACAAACACCAGCGCCGTCAGATACCCTAAAAATAACGCACCGATAAGGGCCCCTTCCCCTCTTGCAAGAAGAAAGCCGCCTATCACCAGTGACGCAATCCCTAAAGCAGCTGCCAGACGCTTCATGAAAACCGATAAAATTTGTTTCATATTCCTCCTCTGACGACGGCGCCGCCGTCTTCGATGAATATCAAGATGGATACCAAGACTGCATTTTGCGTTCTATGCTCCCTGCAGTCTATATGCTCTTATTTCGACATACGTCAGGAGATTCCTTCTGTCGTCACAAATGAGAATATATCTATTTTCCATATTGTGATAAATGTCATATATAAAGAGCGTTTATATCACGATAAACCATTTGTATTGTTTGATATTGATTCATCGCAATGACTATTATATGCGAAGTCTCATGAGATAGCAAGCTTTTTTTCACGAAACATAAAAGTCTTATGATTGAGAAAAATCACTCATACCAGTCCGTTGTGTTTCAGCTGCCGGAACAGCGTATAAAAAGCTCCGGGAAAACCGATGAGTATCCCCATTAATTTGCCCGCATAGCCGCCGCCAAGAACGTATGTATCTGCGAGATTTCCAAGGAACAGACAGATGCCGACGAAAACAACGAGGTAGATGCCGACGCCGCTCAGCACGGCAAAAGCCCTGACCGCCTGATGAAGTCCTGCACGCAGCGTATCCGGCGAATCATTCCCATTTTTCTTCTCTTTATCCGTCTCTTTTTCCTCTGCCATTTCAGTATCCTCCTTTTGATTTTATGCTGCACCTTCCTGATTCGATAAAAAACGACATAACCTGAACTAATCTTTTCCAAAAATAAGGCTTATGAGCCGGACGAATATCTTCCTGATTACTGAAACAAAAAGGCCCTCCCATCAGGGAGAGCCTTGAATCAGCAAAATTATCCTTCGAAAACGTCAGGACGGCCGTCAGCCAGTCCATAATGATAAAGGATCGCCTGAATGATGCGTCTTGCGGCCTGACCGTCGCCGTACGGATTGACCGATTCGGCCATGCGGCTGTACTCCGCTTTGTCCGTCAGCAGCTGCTTCGCTTCTTTATAGACGCGCTCGCGGTCCGTGCCGATGAGCTTGACCGTGCCGGCATCGACGGCTTCCGGACGCTCCGTCGTATCGCGCAGCACGAGGACCGGCTTGCCAAGGGCCGGAGCTTCTTCCTGCACGCCGCCCGAATCCGTCAGGATGAGGTAAGCGCGGTGCATGAGGTTCGCGAATGGCTCGTAGTCGAGCGGGTCAATCAGATGAACTTTCTCAAGTCCGCCGAGTTCTTCATTGACGACTTCGCGGACTTTTGGGTTCTTATGAACAGGGAAAACGATTTCCACATCGTCGAATTCTTCCGTCAGCTGCTTCAGCGCCTTGTAGACGTGGCGCATCGGCTCGCCGAGATTCTCGCGGCGGTGCGTCGTGACAAGGATAATGCGCTTATGGGCAAAGTCTACATCCTGCAGCGAGGCATCCTTGAACTCGAAATCATCGCGTACTGTATGATGCAGGGCATCGATGACCGTATTGCCCGTGACGAAAATGGACTCCGGCGGAACGTTTTCTGCCAGCAGATTGGCCTCCGACGTGCTCGTCGGCGCAAAATTGAGGTCGGCGATGCAGCCCGTCAGACGGCGGTTCATCTCCTCCGGGAACGGCGAATACTTATTGTGCGTGCGCAGACCAGCCTCGACGTGGCCGACAGCCGTCTGATGGTAATAAGCCGCAAGTGCACCGGCAAATGTCGTCGTCGTATCTCCGTGAACGAGCACGATATCCGGTTTTTCCTCCGTCAGGACCTTGTCAAGGCCCATCATAGCCCTCGTCGTGATATCAAAAAGCGTCTGGCCAGCCGCCATGATGTTGAGATCATGATCCGGCTTGATATGGAAGAGGTTGAGCACCTGATCGAGCATTTCGCGGTGCTGGGCGGTAACGGCCACTACCGGTTCAATCGTCTCCGGGTGCTTCTGGAGCTCCAGGACAATCGGAGCCATCTTGATGGCCTCCGGACGCGTGCCGAAGACAGTCATGACCTTGATCTTCTTCTTTTCCACTACAAGACCTCCTTAATGCCTTAAGTGCCTTAATGCTGATTTGCAGAATCCTTCATATGGAAAATTCCCAATTTCTTAGCGCCGACCAGTACGACCACCACGACAATACAGACAATCGCAATGGCAATCTGGCTGCTGACTTCCGTCAGGGCTACAGCACTCAGGCCGAGAAGTGCGCTGATGACGTACATCAGCAGCACAGCCTGACGCTGCGAGAAACCGAGATCCAGCAGACGATGATGAAGATGTCCCTTATCCGGCTTGAAGATTGGCACGCCGCCGCGGTAACGGCGCACGATGGCAAACGTCGTGTCAAGGATTGGCAGGCCGAGGGCCAGAATCGGCACGATGAGGGCAATCGTCGCAGCGCTCTTGACCGCACCGATGACCGAGATGCCCGCAAGCATGAAGCCGAGGAACTGGCTGCCGGAATCGCCCATGAAGATCTTGGCCGGATTGAAATTATAGTAAAGGAAACCAAACGCCGCGCCAGCCAGGGCAGCCGTCAGTACAGCGACGACGAGATTGCCCTGCTGCAGAGCCACGAGGAATATCGTGATGGACGCAATCGTTGAGACACCAGCGGCCAGGCCATCAAGGCCGTCAATGAGGTTGACCGTATTAGTAAGACCCACGAGCCAGAAAATCGTCGCCGGAATGGCGAGGAACTCCAGATAGAGATAATCGCCAAACGGGTCCGTGATGAAGTCAATGCGGACATCAAAGGCAATGACGAGCACACAGGCTGCGATAATCTGAATCAGCAGCTTGACTTTGGCGGGCAGATTGACATAATCATCGACCAGACCGCCGAAGAAAATGATGGAACCGCTGACGAGCAGTCCGACAGTTTCATAGTATACATCCGGCGGAACATCCGTAAACGATATCACGCTGAGGATCGCTACCATGAACGCAAAATAAATGCCAATGCCGCCAATACGCGGAATCGGCTTCTTGTGGACCTTTCTCGCATCCGGGGTATCCATGGCCCCCGTCTTCCCTGCAAGGCAGATGACACCTGGCGTCACCAAGAGTGCCACACCGGCAGCAATGACGAACGCCAACATATAGACTGGCATACAAGCGCACTCCTTTTTCTCGAATACACAACTGCTTTCCTCGTGACACGCCAAAACGGCGCATACACCTAGAAAACAACCATTATAATAAACCTATTTTAACGCACGGGCCGTGCCGTGTCAATCAAAAGCCCTGTTCTTCCCCATGCAGGAAATCAATCATGAATCTCATCAGGACGGCAGCTGACGATGCTGCCATCCGTCTCATAATAGACAACTTTCGCGAGTTTCGCGTTGCGGAGCATACGGCGGCAGAGCAGGCACGGCTTGCCGGAAGCCAGTGTCCCGTCAGCGTTGATGCCAACGATATAGATGGTCGCGCCCTCCATGACGGCAGGGTCTGCGTTGATGATGGCATTCTGCTCGGCATGGACAGCCACACAGAGCTCATAATTCTGTCCTTTCGGCACATGCAGGCGTTCGCGTTCACAGATGCCTGTATCGATGCAGTTGGCCTCGCCGCGCGGCGCGCCGTTATAGCCTGTGCTGATGATGATCTTATCCTTGACGATGATGGCGCCATAACGGCGGCGCAGGCAGGTCGCACGGCGTCCCACAGCTCTCGCGATATCCAGAAAATATTCCGTCCAGTCCGGACGCTGCTGTTTCTCATTCATGATAATTCTCCTTTATATACCGCGTCGCTAATATGACAGCGACGAAATCATCCACGGGTTCCGGCGGTACCTGCATGGTCACAGGGATGAGCCGGCGCCAGCCTTTTGGCGGTTTCGCCCGCCAGTATGCCTTTCTGGCCATGTCCGTCGTCCGGTATTCATCGACGACTTTTATGATGAGCTCCGGCAAGGCTCTCGTGAGGCGCGCGTGGGCCTCTTTGCTCGTCGTGCCGTTGCCTTCGACGAGCCTGGTGAAGCCGTACTTTTCCTGCGCGGCCCTCACTTCTCTTTCCAGTGCCTTTGTCTCAATAACTTTCTGCCACAGCACCGTGCCGTCGCTCTGCAGGACGGCAAAACCGCATTTATCGCGGCCGGGGTCAAGTCCGGCAATGCATTCCATACAAACACCTTCTTACAAAAACAGGACCCTGCATCAGGCGCTAGGCCTGCAGAGCCCTGAGACTTTTTTACTGTTGCTGGTCGGGCAGCTGCTCTTCCTTGATGATGAGGCGCAGCGGTCCAAGTGCATCCGTGTTGCCGCGTGCATAAGCTGAGAGCACGACCGTGCCGTGCATCCCGTTGATGGCATTGACGACCTCATAGAACTGTGCACCGTCCATGACACCGATGGAGCCGCGGATTGGGTCAGGCAGGATGCCCTTAGCCGAAGCCGCCGCATTGACTTCCTTGAGGAAGCTCATGACGGCCTGCTCGGCCTCGCCGCTGCCCGTGCCCTTAAGCTGTATCGGACGTGCGAGGATGAATTCGCGGTCTTTGTAGATGATGCTGTTCTTATAGAGTTCCAGCGAGGCGCGAACCTCTTCGCCGCGCACGAGGTTGCCGGCCGCGACAATGCGCACGACCATATCCTGCGGACTCTTGGCAATCGTCTGTACGGCAGATTCATACTCCGGTTTATAAATCCAGACATCCTTATCCGAGACATTCTGTCCGAGACGCGTGGAGACATTGCGGCTGGCCAGCTGTGCCAAAGCCTGCAGGTCGTTGTTGACCTCAGACTCCGAACGGTTGCCGCGGATGACGCCGCTGGCGATGACCTCACCGGCGCGGAAGACGATGTCGCCCTCGCGGATGGTGATGAGACCGTCGCGCAAATCTTTATTGCGTTTCTCGAGGTCCTGATTGTCTGCCGTCAGGCTTGCATTCTTGCCCGTGAGTTCCTGATTCTTGCCGGTCAGTGCCGTATTGAGGCCCTGCAGCGAGGAATTTGCCGAGGCAAGCTGGCTGTTCTGCTGGCCCAGCTGACTGTTCTGCGCCGAGAGCACATCATTGCGCTGCATGAGTTCAGCCTTCGCGAGTTCGAGCAGGCGGTTGCCCTCCTGCAGCCGCTGAGACTCGGCCTCGAGTTCCTGCTGCTGCTGTTTCAGCGTCTCGACGTCCTTGCGCGACTGGTCGAGTGCGTCATTGGCCTCTTCCTGCTGCTGCTGCGCCGTCTGCAGGTCGGCATTGGCCTGGTCGAGATTAGCCTGTGTCGTCTTCATCTTCTGGTTGAGTTTTTCCATGCCGAAAAGTGCCGTACGCACATTCTGCGACGCCGCAGCCATGACGCCGAACGTCAGGGTTGTAATGCATACGCCCGTGAAAATCGTGACGATGATGGATGTATGACGCGGACGCAGGCCGAAAATCGAAAGCTTTTTCTTACCTACTTTCGAGCCGAGGCGGTCACCGATAAACGCAATGGCTCCACCCGTGATGATGAGTACGACGATGAGAAGGACACCATACATCCTGTATTTACCACCTTTCCTGAAAAAATCCAACGATAAAAATACTGATACAGCCTGCCTATGGGTCAGCGCGAAGCCCTGCGTATGAGGATAAAGCCCGCGATAAGGCCGACGATGTTCGGAATCCAGACCGCGAGAAGCGGCGCAACAGCACCGCTGCGCGCAAGGGCATTGCCCATCGTCATCAGTGCATAATAGAAGAAGATGATGATGACACTCATGGCAAAGCCAGCCGAAGAGCTGTTGCGTGTCGGCTGCAGGCCCAAAGGCACGCCGATGAGCGCGAAAATCAGGCTGGCCATCGGCACGGTAATGCGCTGATAGAGTTCTGCCTCCAGCTTGTTCGTATCAACATACTGCGACTTCATGATGTTAATCTGTGCGCGCAGTTCCTTCATCGTGAGTTCTTCCGGGTCTTTCTGCTCGCGCACAATCTGTTTCGGGTTTGCGGCAATCGGCAGCACCTGCGTATCAAAACGCATGCTGTGCTCACTCTGCCCCTCCGAGATATCGTAAAGCATGCCGTTGTGCATGATCCATTTATTCATGCTGTACTCGGCGTATTCCGCATTCTCGACGTGGCTGACTTTGCCGTCGCTGTTGAAATCCTGCATGGTCACGCCCTGCAGGGTCTGCGTATCGCCATCGTAGCGCCGCGCGTAGACGAGGCGCTGAATCTGGCCATCCTTGATATCCTTGAGGATGATGTGCTCCTGCGACTTCATGCCGTTATTGCCCTGAATCTCATAATAGAGGACATTGCGGTAAGCCGTATTGGCCCACGGCACGACGTATTCGTTGAACGCGATGGCGCCGATGCTGACGAGCAGGCCCATGATGACGGCCGGTGCAGCGATGCGGTAAAAACCGATGCCGCACGATTTCATGGCCGTGATCTCACTTGAGCTCGACAGGCGGCCGAACGTCAGAAGCGTTGCGAGCAGCATGGACATCGGGAACGTCCACATAATGACCGACGGCAGACCAAAAATAAAGATTTTGACTACGGCCGAAAGCGACGCGCCGTAATCCGTAATGTACTTGGCAATCTTGAAGAGCGTACCGGAACCGATGAATACAGCAGAGAATGCGCAGATGCCAAAGATGAAGGCCTTGAAGACCTCCCGAAATATGTACTTGTCCAAGATTCTGATATGCATTGCTGATTCTCCGTTACAGTGTGAAATTATCGCCAAGATAGAACTTCTTGGCCACTGGGCTGTTCGCGATGGTCTGGCTGTCCCCCTCCAGGAGGATTTTGCCGCTGTTCAGGATGTAAGCACGGTCGACAATCTGCAGCGTCTCGCGGACGTTATGGTCCGTGATGAGAATGCCCATGCCCCTCTCCTTGAGGTACTGGACGATTTCCTGGATATCGGCCACGGCCAGCGGGTCGACGCCGGCAAACGGCTCATCGAGCAGGATGAACTGCGGCTCAAGTGCCAGGCAGCGGGCAATCTCGACGCGGCGGCGCTCGCCGCCCGAGAGCTCTGTGCCCTTGCGCTCACGCACATGGCCGATATGGAATTCTTCGAGCAGTTCCTCGAATTTATCCTTCTGCTCGGCTTTCGAGAGCTTCGTCGTCTCGAGGATAGCCATGATGTTCTCCTCGACCGTAAGCTTGCGGAAAATCGAAGGCTCCTGCGTGAGGTAGCTGATGCCGAGCGCCGCCCGGTGATACATCGGCTCATCCGTGATGTTGATGTCCGAAAGGAACACCTCGCCGGATGTCGGACGCTCCAGCCCCACAATCATATAGAATGTCGTGGTCTTGCCCGCACCATTCGGTCCGAGCAGGCCGACAATCTCTCCTTTATTCACACGCAGAGAAACGCGGTCTACGACCGTGCGCTTCTTGAATGTCTTTACCAGATTCCTTGCCTCGATATGCAAAATCGTGCCCTCCAAAATACGCAGATTACCGTTTAATCTATCTCTTTATTGTACCTTAGCTGACCCATCATCGGCAAGATAAATCGTCATGCGGTTGCTGCGCATCGTGTTATTTTCCTGTACAGCCCAGGCATTCCCCGTAATGACGGCCTTGCCCTGTTCCTTGCCGTAGTAATCCATCTGGTCGCCGCCGGCTTCCATGGCCCGCGACGGGCTGACGACATGGGCATTGCCCTCGCCGATGTAATGCTCATCCTTGAGCCAGCCGTAAATGCGGTCGGCCGTGAATGTATCATCGCCGCTCGTCAGCTGGCCGCCGCGGTCGATGACGATGTAGTCATTCTGCTGCGGGAAATAGTCAATCTGCTCGCCCGAGAATGTCTTGTCATCGCGCGACCCGTGGACATTGCCCGTGGCCATCATGTGTTCCTGGCCGTCGGACATCAGATGGTCGCATGTCAGGCGCGTTCCCTGATAAACGGCAATGACATTGCCATCGACCGTGGCCGCCTGCGTCTTGGAATTGTACGTCGCGCGGGCACCCGTAACCTTGGAATCACCGCGTGTCAAAAGTACATAGCCCGTGGCCGTAGCCTCGCCCGTGTTCATATCGTATTCCAACGTATCGGCATCAAGCGATGCCGGCACGCTGTCCGCCGCCGCATAAATAGTCCCCATCTGCAGGGACAGAGCGGCTGCAACGGCTGCGAGCACGCCTCTCATCTTTTTGTTCTTCATTGTTGTTCTGCCCCCTCCGCGAGTTTTTCAATATGCGCTTTGCCGGAAATCTTGATTTTCTTGAAGCCATCCGTACTGTCGATGCGGTCGCCCCAAGCCTTGATGGTATCATTTGAGACATTGGCCTGGCCGATGGCCGAGAGCATGCCTTCCTTCGCTGTCCATAAGAGCTGGTCGCTCGTGAGTTTTGCCCCGTCACTCGTCGTGATCGTGACATCTCCATCAATCTGGATGTCCTTCGTTTCATTATTATAAGAGCCATGCTCTGCCGTGACTTCGGCAGAACGGCCATCCTGCTGATAGAAATGGCCGGTGAGCCCTGTCAGTTCTGCATTGCGTGAATCAATATCGACTTCAATATGGTCAGCCGTGAGGTCCCAGATTTTGACGCCGTCTTTTTCCTCACTGATCGTGTTGTTGTCGTACGTCATGACGCGCGGCTGGTCCTCCTGCGAATTGTCGACTTTCGGTGTCTCAGGCACCGTGCGCACCGCCCAGATGACAACGCAGGCAAAGAAAATAAGGCCGAGTGCCACGAGGGTTTTCTGCTTGCCATTCATTTTTTCTCTTCCTGCCCCCTTACTGTATGATGCTTGCCGAGTTTCTGCTGTTCCGGCTTCGTGTTCCAGCGTTTCTGGAACCAGAGCCACTGCGTCGGGTTGTCGCGGATGATCTGCTCGACGACTTTGGTCATGCGGGCCGTAAAGTCGAGCAGGTCCTTATCCGTGTCCCCTGTATCATGATACCGCATGACCTCGCCGACGACAACCTTATGTTTGCCATTGGGCTGACGCAGGATGAAGGCGGGGATGACCGGCGAATTGAATTTGCGCGCGAAAACGGCAGGTCCCATCGGCGTCGCGGCAATCTTGCCAAGGAACGGCAGGAACGCACCGCCCGGGCCGGCATCCTGGTCGACGAGGAAGCCTAAAATCTTGCCGCTCTTCAGGGCGCGGGCTGCAGCGATGAGCTCGCTCGTGCCGCGCGAGAAAATCTCGACATGAATCGTCTTGCGCAAATCGTTGAGTGCATATGTGTACTGCATGTTCGGCTGCGGCTTGGCGATGGCCGTAACGGGCAGGCCGTTGAGCGTAAAGGCCGCTGACAGCCACTCCCACGTGCCGATATGTCCTGTGATGATGGCCACGCCATGACCTTCAGCAAGAGCCGCTTTCAGGCGTTCCAGATGGTCAATCTCGATATACTGGCCAAAATTCTTCTCATTGAGATGCGGCATATAGAGGATTTCCAGGACATTGCGGGCAAGGTTGATGAAGGACTCCCGCACGAGATGGCGGGCCTTGGCCTCATCGATACCGAGTGCCGGCATCATCTGGGAAACAGCGCGCTCCCTTTCCTTCTTGATGAGGAGATAATAGAGATTGCCGAGCACCCAGCCAATGGCCATCAGCAGCCGGTACGGCGTGTGGCAGGCCACCTTGCTCAAGAACATCACGAGTTTATACTGCATGGAAAAATGCCTCCAATGTCTTTCAAAAAATTACTGGGCGAGACCATCCATACGCTCAGGCGCTTTGAAGCCTTCCAAAAGCTTCTGCCATTTGCCTTGGGCCTTGAGGATGAATTCGATGATTTCCCTCACGGCTCCGCGGCCGCCCGCATAGGCAGACACGACTACAGAGGCCTCGCGCACTTCCTGCACGCCGTCGCCCACAGCAGCAGGGAAACCAACCTGCCCCATAATAGGCAGGTCAACGAGGTCATCACCAATGTAAGCGATTTCCTCATCGGTAAGGCCGGTGCGTGCCTTAAGCTCCCGATAGGCTTCTCTCTTATCGAGATTGCCCTGAAATACTTCCGTGATATGAAGCTCATTGGCACGGTACAGGAGCTGCTTTGACTCGCGGCCGGTGATGATGGCCGTCTTGAGCCCTGCGCGGTGGGAAAGCGTAATGCCCAGACCATCGCGGCAGAAAAACGGCTTAAAGAGCTCGCCGTCCGGTCCGATATAAATGCCGCCGTCGGTCAGCACACCATCAACGTCAAAGATGATGAGCCTGACTTTCTTGGCGCGTTCAATTGCGTCTGCCCGAAGTTCCATATCAGACAACCCCCTGACGCAGAAGGTCGGTCAGATGGACGATGCCGACAGGAACGCCCTTGTCGTCGATGACCGGCAGGACCGTGACAGGACGCGGCTTGTGCTTCTCCATGACGGAAAGAGCTGCGGCTGCCATCTGCTGCGGCGCAATCGTCAATGGCTCCGTGAACATGATCTTTTCCACGGCCTCATCGAGGAATTTATAATCCTTAGCCAGAGCACGGCGGATGATGCCATCGGTGATGAGACCGACGAACTTGCCGTCATCATCGATGACCGAAACAGCACCAAGACCTTTATCCGTCATGACAAACAGGGCATCCTTAACAGTTTTGCCGCAGTGAATGAGCGGATTGTCCTTGCCCGTATGCATGACATTCTCGACCTTCAGCAGCAGACGGCGGCCAAGCGCCCCGCCCGGATGGAACATCGCAAAATCCTGACTCGTGAAGTTGCGCTCCGACATCAGCGCCATGGCAATGGCATCGCCCATAGCGAGCGTGGCCGTCGTGCTGGCCGTCGGTGCGAGGCCAAGCGGGCAGGCCTCGCGCTCCACACTGATATCGATGAAGTAATCGCAGAATTTGCCAAGCTGTGACTCACGGCGTCCGCACATGGCGACAATCGTCGCGCCAATGCGGCGGATGATGGGCAGGATGTTGACGATTTCCGTCGATTCACCGCTGTTTGAGATGGCGATGACGACATCATTTTCCGTGACCATGCCGAGGTCTCCATGGAAGGCCTCAGCCGGATGCAGGAAAAACGCCGGCGTGCCCGTGCTGGCGAGCGTCGCGGCAATCTTGCGGCCAACATGGCCGGATTTTCCCATGCCTGTGACGACGACGCGTGCAGGGCAGGCCAAAATACAATTGACGACCTTGACGAATTCATCGCCAATGCGGTCCTTGAGAGCAAGAACTGCCTTGCCTTCAATATCCAGAGTCTCAACGGCTCTTGCCTTGATATTCTTCTCGTTACTCACGCTGCTCCTCCTCATGCCTGATGACGAATGACCTTGTGGATGGCCAGAGCATCCTTCAGCAGGTCTTCGAGTTTATCGAGATAAACCATGTTGGCGCCATCCGAGAGTGCCTCTTCCGGATTGTCGTGTACCTCGAGGAACAGCGCATCGATGCCGACGCCTGCGGCTGCGCGCACGAGGTATTCAACAAATTCGCGGTTGCCCGAGGAAGTCGTGCCATTGCCGCCAGGCAGCTGGACACTGTGCGTGCCATCAAAGACGACCGGATAGCCAAAGCTGCGCATGATGGGCAGGCTGCGCATATCGACAACGAGGTTGTGATAGCCAAACGAAGCGCCGCGCTCCGTCAGAAGCATCTGTTCGCAGCCGCATTCATGGAGTTTGTCAACGACATTGCGCATGTCCTCAGGTGCGAGGAACTGTCCCTTCTTGACATTGACGACGCGGCCCGTCTGAGCCGCTGCATGCAGAAGATCCGTTTGACGGCAGAGGAAGGCCGGAATCTGCAGGATGTCCGCGACTTCTGCCGCCGGTGCAGCCTGTGTCGTCTCATGAATGTCCGTCACGATGGGGACATTGAGCGTCTCCTTGATTTCCTTCAGCATCTCAAGGCCTTTCTTGAGCCCCGGACCGCGGAAACTGTGATAGGAGGAACGATTTGCCTTATCAAAAGAAGCCTTGAATACGTAATTGATGCCGAGACGGCCGCAGATTTCCTTGATCGTACGCCCGATGAGCAGGCAGCGGTCCATGCCCTCAAGGACGCATGGGCCGGCGAGGAGTGCCAGCGGCTCGCCTTCACCGATCATGAAATTTCCAACCTTGACCTTATTCATACGATTCACCTTCCACTTTCTGTGCTAAAAAATCTTCTGCTTCTCATATTTATTTTTTCATCATCTGGTGGTAGATCTCATTGACTTTGGCGAGATCCTCCGCCGTATCGACGCCGACGAAGCGGTACGGCGTCTTGATGACCTTGATGCGGTAGCCATTTTCAAGGGCCCGCAGCTGCTCAAGGCTCTCGGCATGTTCAAGAGGCGTTTCTGCCATCTTCGCATACTGCAGCAGGAAATCCCGCTTGTACGCATAGATGCCGATGTGCTTGTAAACCGGCGTACCTGTATGGCGCGGATACGGCAGCAACGAACGTGAGAAATACAGGGCATAGCCCTTCTTGTCCATGACAACTTTGACGTTGTTCGGATTTTTGGCCTCTGCCTCATCCGTGATTTCCGTGCAGACCGTTGCCATCTGCAGGTCCGCGTCGCCGTCAAAAGCAGCGGCGAGCTCGTCGATGAGCGCCGGCTCGATGAGCGGTTCATCGCCCTGTACATTGATGATGAGGTCAACATCCGGATACTTTTCAGCGACCTCGGCGAGGCGGTCCGTGCCGGTCGGATGGTCTTTGCGCGTCATGACTGCCTTCCCGCCATGCTGCAGGACAGCTTCGTAGATGCGTTCATCATCGGTGGCCACAAGAGCCTCCGCGACGCGCGCAGCTTTGGCCGCACGCTCATAGACGCGGCAGATCATGGGCTTTCCGGCAATATCCTTCAGGGGTTTGCCCGGCAGGCGCGTCGATGCATAGCGCGCCGGAATGACACAGAGAACATTCATGGACTTTCTATCCTTTCTATTTTTCTATTATATATAGAGGGAACGAGGATTTCAACGGGGGCCGAGATGTTCAGCCAGCCGCTGCTGCAGCATTTCGTGCAGGCCCTCACTGCCTTTCTGGAAGGTCACTTCAACGCAGATGACGTAAATGGGAATCGACCATTTCTCGCGGGCCACATCCGCGGGGATCTTGACGGCATCTTTCTCCGTGATGACAATTGCTTCTGCGCCGGCATTTTCTGCCTGCTGGAAGATATCGGTCATCTCCGACATCGCGTAGTCGTGATGGTCCGGATAACGCAGGCTCTCGATGATGACCGCACCGAGGTCGGAAAGCGTCTGTTCAAACGAGGCCGGATTGCCGATGGCCGATACGGCCATGATGCGCTTGCCGCGCATTTTCGCAATGTCGATGCCCTGACTGGAGATATTGACGTACCACTCGGTCAGCGGGATGAAGCAGCGCGGCTGATGAATGCTTTCGACGATGCGGGCCTGCGGATTGTAGCGGTGCACCGTTTCACGGATGTAATCACAGGAACCAGCTGCCGCCTGGTCGACCTTGGTCATCAGGCAGATGTCGGCACGGCTGATATGCGAGATTGGCTCGCGCAGCGTGCCGCGCGGCAGAATGTAGCCGTTGCCAAAGACGTTGACGGCATCGACAAGCAGGATGTCGAGGTCGCGCATGAGCTGCCAGTGCTGGAAGCCGTCATCGAGGATGGCAACCTCTGCTCCGAAATGCTCCATTGCATAACGCCCCGTCTTGGCGCGTTCCGCGCCGATGAGCACGGGGACTTCCGGCAGATGTTTAGCAAGCATGTAAGCTTCGTCGCCGGCCTCGGCCGCATCCATATGCAGCCTCCTGCCATCCGAGACAATGCCGACCTCCCCATGCCATTTGGCGCGGTAGCCGCGGTTGAGGATGACGACGCGGTAGCCCATATCGCGGATATCACGCGCGAGGCGCTGTGCCGTCGGGGTCTTGCCCGTACCGCCGACCGTGACATTGCCGAGGCTGATGACAAAGCAGTCGAGCTTTTCTTTCTTGAAGACACCGTATTTATAGCCGGCCAGCTTGATGTTGACGAGCAGGCCGTAAATCAGCGAGAACACATAGAGGATGCCCATGATGATATTCGGGAAGATCCCATCGACTTCCTTACTATGTACGAGGTCAATGAAATAGGTCTGGAAGTTTGTGATTTTCTGTGTGGAACGCACGCGATGATGATTTTCCGGGCTGCTCTCATAGGCATCGAGCATCTGATGAAGCAGGATGGCCGATTTGCGCGAAGCACCTTTATTCTCACTGACGATAGCGCGCGTTTCCTCTTCCATGCGGTGGCGGTGCTCCGGTTCATCGAAGAGGCGCGTGACTTCCTGTGCGAGCTCATCGCCGTTGTGCACGGTGATGCAGGCATCGCGGTTCTTGAACAGGGCGTACGTATCCTTGAAGTTGAACATATGCGAACCGACGATGATGGCCTTGCCATGAGCTGCCGGCTCGAGGATGTTGTGGCCGCCATGCG
>ERZ779888.915-NODE-915-length-31799-cov-19.148469_pt1 | contig 31799 bp, 27 predicted proteins | sample MGYA00511245_ERZ779888 | MGnify/ENA primary metagenome ERZ779888 (study PRJEB29588, sample SAMEA2155255) | human gut metagenome | biome: human gut; feature: human-associated habitat; material: faeces | place: Denmark | collected 2008/2010 ...
TTCGTCCGGGCGGCTCCTATCGCGTGATTTCCGTTTTTTCCGGCTCTTGACCGTCAGACATAGATTAGCTCATGCCTGATGATTTCCTCGGCTCTCGCCTTGCAGTTGTTCATCAATCCTACCCATTTCATCGGGTCGGCGGCTTTAAGGGTTTCGGTGGCTCCCGCTTCTCTGGCAAGGCGGGGCATGAGGTAGTCCAGCATATCCCGCACCGCCCGGTCTGTTTCCGCAAGGTGGGGATATAACTTCTCGCTGGCTACAAGGGCGGTATAAAGGCGGTGGCGGTATTGTTCCAGATAGGCTTTCCGCAGCCGCCCGTAGTGGCCGATATGGGGCTTTGGGGTAATGGGGCGGTTCCCGTTATCAATCAATCTTCTCATGCGATTTGTTCTCCTTTCTCGTCGTGCTTCTTCCTGTGGTAGTTCTCCCGCCTTGCAGCAAGGAAGTTCTCATACCGGGCTTGGGCTGCGGGGTTTCCGGCTGCGGCTTCCTCGTACATCTTCTGGCGGGATTTCTTGGTGGCTTCCGAGTGGTAAGCCCGCCGCCTTGCAAGCTCGGCGGCTGCGGCGGGGTCGGTTTCCGCTTGGGCTTTCAGTTCTTGGTAGGCGTTCTTCTTCCGGCTCCGGCTGGCTTCAAGGCGTTCCGCTTCCTCCGGCGTGAGGGGCTGTCCCGCGACTTGCGCGGCGGCAAGCTCTTTGAGCGTCCGGGGCTTGGGCGGCTGCGCTGCTTTCTGCCGTTCATACCATGCCTTGTGCTGGCGGTTTTTCCTCTCGCGGTAAGCGGCAAGGCGTTCTGCTTCCTCCGGCGTGAGGTCGGCTCCGGCCTTTTGCAGCGCGGCAAGCTCCTTTAAGGATTTCGGCTTTGGGGACTTGGGCGGCTCGGCGGCTTTCCGTTTCTTCCGCCATTCCTTTTGCCATGCCCGGTTATGGGCTAACCGCGCTTCGTCTGCCGCCTGTTCCTCCGGGGTCAGCAAGCCCGCTTTCTTCCTCGCGGTAAACTCCCGCTTCTCTGCCTTGCGCTTTTCCTCCCGCGCTTTGGCAAGCTCCTGTGAACGGGCTTCCTTTGCCGCCTGTTCCTCCTGCTGGCGGCGTTGTTCCTCGGCTTCCATTGGGGTAACGATATGGGCGGGGACTTCAAACGCGCCGATGAAGTTGAGGTAAATATCTATCCGCTGGCGGCGGCTGTTCCCGCGCCCCTCGCCCTCATGGACAACCACTTTCTCGATAAACTCGTTGAGCATGGGCGTTGTCAATTCGGAAAAGTCGGTGTAGCGGCTCACAAGCTCGATAAACTTATCTGTTTTCAGCCTGTCGGCGTTCCAGCTCTCGATTGCTTCCTGCCATTGTGCGATAGCGGCTTCCAGCCCGGTCTGTTCCTCGTCATATTCGGCAAGCAGACGGGTAAAGTGCTTATCGGGTATCTTGCCTGTGGCGTTTCCCTCGTACAGCTTTTTTACAAGCCCGTCCAGCTCCTTATACCGCCGCTGCGCCTTGCTCACTTTCTGCCGGTACTCCTTGACGGCATTTTCTTGGTGCTGGTCGGTGGCTTTCCGCACACGCTCGATAAACTCCGCTTCATTGTGCCGTACATACCAGCTCACGCGCTGGATTGCGGCAAGAATGGCGGCTTCCATTTTCGCGGTGGGGATATAGTGCATGGTGCAGTCGCGGGTAAGCTGGCGGTAGCTGGAACACACAAAAGCGTCGTCCAGATACTTGCCTTGCACAAGGCTGCTGCGGTGGGTCAGCTTCGCGCCGCAGTCGGCGCAGTAGAGAAGCCCGGTCAAGCGGTTTGGGGTGTTCTGCCGCTTGGGGGCGCGGCGTTTTGTTCCCATAAGCCGCTGGACGGTGTTCCATGTTTCCTCGTCCACAATGGCGGGGATTTCCCCGTCAAAAATATACTGTTCCTCCGGCGCGGTCTTGCGGGTGCTTTTGGTCTTGTAGTTCTCGCAGACGGTTTTCCCTAAAACCTTGCGCCCTGTGTACTCCGGGCGTTTGAGGATATAGCTGATAGTTGTTGTTGACCATGCGTAGGGGTCTGTGTACTTCGCCGACCGGACGGGTGCGCCTATCCGCTTCCAATGCTCGGACGGGATAGGGATTTTCTCGGCGCGGAGTGCCCTTGCTATGCTGGCGATACTCTCCCCGGCAACAACGCTGTGGAAGATACGGCGCACAACGGCGGCGGCTTCCTCGTCGATTACCCATTCGCCCTTGTTCTCCTTGGACGCAAGGTAGCCATAGCTGACGCTGCCGGAGCAGCGCAAGCCCTTTTCCATTCTCGACTTGAAAACGGTCTTGATTTTCCGGCTGGTGTCGGCAACATACCACTCGTTTATCACATCTCGGAAAATGGACATTATATCAAAGCCGTTGGCGGTATCAAGGTTGTCATTTGCCGCAATAAAGCGTACATGGTACTCGTCAAAGGTGCGCTTCAAAAGCCCCACTTCGACAACATCACGGCCAATCCTGCTTTGGTCTTTGATAATGACCGTAGCCACATTTCCCGCCCGGATTTCTTCCAGCATAGCGTCCAGCCCCGGACGCTTGAAAGTCGTTCCCCGCACTCCGTCATCGGTGAAGTGCCGGATATTCGTAAAGCCGTTCTTTTGGGCGTAGTCCTCCAAAATGCGCTTTTGGTTTTCTATCGACACGCTTTCCCCGGCTCGCTCATCGTCATGGGAAAGACGCTCGTACAGGGCTGTGATTTTTCCCTTGTCCGGCTGTTTCTTCATGGGGTGTAACCTCCTTTCTTGAGGGTGCGCGCTCCCTTTATCCTTATTGTAAATTACCATTTGGGTCAAGTACCACAAAGGAAGTGTTTGCCTGCATGACATTGGGTTTCGCATAAAACCGAGTCTTGCCAGCGCCGCTGCCGCCTACCACAAGAATATTGAGATTGCGGCGATGTTTGCGTCCATCAAGCCCCATGCGGGTGTTTTTGGTTAGAATGATATTTTTTGCAAAGTCTTGCTCGGCATATTTTTTTAGGACCTGTTTGGTGCTTCCCCATTGTGCGCTGCCGTGTTCTTCGCCCTTGCGGTAGTTTCTTCTGGTAGCGTAATAAATACCTACGCCCAACCCATAACAGACGACGAAAATGAAGATCGTTTTTAAGCTGTCCTCGCACCACTGTATGGCAAAAGGGTGATTCATGCCGTCCGTAAATCCTTGAATGATACCCGACAGTCCCTCCGATAAAAAAGGGGCGACCAATAAGGCCGCCCATATCACGGGAAACAATAACAAAAGAAGCAGAAACTTTGCTGTCTGCTTCCCATCATGAGGATTCTTCATCTTCATTTTCCTCGGTTTCTTTTTCGTATCTTCCCAGGCTCTCTATACACAGTATCATGGTTATCTCTCCATTTCTCGCATTTTGCGTTTCTGTTTTCTGGTCGGCGCGTCGATCACGTCCAGAAGTACGTCGTCCACATGGTCGGTGTCTGCGCCTTTTTCAATGAGTGCGTTGCGCTTGTCATTGAGCGAGTCAATGATCAAGCGCCGCTCGTATTCGTCTATTTCGATCACTCTTTTTTCTTCCATACTCATCACCTCTCGGGCTGATTTTTCTGTTGCTTGCGCATAGCGTACAGATTTTTTTCTACGCGTCGTATCATTTCGATTGCTGTACTGCGGATTTCACCTAAAGCCGTCCGTTTTTCTTGTGTATCAAGGTTTGTATATTCTTCTGGAATTTGGTCGCATAATTTTGGCGCGATTCCAAAGCGGATACAGGCAATATTTGCTGCGCAATCACACAAAAATGTGTTTGGGCAGCCATCAGCTCGTGCCATTTCACGCGAGATAGAATAGAACAGCATACCGCCGTCCAAGCCTTTTGCTACATGAATGGCGTTTTCTTTCGGAGAATATTGCGCGCCTATGGATTGAGGCACTTCGTCAGATAGTTTTACCGGTACAGGCGCGTCGGTCATGAGTGCTTTCAGCTTGGATTTCATTGGCATGGAAAGCGCGGCTCTTTTGGAGACGGGTTTCCCATAAGTTTGAGACACGTCAAAACAGCGCACGACCTTGTAACCCATGGCGATGCTGCCGTCTTCACGGGTATATTTCCTGTCCTGCATGAATTGTTTAATTGCGTTTTTCCCTTCGCCTTTACGAATACCGCGCCCGCGCTCCTGCCAGACTTCCGCGTCACAGACAAAGGTAGCGTCCGGCTTTTGCGCCATCACAAGCAACGTATTGTTTACCGAGGTTCTTCCGAGGTTTGCTTGCAAGGTGAGATAGGTGGCAAGCGCCTCTTTATTACAAAGCGCCTTTTCTGCCATATCATCAATGGCAGCATAAAGCTCCGCACGTTCCCGCTTTTTCATTTCGATCCATTCCTCCGTTGAAAGACGGGGCTGGGCTGATCCATACGTTCCATTATCAAAAATTACATCATAGTTTTCCATCAATGTTACCTCTCTTTCCGCAAAAAATATCCGACTTGTTTGAAGCCGGATATTTTATCTTGCTTTTCTTACTTTTCATGATCCAGTATCCATTGTAAAAGCTGACGATCATTCATCGTCCTATCTGCGATAGCAAGCCCAATCTGTATCAAATCCTCGTCTGTGCACGCAAGAGTAACGCCGTTTATCTCAAGAAATGTCAGCATGGTCATGATGCCAATTCGTTTATTACCATCTATAAACGGATGATTTTTAATCAGCGAAAAACCGAGATGCGCCGCTTTCTTTTCTAAAGTGGGATACAGAAATTCTCCATCAAAGGTCTGAAAGGGCGACTGAATTGCGGATTCAAACAAATTTTCATCCCGCATTCCTGCAAGTCCGCCCGTTTCCTCCAACAGCATTTTATGGAGAAGCTTTATCTGCTTGCCTTTCAGTCTCTTCATTTAGCAAGTTCCTCAAAAGCACGGTGATGCTTTACCATGATTCTACGTCCAACGGTTTCCACATCTTCCGTTTCAGCATACTCTTCTTTTTGAAATTGGCTGAACTCCATGAGTACATATTTGGGGGAGTTATTTTTCAAGATAACCGCAGCACCGTTTTCGTCTACCATACGGGCAACGCGGGAAAAATTCTGATTGGCTTCCGTAATAGACACCAGATTATTTGTATTGATGTTCATTGCTTTTACCTCCTAATCATAGTATATGCTATATTTAGGAGAAATACAACCTATTTTATTTTTTCTCTCTTTCTTTTCCTGGACTGTTTATATGCGGTCTGCGGCGTCTTTTCAGGTGCAGAGGAACGCTCCCTGCGTTTCTCTTTGATCTCTTTAATCTGCTGCCTAACAGACGGACGCTCACGAGTATTCGCCATTTCTGTATTTTCGCTGTGCTCGGATAAAGGCGCGGACGGACTCGATTTCGCCGCCCCCGCCTTCGTAGGGTTTGGGACATCTTCCGAAATCTCCACAGGCTGCTTGTGCTGTGTTTGTTGTGGAGGCGTCGCATTGCCCATCATCTCGTCCAGCGTTGCGTCGTCTACGGTGTGAGCGTCTTTTTTCGCGGTGGGGTCTGTGCGTTCCTTATAAGCTGTATTTTGGGATTTTTCCTCCTTTGCTTTGAGTATGGTTTCTCTCAGTTTTTCAACTTCTTCGGCTGACATGGCAAATCGTTCGGAGATACGGTTTACCCTTGCCGCGTCATTGGCATTGACAACCACGTCTACCATACCGTCCTTGTCTTTTTTGCTCATGATCGCGGCATACAGGACGCCGTATTTCTTTGCTTCCGCAGCAAACTGCGAAAAATCCTCCCGCCGCATGACAAACACCTTGGTCGGTTTTCCGCGAAAGGCTTCAATGCGGGTTTTCCCTTTGGTTCGTTTTTGTTCCTTAAGCGTGGCCATTAGAAAAGTAGCAAGGGAAATCAGTCCCTTGCCGGTTAAGTTTGCAACAACCTCAACGCCCTTTACGGTTGCTTTTGTTGCCATATCGACCACTTGTTCCGCTGCTTCTCCGTGTGCAGACATGTTCATCATCTCCTTTTTGTGTATTTTGAGGGATAGAAAAAGGCACTCCGAATCGGAGTGCCTTGCATAGAAAAAACAAAACCCTTTAACAAGCCCATGTATTGAAACGGAATATTATTTGCAACAGGTTATCCGCTTATTTTAACACCTCAAATTCATACCGCCGCTTTACCAGCTTACGCTTTACAATTCCCGCTTCTTCCAGCTTGAATAAGTCCTGTCGCGCGGTTTCCGTTACGACGCCAAATTTCTGTTCCCATGCTTTGATGGTCACGCTGTGATTGGGGCTTTTCAGCAGCTACTCTGCGCCTGCAAGGAGGCGATCATTTGTGCCGGAAGTTTTGAGCTGGTTTAATCGTTCCTCCATGACGACCTTGTTTACCAGCCTGTCTTCCATCTTTTTTACTGCGCGGGCCAGCATGCCGATAGAATAGTCGATAAAATACGTCATATCATAACCGTCATCTTCCACATCTTTGATCGCTTTGTAGTATTTCGACCGTTCCTCTGCGATGACGCCGGAGATAGAGAAATACCGAAAGAAATCATACCCCGCTTGCAGTAATATCATATACGAGAGAGCGCGGGCGGTTCTACCGTTTCCATCTATGAACGGGTGAACATACACAAAGTAGAAGTGTGCCACACACGCCTTAATCAGCGGGGAGAGTTCGCTGTCTGCAATAAAAGCAACCAGAGCGTCCATCATTTGGGGCACTTGTTCTGCCTTGGGAGCGGTATGCACGACTTCGCCTCTTTGGGAGCGGACGAACGCCGGCTCGTCGCGGTAACGGTCGCTTGCCGCCGGTTCCTCCAAGGTGTCCTTTGTTACCAGCGAATAGATTTGAAATATCGTTTCTTTCGTGATAGGCACGTCGATATTTTCAAGCACATAGGTCAGCGCCTCGTAATTATTTTTTACCATCTGTTCCGATTTGTTTTTCGGCGTGCGACCTTCCCGGATAAATGCCTGCGCTTCTTTTCTGGTGGTAAATGCGCCCTCGATGACGCTGGAGTATACGGCTTCATCTAAAACGGCTTCTTCAAAAGCCGCTTGATATTCCGGGCGGTCAAATATGAGCTCGCGCCGGGCAAGAGCGAGGACCTTCTCTGATTCCTCTAGGATATGATCCGTAAGAATCCACCAAAAGGCGCTTCCGTCCATCGCAGAAAGCGGCAGTTTTTCTGACATTTCCTTTCTTGCCTTTTGCAGCACGGGCCACACCTTGGAGATGGGCATGGATACCGGCAGACGATGGATGATCTCCCGCCTTGGAAGATAGTTTTTCAAATATTGTTCTACGATCTCGCGCATAGCAGTTTCCCATTGATATTCCAATTATTTTCTATTTTACTTCTAATCATGTTCTGCTTCAAGATGTAATATTCTTTGCAGCTTATGGCGTCGCTGTCACCCTTGCGGATTGTACTCTTATCTCGCTGAAACTGCTTAATGGCGGGTTGTCGCCAGCTTGCCCGCTGGTTCCACTGCTTCTCCACGTGCAGGCATATTCATCATCTCCTTTTGTGTGAAAAAAACGCCTATTCTTTTGAAATAGACGTTTCTGCTCATTATTTCAGCAATGAAATTGTTAGCTGATTTTTACATAGAATGTACTTTTCCCTTGACCATGGCGTTCAATCGTCCCTTCTTCGCACAGTTGTTTCAGAGAGTTTTCAACTGAGGATTTCCCCACAGAGGGAACAAGTTCCATGATTTCTGATTTTGTGAATTTGCCGATCTTCTCGTTGATAGCTTTGCGTACCAATTCTATGGCAGGCAGCTTCTTATCTATAAGATTGACCCTAGCTTCAAAGTCTCTGTACGCAGCAAGAATGATACCAAGCAGATATTTTATAAACGGCGTGCAATCGTTTTTCCCATCGTGCCAGCCTTCGCTGCTTTTCTCCAACACATCATAATAGATGGACTTTGTCTTTTCTATCTTGCTTTCGATGCTGACATACCTGCCAACAACATATCCACAGCGATAGAGTAAAAGGGTGGTAAGCAACCGAGACATTCTGCCGTTACCGTCATTAAAAGGATGGATACATAGAAAATCATTTATGAATACCGGGATTAGGATCAATGCATCAATCTCGCAGGAATCCATCATTCGATTAAAGTTCTCGCAAATGCTGTCCATTGCCTTGGGAGTCTCATAAGGAGAAAGGGGAACGAATCGTACTGTCTGCGTACCGTCGCCATGTGTCTCAGCAATGATATTCTGTGTGTTTTTGAATCTGCCGCCAATAGACTTTTCGGAGTATTGATATAAGTCTCGGTGAAGCTGTAATATGATATTGGGTTGAATGGGAATATATTCATAGCTTTCATGAATGGTATTGAGCGCATCACGATAGCCCAGTATTTCCTCTTCATCCCGGTTTTTAGGCGTGGTTTTTTCCTTGCAAAGCTGCCCAATACGAGTGTTGGTGGTAACGATACCCTCAATTCTATTGGATGCTTCGGTGCTTTGCACCTTTGCTATGTCGATGAGTTTCTCTAAAGCAGAGGGTTTTTGCTTCAAATATAGTTCCTGTCGTCCCTTAAACTCATGTATTTGTGCCACAAGCCCCACGATTTCCGAATCCCAATGAACGCTTGTCAGCTCATGATAATCAAAGTCCCTCATTCTCCTACCTCTCTTTCTTTCGCCTAATTATACGAATAATCAAGGCGCAAGTCAATGTGGTGACAGGGCCGTTTCGCCTAATCATTTCTACATTATGGGCGAATATTTGAAAAACTATGCGAATGCTTTAATACTATTTTCTAAAAAAGACAAACGACTTACGATTGAACTTGCGTACCATCTTGGATATTAGGCAGTATGAATGTGGCTATTTGACTATAATCCCCGGCTCTCGTTCCTTGCGATCTATCTCCATCTCTCGCCATGCTTCTTTTCGCGCAATCTCAACTGCCCGCTCTGCAATATCTGCGCACATCCACGCGTCTCGGCGCATTGTTTTTAGCTCGGTAGAGGTCCTGCTCATTTGCTCCATGATTTCTGCCTCCCGCATGGGGGGAAGTGTCTGCGCGTCGTCTTTCATTCATCAGCTCTTTTCTCTGAGAAGATAATTCCGTTTGCTCAAATTTCCCGAAAGCAACATATTACTTTAGTGTTGTGGCGCATCGAATGAACATTCATACAGTTCTATTTTGCCTCTCGAATTAACGGTGTATAGCACTATAACTTTTCTAACGACTTTATTGTTATAATTGCCAGACAGCTCCGGGATTGCATGTAATATGTCCTCAACATCCGAACGCTCTCCGATAAAAGCTTGTGTCGTTGCATCACACAGAATGATAAACTCATCGTAATGATTGATTTCTTCATCACAGTATTTGTGAATTTTCTCTATAAGCTGGTCTCTGAAACTACAATAAGCGTTTGTGATATTTTCTACCGGATACTGAATCGCAGGGCCTCCCAACGTTACAAAACGGCAATTTGCAGCAAAAGTCCGATGTTCTTTTGATGCATATTTCTGCATCTTAGTTACATCATCTCCACTATACCGAAAGATTTTGCCGCCTATTTCTTCGCTTTGGGTAGTAAAAGACGTAATTTCAATTCCTATGGTTTTTGTGCCATAGGACAATTCAAAATCAGGACGTTCATGCTTCTCAAACTTGTACTCTTTTAGTTCTTTGCGCAATTCCATATATGAAAAAAGTGAAATATACTCTTTCCTTTTTTTGTAATCTCCTTTTTTATTATAGATGCCTCTGGCCATGATTTCTCGTTTCATACAACCTAACAGATGATCATGGTCAGCTTTGGTCAACGTTGAACCCATAGTACATAGTGTAATTCTATTGTAAAGAACATAATTATCAGTCAAATACATACATGCAACTGCATCTTCCCAAGTGCATAGGTCAAATGTTTGGTTTGCAACGATCGCCTTTGCAAATGCCTCAAGGTTTTCTTCCCGCGTTTTTGAGCTGTCGTATTGAAATTGATTTGGTAGTAAAGCCAATTGCTCCGAATTTCTTTCCATTTGTCTGGTCACCTCGCAAGCCACAGCATAAATATGTCGTTACATAACATCTATCCGGTAGGTTCGCAATGCATTCCTCGATTTCAGTTTTAACCACTAGTTCCGCCGCCGTATACGAAACGTCGCACTCCATGTAGCCCACAAGCTTCTTCATGCAAAGCGGAAGCTGATGATCCGTCTGCTCTATCTATTCCATCAGTTCGTCCAGCGCGTTGTCGATTTGGCGCAGCATGAACTCTATAAAAGTATCGAAAAGAATCAAGACTGTGCGGCGTCTTGGATTTTGCGCTGAGGGCATAGCCTTCCGCAGACATATATTTTCCCAATAGAGCCTTTATTTCGGCTCGTGCCGAAAGCATCTCTTCCCGTGACAACAGCCTGCAAAAATCAAGGTCAATATCTACGGACAGCCTTGGCAAGTCAAAGAACAACAGGTTGATCGCTGTGCCTCCTTTGAGCGCAAGTTCGTCATAGAGTATCTCAGTCTCACTGAAAAAGCGAAGAACATCTTGCAGACGAAAGACCTTTTCCAAAGTATCTCTGGGTACGGAAAGTTCTTTAGCTTTTTCCGCTAAAAACGCTTTGCTATATTTCTGCATTTTCGTCACCTCCTAACGTCCTGCGCCACAAGTCCCTCGGCACAGTCAAGTGCCATCGGCTGCTGAAATCCATGCTTTCCTTTGGTATGTCTTTCACCAAATATCTGGAACTGCTGCCCATGCAATTCTTGCAATGGTCTAAAAAAACATCGCTGATACCGAAATCGGCTTGGAACTGTTCCAGTATATATCCTGCCTTTTGATATAAAAAGGCTTTATCATATTCCGCAAGGTACTCCTGCAATTTACTTTCGTTCAGCAGCGGAATAGCGGATATACACTTTATCAGCTCTTCAAAGCCCATATTTTTCTCAAAGTCATTGATAGAATCAAGAACAGTCCGCTCTATGTCGGTGACTCGCTCTCCGTCAGGATGAACGGAAACACCTTTTGATATGGTCGGCTGTACTCTGCTATATCGGTACTCATTGAAAGTAAACGCATTAAACTTGCTTTTCGATGTTACCGTCATGTCAAAATATACCTGCTCGGCATATCCGTAATACTCAAAGGCCGAATGGTGAGAAACCACGGCGGTATCACTGATTTTAGAGGCGATGACAAACCGGCTCACGGCTGGCTCATGGTCAAGCAGGTTGACCGCCGCATACAATCCACGCTTTACCTTGACTACATAGCCTTTTTTCAAATAGGAACGCAGTATGGACTTTGCCGTTGCTTCAACACCCACAAGTGCAGCAAGTTCTTCAAAGGAAAAACAGCCGAGTTTCAAAAGCGATTCATACCATTTCATACAGCGAATCACCTCCTTTAGTTTGGATTATACACCATAAGTATTAAAATATCAACACTTATGAGAAAATATTAAACAAATATTATCGGTTTTTCTGTTTACTTGTTGTCTGTGCCTCCTCCTTTTGAATACTTTGCTGCGCTTTTACCTGCTCATTCTTCCGAGCAATCTCCTGCGCCCGTTCTTCAATCTCTTTACATAGTCTTACCTCCTTTCGTAATGCTTTTAACTGAATGGATAGACCGGCCATCTGTGCGGATATGTCCGTCTGTTGCTTGGGAGATATCCCCACACGCCGCTTTTCATTCATCAGCTCCTTTCGTTTGGAAGATAGCTTTTTTATACTGTACTCTGCGCTTTCCTTCAAAGCGGCAAGCTGTTCGGGCGTATCTATTTTGTGCCGGATCAGAAATTTGTTCTGCTCGCTGATCTTATGAAGTAGCCGTAGATCTTCCCGTATGAGATAGGGCACACGTTCTGAGGGCTGGTGTTGTGCGGCTCGCAGCTTTCTGAGATAGAAAAAATACAGCGCCCGAAGCCCTTTCCATGTGACTTTGGAAAGCCGAAAATCTCCCCGCACTTTTACACAGAGCACTTTTTCAGATTCCTGCTGCGACTTTCTTTGCGGGGTATATTGCCGTAAAATGCGCTGCCGAATCGTTTCCTCGGTATAGCCTTCTCCAAGAGAGCGCAGACGCACAAAGCGCTCTTTTCCCGGTGGGCGCACTGCGATATGCTTTACACCTGTCTTTACTTCGTAGCCCTGTTCTCTGAGCGCACGCAGAAATGCGCTCCACGTCATGGACACTAACACTGCCCGGTCTACATCCTCTCGAATGGCGCTGCGCCATGTGCGCTGTCCGTTTTGTTCTGCCTGCCATTCCGCATAGTGCTTAGGATAATACGCTTGATGTTCCGTTATGACCGACAAGCCATATTCCCGGCACAGCCTGTCGGAGGCTGCACGCATTTTTTTGTAGCTCTCCTTGCAGGCGTTGAATTTTCTGCCATGCAGAAAGGATACAGAATTGAGGACAAAGTGGTTATGGAAGCAGTGGGTGTTGAGATGCGTCGCCACGATCACCTCAAAATCCGGCCACAGTTCCTTTGCCAGCGCCACGCCGATTTTATGTGCCGTGTCTGCGTCCACCTCGCCTTCGACAAAGGATTGATACCCGTGCCATGCAAGAATCCCGTCTGTTTTGTCGTACCGGCGTTTGGTCATCTGCATTTGCTCCCGAGCATAGTCGGCATTGCAGTTTAAGGCGGTCACATAAAACTGCTTCTCTGTTTTCGCGTCGTCCATTGCATAGTCCATCACATCTCTCATGGTCTGATAATCCGTCTTGCTCCACGCAGGGTTTTCCGTCTTTGTTTCGTCTTTTGCGTAATCCACTACGCGCGAAAGGTTGCTGCCGACTTTCCAGATTCGCGTCGTCGCCATATCATAACCTTTCCGGCTGCGTGACCGCCGCCTGTATCTCCAGCACCTTTTCCATGAGCCGTCTGTAATTTAGGGCATAATCTTCTTTCAAGAAAAAACCCGTAGCATTTGCACGGGCGGCGATCTGATGGAGGTTATTGCCAACGGCATTCAATTCCCGTATCAGACGGTGATACTCAAGCGGTGGTGTTTCCTTTGGAGCATGACCATTCAGCAGGAAACGCAGATAGGCTTCCTCGGAAAGTCCGCATTTCTTTGCATGGTTTTTAAGTCTTTGCTGTTCTTTTGCAGTTAACCGTACCAGTTTTCCAATTGTTCTTTTCAAACCTGCACCTCCTTTTTTGTATCGGGGTTTAAGGGTACTCCCTTACGGGCGGATTGTGATATCACAATCCAATGCTCGTTAGTGAAACGCAAAAGCGTTTCCCCAATGATTACTTCCCGAAAGAAAGATTATCTTTCATACGTTCGTTCGGGTAAACGCGCTTGGAATGTAACGCCTTGAAAAGTTTCTGCATCGAGAATATAATCGCCATTTCTCCATCTGTCAGATATGATTTGTTCTGCCTCCAGGCGATTCTTTGCTTCTACTTCTACGGTCATTTCCAGCGTTTCTGTAATAGTCACTTTATAGGTTTTCATCGTGATCTTTCCTCCTTTGAACATTTTTTTGAGTTTCGCGTTCTGATATTGGCGCCAATTCCTTTCTCTTTCATGAGCATTTCGTTGTAGTCTTTGCCGCAAGTGGGTGGGAGATAGGTAATATCGTAGCTTTTCTTCAGTAATGAGATCAGCGTTTGCGCCGCGTTCTGTCCTGCTTCATCCGCGTCAAGACAAAGCCTGATCTTTTCTACCTGCTGGCTGCTCTCCAAAAACTGAGCAAGCGCAAGAGGCAAAGGGGTGTCCAGTGAAAATTCGTCACAGGACTGATAAACACCGGAAAGAGAGAGGTAGTTATCCGGTTTCCACATTCGGTTTCCTTCGCGCTGCAATTCTACAAAGGAAAGGCAGTCTATGGCGCTTTCAAATACATATAGCGTTTTCTTCTCGTTGCGTGGCAGAGAAAAGGAGAACCTCTTATCACTGCCCTCCGATTCGCGCAAAAAAACAGAAGTGGGATTACTGCTTCTCATCATGGCGTATCTCGGGATTCCTTCCTCGTCAAAACCGACAAACACGCAGTTATGACAGGTATCCTCATAAAGAAGCCCCATATCAATGCACATTCTGAGCAGTTCCTGCGACAATCCCCGCGCACGAAGATAGCAAATCACCCGTTCGTTGTCCGCATTTGCAGGAGGCAAACAAAAGGGTTTTTTCTTGGGTGGCTTCGCCGTGTAAACGGGGGGAGGCGGAGCATATCCCATCTTATCGCACAGATAGCGGACAGCGCTTACAAAGCCCATTTCCCGCACCTTTACGAGATAATCAAGGGCGGACACACCGCCATAGCCCCGTGACCAGCGATACCACTTGCCGTTGGAGATTTTAAGGCTGTCGTTGGATCGGGTAGAATACACACCCGACGCTACTTTTACCAGCTCATGCGGTTCATACTGCTGTAAATATGAAAGCAGATCGAGTTTTCGTGCCTGCTCGATCTGCTCTTTTGATACCTGTTTATCCGACAGCATTTTTATCACCTCTCTTCACCGACACATAGCGGCGATATTTCCTCCTGCTCTTCCGGCAGGGCGTCCAGATTTTCCGGCTCTCGTTTGTCAATGCTCAATAGTGCGTCGAGTGTGGCAAGCCGCTTTGTTTTTTCTGCAAGCTCCTGCTCCTGCCCGAAGGGTTTTTGAATCTCCTGCTTTGCATTTTCCATCTGTGCCTGTAACTCTCGTATGCTTTTGTTGCAGGTGTCCAAACGCTCCGGCAATTTGCTCAGTGCGTTTTCCATGCGCTGGATATTGCCAAGCACATCTGCGCCAAGGTCGATGGTATGCGACACTGTACCTTTCATCGTCAAACGGAAGGTTTTTGCAATCGTGTCATAGTGCAAAAGCAAGGTGAATCCGCGATACATACCAATTTCCCTTTGCTCCGGATTGGTCATGGACTTGCAAATACCAATCAGCTCCGTGCCGGCGTCCTTCTTTTCCGCATATTGCCGGTCCTGCAAGGTCATGCCCAGAAAGTCGTCCGTCTTGTTTTGCCCGTATACCGCAATGTCGGCAGCATATCCCTGTGCCCGTTCCGTCATATAGCGGATTTCACTCGGAAAGTATTTGAGCACTTTATCCTCCAGCGCGTATTTCTGGCTTAAGTAGTTGGCTTTTACAAGTTTGAGCCGCGCAACCTCCACGTCAAGCGTCATCTTTTCCATGATATAGGGATTGTCTACGGCAAGCGCCTTTACCTCTGCATAAGAAAGCGCCTGTTCGTCGATATCCTCGCAGGAACGAACAGGCGTTTTGGAAGTCATGATCTGGCCGATATATTTTTGTTTATTTTCAATGGTCTGCCACATATAGGCGTCAAACGTACCCTTGGTCACATATCGGTATACCACCACATGATCATTTTCGTTTCCCTGCCGAATTATTCTCCCTTCGCGCTGTTCAATATCCGACGGCCTCCAGGGAATGTCCAGATGGTGCAGTGCGACCAGCTTGCGCTGTACGTTCGTTCCTGCGCCCATCTTAAAGGTGCTGCCGATCAGCACCCGCACCTGTCCGGCGCGGACTTTGGAAAAGAGGGCGCTTTTTTGCACCTCGGTCTTTGCATCATGGATAAAGGCAATCTCGTACTCGGGAATCCCTTTCGCCATGAGCTTTCCTTTCAAATCCGTATACACGTCCTGAAAGATTGGCGCTGCTTCCGGCTCGTTTTCGGCATTTTCTCCCGGATTCACGTTTTTCGGGGTTGACAGGTCGCAAAAGACAAGCTGTGTCAATGCCTGTTCTTTCGTCTTTTCCCATATGGAGTAAATGTTTGCAGCACAGATATTCACCTTGCTGTTTTCATCATCGGGCAGGATACTGTTTACCAGTCTCTGATCGAGTGCAAGTTTGCGCCCGTCATTTGTTATACGGAGCATATTGTCGATATGCGGTTCCACCTCACCCTTGCGCACTTTTTCTGCCCGGTCTGCAAGAGCCGATACCATATCTTTCTGGTATTCCGACGGTTCCAGAGACACATTGATATACTCTACTTCCGGTACGGGGAGATTCAGCATATCTGCGGTTTGAATGTCCGCAACCTCCTTGAACATGGAAATCAGCTCGGGCAGATTGTAAAACCGCGAAAACCGCGTTTTTGCCCGGTAGCCCGTTCCTTCGGGCGCAAGCTCGATGGCTGTGACCGTTTCTCCGAACGTGGAAGCCCATGCATCAAAATGCGTCATGTCTTTGTTCTTTAAGAGGTCGTACTGCAAATAGCGCTGCATGGTATACAGCTCCGTCATGGAATTGCTGATGGGCGTTCCCGTTGCGAACACAACGCCTTTGCTGCCCGTCAGTTCGTCCATGTACCTGCATTTCATAAATAGATCGCTGCTTTTTTGCGCTTCGGTCTGAGACAGCCCTGCTACGTTGCGCATTTTGGTAACAAGAAACAGGTTCTTGTAGAAATGCGCCTCGTCTACAAACAATCTGTCTACGCCGAGTTCCTCAAAGGTGATAACGTCGTCTTTGCGGCTCTGGTCGTTCAGTTTTTCCAGCTTCAGTTTCAAATTCTTTTTCAGCTTCTCCATTTGCTTGATGGTGAATCGCTCCGCCCGCTCCTGTTTCGCCTGGGCGATTCCCTGCGTGATTTCGTCGATCTGCTCCTGCAATATTGCCGCCTGTTTTTCCCTGCTCAGCGGGGTTTTTTCAAACTGCGAGTGGCCAATGATAACGGCGTCATAGTCGCCCGTGGCGATTCGGGAGCAGAACCGCTTGCGATTGTGCGTTTCAAAGTCCCTTTTCGTCGCAACCAGGATATTTGCCGCCGGATAAAGCTGCAAAAATTCGCTTGCCCATTGTTCGGTTAAATGATTGGGAACAACGAACAGGCTTTTTTCACAAAGACCAAGCCGTTTGCTCTCCATCGCGGCAGCGGTCATTTCAAAGGTTTTGCCCGCGCCTACCACATGACCTAACAGGGTGTTGCCGCCGTATAGTATCCTTGCAACGGCGTTTGTCTGGTGCTGCCGCAGCGCAATTTCGGGGTTCATGCCAACGAACCGAATATGGCTGCCGTCGTATTCCCGGGGACGCATGGAGTTAAATTCCTCGTTATATAGTTTGGTCAGCAAATCGCGCCTCGCTGCGTCCTTCCAGATCCATTCGGCAAACTGATCTTTGATTGCCTGCTGCTTTTGCTGTGCAAGGATCGTTTCCTTTTTGTTCAGCACCCGCTGTTCATTTCCGTTGATATCCTGAACGGTATCAAACACACGGACGTCTTTGAGGTTCAGCGTTTCTTCGATGATCTTGTAGGCATTTACCCGTTTTGTCCCATAGGTAATATTGACCGCAACATTTTCATAGTCGGCATTTTTGCTCTCGATATTCCAGATTGCCGTCGGTCTGGAATAATGTACTTTGATCTTGTTTCTGGCGTAATAAGAGGGAGACAGGAGATCAAATATAAATTGCTGAACCGTCTCCACGGGAAGCCAGGTTGCGCCAAGCCGCACGTCGATCTCGCTGGCAGCAAGATCTTGAGGCTGGACTTGCTCCAATGCCTCCACGTTCACAGCGAATGCGGCGTTATAGGTTGCGCTGTTTTTTGCGACCACCAGTTTTTCCCGGACATTGCCGGATAGATACTCGTCGGCCAGTAGATATTGCTCATGCTTATTGCTGCCGGCTACATAGAGTGGATTCAAAAAAACGGCGCCTTGTAATTCGGAAAACAGTTCTTCTTCACTTTTCTCGGTAAGCAGTGACATATATGTCATATCTACTCGCGCTTTTTCGCCGATGGACAGGGCAAGCGCTTCCGAAGCCGTGTCGACCGACGTAATGGTGCTCTGCTGCCGGATCGTGCGCTTTGTAAACATATCCGCTTTGCGCTTCAGATTGCCATACTCGTCCAGTTCCTCGAGCGAACAGAGCAGCGGATAGCTGCTGTCGTCTGAAAAAGCCAGCCTGTTAGCGCGGGAGTTAAGAAGCCCATACTTGCTCGTATACTCGTCATATAGCGCGTTTAATTTCTGTTGTTCGCGTTCTATCAATTCATCGGGGAAGCCTTCCAGTTGGTATTCGATCAAGCGCCTTGTACAGTCGCGAATCTCCATCATGCCTTTCACACGGTTCTCAGCGGTGAGCGACATTTCTATCCTTTTCATGCGGCTGTTTTCGCGGTAATAGATATTGCCGTCCACAAGCGTAAAGGAAAAGTTCCGCACAGACGGATCGGCGGGAATGCTTTCTTCCGTCTCTTCGGTGAATTCTTCCTGCTGGTCACGGTCGTATTCCGTGATGCTGCCATGTATATTGGAAATGGCGTCCGCAAGCTGGTCGGAAAGTTCTGCGCCGGCAAGCGGCTTCACAGTACATTCCTGTTTGCCGTACTGCGTGCTTTCCTCGGTCAGTTCACCCAGCACCATGTCGGGATGATCCACAAAGTATTGGTTGATGGTGTATCCCTGCTCCGCTTTCCCAAGATGTACCCAATCTGGTTCAATGGCGATTGGGCGGTCACGCTTTTGCAGAAACAGAATGTCAGTGACCACGCCCGTACCCGCGTTGGCAAGAAAGGCATTGTTCGGCAGGCGGATTGCCCCCAGGAGCTCCGCCCGTTCTGCAATGTACTTGCGGACTGCGGGGTTCTTTTTGTCCATCGTACCCGATGAGGTAATGAACGCCACCACGCCGCCGGGACGCACTTTGTCCAAAGTTTTCGCAAAAAAGTAGTCGTGAATTAAAAAACGGTGTTTGTCATATCGTTTGTCCGCTACGCCATAATCTCCAAACGGAACATTGCCGATGGCGAGATCGAAAAAGCTGTCGGGCAGACTGGTTTCTTCAAAACCTTCAATCGCAATGTTCGCCGTCTGATAGAGCTGCCTTGCGATTCTGCCTGTGATCGGGTCCAGTTCCACACCGTAGAGCTTACTGTTCTTCATGCTTTCGGGCAGCAAACCAAAAAAGTTACCGATTCCGCAGGACGGCTCCAGTACATTGCCCGTGGTGAAGCCCATGTTCTCAATGCACCTGTAAATCGCCTTGATAACCGTGGGACTGGTATAATGCGCGTTGAGCGTGGAAGCTCTTGCTGCTTCATACTCTTCGGGGGATAAAGCTGTATAGAGTTCTAAAAACTCAGAAGCCCATGCGTCATTGCCTTCTTCAAAGGCCTGGGGAATACCGCCCCAGCCCACATAGCGGGATAAAACCTCCTGTTCCTCGGGGGTGGCAAGGCGGTTTTCCAGTTCAATGGTCTGCAAGGTGTTGATGGCGTCCATGTTCATGCGGAACTTGGCTTTTGCGCCGCCGTGACCGAGGTTGTCGTCCGTGATATGGAAATCGTGTTTGATTGGTTTTTCCTGCTCAGCCACTGGCTTCAGTTTTCTAACCTCAATATCAAAAGGGATCTTGTTCCTTTCGGCTGGGTAAAAAGCTGTGGGTTCAATCGCAAACGGCTGTTCCGAACGCTCCGCGGGAACATCCTCTCTTACATTTGCCTCTGTAACGGTTCGATAGGTCATGGAAGGCAGGTACGATGCGTTGCGCTCGTCCTGCTCTAAGAGATGATGGAAGGTATCTCTGTTCTCAGCGCGGAAAATGGGATAGACAAGCGTGGGGTCTAAAAGCTCTACCGAAGATTCCCGTATTTCTGTAATGCGAAACGCGGTATCGTCGATATATACGACGTCGCCCACGTCATAGATATATGGGGATTCGTCCTGCGCTTTTACCTGTTCCTGTGCTTCTTCGTCCGGGTACTCTCCGAAAATGCTGAGATACCGGTGCTCCTGCAAGTCATAGACAGCCGCGCCATCGTAGGCAAAGCCGTCCGATTCCATCGTGCCGTCCACATAGCCCTGCGCCACATGATTCGCTTCTTCAAGCGTCGCATACTCCAGTTTTTCATCAAAACCATTTTCGATATGATGATAGACCACCACCTGATATTGGGGAGCGCCTTTTTCACTTTCCCGGGCAGCTTCGCCGTTTTCCACGATCAGATAGTCGTTCTGTGGATTTTCCCGCAAACGACGCTCGAACAAATCTCGTGGCATATCCTCCGACAGCAGGGGGTATTTCGGGTCGGATAGCGTGACGATATTCTCGTCGTATCCGAGTACGGTATACCTCTGTGTGCCAAGCTGTACTTCGTCGCCAAGGGAATAGCGGTATTGCGCGTCTTTGCGCTTCTCGTCCATGGCAGCGGCGGCAGACTGCAAGGCTTCCCGAGCTGCTGATTCTTCGCGCATGGCAGCACGGCGCTGCGCTTCTTCCTGTTCATAAGCGGGCAAACCTGCCTTTTCTTTTTCGGACAGGTAACGGTCAAGTGCAATCAGCTCTGAAATACGGGAGTGTACGGCGTTCCACCGAAACAGCTTTTTATGGTGAAATCCACTATCCGAAAACGTAATCCCTTTTCCGTCGTGGTCAACAAAACCGCTGCTGCCGTCCAGATAGGTGTGGGAATGACCGCCGATCCCGTATTCTTTCTTCAAAAACCGAATGGCGCTCTCTTTGCCCGGCTGCGTTTGATAGAAAGCATAGATACGATACTTGCCATGAAAAACCCCGCTCCCTAAGCATAATTCGTTATCAAAATCCGCTTGAGAGACAGAAAAGACGGAGGATATTTCGTCCTCCGCCTGTTCAAGAAGGGAAAGCTGTTCTTTTTCTGTGGGAAAGCGCGGGGTTAGCTGTAGATCACCTCCTGGAGAACGATCTCCTCCGCCGTGTGCAGCAGATTGTTCATCAGCCCCACCCATTTCATCTGATCGCGGGCTTTCAGCTCCTCCGTCACGCCCTCGGCTTTCGCCATGCGCTCCACGATCTGTTCGACCTGCGTCCTCGCCAATCTGTCCGTCTCCAGAAGATGTTCGTCCAGTTTCCCCGTCAGCAGCAGTTGGTTGTAGGTTCCCTTGCAGTGCTCTTTGAGAAACGCTTTGCGCATTCTCCCGTATTTCCCGATCAGTTCCGTTGGCTGTTCGTCCATCTCCAGATTCGGAATCAGATAATCTCCGTTCTGCCTGTATGTCAGTTCCATATTCACGGCTCCTTTCATGCTTTGTATTTTCATCTTTATTTTGCAAAACGCGGTTTTGATTTGCAAGTGTGTGGCTTTTTTCAAATGCAATACTTCTCACGCTGCGTTCGATCTGCCGCAATACCATCTCGGAAATATCCGCCGTTGCCGCACCAAGCTGGGAGATTGTCGCAGGCGTGTTAAAATCCATCACCGGGATAAAATCCTGTTTTTCAAAGTATTCCCGTGGGGAAAGCCCAAGACGTCTCATGACCACATAGGCGGCGCTTTTCTCCAACATTTCCTCAAACCACACGGATACGTTGAACTCGTCGTATTCCTCCAAATTGCTGCCGGCAAGGGATTGCAAAAGCGCACTCTTGTAATCTGCGCCGTTATCCTGCACTGCATTGTGAATGATCCCATTCAGCTGATCGGAAAAAGGCAGCTCCGCATACTCGTCAATCTCACCGAATCTGTTTGCGAGTTCTTCCAGGACTCTTTCTTCGTCTTTCTCGTGAAGCTGCCAGAGTGCAAACGGAATATTGCTCCGCGTGTGGGTATCTGACACGTCAAAGACATAGCGCAGTCGCGTTCGATCACCGGAATCGTCAATGAGGGCAATTCCTTTTGCGCCTTTGTTTACCCAGCGTTTGAACCGGGGCGAGTTCCATAGCTCGATGGGGGCGCAGGCGGTGGCGTCCGGACGCTGTGCGTATATCATGACCTGCTCGTGCCACGGATACTTGTACAGCCATGCCGCAGAATCTAAAAAGCGCAACCACTCATCGGTAGAATGGGTAAGCCTGTTCATGGTATCGCGCGATAGCGCAGATACCTTTTGCAGTTTTGTCGCCAATTCTGTCGCCTCCTTATCGTTCAAATTGAGCCTGTTTCTTTTTTTGTTCTATGCGTTCCGCTTCCTGTTGGATTCGTTCTTCGTAGTCCCGGTATGCCTTCTCTTTTTCGGAAAAGTAATGCCCCCAAAAGAAGTGGTTAGGGGCATCGGTGCGACATTGCCAGGTGACATAAGGCTGCGGCGCATTTGGGTTTTCGCCAAGTACAAATCCCTGTGCGCCTATGTGGAATCGTTCGATAATGTTATACCCTTGATTGTTTTCTGTGACCTTCATTGCGAAATCCCCTTTCAAACTTTTGTATGAAAAAAGAAAGAGCGCCGTAGCGCTCTTCTGCTTCCAGGTTTTGAAACAATATGCTTATTTGACAGTCCCCATAAGCCAATCCAGTGCGTTTATTCTACGAATCCCGTTATAATCCGCCTGCGGGTCTTCGTCCAATGTCAATACGATTTTGGGATAGTGATCGGGGATTTTCTCAAGAGAGGCAAGCTCTCGAGCCAAAGTCTTTTCATCTCGCACGGAGGCTGCCACTTGATAGTATGTTGTTTGCTTGCCGTCCATTGCCACAAAATCCACTTCCAGATCATCTATTTTCCCTATGAATACCTCATTCCCTCTGCGCAGCAGTTCAAGGAACACAATGTTTTCCAAAATATGACCCACATCAGAAGAACTGGTGCCCAACAGTAAATAACGAAGTCCGATATCTACCGCATAGTATTTTTCAAGTGTCTTTAAGTGCTGTTTGCCTTTAACATTGTATCGCTTTGCCTGATATACAATATAGCTTTCCATCAATGCCTTAAGGTATTTTTCCACCGTCTTGACATCAATTTTTCGCCCATTGGAAGTCATGGTGTCCGCTATCTTTTTTGTCGAAAGCTGATTGCCAATATTGTCAAATATAAACCGCAGTACACTTTCCAGCATCATGGGATCAGGTATTTTGTTGCGCTGGGCGATGTCTTTTACGACGATCGTATTATAGATTCCGTCGAGATAATCCCGAAGTTCTTTGGGCTGTCCCGCTAATTGGAGGGCATATGGAAAAGAGCTGGTTTCCACATACGCAGTATATTTTCTCGCCAGTTCGCTTGAGCTGCCCGTACTTAAAACATATTCCTTGAAGGATAACGGCAACATGGATATTTCAACATACCTTCCGGATATGAGGGTTGCTATTTCGCTGGAAAGCATTTTGGCATTGGAGCCAGTGAGGTATATGTCAACATCTTTTTTTATGTGCAAGCTGTCAACTACTTCCGGGAATTCCTCACAATGCTGTATTTCATCCAGAAAAATATATGTCATCTTTCCTTGAACAAGGCGTTCTTTGATATATGTGTGCAGTTTTTTCGGATTGCGCAATTCGTAGAAGTCGTAATCTTCAAGATTTACGGCAACAATTTGTTCCTCCAACACGCCCTGGCTTTTCAAATAATCCTGAAAAAGCTCCATGAGAGTGGATTTCCCACATCGCCGCACTCCCGTTATAATCTTTATGACCTGCTTATCCCGAAAAGCGATGAGTTTCTCCAGATACTCTTTTCTTTCTATTCTATTGGGCATAAGCACACCTCCGAAATATTCTTGCCGATATTATATCCAAAAACATTTGAAAATACAAAGGTTTTTGGACTAAATGCCCAAAAACTTTTTCGGTGCAAGCTATTGCCTTTGTGCTATATCATATGCGAGGGAGGGCAAAAGCCCTCCCGGCACAAGTCGTTTACTTACGTTTTTTCCTCAAGTGCAAAAAAATTGCTCCGCCTACGATTACAAGGCAAAGCACAATCGCCAGTATGGTCTTTAATTCCATTCCTTATTCCTCCTCATTCTTTTTCTTTTTGAGCGCCCTTTTCGCAGCAATTACACGCCATGCGACAACACCAACGCCCAGCAGCGTTATTCCAATAGCAATCGGTATGTCGTATTGATCCGAGTCGATTCCCAGCTTGACCGACGGCGTGTTGGTAATGGTAGTTTCCAGGGGGACTTCAAAGGTGTAATCTTCGGTCAGCACCACTTTGCTGGCGGGATTCGGGAAGAAGCCGTTTGGTACGGTGGATTCCTCGATATAGACCTCGGTATCAAGCGGCAAGCCCAGCACGGTGATCTCGCCTTTGCCGTCCACCATAATTTCCGTCACACTGCCATGCTCGTCCCGCATATACCAGCCGTTTTCAAGTTTTGTAAATCGGAGCGTCTCAAAGCCGAGAAACGCTTTTGTCTTAAAGGTAAATCCCGCACCCGTAAGTAGCTGCCCGGTTTCTGCGTGTACCTTCCTTACCTTAAGCGCCGTGGGACTGTTGGTAATGGTGGCGCGGTAGGGGGTTTCCGTGCCGTTTTCTTCCGTTACGGTCACGGCATAAGCTCCTGCGCCCACAAAGCCTTCCGGCGTTTCTTCAACCAGCGTGTAGCTTCCGGCTTTCAGATACCGGATTTCCGCTTTCCCGTTCTCATCAACGGCAAACCTTATGCTGCCCTCGTTTTCGTCCGGCACAAAATAGCCCTTGCCGGTGGATTTTACCTTAACGGGATTTCCGTCCTCGTCCTGCAAAGAGAACACAACGCCGCTCATGGGGCTGTCGTCATAGGCATTCTTTTTCTCGATAATGACGCTGATCGGCTCGTCGGTGATTTCCGTGTCACCCGTAATATTGCCGTATTCGTCAATGGTAAAGAAAAACTCGGAAGTATTGATGGCAAATCCGTCCGGGCTGTAACTTTCTACAAAGCGGTACTTCCTGCCGGCGGGCAGTTCGTGAACGATCACGCAGCCCTCCATGTTGGTTTCGCCTTCAAACACAACCTCGCCTGTCGCATCGTCATAGATGGTAATGCCTGCGCCGGGAACGGCTTCGCCCGTAGTTACGTCAGTCTTTTCAATCGTTACTTCCATCGGCTCGTCCTCAAAGGTAAACTTTACGACCTCGTCGCTGTTTGCTGTTAAGGTAAAGCGTATTTCTTCTTTAGAGAGACAAAAGCCCTCCGGGGCGACCTTTTCGCGCAGGATAAACTCGCGCAGGATGGGGAGTTCTCCGCTTGTGCCGATACCTTTGTCGTTTACCGTGGTCAGCCCGACAACCGCCTTCGTTTCTGCGTCAATGATCTCAAACACCGCTCCGGCAAGCGTCCGCCCGGTATCCTGGGAATCCACCTTGGTAACCCGGATACGCTTTGTAATGAGTTCATTTGAAACAGGGGTTACAGCATGAGCGTCGTCCACGATGATTTCATCGGCTGCGTTTTTACTTGTCACGTCTACCGGATGAGTGCCGGAGGACAGTGCATATCCTCCGTGAGGCGCTGCCAGTTCTTTCAGATACAGCTCGCAGAGGGGGAGGTCTGCACTGCTCTGTGCTTTTCCGTCCTTGCCGGTGGTCAGAATATCAAGCAGTGCATTTTCGGGAATCGTTCCAATCGCTTCTTTTGTGTAAAGCCCGAACACAAAGCCTTCGCCATAATCGGTGTAGATTGCACCAGTATTCGGGTCAAAGTGTTCGGCGTTCTTTTGCAGCTCCACGACAGCTTTTTGCCGCTGGTTTTCTCTTGTGAGCGTTTCGGCTACGACTGCCGTATTCTGGTCGGCATAGGAGAGAACTACTTCGTACTCGGTAGTATCGAGAACAAACCCCGATAAGGTCTTTTTCTCTTTTACCACATATTTGCCAAGATACAGCTTATCCGTTGTTGCTACGCCGTTTTGATCGGTAGTGAGTTCGCAGATCTTTTCGCCTGCTTTGTGGTACACCTTGCCCGGCACGCCGATATTCTCGGCGGCAAACACCTCGTATACGACGCCCTCCAATCCTTTCAGTTCATATTGGGGAATGTACTTTGTTCCGTATTTGGTGTCCTCCGTCGTATAGCCCGTCAGCATTTCGCCCTGTTTCTCAATGGAGATCGTCCCTTTAACGGGCGTATCCTTCATGGCGACAGTGACGGTTCCGTTTTCCGAATTAGCTTCACTGACCGTAAACGTGACGGGTTCCCCGTTTAAGAGGTAGGGTTCGGGGGCGGACACTTCAATCAGCCTGTATTTTCCAACGGGAAGCGTTCCAGGCAGATACAGCGTCCCGCTGCCGTCCGTCTGAAATTCGGACAGGGTATGCGGCTGCGGATAGAGAAGGTCGAAAGTGACAGGCTCGCCCTTGCTGTTTTCGATACGGAAGGTCGTGCCGGCGACCGGGACCGTGTGACCGCTCTCCGCGTCCTGCTTCACAATCCGCACCATCATTTCAATGCTCTTATCCTCTAAGATATATGAGTAAGTCCTTTCGTTCTCGCAAACAAATACCTCAAACGGCTCTACCAGCTTGTAACCTTCGTTTGCCTCACTTCTCACCTCAGAAATTACATACAATCCGTAAGGGAGAAGCGTGGATGTGCCGCGTCCGTTTTCTCCGGTCGTAATCGTATCAAAGAGTTCGCCGGAGGATTTTAAGCGCACCTCAAACTGCACGCCTGCAAGCGGCGGCTTTAAGTCGGGGTCGTCCTCGCTGCTGTCAAGCTCCCGTTCCCCAAACTTGGTGAGTTCAATCCTGCCCTTTATGACCTCATCTTCCACGGCGGCGTTTTCCGTCACAACCGAGACGTTCTGCCCGCCGTAGGAGAGCGTTACCGTTACAGGATTTGAATTCAGCAGGTATCCCGTCGGGGCTTCCACTTCATGAACCGTGTATGTTCCAAGAGGCAGTTCCTTCGACTCTGCAATGCGGCTTCCCAATGCGTGGAGCGTGTCCACGACTTTGCCGGAGCTGTCTTTGATTTCATACTTTGCTCCGAAAAGCGAGGCGTCGCCCTGCGGCGTGCCGCCCGTTCCCGCGTCCGCTTTGGAGACGATGATCTTTCCTGTTTGCGGCGTATTGGGAATCGTCGCGTCGTCATAGACGATTGCTGCCGTCTGTCCGGCGTAGGAGAGCGTAACGGGATATTCCTGTTTGTTCAGCACAAAGCCTGAGCTGGCTTGCCGTTCCCTGACGGCATAGCTTCCCAGCCTGATGGGTGAGGAAATACCTTTGCCGGACGAATCGACGGTAATGGATGTGACCACTTTTCCGTTCTGGTACACGTCAAAGACGCTGCCCGCAAGGGAGTAATCTCCCATTTTCGGGTTGGCGTTGGTTTTCGTCACTCGAATCTGTCCCATGGCTTCCTTGTTGGAAGCCGTCACCGTCACGGTCTGCGACGCCTGTACCGTAACGGGATACACGGTATCCGAAAGGATATATGGTTCTACCGTGGAAATCTCTTTGATATGGTAAGTAGACAGTTCCAGATCACCCGAAACCGCTTTTCCGTTGCTGCCCGTCGTAAGTTTTGCCACGAGATTTTTGCAGGCTGCGTCGCTGTATATGCCAAACACCACGCCGGAGAGCAGCTTGCCGTCCTCGCTCTTTTTCAACAGCTCGATTTTCCCATAAGCGGGGGTGGTCATGCGGAGTACGCCGTCCGTTGCAGGCGCATAGTTGCCAGAAGCATAGGTGATGACTTTCTGGTAGTTGCCGTTGTCCGGCGCATACCAGAACAGGTTAGCAGTTGTGCGATTGTCGTAGCCTGTGGCGTCCAGCCGTATGCTCTGGTTGCCGTATTTTTTCGGGACTTTAATCGTCAGAGTATCGCCATTCTTTCCGGTAAAGCCGGTGACTACCGTACCCGAGGGAAGGGAGGATTTATCTAAGGTGTAGCCTCCCGAACAGTTCTGGAGCGTCACTTTCGTCGTTCCTACAAAATAATCGCCCGAAACCGTAAGCTCCATGGATGCGGGCGAGAATGAAACGCTGTGAGAGAGGAGCTGCTGGTTTCGCGCCATTTGTAACAGCTCGTCCGCCCAGTTGAGCAGGCTCTGGTAGCCGGGCTTTGCGCGGATAAGATTGGGGTTATCCCTTCGGTTGGTAAAATCCCATTGGGAGTCCGCGCCTTCCTCGGACAGCCAGAACCGCAGTGCGTTTGCCGTGGCCTGCCGCGCCTGGTCATCTGTAAAACCGTTTGTCGTGCAGGGGTAGCCGTTCTCCAAGATGATCTGTATTCCACGCACAGTACGAGTGGAGTAGCTGTCAAGCGGGTCTATTTCGCTGTAGCCCACGCCGTGGGGGTTGCCCAGCTTGTGCTGGATACAATAGGCGATCTGTCCCGTTTCCAATATGGTATGTTTGGGAGTATTGAGATCAACCCACTGACCGCTCGCGTTATAATACTCAAAATAGTCAAAGCCTTCTGAGTTAAATTGCGAGTCGATGGTCACTCTTGTGGCTGCCGAAGCTGTCATGGGTAAAAGAGACAGCACCGCAAGCAGGCACAAAAACAGCGCCACAGGGCGCTTCAGTCGTTGCTTCATTTGTGAAACCTCCTTTGTTTTTTGCATAAGAAAAGCGCCGGATTGCTCCGACGCTTTTTTTATGATGTATTTAATCTCGTGGCGAGAACACGCAGGTGTACTGCTTGTCTCCGATTTTTACGCTGCCCACGCCCAGCCTTGATCTGTCTGCGTCAAGGGCAAGCCCGGTTGCATGAGCTGCGCTCCTGGTTCCGATAGTGCTGCCGCTTCCGGCTGCATTGCTGACGCTTTCCGCGCCGCCGCAGGAATGGAAAATCTCTCCGCGCTCTGCCATCTCCTTTGCATGAGCGAGGGCTTTGGCACACAGGCCGCTGTCAAGCGCCATGGGGGCGTTGCCGTATTCCGCTCTTGCCGCATTGACTGCTGCCAGTACTGCGCTGTTAAAGCTGCCGCCCATGATCTCCATTTCCGGCTCCGGTTCGGGAGTGGGGGTTGGCTCTTGTGTTGGCTCCAGCATGGGTTTGGGCGTAGGCTTCGGCGTCACTGGTGCAGTGGATTCCGGTGATTTCGTTGCCGCTGGCGTTTGTGGCGCTTTCGTTGCCGCCGTCTCGGGCTTCTCGGTTTTCTGCGGTTTCTCAGCCGGTTCTTCTGCCTTGGCAGGCGTGTCGGGCGCTTTCGGCGCTGACGAAGTTTTCTCCGGTTGTTGTTCCTGGTCTTTGTCCTGTGCTGTAGGTGCGTTTACCTCCGGGACTTCGCTCTGCTGCGGCGTGTCATTGTTTTGACTACTGTCCGAAAGAATCAATTCGCTGGTCGCCTGCGAAGATTCGTCGGGGGTAGTCGTTTCGGTGGCGCGAATTCTCTCGCTATCGGGCGATGCGGATACATCTGGCGATTCTGCCGCACACCCTGCACACAATACTCCGATTAGGGCGATTATGGCAAATGCTGAAACAGCTTTTTTCATGATAAGTTCTCCTTTCACTTTTTACAGCACCAGCATATCTTTTTCCGGCAGATACCGCAAAGGTGTAAAAGTCTTTCTTTTCTCGGATAGTAATTTTTCGGTGAGTAATCAAGGGTTGGGGGTTTGGGGGAAGGGACCCACAGCGCCACAAACCCTTTGCCGAAAAAAGGACAGACTACCCCCTTGGTGTGGAATAATTTTTACTCAAAGACCACACATTTTTCAAGACCGCACTTGCCCTCTTTGTTAGAATAATACAGGCAATGCGGACAATCCCGTTCCTTAAAAAGCATAGCTTCGCTTTTGCTTCGCCCGGGCGCCTTGGGCGTTTCACGCATCATACGCTCATATTTTCTATGCTTTCCTTCGGTAAACAGCATACGAATCATCACCTCCTTTCGCATAAAGGGAAAAACAAAAAACGCCCATGCTCGTCAGCACAGACGTTTTAGCGTTCGTATTCCCGCTCCTGCTTCATTCGCAGTAGGCGTTTATGGTAATATTCGCAGGCTTTTATGATGAAATCTTCTCGCTGTTTCGGCGTGTAGTCTCGCGGGATATATTGATCCAGTTTGTTCCCTTTAATCGTAATGTTGTTTTGCTGCGGCTTTTCCTCCTGCATAACGAGTTCCATGCCGTTTCTGTCAAGAATCCCTTTCTGCGCTGCCGCTTTCATGCGCTGCGCCTACGACAAAGAGGGCGTGCATTCCTCGGCTTGTATCACGTCAAACAGGTCGGTTTGCAGTTCTTTTGAGAGGTACGAGAGTTCCACAGCAGGATTAAAGGCGATTTTTCTGTCGTCCACCATTTGCAATAGGGGCGGGATTAACTCGGTTAGGCGGATATAGCGGCGTATTTGCGCTCCACTTTCACCCGTCCTATCTCCAATTAAATCTCTTGATGTTTTATTGGAAAACTTCTGTTCAAGTTGAACAGAAGTTAAATCACTTCTTTCTCCTTGTCTTTTTATGGCTTCCAGCTTCATTTTATATGCTTTCGCCTTTTCACTTGGCAAAATGGTTTCCCTTTGAATGTTGCCGTCTACCACGAGGATTGTCGCCGTATCGTCGTCAATATCTCGCACAATGATAGGCAGCGTATCCTTTCCCGCGATCATGCTGGCTGCTTTGCGCCGGTGTCCCGATAGCAGTTCATACCCGCCGTCTTTGCGCGGGCGGGCAAGGCAGGGCGTGTGTACCCCGAGACGGGAGATGCTTTCCGCCATATCCAATAGTTCCGCGTCATGCCGTACTTGATAGGGATTGTTTTCAAAGTCATGCACTTCTGCAATAGGTACGGTCAAGATTTGTTCACCCTGCTGCCGCGCTTCTGCCTGCCGTGTTTCTTCGGTAGAAAACAGGTCATCTACTGAAGCCAGTCTCATGTTCCGAACGCTGCTTGCCATGATTCATCACCTCCTTTGTTAGCGCTTCATACGCCAGAGCCGCTTTGCCGTTTTTGTCGTGCAAATAGATACTTTTGCCTTCCGCGCTGGTTTCGGCTGCTTTAATGGCAAGCGGAATCTCTGTTTTGAAGATTTTCAGCTTGTCTCCATAATTGGTACGGAGCATATAGGAAACGTCTTTGGCAAAGTTGGTACGCGCGTCCACCATGGTCAGCAAAACGCCGTCTATTTTCAGATTTGGGTTGATGTTTTTCTTTACGCGGTTTATGGTTTGCAAGAGCTGTGCCATGCCTTTTGCCGGGAGATAGTGTGCCTGTACGGGAATGATAACGCTGTCTGCTGCGGCAAGCGCGTTGACGGTAATCATACCGAGGCTTGGCATACAGTCGATCAGGACATAATCGTATTTGTGTTTCACTTCGCTTAAATAGTTCCTCAGTACGATTTCCCGGCTCATGGTGTTTACCAGCGATACTTCCATAGCCGATAATTCGATGTTGGCAGGCATGAGGTCTACGCCCTCCGCATGGTGCAAAATCCCTTCGTCCGGTTCAAATGGTTCGTCCTGTATGACCTTTGTCATGATACTGGCAAGGGATACGGGCAGCTTATCCGGTTCATTCCAGCCGAGAGAATCCGTAAGGTTGCCCTGTGCATCTGCATCAATGAGCAATACTTTCTTTCCTTGCCTTGCAAGCCCGATCCCGAGGTTTACGGTAGTCGTGGTTTTCCCGACGCCGCCTTTTTGATTGGCGATGGCAATTACTTTTGGCATGGTCATTTCCCTCTCTTTGACTTCATGTACAAACTCTGCATATCCTTGAAAAATGCGGTGCAAGCGATACCTCCATTGTGGGCGGTAGAAACGGCAAGTCCCGCAATCTTCATCACCTTCGGCACAACCGGATTGAAGCGGTCGGATCTCGGCTTCTGCCGCATGAACAGTTCAAGTGCCTGCTGCTCGCCCTCTGAAAATACATTCCGGCTGCGCACCTCTCCTGCGGGTATAAAAAACGGCGTTACTCTTCCCCTAAAAAGGGGTTCAGTAACGCCGCTTGTGCGGTACAATTTCAGTTGAAAACAGCTTGTCCTATCGTTTTTGATTACAAGTTGTTCTTATACAAACGCAGCCGGAAAAGGCTCGTGCTAACAAAAATGCAGTGTTTATGCGGGTTTCCGGCGTTGTTTGTTCTTACGCAGTCGTACCAGAACAGAAGGCGCGCGCGACCTACGAACACCTGATGAACATGACGAACAACGAGCAGATCATCGAGCCGCTGTTCTTCCTGCGCGAGCGCGAGATCGTGCACTATCAACGCTTTGGCGAGTGCCTTGACATCCTGCAAAACATGTCGGCGCCGACCTGCGGCTGCCGGTGCAG
>ERZ779888.916-NODE-916-length-31776-cov-6.330034_pt1 | contig 31776 bp, 29 predicted proteins | sample MGYA00511245_ERZ779888 | MGnify/ENA primary metagenome ERZ779888 (study PRJEB29588, sample SAMEA2155255) | human gut metagenome | biome: human gut; feature: human-associated habitat; material: faeces | place: Denmark | collected 2008/2010 ...
CGGCAATCCCGTGCGCACGTCGGCGCTCTCCCTGATGCGATAGCCCGCCGCGCGGAGCACGGAAAGCGAAAAATCGAACTCGGTGTCCGCCGGGTCTACGCCCGCGCTCGGCGCGGTAATGCCCACCGTGTCCCCCGGCCTTAAAAACGCAGGAAAAATCATGGTCTGCACCTCTTCTTTTTAAAATCAGATCCGCCCGAAACAAAACCCGTCCGGGCACTATTTTGGAAAATGGCAGTTAAAAGTCCGCGCTTTTTTCCCGGCGGTTTTTCACTCCGGCAGCTTCTCGCCCCGGCACAGCCGGGCGATCGCCGCCGCGTCGGTCGCCGGATCATCACCGACCGACACCTCCGTGTCGCAAAGCTGGGCGTTCCGGTACTCATGATCCAGCGAAAGGATCCGCCGCGCCTTATCCTCATCGGGCAGATTCCGCCCTAAAATGTCCAGCAGGATCTTGGGGCGCGGACGGTTCAGAAAGATCAGCAGCGCCCGGTCACGGTAAAGGTTTTTGACTGTCAGCGCCCCGCAGATGTCAATTGGAATCACCGCGCGTTGCCCGCGGCTGACGATTGCCTCGATCTCCTCCCTGGAGGTGCCGAAATAATAGCGGCTGTAGACCGTCGTCTCGGCAAAATGCCCTGCGTCCCGCTCGGTCAAAAAGTCCTCCTCTGAAAGAAAGCGGTAAACATCCGGCGATTCTCCCGCGCGCTGGGGGCGCGTGGTGGTAGAAAGCGGCCGGGCAAAGCCGGGCAACTTGCACAGCGCCCCCGCGATCCGGTTTTTCATCGAACCGGTCGGCCCCACCAGGCAGACCACCCCGCCCGCACGGACATCCGGCTCTTTTGAAAGGAAGGAGCGCTGGACCATCCGGCAGAAATGGAGAAAATCATCGTAAGAATTGACCGAAAGCAGACCGGACAGGTCGGTGTTCCACGGACGGCGCATCAGCACCGGATAGGCCGCGCGTGAACTTGAAATATTGTGTCCGCCGTCATCCAGCAGAATATCCAGCGTGATCACATCCTTGCGCGTACCGATAATAATGTTTTCGGCCGGGATCTCCGGGAAATCTTCCATAAGGCGCTTGGCCCGCACACTCATGCAGGGCGCGGGAACGGCCGTGATAAAAAACACATCGGCCATGCGCGAGAGCGTCCGTACAAACCGCGCCGCACCCGGCAGAAGCGGCTGTGCTCCCACAAAATCCGGGTCTGCATAAAGCGCCTCCCGCTCTTTTTGCCAGCGGCCGATTCCCCAGCCGCCGATCTCCTCCAGCCGCGGCGCGGGCTCCTTTGGATGCCGCGCCGCCAGAAGCGAAAGCGCGTAGCCGTTGCAGTCGTAGAGTGTGTCGTCCACATCCAATCCCACACGGATCCGATATTGTTTCATGTCGTTTCCTCCTATTCGTTCCCTTCCGGAGCTCTTTTTCGCCGGCCGCCGCCGGAAAAAAGGAAACGGGCGGCGCAGCAGGCCTGCGCCGTCCTCCGGCTCTTTAGCGGATTTTGTTTTTTTCTCTTTCCCGCTTGGCCCTTTGTTTGCACTCATACATGATAAGGTCGGCCTGTATCGCCGCCCCTTCCAGAGTCGTCTCTTTCGGGTCAAACCTCGTGCAGCCTACCGATACAAACGGGAAATCCGGATCGGCCCGGCGCGCTTCCTCCAGCTTGGCCTCAAACAGCTCCCGGAGGTCTTCCTGCGGCGCGTCCACCCGATGCAGGATCACGCAGAATTCGTCCCCGCCGATCCGATAACAAAGCCCGTACCGGCCGTAAGTGCTCTTGAGCGCTTCTCCGATCCTGGAAAGACAAACATCCCCGAAATGATGTCCCTTTTTGTCGTTGACCTCTTTGAATTCGTCCACATCGGCCATGAGAACCCACACCGGCTTTCGCTCCAGCACCAGCCGGTTTTCATAACTGCGCCGGTTCAGCAGGCCGGTCAGCTTGTCGGTCTGCTGGAGAATATCGCAATAATAAATGTAAAAGAATACATAACCGATGGCCACCGACAGCCAGACCACCTTCGTGCCGCCGTCAAAAAACTGCCACTCGATTCCAAGCAGCACAAAAAGCGAAATCATCACCAGCCCCAGTTTGTTACGGTTCTGATGGAGCAACATAAAACGGACGCACTGCACGATGACCAACAGAATACTGAGCGCATACGCCAGCGAATAAACGGCATAAAACCGGCAGTGCATATAGACATTGTCCGCGTCCACAAAAAAGACAATGCCCCGAAACATCGAAAGAAACTCCAAAGCGGCGTGCAGGACAAGCGCCAGCCGGATCCAGCGCTTTCCCCGAAGAGGAAACACCGAACCCGCAAAAACCACGCCCGAGGCCGGCGCGGCCGAAAACTCCAAAAATTTCACCAGACTGTGAAGCACCCGCCATTTTGCCGGCGCACCGGTCATCCGGACTCCGAGATATTCGCAGACGGCGGAAACAATGATCAGCACCGCGGCAAGCACCATGTCGTATTTTTTCTTTTTGGCCAGCGCCTCGTTGCGCCAGATCATCACCGCAAGCATCGCCATGGTCAGCACCGCAAACAAAATCACTGCGCTGTAGTATCGATTCACCTGATCACTTCCTTCGGTTTTTTTGGGCGCAAAGCGTCATCCCGTCTCGGTGTGAACGCTTCTTTATTTCATTATAACCTTTTCTCCGGGTCTTTTCAAGACTAAAGCGTTCAAAAATATAAATTTTATTGATAACCGGTTTGCGCCGTTGTGCAGCAGTATATAAAAATTCAGGCCGAAACCGATTTTTTGCGAAAATATAAAAAGGCACCGTTTTCCTTTTCTTGACAAAACCAAACATATCTGCTATACTGATTGTCAAGCCAGCCCGTCACGGGTGCCGGATGAGGACGAAGAATTTATTGTAATCGGCGTATGACAAAAAGAGCCGTCTGACCTCAAATGAAGTCAGACGGCCCTTTTTTTGTGAATCATAAAATTTCGTTATCAAATCGTGACCGCCGCGCGGACAAAAAGCCCAAAAGCCCGGTATCACAGGCCACAGACTTTTCCCGGCCGCCGATATCACTGCCACTCAATGGTCGCCGGGGGTTTGCCGGTGATGTCGTACACCACGCGGCCGATGCCCTTTACCTCATTGACGATGCGGGCGGAGACCGCTCCCAGCACCCGGTGCGAAATGGGCGCGTATTCGCAGGTCATAAAATCCGAGGTCCGCACGGCACGCAGCGCCACGGTATAGTCAAAAGTGCGGAAATCGCCGACCACGCCGACCGAACGGGTATCGGTCAATACCGCAAAATACTGATCGGCCCGGATGCGGTGGCGGGTCACTTCCTCGCGGAAGATGGCGTCGGCATCGCGCAGGATCTCCAGCTTTTCAAAGGTGATCTCACCCATCACGCGCACGGCAAGGCCGGGGCCGGGGAACGGCTGACGCTCGACAAACGCGCGCGGCAGACCGAGCTGACGGCCCAACGCCCGCACCTCATCCTTGAAAAGGCCACGAAGCGGCTCGACCACGCCCGAAAACTTCATGTTTTTGGGGAGGCCGCCCACATTGTGATGGCTCTTGATGGTCTTGGCCTGATTCCCGCCCGACTCAATCACATCGGGATAGATTGTGCCCTGCGCCAGATATTTTACATCCGGCAACTTGGCCGATTCCTCTTCAAACACCCGCACGAACTCCGCGCCGATGATCTTGCGCTTCTCTTCCGGATCGGTCACGCCGGCCAGTTTGGAAAGGAAACGCTCGCCCGCATTCACGCGGATAAAGTGCAAATCTCGCCCGCGAAAAGCCGCTTCCACCTCATCGCCCTCGTTTTTGCGCATCATACCGTGATCCACAAAAATGCAATGGAGCTGACCCGGAATGGCCTTGGAAAGGAGCGCCGCGCACACCGAAGAGTCCACGCCGCCCGAAAGCCCCAGCAGCACATGGTCCGCGCCGACCTGCCGGCGCACCTCCCCGATCAGTTGTTGTTCCAGATCCTTGAGGTTATAGTCCCCGGTCGCGCCGCAGACCTCGTAAAGAAAATGCCGGATCATGGGCGTGCCCTCCGGGGTGCTCTCCACCTCCGGATGAAACTGCATACCGTACAGCCGGCGCTCCGGGCAAGCAATGGCCGCATTGGGACAGGTATCGGTATGTGCCACCGAAGCAAAGCCCGCAGGCAGTCCGGTGATCTGGTCGGTATGGCTCATGAGGCCGATCTGATTTTCACAAAGCCCTCCGAAAAGCACCGAAGAGGTGTCCACCGTCATGCGGGTCTTGCCGTATTCGCTGGTCCGGCAGGGGGTCACTTCACCGCCGGTCGACCACGCAAGGAGCTGTGCGCCATAGCAAATGCCCAGCACCGGGATGCCCATATTGAAAATGGCCGGATCGCAATGGGGAGATTCGGGCAGATAGACGCTGTTCGGGCCGCCGGTCAGAATAATGCCGATGGGATTGATCTCCCGGATCGCCTCCGGGGTGATGTTCCCCGCTTTCACGACCGAGTAGACATGACATTCCCGCACACGCCGGGCGATCAGTTCCTTATACTGCCCGCCAAAATCGAGAATCAGAATCGTTTGTGAAGCCATGATTACCTCCGATATATGAATATAATAGATACAGTATCAGGTTTTCCCATGGGAAAGCCGCGCCCGGATCAGTCCGGAAAGCCGGACAGCCAACAGGATTTTGACAAGATCCGGCAAGAGAAACGGAATAACGCACCGGAGAAGCACGCTCCAGACGCCGATGGGTCCGGTGTTCCGTACATACAGCACCACAAACCACACCGTGCCGAAGGCATAGCAGAAAAGGAGCGAGATCCACAGCCGCAACACCCCAAAAAAACGATGCGTGCCGGGGAGTAAACGGGTCAGCGCCCAGTAGACGAACCCCATCACCAAAAAGCCGACAAGATATCCGCCCGTGGTGCCGAAAAGCGCCGCGGGTCCGGCACGGAATCCCGAAAAGACCGGCACACCGCAAAGCCCCAGCAGGAGATATACCGCCACGGCCAGCGTTCCCTCCCGTCCGCCGAGAAAGGAAAGCGCCATCGCCACTCCGAAGAGCTGGAGCGTGAAGGGCACGCCCGGCATCGGAACGGTGATGAAGGAGCACACGGCAATGAGCGCCGCGAAAAGCGCGACGCGCGTCAGTTCAAGGACGGAACGCCGCATTTTTTATTTCCCGAAGCGCATTGCCGCGCCGATGAAGCCGGCAAAAAGCGGATGCGCCTTGTCGGGGCGGGATTTGAATTCGGGATGGTACTGCACACCGACATAGAAAGGACGGTCGGACAGCTCCACGGTCTCCACCAGACGGCCGTCGGGCGAAAGTCCGGAGAGCGTCAGCCCCGCGTCGGTCAGCGCCTCGCGGTAGTCGTTGTTGAATTCATAACGGTGACGATGCCGCTCGGAGATCTCCCGCGCGCCGTAGCAGCGTTCCATGGTCGTTCCCGGCCGGATCACACAGGGGTATGCGCCCAGACGGAGCGTGCCGCCCTTGTCAATTTCTTCGCTTTGTCCCGGCATGAAATCAATGACCTTGTGCCGGCAAAGCTCGTCAAATTCGCCCGAATGGGCATCCGGGATCCCGGCCACATGGCGCGCATATTCAATGACGGCGATCTGCATACCCAGGCAGATGCCGAAGTAAGGCACGCCATGCTCGCGCGCGTACTGTACCGCCGCAATCATTCCCTCGATGCCGCGGCCGCCGAAACCGCCCGGCACAATGATGCCCGCCACGCCGGAAATCCTGTCCGCCGCGTTTTCCGGGGTAAGGGTCTCGGAATCGATCCAGTCGATCTCCACTTTCGCGCCTTTTTCATACCCCGCGTGGCGCAGAGCCTCGGCCACCGAAAGATAAGCGTCGTGAAGCTGCACATATTTGCCCACCAGCCCGATCTTCACCGTGGCATTGCGGGACTTGATCTGCTCCACCATCAGCCGCCATTTGTAAAGGTCGGGTTCGGGCGTCTGCAATCCCAACTCCCGGCACACAATGGCCGAAAAATTCGATTTTTCCAGCATCAGCGGCGCCTCGTAAAGGCAGGGCAGCGTAATGTTTTCAATCACACAGTCGGGCTTGACATTGCAGAAAAGCGCAATCTTCTTGAAAATCGACTCCTCCAGCGGTTCGTCACAACGCAGAACGATGATATCGGGGTTGATCCCCATGCCCTGCAGTTCCTTGACCGAGTGCTGGGTGGGCTTGGATTTATGCTCGTCCGATCCGCGCAGGAAGGGCACCAGCGTGACATGAATGAAAAGGCTGTTTTCCCGGCCGACCTCCAGCGAAATCTGCCGGACGGCCTCCAGGAACGGTTGAGACTCGATGTCGCCGATGGTCCCGCCGATCTCGGTGATGACCACGTCGGCATCGGTCTGCTTGCCCACCCGGTAGACAAAGTCCTTGATCTCGTTGGTGATGTGCGGAATCACCTGCACGGTCGAACCGAGATATTCCCCGCGCCGCTCTTTATTGAGAACATTCCAGTAGACCTTGCCGGTTGTGAGATTGGAATAGCGGTTGAGATCCTCATCGATAAAGCGCTCGTAGTGTCCCAGGTCCAGGTCGGTCTCCGCGCCGTCCTCGGTCACATAGACCTCGCCGTGCTGATAAGGGCTCATCGTGCCGGGGTCCACATTGATATAGGGGTCCAGCTTCTGCGCCGCCACCCGAAGGCCGCGCGCCTTCAGCAGCCGCCCCAGCGATGCCGCCGTAATGCCCTTGCCCAGACCGGAGACCACGCCGCCGGTCACGAAAATATACTTTGTCATACTTTCACCTTCTCACTGATAAGTTTTTATAATGGATTCGGCCACGCTCCGCCGCGTCACACAGCGGTCCATGGCTGTTTTTTCAATATAACGGTGCGCGTCCGGCTCGGTCATTTTAAGGCGGTCCACCAAAAGCCATTTGGCGCGGTTGCAAAGCCGCATCTCTTCCATCTTTTCCGAGAGGGTCTCGGCCTGCTGCTGTACGCGGCGGAAGCGTTCCCGCGCCGCCGAAAGGAGCGCAAGCGTCTGACTTAGCAGTTGCGGGCCAGTCGGCTTTGAAAGCACGAAAATGCCCTGCCCCTCCACCTTGCACTGCACCTCGGTATACTGCTCGGAACGCACGAAAAGGAGCACGCCCGCGTCGCTGTCGGTTGAAACATCCAATGCAAAACGGGCGCCGAACTCGTCCGGAAGCGGCGCGTTGATCAGAACCATGTCAAAGCTGCGCTCGGTCAGCATCTGCCGCGCGGCGCACACGCTTCCGACGCAGACCACCGGCGCATACCGGGCGGCGGGAAGAAACGGAAGCAACGCTGTATTGAATTTTTCGGAAGACGACACCACCAGCACGGCCGAGACCGTTTGGCGCAGTTCCATTCCGTTCCCCTCCTTTCCGTCACCTTCTCCGGCGCCGCTTTACCGCACGCCGAAGGCTTCTTTCACACAGGCGGGGAGAAAAGCGCCCAGCGCGCCGTTGGCCGCCGCCTCTTTGCCCTCTCCCGGCGTTGCGGGCAGCTGGGGCGCGGGGAGTTCCGTTTCCCCTTTCTGCACGCCGAGAACCGCCGCGCGCAAAAGGAGCGCAAACGCCAGATACGGATTGGCGCCCCCGTCCGGCAACATCAGCCCCGTGCAGGGCGTTTTGTCCGGACTGACCGGGGAGAAGAGAAGATCTTCTTTTTGGTTCTTTGCAAAAAGATAAACACCCGAATTTCCGCACGGAGAAAGGTATGGCATCATTTCCTTTATATAAAGGCACACGCCGGCCGCGGCGCTTTCCTGCACGGCAATCCCCTGCCGGCTCTTTACCGAGAAAATGACCGGCAACCGGTTTGCGGGCGCGTCGGGAAGCGGGCAGGCGGAAAAATCGGCATACAGCCCGTTCCGGGCGGCCACCGTGGCAATCACGGTGTGCGCCATGGAAAGACGGTCGGCCGCCGTAAGCGGGTCGGCCATGGGCATTTCAATGGCGTTCTGCCCCGGCCCCGCCTCGTGGTAGGAGGCCTTGGGGCGGATGCCCATCTGCTCCAGCGTCAGGCAAATCTCCCGCCGGACATTTTCCCCTTTATCCTCCGGGGCAATATCCAGATAGCCCGCGCGGTCATAGGGAAGGCCGGTGGGATCGCCCGCTTCATCCCGTTTGAAAAGATAAAAACGGCAACGCGCCGAAAAGGAAAAATCCAGACCCGCCTCGCCCGCGTCCCGGACGGTTTCTTCCAGGATCGCGCGGGTATCGGCCGGAAACGGTCTGCCCGTCTCGTCCAGAAGGCGGCAAAGCATCCGCACCACCCGGCCGTGTTCCGGCCGCCAGGGAAGCGGCGTCAGCGTGTCGGATTCCGGACGCAACAAAAGCCAGGTGGGGGAGGCCGCCGGCGACAACCCTGCGGCGCGTCCCGATACCGGCACGCCGTCCCGGAAGGCACGGGAAAGCTCAAAGGGCATCACCGACACATTTTTCTGTTTCCCGAAAACATCGCAAAAAGCCAGACGGATGAATTTCACATCCTCCTCGCTGACATACTGGGAAACCTCCTCGGCACAATAGCTCATGACATTCCTCCCGGCGCACCCGCCCTGAATTAAAAATGAAAACGCTCATTCAACGATAGGGATAAAAAGCCCGTCAGATGAATGAACGCCTTTGCTCACTGCCGGGTTCATTATATCACCCCTCCGCTCTCCTGTCAATGACTTCCGGCCGAAAAAATCCGGAAATTTTAAAAAAATCTCTTGACAAACGCCGGCTACCGCGGTATAATGCAGACAACAAAAGGTCGTGCGCGGTTTTTCACCGTGCCTGCCGTATACGGAGGCAAAGGCGTCTTCGGAAGCGATTCCGGGCAGCTTTGCCTCTTTCTCATTAAAAGAGCGGATCGCTTCCCTGCCACCGCGAAGGCTCACTTTTTGCGCATTTCAGAAAGGAGAATCCACACTTGAATAAGGTAAATGAAATTTTCGGCTCTCTGGTCTTTGACGACCGCGTGATGAGAGCCACGCTTTCCGCCGACATTTACAAGTCCCTCAAGAAGACCATTGACCAGGACGAGGCGCTGGACAGTCATGTGGCCGACGCGGTCGCCGAGGCCATGAAAGAATGGGCCGTGGCGCACGGCGCCACGCATTTCACGCACTGGTTCCAGCCGCTGACCGGCATCACCGCCGAGAAACACGACAGCTTTATCACGCCCGCCCCGGACGGCCATGTCATCATGGAGTTTTCGGGCAAAGAACTCATCAAGGGCGAACCGGACGCTTCCTCCTTCCCCTCCGGCGGTCTGCGCGCCACCTTTGAGGCGCGGGGCTACACCGCATGGGACCCCACCTCCTTTGCCTTTATCAAAGACAAGACGCTCTGCATCCCCACCGCTTTCTGCTCCTACGGCGGCGAAGCGCTGGACAAGAAGACCCCGCTCCTGCGCTCCATGCAGGCGCTCAACAAGCAGGCTCTGCGGATTCTCCGTCTCTTCGGCAACACCGAGGTCAAGTGCGTGCGCACCTCAGTCGGGCCGGAACAGGAATATTTCCTGGTCGATAAAGAAATGTACGAAAAGCGCAAGGACCTCATGTTCACCGGCCGCACGCTCTTCGGCGCCAAGCCGCCGAAGGGTCAGGAGCTGGACGACCACTATTTCGGCGTTATCAAACCCCGCGTGGCCGCCTATATGGCCGATTTGGACGAGGAGCTCTGGAAACTGGGCATCCTGGCCAAAACCGAGCACAATGAGGTGGCACCCGCCCAGCACGAACTGGCGCCGATCTACGCCACCACCAATATCGCCACCGACCACAACCAGCTGACCATGGAGATCATGCAGAAGGTCGCCTCCCGCCACGGGCTGGTATGCCTCCTTCACGAAAAGCCCTTTGCCGGCGTGAACGGCAGCGGCAAGCACAACAACTGGTCCATGGCCACCGACGCGGGCGTAAACCTGCTCACCCCCGGCGACACACCTTTTGAAAACGCGCAGTTCCTGCTCTTCCTTTGCGCCGTAATCAAGGCCGTGGACGATTATCAGGATCTTCTGCGCCTGTCGGTCGCAAGCGCCGGAAACGACCACCGGCTGGGCGCCAACGAGGCGCCGCCCGCCGTGGTCTCCATCTTCCTTGGCGACGAACTCATGGCCGTGCTGGACGCCATTGAAAACGACAAGACCCTGGGCGCGGCCGAGCGCACCGTGATGAAACTGGGCGCTCATGTCCTGCCGAAATTCACCCGCGACACCACCGACCGCAACCGCACCTCTCCTTTCGCCTTTACCGGCAACAAGTTTGAGTTCCGGATGCTCGGTTCTTCCAACAGCATCGCAGGGGCCAACATCATGCTCAACGCGGCCGTGGCCGAATCGCTCAAGGTCTATGCCGACCGCTTGGAGAGTGCAACCGACTTTGAAACGGCGCTCCACGATCTTATCAAGGAAACCATCAAAACACATAAACGCATCATCTTCAACGGCAACGGATACGACGACGCCTGGATCAAAGAGGCCACCGAAAAACGCGGACTGCTCAATCTGCGCACAACGCCCGACGCGCTCGCCCACTTCTGCGATGAGAAAAATGTCCGGATGCTCACGGCGCATAAAATCTTTTCCAAGGCCGAGATTGAATCCCGCTATGAGATCAATCTGGAAAACTATTGCAAGACTGTCAACATCGAGGCGCTGACCATGATCGACATGGCCAAAAAAGAAATTCTCCCCGCAGTGCTTTCCTACAGCGCCGAGCTTTCCGACACGCTTCTCAAGAAAAAGGCGGCGCTCCCGGAGCTGGCCTGCGCTTTTGAATCCAAAACCGTGGCGCGGCTGTCGGTGCTGTCGGACGAAATCGGCAAGGCCATTGAAGGTTTGGAAGCCGCCGTTGTGAAGTACCGGAGCGTTTCGGATGTCGCCAAGGCCGCCGACCTCATCCGCGATCTCATTTTGCAGAAAATGGCCGAGTTGCGCGTGGTCTGTGATGAAGCCGAAGGGCTCACAGCCAAGAAATACTGGCCCTTCCCGACCTACAGCGATCTCTTGTTCGGCGTCCGATAAAAGAAAAGACCATTATTTTAAGGAGGATTTATGTTAACCAACGAATACGCCAAGCGCGTTTATGCGCAGACCGAAGCCAAAAACCCGAACGAAAAAGAATTTCTGCAGGCCGTGCACGAGGTGCTGACCTCGCTCCAGCCGATTCTGGAAAAAGACCCCGCCATCGAGAAAAACGGGATTCTGGAGCGGCTGGTCGAACCCGAACGGCAGATCATTTTCCGTGTGCCGTGGGTAGACGACAGCGGCAAAGTGCAGGTCAACCGCGGCTTCCGCGTTCAGTTCAATTCCGCCATCGGCCCTTACAAGGGCGGATTGCGGCTCCATCCCTCCGTCAATCTCTCGGTCATCAAATTTCTCGGCTTCGAACAGACCTTCAAAAACAGCCTGACCAGCCTGCCCATGGGCGGCGGCAAGGGCGGTTCGGATTTTGACCCCAAAGGAAAATCCGACATGGAGATCATGCGTTTTTGCCAGAGCTTCATGACCGAGCTCTGCAAGCATATCGGCGCGGATACCGATGTGCCCGCCGGCGACATCGGCGTGGGCGGCCGCGAAATCGGCTATCTCTTCGGGCAGTACAAACGCCTCCGGAACGAATTCACCGGCGTGCTGACCGGCAAGGGACTGCCCTTCGGCGGTTCGCTGGCCCGCACCGAAGCCACCGGTTACGGCCTTTGCTACTTTACCGAGGAAATGCTTCATTGCATGAAGAACGACTCCTTCAAGGGCAAAACCACCGTCATTTCCGGCTCCGGCAATGTGGCGATTTACGCGGCCGAAAAGGCCATGGCCTTCGGCGCAAAAGTCGTGGCCATGTCGGATTCCTGCGGATATGTCTATGATAAAGACGGCATCAAACTGGATATCGTCAAAGACATCAAAGAAGTCAGGCGCGGCCGCATCAAGGAATATGCCGAGCGTGTGCCGGGTGCGGAATATCACGAGGGGTGCCGCGGCATCTGGACGCTGCCCTGCGACATCGCGCTGCCCTGCGCCACTCAGAACGAACTGGACGGCGAATCGGCCAAGATCCTCATTAAAAACGGCGTCATGGCCGTGGCGGAAGGCGCCAATATGCCCTCCACGCCCGAAGCCATCGAGGCCTTCCAGTCGGCCGGCATCCTCTTTGGCCCCGCCAAGGCGGCCAACGCGGGCGGCGTTTCGGTCTCCGGACTGGAAATGAGCCAGAACTCCATGCGTTACGCCTGGACCTTTGAAGAAGTGGACGCCAAACTGAAGCAGATTATGGTCAATATTTTCCACAACATCTACAATGCCGCCGAGAAATACGGCGAAAAGAACGACCTGGTGGCGGGTGCCAATCTGGCCGGCTTTGAAAAAGTCGCCAAGGCGATGATCGCCCAGGGTATCGCCTACTGACAGCAAGGCAAAATCACGGAAAATTGCCGGAAAAATTCATATAAAAACGGCAAAATGCCCTTTGATTTTCCGGCCTTTGTGCGGTATAATTTTATCAGTGTGTAGCTGACACAGGAGTGGAAAACTCCTTTTAAAAAGCGGCGTAAGTCCAACTTTCACGGACTTACGCCGCCTTTTTTCTTTTCAAAGGCAGAAAAAAATGGAAACATCCAATTCAAACATTCTCGCAACCGGGCGTATCGGCAAACTGATTTTAAAGCTGGCTCTTTTGGTCGCGCAGATTTTTCCCCGCGCGCTCATCGGCATTTTCGGCGCGGCCAATGAAAGCGTTTATTATACCGGGTTTGCCGTCCGCTCTTTCCGCGTTTACCTCTCCATGCTGGTACTGGCGTGCCTGAATAAAGCCACCTTCATTTTTCTGCAGGCCATGGGAAAGGCGCTCGCCTCCACGGTGCTCTCCATGGTGCGCGAAGTCGTGTTCGGCGTGGGTTTTGCCCTGGTGTTGCCCCTTTTCTTCGGCCTTGACGGAGTTCTTTATTCCATGCCGGCCTCGGATCTACTCACGGCCGTCATTTCCGCGGTTCTGATTGCTTGCACTTACCGGGAACTTTCACACAGAGAAATACAACCCGTTTAAGGGGTTCTTTTCAAAAAATCACCCCGTTCCGGCACTTTTTTGTTTTGAAACGGATGTTCCGTCCGCACGCAAAAGTCGTTTTCGCCTTGACAAGCGCCGGATCTTCGTGTATAATAAGGAAAGAGATTCCTTTCAAACGATTGGAGAAAAAACATGAATGCTGTAAAAGTCCCGGTTAAAAAGCTGAGAGAAGAAGCCAGACTCCCCGCCTACGGATCGGAATTTGCCGCCGGTGCGGATCTTTATGCCTGCCTTGACGCGGAAAAAGAGATTCTGCCCGGCGAAACGCTCCTTGTGCCGACCGGCGTGGCCGTTGAGTTGCCCCGCGGCACGGTGGGACTGGTTTTTGCCCGTTCGGGACTGGCCACCAAAAAAGGGCTTGCGCCCGCCAACAAAGTCGGCGTGATCGACTGCGATTACCGCGGCGAGATTCTGGTGGCGCTTTATAACCAGAGCAAGGAGCCCCAGCGTATCCTGCCCGGGGAGCGCGTGGCGCAACTGGCGGTCATGCCCTATCTTCCCGCTCTTTTTGAAGAGACCGATGCGCTCTCCGGGACCGTGCGGGGCGAGGGTGGATTCGGCTCCACCGGCCGGCAATGAAAATCCTCTTTTTCGATCTGGACGGCACGCTGATGCCGCCCGGCGGCATCACGGCGGAATGTCTGGCCGAACTTTCCCGCGTGCGGGCACTGGGCCACAAGGTGGTGCTCAATACCGGACGATCCCTGGCCTTTCTGCCGCCCGAAGTGCGGGCGCTTTCCCTGTTTGACGGCAGAATCTGCGGCTCGGCCTATATTGAATACGGGGGCGAGATTCTGAACAACACCGTTCTTTCACGCGCCACACTGGAAAAAGCCGTCCGCTTCGCCCGGGAAGCCGGCACGCACACCGTCATTTTCGAGGGTGTAGACGAGTGTTTCTCTACCCGTCCGGGCACTTTCCTGTCGGCCGAGGAGTCTTTGCTTTGCGACAGGCTGCCCGAGATCACCAAACTGACTTTCTGGGGCGATCCCACCCTTGTGCCCGACGCGCTTTTCCCCGAACTGCACATCCTGCACCTGCCGCATTATGCGGAAGGCATTCAGCGGGGCTTTGACAAGAGCACCGGCATGGCGCTGATCTTAAAGAAAGAAGGCCTCACCCCGGCAGATGCCTTTGCTTTCGGCGACAGCGGCAACGATCTGGCCATGCTCCGTTTTGCCGGACATCCGGTGGTGATGAAAGAAGCCCCGGCCGAATTTGACGCATTTGCCTGCTACCGCGCCAAAAGCGCGGACGGTGTGACCGAGGCACTGCGGAAATTCTTTTGAAAATAACCCGTTTGGGCACTAAAAAAGGAAGTCTTGCCGGCTTCCTTTTTTCTTTTATTGTTTTTCCCGGTACGGAATGGCAATCTCGGTGACAAATTTGGCAGGGTCGGGCGTAAATCCCTCGTCAATCAGCGTCACTTCGCGGGAAAATCCCGCAGCTTCAAGGCCGTTTTGCGCAAGATAATCCATCAGTTTCCGATACCGGTTTGCCGCTTCTCCGTGACTGCCGTGAAAGCAGATTCGTATGGCCGGCGTCTTCGGAAGCGAGAGCACCGCCCCCGCCACACGGTCTTCCGGATCCAGGCGCAGAAAAATACCGTCATATTCTTCAAAGCGTCCCATGGCAAGCCGTTCGGGGGAAATGCAAACCCCCACTTTTCCCAGGAAGACCGCCGCCTCCGGCAGATTTTCGTCCAGTTCCCGGATGGGCGCTTCCATATCCAGAAATCCGCGCGGATGGAGCGCGTCCCGCATAAAGATCATCCGGCAGGCCGGGAGCGTCACCCGGAAGATCTCATCCATCGGCCGGCTTTGCGCCTCCCGCAAGGTTTGCAGACGGTTGTCGATCTTGCGCTCGATCCGCGAGAGCGCCTCGATCTTATCCTGCACGGCCGCCTTTTGGCGGGTCAGTTTTTCCTCCATCCGGAAGACCTCCCGGTTCCGGAGGAAATCCGCAATCTCGGGGAGCGGCATATCCAGCACCCGCAGATAGCGGATGGTATTGAGCACCTCAAACTGCCGCGCGCTGTAATAGCGATAGCCGCTGTCCGGATTCACAAATTCCGGGAGAAGCAACCCGTTTTTTTCATAGTAGCGCAGTGTGCTGACGCTCAGGTGAAAGAGCGCGGCCACCTGCCCGATGCCGAAAAGTTTTTCCCCCATCGTTTACACCGCCTTTGTTTTTTCTTTTCCTGTGAGGAGAAAAAAGAAGAAAAGACAAAGCAACACCGATAAAAGCGAGCCGGTTGCCGTGGCCAGTCCCATCGGGAAAAGCGTATCCGGAAAAGCGCGGGAGGCCAGATAAACCGCCGGCACACGCACCAGAAAAACGGCAATCACATTGTGCAGAAAAGACAGCCCCGATCTGCCGCACGCGCAGAAATAACCGCTGAAAGAAAAATGGATGCCCGCAAAGATGCAGTCAAAAATATATCCCCGCAGATACTCGCCGCCCAGCCGGATCACTTCGGCGCCGCCTTCCTTCCCCGCGTCGGTGAAAAGCGACACTGCCCCCTGCGCGCAGAACTGAAAAAGCACCGCCACAAAGATCCCGAATCCGGCGGCGATCAGCACCGCAAAGCCCAGCGTCTGCCGCGCCCGCGCGGGTTTTCCCGCGCCGATGTTCTGCGCCCCCAACGCCGAGGTCGCCGAGAGCATGGAAGAGGGCACCAAGAAAAGAAAACTGATGATTTTTTCAACGATTCCGACCGCGGCGGAATCGTAAAGCCCGCGCCGGTTGGCAATGACGGTGATGAAAATAAAGGCCACCTGAATCAGACCGTCCTGCAGGGCGATCGGCGCGCCGACCCTGAAGATCCGGGCAACCGTTGTGCGGTCCGGCCGGAAATCGTCGCGCGTGACCGGAATACCGGTCTTTCCAAACTTCATGAAAATCAGCGCCACCGCCACGCTGAGCCCCTGCGAGATCGTGGTCCCCAACGCCGCCCCCAGCGGCCCCATGTGAAACGCGCCCATGAAAAGATAATCCAGGCCGATGTTGAAAAGACAGGCCGCCGCAATGAAAATCATGGGGCTCCGGCTGTCCCCCTGCCCCCGGTAAAGCGAGGCAATCACATTATAGGCCGTGATAAACGGGATCCCGGCAAAGCAGACCCGCAGATAAAGAACCGTGCCCTCGAAAGCCTGCGCTGGCGTCTGCAAAAGCGCGGCAATCGGGCGCACCGCAAGAAAGAGCCCCACCGTCAGCACCGCCGAAATCCCGGCAAACACCGTCACCGTATTTCCGGCAAAGCGCCCGGCCGCCTTCCGGTCGCCGCCACCGACCGCCCGGCCGACGCCGACCGTCGCCCCCATCGTCAGCCCCACAATCATCACGGTCAGCATGTGCATCAGCTGCGAGCCCACCGAAACCGCCGTGGTGGCCGCGGCATCCTCAAAACGGCCGATGATGAAAAGATCGGCCATGCCATAGAGCGTCTGTAAAAAATAAGAAAGAAAAAAAGGCAACGAGAAAAAGATCAGATTTTTAAAAACACTGCCCGTGGTCAGATTTTTTTCCATTGCGGAAACTCCTTTTCGTTGTTCCTTTATAGTATAAACTCTACAACCGTTGCAGTGTCAAGAGCTTTTTGAAAATTTCTTTAAAAAATTTTCCGTTACCCCCTTGACTTGAAGTCAACTCCATGGTATATACTGGTTTCGGACAAGGAGGTGAACGCTTTGACCATCAAGGAAGTAAGCGAAAAGTACGGCATATCGGGCGATACGCTCCGGTATTACGAGAAAATCGGCATGATCCCGCCGGTCACACGCACAGCGGGCGGCATCCGGAATTATACCGAAACGGATCTGAGTTGGATCGAACTTGTACTGTGCATGCGCAATGCCGGGCTTCCCATCGAGGCCATCATCGAATATGTGCGCCTTTACCGCATGGGAGACAGCACCTTTGCCGCACGCCTTTCCCTTTTGCGCAAACAGCGCACGGCGCTCATCGCCCAAAAGGAGCGAATCGATGAGATGCTCAGCCGTCTCAACTACAAAATCGCCCGCTATGAGGTCGCAGTGGAAACCGGAGAATTGACCTTCAACAAGACCAACTGCCGGAAACCGCATGAATGAAAAGGAGAAATCGCTATGAGAAAGAATTTCGGAGCCAAGCCCTATCTTTACCCCCAACCCGTGTTTATTCTGGCCGCCTATGACGAGGCGGGACAGCCCGACGCCATGAACGCCGCGTGGGGCGGCGTCAGCGATGGGGACGAAGTGTCCCTTTGCATCAGCGCCGGGCACAAAACCACAAAGAATCTGCTTGCCCGCCGCGCCTTTACCGTCAGCATGGCCGACAGGGACCACACCGTTGCGTGCGATTATGTCGGCATCGTTTCGGGCAACAACGAACCGAAAAAATTTGAAAAAGCCGGCTTCCACGCCGAGAAATCCGAGTTTGTGGACGCTCCCCGCGTGGCCGAACTGCCCATTTGCGTGGAGTGCGAGCTGAAGAGTTACGACCCGGAAAGCGGCCGTCTGGTCGGGAAGATTGTCAATGTCAGCGTGGACGAGCGCGTGCTGGACAAGGAAGGCCGCGTGGATGTCAAAAAGGCCGCGCCCATCACTTTCGACCCCTTCAACAACACCTATGTGGTACTGGGCGAGGTGGTCGGTCAGGCCTTTTCGGACGGCAAAAAACTGAAATAATCCCGGAAAGGAGTCAAAATATGCCTGCTTTCAAAGAGATCAAAAAAAATTTCGGCTTTGGCTGTATGCGCCTGCCGCTTTCGGGGGATGAGGTCGATCTGCCGGAATTCAAGCGGATGGCGGACGCTTTTCTGGCCGCCGGCTTCAACTATTTTGACACCGCTCGCGGCTATCTTTCCGGAAAAAGCGAGCTGGCCATCCGGGAGGGGCTGGTCAAGCGCCACCCCCGCGAGGCTTTCCTGCTGACAAACAAGCTGACCGGCTCTTATTTTAACCGCCGGGAGGACATCCGCCCCTTTTTTGAAAGCCAGCTTTCCGCCTGCGGCGTCACCTATTTTGATTTTTACCTCATGCACGCGCAGACCAAGAGCCTCTACGAAAAATTTTGCAAATGCCGCGCCTACGAAGAAGCGCTCGCACTGCGGGATGAGGGCAAGATCCGTCACTTCGGCATCTCCTTTCACGACACGGCCGCCGTGCTGGAAGAGATCCTGACAGCCTATCCACAGATTGAGGTTGTCCAGCTCCAGCTCAACTATATAGATATGGAAGACCCCGGCGTACAGGCCGCCAAGTGCTATGAGGTCTGCGTCCGGCATGGTAAGCCGGTCATTGTGATGGAACCGGTGCGGGGCGGTCATCTGGCTCATCTCACCAAGGAAGCCGCAGATGTGCTGGGAGCGCTTCACGGCGGCAGTCAGGCCAGCTACGCCATCCGCTTTGCCGCAGGATTTCCGCAGGTCTGTATGGTGCTCTCGGGTATGAGCGATCTTTCGCAGATGGAAGAAAATCTTTCGTTTATGAAAGATTTCCGGCCGCTTGACGAGCGCGAACAGGCCGCCGTCCAAAGGGTTTGCGAAATCCTGCGCGGCGAACATCTCATCTCCTGCACCGCCTGTCGCTACTGCACCGACGGCTGCCCCAAAAAGATTCTCATCCCCGATCTTTTTTCCTGCTTTAACAACAGAAAACGCTATGAAGACTGGGACGCCGACTATTATTACGAATCGGTTTTTACCGTCAAAAACGGCAAGGCCTCGGATTGCATTTCCTGCGGCAAATGCGAGAAGGTCTGCCCTCAGCACCTGCCCATCCGGGCACTGCTCCGGAAGGTGGCCGAGGAGTTTGAAAGATGATGGAATACCGGAAACTGCCGCACGGCAAAGAAGAAATCAGTGTGCTGGGGCTGGGCATGGGCGGTATCCAGGCCGCGCCGCCCTCGGAAATCGAGGCGGTCATCCGGGAAGCGCTGTCGCACGGCATCAACTTTTTTGATCTTTGCGCCGGCGGCGCCGGGGTCTACCGCCCCTTTGGAAAAGCCATTGCGGGTCAGCGCGAAAAGGTGTTTTTTCAGCTTCACTTCGGCGCGGTCTACAACCAGAAGGGAGAATACGGCTGGTCGCGCGATCTGAACCGGATCCGGGAAACGCTCGCTTTTGAACTGGAAGCCCTTGGAACCGATTATGCCGATTTCGGCTTTCTCCACTGCGTGGACAGCGAAGAGGATCTGGCCGATATCGAAAAAAACGGCATCCTTGACTACCTGACGGCGCAAAAAGAAGCCGGGGTCGTGTGGCATCTCGGCTTTTCCTCCCACACGCCTTCCGTTTCCGGGCGCCTGTTGGACACCGGCCTTTTCGATCTGGTTATGTTCTCTCTGAATCCGGCCTATGACCTTGAAAAAGGTGACGAATACGGCATCGGAAGCACGGCGGAACGCGCGGCGTTTTTCCGCCGTTGCCAGACGCAGGGCGTGGGGATCTCGGTGATGAAGCCTTTCCACGGCGGCAAACTGCTCTCGGCCGCCACCTCCCCCTTCCGTCAGGCGCTCACCAAAAATCAGTGTCTGCGCTACGCGCTCGACCGGCCGGGCGTGCTGACGGTTCTGCCCGGCGTGCGGGGACTTTCCGACCTTCGCGAACTGCTCGCTTTTCCAACGGCGACCCCCGCGGAACTGGACTATTCCGTCATTGCCTCTTTCACCCCCGAAAAAGCCGCGGGCAACTGCGTCTATTGCAATCACTGCCAGCCCTGCCCCGCAGGGATCGACATCGGCCTTATCAACAAATATTACGACCTGTCGCGCGCGGGAGACCGCATGGCGCACAATCACTACGAAAAGCTTTCCGTGCGCGCGGATGCCTGCCTGCACTGCGGGCACTGCGACCGCCGCTGTCCGTTCGGCGTCAGACAGAGCGAAAAAATGAACGCCATCGCTGCCTATTTCAAATAAGGAGATTTTAAAAATGATCGATTCGGTTCTTTCAGGTAAAAGCCTGCGCGCCCGCCTGACGCTCAAGGCACTTTTGTCTCTTGCCATTCTTGCGCTTTCCGTGGCGCTTCCCCAGTTGGTTCACCTTTGCTTCGGCGCGGGCATGGGGGTCACGCTGCTCCCCATGTATCTGCCGGTGCTGCTCGGCGCCGGGTTGCTCGGCGTGCGCTGGGGCGTGATGGTCGGCGTGCTTTCCCCTGTTGTGAGTTTTGCGCTGACCTCGCTCTTCTCCTCTCCCATGCCCGCCCTTTCACGGCTTCCCTTCATGATGGCCGAGCTGGCGGTCTTTGCGCTCGTCGGCGGTCTCTTTGCAAAAAAAATTGAAAAGAATATGCTCTGGGCCTTCCCCGCTGTTCTTGCGGCGCAGATTTGCGGACGCGGCAGTTTTCTCCTGCTCTCGGTGCTTTTCGGCCGCTTTGCTTCCCTGCCGGCCACACTGGTGCTTTCACAGGTAAAAGCCGGTATTCCCGGTCTTTTGTTGCAACTGGCGCTAGTGCCGCTTTTCTTCTTCCTTTTCGGTCAGCTCCTTTCAAAGGAGAAAAACCGTGACTGATCTCCAGAAAGCCCAAAACGCGCTCCCCGGCCACACACTGGCGCTCTGCCGGGGAGAAGAAATCCTCACGGACGACCGGCGTGGCGTTGCGCCCATGCTGTCCTTTCTTTCAGAGGGACGCGATCTTTCGGGCTTTTGCGCCGCCGACCGCGTGGTGGGCAAAGCGGCCGCCCTGCTCTTTCTGAAAGCGGGCGTGCGCGAACTCTTTGCCGAGGTTCTCTCCGAAAGTGCGCTGGTGCTCCTTCGGAAGGCCGGACTTCCCTGTACTTACGGCACGCTCACGCCCGCCATCATCAACCGGGAGGGGACCGGCCCCTGCCCGATGGAAAAAGCCGTCCGGGACACCGATGACCCGGAGACCGGTTACGCGCTCATCTGTGAAAAATTCCGTCAGATGACCCTTGGCAAAAAACCGTAAAACGCAGGGGGCACCCGCTTTTGGCGGGTGCCCCCTGCGTTTGTATGGGTGTCAAAGGCTCGTCTCCTGACTGGCTCTGAGCCCATTTCTTCAGTTCGGCTTCCGACATTCCGTTGACAACGCCGCCCGCCTTGAAGGTGGCGTTCGGGCAGCTTTTCTTCAGCGCCTCCACAGTCTTTCCCATGTCACTGCCGCCGTATCAATATGACGATAGCCGAGTTTTACGGCGGTTCTGACAATCCCGGCCGCTTCCCCGTCGTCTATGCACCAGGTCCCGAATCCGAGCGCCGGGATCTCCACGCCGTTATTCAGTCTGACGGTCTCCATATTTTTCTCCTCCTTTTGCATGGCAGGGTGACAGAAAGCCCCCCGGGCCCGCCCCCAAGCCGTTTTTCAGGGTCCGCACCGCTCACGCCCGCGGCACGGTCTCCGGAGCGGCTTTGAAATATATGATTGCAAAATCAGTATAGCACGCCTTGCCGGCAAAGTAAAGCCCGGACATTCAAAAGATTTTTTAAAAATTTCATTCGGGTTCTTGACATTTTTCCGGAGTGTGCTATAGTCGTTGTAGGTACAACGATGTTTATACAACAAAAAGTGCGTCAAGGAGGATCTCTCATGGACATAACGGAACGAAAAATTACCAAAATCGCGCGCGAGGCAGAAAAGCTGGTGTTGCTTTCCCTGCGCGAAAAAAGCGTCGGCACGGCGGAAATTGACCTGATCCATGCGCTAAGACACCATCCCGGTTGCACGCAGGCAAAACTGACGGAACTGCTACACGCCGACAAAGCCGCCATTGCGCGCAGGACAAAAAATCTGGAAACCAAAGGATATCTTGTCCGCCGGGAAGATCCGGACGACCGCCGCAGTCAACTGCTCTTCCCCACGCAAAAGGCCGAAGAGCTGAAATCCTCCAAGGCGGAGATCGAGGCCTCTTTTTACGAATATCTCGCTTCCGCGCTGACAAAGGAAGAGGCCGAGACCTTCGCCTCTTTACTGGATAAACTGTACACGGCGTCGAAAACCGAAAGCCGGGCGGGCTTTCCGCACTTTAACCGATAACAGGAGACGGCAAAACAGATGAAACGCAAAAAAATATTCGATCCGGGCCGGATCGGCTCCTATTTCCGCGCGGAATGGTTGCCTTTGACCTTTGTCACCCTGACCGGATTGGTTTATAATGTAGGTTTGCTAGCCACTCCGTGGTTTGAAGGCCGGCTGGCGCAGTGCCTTGCCGACATCCTTGGCCAGAACAGCACCGCCGGCGCCATGACCCTGTTGGTTCTTTCTTATCTGGCCGTCACGCTGACCGTGCAGGCGGCCCGGTTTGTCAAGCGCTTTTATGTCCGGCGGTTTGCCAATAACGTCAACCGGCGCATGAAAGGCGTGCTTTACGGGAATCTGGTGCGCCGGAGCCGGGCGTCGCTGGAAAAAGAAGGGGTCGGAGAGCTGATGACCAAGGCCATTTCCGATGTGGATGACTGCGCGGAGGGCATGCGGAAATTCACCACCGAAGTTTTTGATACCGGCGTGGCTCTGCTCGGCTATGCCGTCATGCTTTTCGTTTACGACTGGCGGCTGGCGGCTCTCAGTCTGATTTTTCCGCCCATCTCCTATTTCTGCGCGGCGCTGATGAAAAAGCCGGTGCAGCGTGCGGGAGCGGCCTACAAAAAATCGGCCGGAGCGCTGAGCGCCGACACGCTGGACCGCGCGCAGAACGCCGTGACCTACCGCGTATACGGCTGTGAGGATTTCAGAACCGGACGCTATGAAAAAACGCTGACGCAATATGAAAAAAGCGCGGTGCGCGCCAATGCGTGGCAATCCGCTCTGCCCCCGCTGTACCTGGCGGCATCCGGAGCCGGCGTGCTCTTCATTTTGTGGTTCGGGGGCAAAAATGTCCTGGGCACAGGGTGGCGCAACTGGAACATTGCAGCGTTTACCACCTTCCTTTCCTGTTTTACCAAGCTGACGGTCAAATCCTCCAAGGTGGCCAAACTCTTCAATTCGGTGCAAAAGGCCGAGGTCTCCTGGAAGCGCATCCGGCCGCTGATGAGACCGGCAAAGCCACCGGAACCCCTTGCCGTCCCGCCGGCATCCGAAGTCACGCTTTGCAACCTCTCGTTTTCCTATGGCGGGACTCCTGTTTTCGCCGGACTTTCGCTGACGGCACGCCCCGGCGAAATCATCGGCGTGACCGGTCCGGTCGCCTGCGGAAAATCCACCTTCGGCCGCGTGTTTCTCTGCGAGGCGCCCTATGGCGGTTCGGTCCGGTTCGGCAGGCGGGAGCTCTCCGGCCTCACCCCGCGTGAGATCGCCGCGACCGTCGGATATCTGGGGCACGACCCGGAACTGAGCGCCGACACCGTGCGCGACAATATCCTCTGTGGCAGCAGGCAGGACGAATCGCCGTATCTGGCAGCCACCGCGCTGACCCGCGAGGTGCAGACCATGGAAAACGGGGCCGGGACGGTCATCGGCAACAACGGTACGCGTCTGTCCGGCGGGCAGGCGCAAAGACTGGCGCTCGCCCGGACGCTGGCGCACCCCCGGCCGGTTTTGATCCTGGACGACCCGTTTTCCGCGCTGGACCGGAAAACGGAGGATGCGATATTTGAAGAACTGCGGCGTTACGCCCAAGGAAGGGTCGTTTTCCTCATCTCGCACCGGCTGTACCACTTCCCGCAAATGCAAAAAATCATTTTCATGGAAAACGGGGAAACAGCCGTCGGCACGCACGAGGAACTGATGGCAACCCTACCCGCTTACCGGCGGCTTTACCAAAGTCAGACAGGAGGTCACACCCATGAAGAACAGACATCCTGAGACCGGCGTGTTTTCCGCCGTCCGCACGGCCGTGCGGACGCATCGTATACTTTCCGTCGGTACGGTTCTTTGCGTGGCGGCATCCATCGTTTCTTCCCTTCTCCCCCCGCTGCTGCTTGCCCGCGTCATCGACAGCCTGACCGCCGGACTGCCGCTTTCCTTTACCGCGGCTCTGCTTTATTTCGGCAGTCTCGCGCTGGAGGGGGTTCTGTCCTCGGCGCAGGAGACCCTGCTGGTACTTTTCGGGCAGAAAATGACGCACGCATTGCGCTCCGAAATGTCCCGGAAACTCACCCGGCTGCCCGCCGGCACGCTGGCGGCGCAAAACCCCGGCGAGGTCGCCGCGCGCTTTTCGGGTGATGTGGACACCGTGGAAGCGCTGTTCACCTCCGGCATTATCAGCATGATCGCAGATGCGTGCCGGATTCTGTCCATTCTGGCGGTCATCGCGGTCAAAAACACGGGGTTGGCGCTGATTTTACTGCTGGTTCTTCCGATCCTCACCGTCTTCACCCGGTTCGTGCAAAAGAGAATGATGTCCGCTCAGCTTGAAAACCGCCGCGCCGTTGCCGCCGTTTCCGGTCAGGTGCCGGAGACCCTGCACAACATCCGGACGATTCACGCGCTGGGACTGGAAGAATACATGGCAAAGCGCTATGACCGGCGCATCGGCGAGAGCTATACCGCCGTGGAAAAAACCAATTTTTACGACGCGCTTTATTCTCCCGTGGTGCTCCTGCTCAACGCCGCAGTGGTCGGCGCGGTCATGCTCCTTTCCGTCTCCGGAAAGCCGGAAATACTCGCGCTTTTCGGCATGTCGGTCGGAACCTCGGTTGCTGTCATCAACTACATTTCCCGGATTTTCTCCCCGATCGAGAGCCTGGGCATGGAGATACAGACCATTCAGTCGGCCATGGCAGGCGTCAAGCGGATCGACGCATTTCTCTCCCAAGCGGAGCGGACGCTCCCGGAAGAACGGGCAACCGCCGCCCGCGGGGACATCGTGCTTTCCCATGTGACTTTCGGCTACAAAAGCCGCCCGGTCCTGCGCGATTTTTCCATGACGGTAAAAGAGGGAGAACAGGTCACACTGATCGGCAGAACCGGCGCCGGAAAAAGCACGGTGTTCCGGCTGTTGCTGGGACTTTACCGGCCGGAAGCCGGATCCGTCACCATCGGCGGGGTGGATGTCGGGAAAATAACCGACCGCGAACGCCGATCGTGCATCGGCTGTGTGGAGCAGCATTTCTCCCGTGTGCCGGGGACCGTGGCGGATCAGATCACGCTGGGCGACCCGCGCATCACCCAAGATCATGTGTGCAAAGCGGCCGAATTGGCCGGCATGGACGAGGCCATCCGGTCTTTGCCGGACGGTTACGATACCGTCTGCACAGACGGAATGTTCTCGCAGGGAGAGTGGCAGCTGCTCTCCATTGCGCGCGCCGCCGCGTCCGATCCCGCTATCCTGCTTCTGGATGAAATAACCGCCAATCTGGACGCGGAAACCGAAGCGCGCGTGTTGGGGGCGCTGCGCCGCGCCTCCGACGGACGCACCGTGCTTTCCATCTCCCACCGGATTTATGAAGATCTCGGCGGCAGAACTGTAGAAATGAAAGCCTGTGCCGACCCCGGAAATGCAGATCGGGTGTCGCCCCGTTCGGGCGAAAAAGCAACCGGAATGGCTTTGCGCTGATTTAAACTCTGTTTCATTTTGCAACGGTGCGATATGCTATACTGGATCTCCGGTATAAAGGAGGCATAAACCATGCGGATCTGTCAAAAACTCAGTGCGCGGCCGGACCGTCTCAGTATACAAAAGCGCCTGACCTATTCCAATATTCTGATGTTTCTCATCCCCGTTGCGTGACGCTGATATCCGCGCTCGGGGCGCAGGTTCCCGCATTCCGGGCACTGGAAGAAGTGCGGGAAGAACGGGAAAAAAGCGGCGCGACCGCCGTCGAGGATCCGGCACAGTCGGAAAACGGCAGCGGATTCAAAGGCCGCGAACACGAATGCAAACTCATGTTGCGCCAACTGGCTCCCATCGGAACGGGCACAAAGGCCGCGTTTGCAATACTGGCTCTTCTGGCTCGCCGCGTTTTACGGGATTACGCTTGCCGAATGGTTTTATAAAACGGCCGTGCGCCATGAATTGAATCGCGCACTTTGGCCGATACTGGGATTGGTTCTCAACCTTTTTGCCCTTCCGCTTTTGCTTGTCGCGCTCTGTGATCCGAAACGCGCGCAAAAGCAGGTCTGAAAATGAAAAGAACGGATTATTTCAGGCTTGCCAAATGGTTGCTTCAAAGGGAATCAAACCGTCTTTTGCGGGGATTTGGAGCGGAACTTTGCATGGATTCCGTTCTGCCGGACGGCAATCCTTTGACTTACCTGCGCGGCATACGCGGCAGGCAGGGGTTGCACGGACACAACGCGGAGATCACCGGCAAATGGATCTGCCGACTGGTCATAAGCCTGACAAAAGCCAAAAAAGCCGGGGCCCTATGCGGCCTTCGGCTCGGGACGGCGCTGCACTATCTTGACGACGCATTTACCTATCCGCACCATGCCTGTTTTACAGGTTCACTTTCGGATCATATCGCCTATGAAGCCTCTTTGCACCGCGCCTTTATCTCCTATCTGGCAGACGGTTGCCACCCGTGGCCATGGGCGCATATTCCGGATTTCGGCACCTATTTTGCCGATATGCTCCGGTTGTATGCCCGTGCCCGAAAAAGCGAACAGACCGATTGCCGTTTTATCACCCTGATGTGCAGTATGGTGTTTGAAAGCGTTCTTCATCCGGTCCGAAAAGAAAAGGAGGGCCCCCTTGAAAATCCTGATTACAACAGATTTATTCCTGCCGGCCGTCAACGGGGTCGTGACCTCGGTGCTTTCGCTGGTTCACGGATTGGAGGAGCGCGGCCATGAGGTCAAGATTCTGACGCTGTCCGAAACCGTTCACAGCTATACAAAGGGAAATGTCATCCGTATCGGTTCTTTTGGCGCGGGACGGCTCTATCCGGGCATCCGGATCCGCGGTTTCTGCCCCCGGAAAATCCTGCGTGAACTGATCTGCTGGCACCCGGATATCGTCCACAGTCAGTGCGAGTTCAACACCTTCCGGATTGCGCGTCTGGTCGCACGGCGATGCAAAATCCCTCTCATTCATACCTATCACACGGTTTACGAGGACTATACGCATTATTTTTCCCCCAGCATGCGCGTCGGGCGGGCCATGGCACAGCGCTTTACCCGGCGCATTACAAAACGGGTGGACGCCGTAATCGTCCCCACCGAAAAAGTGCGCCGGCTGTTGGAGTCTTACCGGGTCAAGGCACCGGTATCCGTCATCCCGACCGGCCTTGAGCAAAAAAAAGACCGTTGCGGGAACGCGGCGGACGCGCCGGCATTGCGCCGCAGACTCGGCATTCCGGATGACAAACGGATTCTGCTCTTTCTGGGAAGACTGGCAGAAGAAAAAAATATCCCCGCGCTGTTTCATCTGCTCCGTTATCCCGGGCTGTACGATGCGGTGCTGGTACTGGTGGGGGACGGCCCCTACCGCCCGGAACTGGAACGGCAGTCAAAGGCGCAAAAGCTTTCGGACCGTGTGTTCTTCGCCGGCATGGTACCTCATGCACAATCAGAAAGTTACTATCGCCTTGGCGATGTATTTGTCAATGCGTCCGGCAGTGAAACGCAGGGGCTGACCTATATCGAGGCCATGGCTGCCGGCCTTCCCGTGGTCTGTCGCGCCGATCCCTGCGTGGAAGGCCTGATCGACAGCGGCAAGAACGGCTTTGCCTGTAAAAATGAGGCCGAAATGGCTCTTGCGGCGGAAACGCTGCTCTCGGATGCGGCACTGCGAAAGTCCGTCACCGATGCGGCGAAAGCGCTGGTCTCATCGGTCTACACTTCCGGGGCGTTTGCCGCGGCGGTGGAAGGCCTTTATCTTCAGATAACGGCAGGCGCTCCGATCCGGCTGAAAGCATAAGGACCTTTTCACACTTTGCTCTTTTCCGCCGGTATCGGGGCGTGGTCGCGCCGTCATAAAATTGCCAATATCCTGGAAGCCACAACCCGTTGCCTTTGTGTCAATTCCGTCTGCAATCCTGATGACATTTCGCGCCTGTATCTGTTTGTTCTTTTTCCAACGGATACACTTACTCTGTCACATCACCAGTGAAAGCGCGGCATAATCGCCGATGTTCTCACCCAGTTCTGCAGGCAGAATCTGCAAACAATCAAGCGATTGCGGCAGCGCCTCTTTCCGGAGCGCCCGCTCCATTCCCCGGCGCAACAATTCCCCGGAGCGCATGAAAATGCCGCCCAGCACAATGCGTTCCGGGTTGAAAAGATCAATCAAGACGGCAAGCGTCTCTCCCAGCATTTCTCCGCACTCGGTGTAAATATCACGGCAGAAAGCGTCCCCCGCCTTGGCCATGCCCGCAATCATTCCGGCCGTAAAAGCGAGGGGATCTCCGTCCGCGGCACGCAACAACGGCTCGGCCGCGGGATTCCCCACGGAACGGATCGCGGCCAACCGCGCAATGCCGCCGCCACTGCAAAAGCCTTCGGCCGAGCCCTCTTTTCCATAGCCGACCGGCCCTTTGGGGCGAAGCCGCACATGGCCGATCTCGCCCGCATTGCCGTTTGCACCCCGGTAAAGCTTTCCGTCCAGGATCAACCCGGCGCCAAGACCCGTACCGAAAGTCAGAAAAATCATATTGCGGCATCCGGCACCTGCGCCTAATTTCCATTCGGCCAGCGCACAGGCGTCCGCGTCGTTGCCAAGAACAGCCGGCGCACCGTAGCGCTCCCTGAAAAAAGTGCAGACCGGCACGGCGTCCCAACCCGGCAGATTGGGGGGTGAGAGCACCCATCCCCTTGCGGCGTCCAGCGGCCCGCCGCAGGCAATGCCGATCCCGGCCGGGGCGGGGATCCCGCCGTCGGAAAGCAGTTCGTCGGCAAGATTGCCCAGCTTCCGGAGCATTTCATCCGGTGTCCCCCCGGTCTTTATTTTCTTTTTACCGAGAATCTCCGGCTTTTTTCCCTCTCCCGTCCGAACGGCCAGTGACGCGGCGCATTTTGTTCCGCCGATGTCTATGCCGAGATAAGCCTTAGTCATGGCCGTTCTCTCTTTGCCGCCGAAAGGTTTCCCCCGGCACAGGATGGACGGCAGAGCAGATTTTCAGGTTGTCTGTTCATTTTTTCTCCTTCAAAAGCCTTCCGGATCGGCATTGTATCCGGCTTTCTTCATAAATTCACAATAATCATCAAACGAAAGATCTTCTCCGATACGGGAAACGAAATGATTCGCGCCTGCGGCATCCCCTTCCCAACTGATCAGAAGGAACCGGGCGGCCTCCTGCGGCAGTCTGCCCGCGACGCTCTTGCCGTCCGCGTCCACCGCCACACGGCCGGAGAGCAGAATTTTTCCGCTCATTGCGTCGGTCACGGTAAAGGAGAGCCCCACCGCCCCGGTCGTGTCATTGACGGCCACAAGCGGAAGATCTCCCTTGTCGTCCGGCTCATCAAAAAGAAGGCAAACCGGCGCCTGTGCGCGTCTGATATAAAAATAGGCCAATTTCCTGCGACCGTAATAGTCCACCACAGCATCCGAGATCTCCGGGAAACCGTCAATGAGATTCCACCAGATGATGCCGCTCCGGTAACCCTTTCCGGCGCGGAAATGCTCCACGAAAAATTTCATGGCCTCGGCCTGTGAGATCTGACTTTGAAGCGCATAATCCTCCAGCGAAAGATTTGCGGCATCCCGGCCGAAGAGCCGCTCGACCTGCCTGGTCATAAGCGGAATACGGTAAGCATAAGGAGCCCCGGCGCTGACCTCCGGGCAGGTGGCGTGCAGGAGCCAGTCGGCATCCGTGCACACATTCCGGTCTCCCCGGCCGCCCAGATGCTCCGGACGGATAAACTGCCGCAGACTCGCGGGGGAGGGGCAACCGTGATACCCCGTCTCGGACGCGAAATGGCAAAAAGATTTTCCGATGTAAAAATCCCCCTTGAACCAGTCGCGCGGCCCCCACAGATGATCCTCCGAAAGAGGTCCGCCGCCCCGGACGGCTTCTTCGTCGTGATAAGGAGAGGAAGGCAGATAGGGTCGCGTACCGTCATGGTCGGCCACCACGGCCGGCAGCACGCGCCGGGTGAGGCGGTTTTCATTGGGATCGCGCATCGTTGCGGCGCGCGTACCCGTCCACCGGTTTTTCCGGCCCCACGCCAGGCAAAAATCATCGCACTCGTTGTCCCCCGACCACAGCGCGATGGCGGGATGATGGCGCAGGCGTTTGACGACCGAAACCGCCTCCTCCCGCAAAAGCGAAGCAAAAGCGTCGTCCTGGGGATAAACGGCGCAGGCCATCATAAAATCATGCCAGATAAGAATCCCGTGCTCGTCGCACCAGTCGTAAAAGGAATCGGTGCGGTAAACGCCGCCGCCCCAGATGCGCACCATGTTACAGCCGATGTCGTCAATCAGCGCCGTCTCGCGCGCATAAAGCGTGTCGCCCACAGCCGGGAAAATATCGGTAGGCACAAGATTGGTGCCCAGCACAAAGATTTTTTGCCCGTTTACAATCAGATCAAATTTTCCTTCCGGCCCGGCAAAAGAAGTGCGCTCCAGCGAAACGGTGCGAAGGCCGGTCCGGAAGGTCACGCGGTCCACCGCCGTGCCGTCCCTCAGAAGCGTAACGGTCACCGTGTAAAGATAGGGTTTTCCCCGCCCCTTCACCTGCCAGATTTTCGGGTGCTCCACCCGGCAGTTCAGTTCGTTGTTGATGCCGAACGCGGCGGCTTTCTCCTCAAAGACCGAATCCTCACATTCGCCGCGTACCCAAAGGGTGAAACGGCGCAGATCATCTTCATGCGTGTGAATCTTCACCCGCACCGAAACCGAGGCCTGACGGTCGCTCAGTTCGCGCACCGATAAAAACGCGTCCGAAAGCCGCGTGGACGGACGGCGGGAGAGCGTGACCGGCCGCCAAAGCCCCGCCGACAACGCGCGGGGCAGAATATCCCAGCCATACATATAGGGGGCTTTCCGCACATACAAAGAATCCAGATTATAGCGAAGCGCCCAGCCGGCCGCCGGGAGGTCCTTTTCCATGACATAGACCGAAACGGGAATCAGGTGCACCAGAAGTTCATGCCGCCCGGGCGGCAGGCCGCGCAGAGAAAACTCGTGCGGAATCAGCATATTCTCGGTCTTTCCGAGCAACGCACCGTCCACAAAAATCTCCGAAACGGTATCAATTCCGCCAAAGCAAAGGAAAAGATCGTCCTTTGTCTCTTCGGTCTCAAAAGAGGCCGTGTAAAAGAAATGCGTGCGCTCCAGTTCCTGACAGCGCAGAATATTGTCGCCGTAGGCAAGGTCTTCGGGCAAAACGCCCGCCAAGGCAAGATCCCGTTCCACGCACCCCGGCACAACGGCCGGACAAACCGGCAGTCCTTCGTTTATGAGATCTGCCTCGGTCCGGGGCGAGAATCCTTTTTCATAAAGGGCGTGATGTCCCATACGGTAAAGGCGAAACCCCGTGACGGTCTTTTCTTCTCTCATTTCCGCGTTCTCCCTTTCAGGTCGTTCTTTGCCCACATTATACCCTGTCCTTGCGCGTTTGGCAAGAGGACGCCGCGTAATTTATCACTTGTCACTTGAAATTAAGGATAAGTATTGATTTTAGCCGTTTTTGGCGTTATAATATTCATAGAATCACTCTTCAGATCTGAAAAGAGGTCTGCGCCGTGTTTGCATTTGTTGTCTGTCCGGCGCCTGCAATCCCTTTTCCGGAAACATATTGATCCGGAAAGAGCGGTTTGTTGTTTTTGATGCCGTTCCGCAATCATATGATATCTTGACCTTTTCACTTCGCTTTTGCGGAAGTCGTTTTGTCATATCCATAACATGAAGGCACTGTAAAGTTAAAATGAAAAGATAGCTCACGAAATCATAGAAAAGCTTCA
>ERZ779888.918-NODE-918-length-31767-cov-8.824483_pt1 | contig 31767 bp, 54 predicted proteins | sample MGYA00511245_ERZ779888 | MGnify/ENA primary metagenome ERZ779888 (study PRJEB29588, sample SAMEA2155255) | human gut metagenome | biome: human gut; feature: human-associated habitat; material: faeces | place: Denmark | collected 2008/2010 ...
TACTTTATTCAAAAAATATCATTTTAAGGCTTGACTTTTAATAGTTAGTCTTCCTTAAAAATATAGTATTGACATACTCACGTGATTTGGCTATGATTGATTATGGAGATATTAGAGTCTTCAAATAACATAGAAAGGAGTATGAGAGTATGAATAAAAAAGATTTATATTGTCCGTACATCAACGAAAACGGTCGTAAGGTTAGCGGTGCTGCTGCCCATATGCATCACGTTAAGACATGTGGTGGTATCGAAGGATATAACAAGAAAATTATTACTTCGGCAGTAGCTACATTGGTTGATAATTGCATGCTTTCAATTAATGAAAATCTTTTAAAGTCTATCAAGAAAGACTTATTTAAAAAAGTCGGATAGCGCAATCGAATTTATGTGAACTGTTTTATGGAGAAAATTTTATATGAAGATTATCGAGCAATAAAAGCCTGTACTTAGATTAAGTATGGGCTTTACTTCTATTTGTTCCTCCTAAAACGCATCTAAATTACGCTTGTATGCCACAAATGCGTCAAGCATAGCTGCCACATTATCAATCTTGTGTTCTCTTCGTTTCTTATAAAGCTTACGGTTACCATTTGTATCTTCAAGAGTAATAGCATTACCCATTGTGTACGACATGATTTGCTCATCAAATAAGAGCATTCGTTCACCAGCAAGATTCTTTAACTCGCCTAGTGGAACGGACTCTGTTCTTGCTCCCTGCGGTACTTTCTCTATACCGAATGGACCATTTTCTCTTTCCCATCTTTCTACAAATTCTTTTGCATAATACGGATCATATCCAAAACATCGAACATCATACTCATTTTTAGTTATATAAGCATCTACATCATCAAAGACATTCATCAAGTCAAGGATTGTTCCTTCCATAACTATCAAACTGCCCTCAGCAATAAATTCATCATATTTAGCTTTAAGCGCTCTTGGCAATCTCGAATATGACAAGGTTGTAATGTAAGAACGTGTCTTAATTCCAAACTGTCCATTACCAATTGGGAACATAAATGTAAATGCACAGAAGTCATCGCCCTGGGACATGTCAGCCCCCATAGAGCATGCCATCTGCCAATAGCTTCTCTTTCGATGTACAAGTGTTTCTGCATAAGTGAAGAAATATGTGTAGCCTTCCATTGGTATGCCAAAACGTTTTGCAAGAATATCATTCCTTGCTGCAGGATTGGCTTCTGCTTTCTCCACATCAGACTGATACGTCTCATAAGATACAGTGATACCAATGTTAGGATTCGCTTTCATCCAATAACGTGGGTCGTTAACTTCCTTAATATCGTCCAGCTTGTACCACCAGATAGAAGTATGCGGAGCTTTATAGTCGCCTTTAAGAATGCTCATTAACTCCATTTTGATTGTATCGCCGGAACCATTTCTGACAGTTCCTTCTGAGCTGATAGCCACTATCAGATAGTCATCATTTGCTCCTCCACCTTGCTCTTTTGCTGCTCCCTGCTCAATCGCTCCAACTACATCCTCTCTTACATCACCAGAAAGCCACTCATCGATGGTTGCAACTTTTACTCGCAATCCTTGAAGCTTATCAATTGTCATTGGACGAACTTCAAGCAGTGAACCAGTCAGGAAATTCTGAATTCCTTTCTTTGTAGGACAAAGTTTTTGCCTGTTGGCTTTTGAACCTGTTGTGTTGTTAATTGAGCCATCTGTAAGAAATGTATACAATGGCCCTCTTGAACGAGTGATTGCTGTACGAATTGGTGACATAACTTCTTCTGCCTGAGGCATAGTTGGTGCTGTTGTAATTTGATGCGATGAAGTTTTGTCAATACATAGAAAATAGTTTTGTATACATGATGCATACATTGATTTAGCGGCTCCTCGGGCAACGATTAAATATTGCTTTTTAATGAGTCGCTTCTTGATTGTCTTAGTAACATAGTGTGTGCCACCTCGACCATCTGGTTCTGGTATAGTTTTCTCTACAAACTCATACCAACCAAATATAGACTCTGCCCAAAGTTTGAACGAGTCAAGTAAGTGTAAGTCTGAACCGTCTGTTAAAACCAGCTCGTTCTCACAGAAAGCTATAAATCCGTTTATCGCTTTGTCGTCATAGTAATATTGCGGATCAGCGATTAGTTCGTCGATTCGTTGCATTTCCATGGCGATTTCATTAGATATCGGGATTTCACCTCTAATTACAGCATCTCTAAATTGGCCGTAATAGTAAGGCACAGCCGTATTAGATAATGCCATTATTGTTCACCTACCTATGTTTATCTTCTAGCAAGTACGCTATATACTGTCTTCCAGTCTCGCGTGTTCCAGATGGAATGTCTTCAACAGTGCCTCTAAGAATATCGTCAGAGTTTGTGCGCTGAGACGTTGTTCTGTTTGTTCCATGCTTATTAGTCTGCTCTTCTTTTCGAGAATTCGATTGCTGTTGATTATTCTTTTCAGACTGCTGTTGGGTCGCTGCTGCAGAACGTGCTTTGGCATTGTCAATCTTTCTTTGATTTTCAATGATTTTCCACTGATTTTCTAAATCTCTAGCCTTATCTGCAAGTATTTGAGATTGAGATTTAGTGGACTGAGCGTTAAGACCTAACTTGCTCCTAACATTCTTTTCAACGTAATCACCAAGTATCCGTGTTCCGCGTTCAATAGCCATATCCGTTAAGTTTCTACTTAATTTCTGTGTAATTGCTTTACCTTTTGAAACTTTGGCTGGTTGCAAGCTATTTAATTCGTTTTCAAGTCTGATACGTTCAATTCTTTTGCGAATCTGAGCATCGGTCATTTTGTTTACTGGTTTAGACCCTTTGCTTTTTGTTGGATTCCTACGAAGCTGCTTACCTGTTAGCCTGGTATAGTCATCCTTCATTTTCTTTGCTTTTCGTTTACCCAGATAATTCAAGCTTCCATCTTTTTTCGTAAAAATATGTTGATACCATTTCATACCTTTACGTCCAGAATGCTCCAGTTCATCAGGAGCTAATAGTGCGTCGTAATTGTATTGCCACATTTATTCCTCCTGTAACAATTTGACCTTTTCACTCATTCGCCATTCAAGTTCTGTAGCATAGTTTTTACTTGCTTCCAAAACTATCGAGCTCGTTGGTGGGTCAAATATGATTTTTACTTTTGTGCCTGTGTATGTTCTTGCTAAATTAGCCAAGGCCACGTTGTCCGGTATAAAGTCTGCCCATGTACTTGTGTTGTCAGAAATTGTGAATCCATCTGTTCCGACTCCAATATCATTTAATATTGCAAGCTGTGCATTTATGTACATAACTAAGTCTTCATCAAAGCTTGTGCATTCCGGAGCTACATTGACCTGCTTCTTTACAGAACCTAAAATGCTTTCTATTAAAACATCATTCATTGTCGTATCTCCTATTGTTTCCATGGACAGGTATCGTTTGGTGTTCGTTCTATAGGTGCAATAACAGCATTTGAAATATCTCCATAATGAATCAGATTGTGAGTGTTGAGGCAGCAACATATAGCGTTATCCATATTCAGCAATTTCTCCAAATTCCTTGCTTGTATGTCTTGAGGAGTTATAGGTTCAATATGATGAATATAAATTCCGTTGTATATTGTAAAACCGTCAATACCTAAATCGCATCCATTGTCACGCAATATAACATTACGCCGGAAATGCTTCCATTCTGGAGACCTGTAGAAAGTTTGGTTTAACCATCTGCTTCCTCCAAAGGTCTCATGTCCAATAACGGATTTAAAAGAAAGATATGCTAAGCGCTCTTCAAAAGTTGAAAGTTGTATAAGTTCCGAATATGTTTTCATATGTCAATGTCGTCTCCTGGGTCATCTTCACCAGAATATATACCCATTGCACGTATTGCGTTCTTATACATATTCAACTGCTCATCTGCTGACTTATACGCCTGTGTTTTTGCACTTATCAAATCTTTCTGTTCGCCCATTATGTCTCGTTCAAGTCTTTCTTTAGAAGAACCTATCTTCAAAAAATGTGTAATGACCTGAGCTGATGCTGTTCCTTCTAATAATTGCTTCTCTGCGAGGTCCATAGCTGCTGCCACCATACGATTCTCCCGCTCTTCTAATGAAGCTGCGGGTTTTCTGTCTTCTTTTTTAGGCATTACTATCTCATCTCCTATTGTTCACATATGTTTATATAGAGTTGTAGACATCTTTATAGAACATACAAACCTGTTTTATACCTCTTTTTCGAGCTTAAAGAGGCTATGTGAACACTTGTTTGCACCTGAGGTACCAGATGAAAGGAGATAAAATACCGATAAGAGCTTGTATGTTCTATAAAGATGTCTACGAAAATATGCACCGTGTCCAAATTGCTTTTCAAAAATATCCCTCCGGAGATTTTTTTAAGACGGCCGCGATGCAGTAGGGGGTGTCAATTTTCAGGACCCCCTCCCCCTATCAAAGCCGGGACTTACCTGTCCCAAACTACTGATAGAGGTAATAATATTCAATTTTATTTGTTTATGATGATTCTTCTGATGAATACATCATTTTCTTTGCATAATCAGCAAACTTTTGTGCTGTTTCTTTATTAACTTTCACATAATTTCCTAACAAATCATACTTAAGAATCTCATTCATTGCTTCATCAATTTCAGAATCATTAAAAGACTTTGATAAATTGTCAGAAGTTACACAAATTCTATCTAAGTAAGAACAAGTGTTGTAACCTTGCAACGAATCGAACATTTGCCATTCATCAAACTGTGTGAAAGGATTGTAAGGATTATCGGAAGTTGTTAGCATCCAATCATTTGAAACTGTTTCCATTGCTTTGTCCTTTCATTAATTACAAGTACTTAGAAACTGTGCTTGTTGAAACACCCATTGCAGCTGCAATCTCTGCAATAGTGAATCCGTTTGCACTATAAGACTTAATACGACTAACCTTTGCATCACTAAGTGCATTTGTTTGTTTCGGTAGAGCTCTTTGCTTTAAAGCATCTTGATCACAATTCTTGAAGATTTGTAACTGTTTGCTATTACTTATAGCGCCTGCTTGAATGGCTTCCCATTCTTTATCATCAATAACTATGTTTGGCTTCTTAGCTCCATATGTAGCTCTAGCTGTGGCCAATGCTTGTGATTTAACTTTCTTAAGTTGATCCTTATTTTCTTTGTCTGTCAGAGAAGGGCTCTGTTCCTTCTTTTCTTTCACAATTATGTTTGCATATAACTGTGCCTGACGTTCTTTAGGGGCATTCTGTAAAGCTAATTTAAGTTTGGCGTCCAGGGAAGCACACTGTTCGGCATACTTCTTCTTAGCCTCAGGGGAGTAGGTGGCACTAGGGGTATTCAGTAGGCTTAGTCTAGCCTGATTACCTAATGCCTTCTGCTTATTGGCATAGTCTGCATAAGCTAACTCTTTCTGATCATGTTTGTCACCGACAAGAGCCATAGCATCCTTAGCTAGCTCCATCTTAGGTACCGAAGTGGTACGTAGGGAGGTAACTACCTGGGTAGTCCCGTTCTTTAGAGTCTTAGTGGTGGTATATGTGGACCCAGTCTCGGTGTACAGTTTCTCTCCTGTCTTAGGGTCTATGTAGTGTTTAGTAGTCTTGCCAGTTACTGGGTCAGTAATGTACTTACCTTCTTTTCTTTCTGGCACTGTCCTATCTTCTGACTTAGACCTTGAAATAATAGTCGAAGCTCCGCCTCCGCTTTGCCACTTCTTCTTAAGCTCATCTATACCGTTATCAATTGCACTCTGCTTATAGTCCAACTTATGTTTCTCGGAATCAATAACAACCATCGAATGTCTAACAGCTCTTTCTATTTCGTCTGTTGGTGCACCCTTTAATGTCATGTCTGTAATAAGATTTGATACTACGCCCATCTGCTTCTGTTTGTATGCAGAAGTAATAACCTTTGCGCCATTAGCAAGCTGCTCATCTGTATACTTATACTTCTTTGGATCGAAGTCTTTCAATCCTTCAAGAGGCTTATCGTGTTTGATTCGTACTGATGAACCACGATTGTTTGCTGGTATAACCATGACGGTGTCCCCATCAAAGTCTGCACCTGACAGTATGCCCGCTACATGTGAGTTGATGCCAACAGCGTCCTTCGCATTACCCAATGCTTTCTTTGCTTTAGCTTGATTGTTGTTGACTGTGAGCTCTGGTATCTCGAACGTTCCTCCATGAGGGTAACGAACCAGGCAAACTTTTTCACCATTCTTATAGTTTGGAGCATAAATCTCCTTATCACTCATTGATGGGATTGGTAGTATTACTTGCATAGCCTGCCTTGGTAAGGCTGCAGCTTTCAAGTGAACCGCTGAGGCATCGCAGTCATCTGCAAATGATTCCAGCAATGTCTTTTTAAGAGCTGGGTTCTGCAATGACATGATTTCATTATATTGTGTCTTCTTCTCGTCATAAGCTAAGTTGAGCTGTTTCTTGATAAGAGGTAAATCCTGTTTAGATAAGAACTGAGATGACAAAGACTTTGCATACTCTGACCAGTCACCTTCTTCTCTAAGCTTGTTGACTGGTGATAAGCTGTAACGAGGCTCATCTTTCTTCGTAGATTTAGTAGCTTCTGAATATGACTCTCCAACCTTGACATACTTCCCATTTGGGTCAGAATAATATCGTTGGCCGTTGGCTTTTATCAAAGCTCCAAAAGGATTATCCGGATCATCTTTAATCTTCTTAAAGACATCTTCCGGTGGTGTACCTTTCTTTTTGTTGGTGTTGAATATAATGTCTACTCCGTCAGGCATCTTATCTGGTGAATACATAGCCATTCCTTTGAGGTAATGGGTTCCGTCAACCATAATACGAACCTGTGCATAGCTAGAGTTGCCTAAAGAAATATCATCAACACCTCGTCTGATTTCGATTGTTCCATCTCTATCAATACCACCATCTTCTGCATAGCGAATCATTACTCGCTTACCGTCGATACTTGTAGGCTGTCGAACTACATCAAAGTGTGCACCACCATCTCTTGAATATTCAGTGACAGTATGAATCTTGTCTGGGTTGTGAATAACATCAGACCATTCTGTTCCAGGAGGTGCTAATACTTTAACAGTTGTGTACTTTCCTGGATTGCTAACCTGAGGTACTTTTACTTCATGAGTTACATAACCTTGGTCCGTCAGCATGGTAACTGCATTCTTAAGTCTTGTTGCTGATACATTCATATCAATTTCTACGCCAGAACCAATATCAATATATCCTTTATCATCAACATTCTTCTTAAGCACATCAGCAGTTGTCTTGGTGAGGCTTGCCTTTTCTTTAGCTTTCTCATCTAACCATCCTCTAACTGATGATTCATTCTTGCCCATAATACGGCCAATTTCAGAAGCACGGTAACCTTTTTCCTTAAGAGTTTGAGCCTGCCTGATATTGTTAGCTCGTTCCTGAGCTACAGCATTGGCTTTCAACTCTCTAAGTTTAGTTGTTGACACTCCCATACATTGGGCTATTTCTTTTTCAGTCATGCCTTCTTTTTGAAGCTCTTTGATGTAACCCAATGTATCTTTTGATCTCTGAGGATTTTCACCAGAACCTTTACGGTATCTACCAGAACCTGTTGGTGAACCATCATAAGGCTGTTTGGTGCCATAGTGCATTAGCTCTTGTTCCATCTCACATTTCCTCCGAAATCAAAAAGTTTGTTAACATCTTGTCATAAGCTACGATTCTATCCATAATAGGTAGAATATCGTCAGCTTCTGGTATTGTGACTGACACTTCGTTGTTCTGATAAATTCTCAGTTCAATGTCTATGCAGCCTGGTTTAAGTTTTTCCTGCAAACAATAAAGACTGGCATATGTCAGAAGCTGCTCAATATGAACAGGTGACAGTCCAGTCTTTAAATCAAATATCATGAGTTTATTCTTTGAGAATTTGAGCGCATCAGCATGACCAAATATAGGTGGCAACTTACCACGGCTCTTAAACTCTGCTAAAGGTGTTGCAGAATATGATACTGGAACTTCCGTGTCCATACGGAATCCAATAGCATCATTTGTGTAAGTCATAAGATTCGGGAATATACGGTCAACATAATACGCGACTACGTTTTCAGGTATTCCGTGAATCAGCAGATGCTTACGTACTTCCTTCTTGTCAGACTTTAGTATCTTAATACGATATCTAATTGCATTCTCTGCATACTCGTGAATTAAAGTTCCGACTTCCTGAGCGTATCCAGAACATATCATTCTGAAAATATCATCAGGTGTCAGATTCTTTGTTGCCCAACGAGTTGCCTGACTTGGTGGAAGTTTGGCATGCTTACCTTTTAGCATGTCCGAATACATCATCAAGCGCATCTAATATCTCCTCCTTATTCTCTGGATAGATAAATCTTGCGAAAGACATATCGTTCCATTTGTTCACATAATAATCTTGATTTGGTCTATGACTTGCTTTGCTCGATTGCTTGCACTCAAGAGCAGCCCACTTGTCGTTATGAAGAATTAAAAGGTCCGGGGTACCTTGTCTATACCCTGCATCATTCTTCATAACAACGCATCCGTCATATCTGGATTTTATTTCTTTAATTAGATATGACTGAAATTTGCTTTCTAACATAATTAACTCCTTTCGTGCGCGCGTAAAAAAATAAGAGCAACCAATTATGGTCACTCTCTCACTATAATCTATGTTTTTTACGCGATTGTGGTTCCGTTTTTTATACCCACAAAAATATAAGAGCAACTGCAATATACGGTCACCCTCTCACTATAGTGCATGTTTTTTACGCGATTGTGGTTCCGTTTTTTGGCGGCTCAAATTTAACAGGATTCTCAAAACGGAATCTAAATACATCAGTTGAAACATGTAGAATATTTGCAAATCGAGAAATTGTATAGAAGTTAGGAATGCGTACACCACGAATGTATTCACTAATTTGGTGTTGCGAAACCCCAGACGCAATTGCCAACCGGTGTTGCGTCATGGCGTGCATGTACATATACTTTTGTAACTTGTGTCCAAAATACTCATTCATCTTCTCTTTGCTCATTGGAAGCTTGCCTATCTTAAACCACGTCTCCTCCATGTAATAAAATATTTCATAAGTACCATCATAGAATTGAAACGTAATGGACGCTTCTTGCCAATTTAAAGAATATGCTTTTATTCGTGAAATATACTCATCGTCGCAGTAGCATATGAGTCTGCGCCAAATATCTTCATCCATTTGTTTTACCTCCTTAAAAATATGCTTGTGGCCGTTTGTCCACTTTTAAAGCCCATTTTATTTCTATATAAGTAAAATATTACATATATATACTATTTTTCAATTTTTTTGTCCGATTAAAGAAATAAAGTGGGCAAATGGCCACAACACCCCTCAAACCCGCATAAATACTGGGTTTCTTTGTGGCCACTTTGGTGTTTAAAAGTGGGCAGAAGGTGGGCAAAGTGGCCAAAAAGTGTCCAAAATGGTCATTTTTCAACTTTTCAATTTACCCTTGTGGCCACCAAAGTGGGCAAATGGCCACTTTTAAAAACGCTAATTTTTAGTAAAAATGGCCAAAAATGTCCACAAAAATCACTCAGCAATAGGCATCAAAAATGGTTTCCCGCACAACTTTTTGATACGTAAATCACCAGCAATAAGGTCATTTTTGTTAACGCATCTGACGTAATCTCCGCCATTTCCATGGACCAAAATCCTAAAATATCGAGGGTATTCCCCTATCAAATAACCCTTAAATTTCTGGCTTTCAATATCAATTTTACTGCCTCCAGGGTACTGTTTTCCGCATGAAACAGCTACTAAATCACCAATTTTGCAAGTCTCAGTGACCCTTTTTACTGCCAAATATGCGTTCAAAATAGCATCATTTCGCTTCTCAGCAACCGAAGATGACCAACCATCCTCAGCTTTTCCAGACTCATATACGTTAGTTTTACCTTTTCTGCCCATTTATTTGTCCTCCTTTTCGCAGATATCATTAATTTTTTGTCCATATTTGTACATGTCATACACTTTTGGCTCATAATATAGCTCTGCGCCACATAATGGACACTTGTTTCCCGGCTCATCCAGCCCAACTTCCCTGCCGCAACGCTCACAATAACCTCTAATTTTGCCATTTACCTTCAAATACGGCCCTGTAATATCACTTTTCATCATCAAATTTCCTCCTTAGAAACTCGCCAATTTTGTCTCCAGCTGTAATAAATAACCACATAATTAGTCCAATAACACCTGCAATAATAAGTAACGGCCATAATAATACTGTAAACATGAACAGGTGTTCACCAACTTCGTCCAAAAATGCATTCAAAACACTTTCAATCATCAACCCGATTGCTACATATAGTATTAAAAAGCACTGCCAGAATCATAATTTCCTCCATTTCTTAGTAAAAAATCACAAAAAAATAGGACCTGTTTCTTTCAACAAGCCCTAAATTTAATTATTTCTTCAAACACTTTGACATTTCTTCAAAAATATCATTAACAGCGCCGTTATCACAACTCTTACTCATCTCGCCTAAGCACTTACTAATTGCAGTCATCTCAACAGCCTTGCAAATTCTTCCAACAAGTCCACTTAAGCATAAATACACCAAAATCACAACAATTGCTACGTTTAATACATCCTGAAAACTCATTACTCGCACCTCTTTCTTCCTTATTATAATAGCTTCGTACCGGACAATTTTGATAAGTTATCAAATACGTCCCATGACTCATTATTCATTTCTCTGTTTGATTCAGCCTGTGCCTCCTCTTTCGCCTTAGCAATTTTCGCTAATGACTTAGAAATGCTATTCAAGCTCTTATCAATACTGGTTATACGCTTCTCCATACTATTCAAGCTCTTATCAATACTGGTTATACGCTTCTCCATACACTTCTCATATTCTGTTACCATATTCTCAATCCTCCGTAAATCCTAAAATAAAATAAAAACTAACTGTCAATATCCACCAATCTGGGTTATATACATGCAAATGCAATAGCCCGCACAATGTGTTAATAAATATTATCCCGGCAATCAATCGTATCGCTTTAATCATAGAGCTCTACCTTATTAATCGCAATCATTACATCTACAGTTGCATCCATCGCTTCATTAATTGACATTTCTAGCACCCCGCATTCGAGATATTTATCTGATACTGCATCTTTAAACTCTCGAAATATAAGTGCTATTTCATCATTATTTGCATTAATGAGTCTGACATCATTGCTAATGTAGCCTAATATGTCTTTTAATTTAGTCATCTGTTTTCTCCTTTGTGCTATTTTTATTTATCATTCCGCGCTCATAAGCAAGAAATAAAGTAGCTAATGCTTGCAATGTTTTATATTGAAACCCAAAACCCCCACGTGGCGGAGTATAAATTAATATTCTGTCATTCACAATTGCATCATAAGCTGCACGAGTAAACTTTATCTGTAATTCAGATAATTGCCAGCCGCAAACATTTTGCACAAAATCTATAATATCCATCACTTATTCACCTCCAAATTCCCCACAAACTCAACAGTTTCCGTTCGTAAGCAAACCCAATATCGCTTACCTTCAAAGTCTACATAATCACCGTCGTAGTTGTAATCCTTATCTGGCTGTGATGCATAAGACATTATTCTGATTTTTGTTGTATTGTTCATGAATTATTCTCCTTGTTATCACGTATTGCTTCTTTTTAAACTATCAAGTGCCTCCATGCTATGTGCAATTGCATTTTTTAATTCATCAGGCGTTGCACCAGATAAAGCTAAATCAGCAATTTCACTTGACAATCCATCAATCTTAATATCTCTTTCTAATTCATTCATCTATTTTCTCCTTATTCTTTTTCTTTTCTCCATAGCTGCAAAAGTCATCTAAAAATATGCCCTTGCCCCATATAGTGCACCAATATCCACTAGACCTAAATCTGCAGTTCCAGCAATGACATTTAGCTTTAGGTACTGCTGCAGGTGGAATATGACGACGAATCTTATGAGTCAACTTCAATATCAAATCCACCATCAACCACCCTGCAATCCCAATCAACACGATTAAAAATATCATGTCAAAAACATAATGTACGCTCATTACTCTTTATCTCCTTTCAAATAATCAATTTCAAACTGTATGAACTGCTGAGCCTTCTTCAAATCCTGAACAATCTCATCCTTATGTCCGGCCCTTGAAATATACTTAACCGCTGACCCCAGATTAAAATTTAAGCCCCAGCTTCGAATAACATCTTTCGGCTCAGGGCTTAGTCTTTTATAGTGTTCTGGCGATATAGGATTTGGGTCGACACGTATTTTATCGGAAATATTGTAATCAGTATCAAAACAGTCCACATTTTTTACTCTTTCCATAATACGAAACTCGTTATCGCATAATGATAAATTACTGCATATAGTTACACGCGGTATTCGTGCTATCTCTTTTGATGGCATGTTTTGTATGAAATCATTTATTTTTTTGCCTACTTCCAAGCAGTAATGTTTATCCCAGTCGACTAAATTACAGCGTTTTTGTATAATAACGATAAAATAATCTACCAATTCATTATAATTCCATACTTCTAGTTCGCTTAATATTGCATCTGTGAATATACATTTCCATTCATATTGTTTAGCTCTCATTTATTTTTCCTCCTTAGCTGTCAACATCCTTTTGTAATGAAATATACGCCAAAACTAACAGCCAATATCGCAATTTCCGAGATAATAGCGTTTTTAATAGCTTCTTTCCAATCTATTGTTGTTGTGCTATTTTCTGTAAACCATAAAAATATGTTTATGCCAGTTCCAAGTATCAGTATTCCTATAATAAGTTCCATCTATTTTTCCTCCTTATCAGTGCCTAACAATATACAATAATGTAAATGCTAGTCCTATAATAGCAGCTATCATAATATTTCTTGTAATATCAAATAGAGCCAACACAAGCCACACGCATAATGAAATCGCGCCCCAAAATATATCAAATGCAACCATCATCATAAGACAAACTCCAACAGCCGCAATAATACTGGCTAGAAATTCTATGATTCTTTCTTTCATTTCTCCTCCTTAACAAAATATAAAAAAGAAAGACCCAGATTTTACTCTGAGCCTTTAATCTTTATTTCTTAAAGCGATGCCAAGTTTTTAAAATAGGTTTGTATTCAATTAAACCAATTTCATGCATGTATATTTCCTCTGCAAAGAGAACTCTCCGTATGATAAATATAGGTATCCACGGAAATTCCTTCTTGATTAGATGCATGCAATCTACGGTATCATAGATTATAGCCTTTTTCATATACATCACTCTCCTTTCACTATAGACCATGTTTTCTACGCGATTTTACTTTTCCTTAACCCAAGTCTCTCTAACCGGGTAAATATACTTACTTTCCCAATCTGGGCAGAGAGTATGCACGCAAGGCTTTTTATTGCCAAGCATACATTTTCCTCTCCACCAGAATCTGCATGCTTTAGTGTTTAACATTGTACCACTACGTCCGCATTTTTGTGTACTTCCCTATAATTGTCTATTACACAATCTGCTGGAACATGGTATGATTTAATGTCATATCTATTTGCGGTCATTCTTTCAGTGTAGCAACTATTCCAATCATAGTCATTTTCAATTCCAATGAAAATATCAGCCTCAGATAACTTCTCAAGGGATTTACCAAGATACCATATTGATTGATGATTATTCTTTGGTGGATTACCCTCAATATAACTATCAATAAGCTCTAACTCTTCGCCTTCATATACCTCAGCAATTTTCTTCATCTTCTGAATACTAGCCTTAATTTCCGTCTCTGTTCTGCCTTTCATAGGTACACTTACAAATAATTTTTTCATAATATTTTCCTTTCTGTTAATCATTCCAGTCATTGCAATCGTATTTATAAGAATATGGTTTTCCATCACCGACAATGATACTATCTAAAAAATTAAGATTCATCATTTTACTTAATTTGCGTATATCATTAAATGTATTGTCATCAGTTTGTGACGGGTATGTACTCCCTGATGGGTGGTTATGTACAATTATAAAACTGCTTGCTCCGGTTAATAAGACTCTTTGAAATATAGACGCCGGACTGCAATTAGCATCAGTCATACCGCCATGCGATACTTCAAATACAGCGTTTGGCACTAATTTAGTGTTTAAACATATAAGCCAAAGATGCTCCTCAACAAGATTTTTAGTCTCATATACTGCATCCATGAATTTGTCTACGATTCCTGGACATGTTAATCCTTTATATTTTAAGCTTGGAAAGTCTTTTGACTTGATTTTCTTAAGCTTAATTACAGTTTCATCCTTCATAATGTCATAAAAATATACTCTCATAGGCTATTAATCTCCTTTCCATAGTCAATATTTCACGCGAAATATAAAAAGAAAAAGACCCAGATTTTACTCTGAGCCTTTGTACAAATACTACTTTTTCTCGACTGTTATGTTAGTATCGCCATTTTCATTTTTGTTACGTTTTAAAATATATCCATTATTTTCAAACTCGAGTCTGATTTTTTCAAACTCGTAATCGTCCATCAATGATATAGTTTCTAACGCATCAAATAAATCATTATAATCTAACATAATTATCACTCCTTTCTATAATAGGAGATGTTTTTTACGCGGACAAAATCAACTCAGAATATGGAAGCTCCTCGATCCACTTACAGAATTCTCGCCATTCATCCAGCTTATGATTCTTACGAGACTTATAAATATTTGCCAAAACCTCATAATTCATCATAACATTGCGTGTCTGGTTATAGCTGCTAGGGAGAAGCTGAATCATCTGCCACCAAGCGCTTTTGGTTTTTCCTTTATTAAGATATACACATCTCCATTTATTAAGCATCTTAATAGTATCTATTAAACTATCCATTGGTGTATATCTTCTACCGCAAGGAAATTCATAGAATTCATCTTCAGAAACACATTCACAATCCTGCAAATGTTCTGTCGAGAAATCCTCTATCATAAACTCTTTCTCAGCAATCGTGTGCATGGTACTACAGCTGTTGGTAACAGTTCCGACTTTATAGGTATCAAACTCCTTCCACCAGTATAAAGGTGCTGTAATTCTCACATATACAGGCATCATTCTCATAAATTTTCTATGATCTGTGCCAGCATTAGATAAGCGCTGCATTAGATTGAGATCAGCCTCTCCAAGATGGAAACCGACAACATCGTATCCAGCTGTCGCCAGTTCACTGTCTCCTTTCTCCCATGAGTTCATAGGATTTCTCACGCCCTCAATAATAAACTCCATCTGTTCCGGACTCGCCAGAACTGTGTGTTCTAATTTAATCATTTCTTCTTCATGGCCTCCTCTTTTAGCCAAATTCTGACTCTATCGTTGTAAGTGTCGATTTTTTTAACTTCTCTATCTAAGAAATCTTTTGAAAAATGTTTCCATGTATTATGTTTGTAATTAATTGTAATCGCAGGATATACATTGTTCATAATAGTCACGTCACTGCATACAGTTAACAATAGATCTTCCAGTTTAATCATTGTCTTACTCCTCTTTCTCTGAAATAACCTTTGAAATATAGTCATTGAAGTTTGAGCCAGATGTATTGGTACCCCAAACCTTCTTAGCTAAGCACATAAGCAGACCAACTTCTTTTGAATATGTATCCCCATCCTGGCAGCGTACAATTGTTTTGCTATCATCTGCCCAAATAACAATAGTACATGGTCCTGAATATATAACCTTCTTAACTTCTAATGATTTTCTTGACATATTATTTTCCTCCAAATTAAATAATTCTCCGAATGCTTCTTTTAACTTTTTTCTTAAATTTTCAATACCGCTGCTAATCGATGATGATAATTCATTAGCAGAATAAACATCCTTATAGATATCGAACGGCTTTGGTTTAAAGAACTGATCATATCGCATTGTTACTCGTTTCTGCTGTAACACAAATTCAAAAGAGTTCAAGTGATGGTCATACTGATACAATAAACCATCTACTGTCATATGGTCGGGAATATAACCGTCGAGCATAGCTAAAGCTTTCATAACCCTTCCACCAACAAGTACTCTGATGTTACATTTATCTGTATTTACAGTACGTTCAAGCTCTTTATTTACCGCATATAATATATCAGCTCTATTCATGCAAGCATATGACGAAATACACTTTCCGCCAATATCCATCCAAACCTGATCATTCATGCATGTTGGTCTTACATCAGCTATACCATATGTACCATATACGCTATTAAGCATCTTTTTTAATTCATTCTCATCTAAAGTTCCTGCTGTAGTTGGTAACAATTTTTCATTCATATTATTTATTCTCCTTTCTCGAAAAACGGAACCTGATCAACATCACCACCTGGAAGCGTTACAGATTGCATTACACATTTCTTTTCCTCATCCCAATATATAGTATCGAGAATATGGTCAACACTTCTCTGAACTTTTTCATCCAGTAGCTTTAGTGACTCCCACGGTTGCAATCCAACCATTTTACGTAACTTGGTAAGTGTACGATAGGACCAAGTCTTAAACTTCATTGCCATAGGCTCGTGGCTAAAATATATAAGCTGGTAAATACCTTCCTCAGATATACCAATTTTAAATGGATTGCCCTCATACATCTCGAAAACATAATCACGATCAATATCATTCAGTACGACATCTGCTGATAAATCCAACGCATCGCAAATATCTTCCAAGTCAGCAACCCATAACCACGAACCTTCAAACTGCACGAAATGAATTGAAAATCCATTCCAGTCTTCTACTTTTTCATTCATCCGTATTTTGTCTCCTTTCACCTAATTAAATAAATCCATAATTTTATCCGCTGTATCTGCCATTGTAGAAAATAAGATTTTGCTTTCCATAGATGGTGCCATGTCTGCAAATCTCTCCATTCTGTCCTTATAGTCAACTACAATATTCACCGGCGGTTTTGTCGGATACTTATTCATCTCTGCTAAAATATCCAAAGCTGCAATTCTTGTAATGAACATTTGATTTCGCTCGCTTTTATCCATGAATTTACTGCTTTTTTGCCATCCAGGATTTTTCACAAATGTTACATATATTTCTTGCCGTATTGTTTTATACATTCCGCCGGCTCCTTTCTATTTCTTGTCTTTTTCTTCAAACTTAACTGGTTTGTGAGAATATAAATTAGTTGGTTCATGCAAACAAGCATTGCAAGTGTCAGCATCCTGACTTTCCTTTTCATGCACACATCTTGGGCAATATACGTCAAAACGTACTTCTTTATATCCATCTTCGTTCATTATTTATCCTCCTTCGAATAATCAACAAACTGCATAGTAATCTTGAATTTTGTAGGGTCATTTTTATCCTGGCTGACGACCGGCTCAAACGTCTCATAATCGTCTTTGCTATGAATAAGCATGCACTCCTTCAAATATGTTTTCTGCTTGAATGAATCTTTGATAAAAAAAGTTTGTTTAATTTTATTCAAAGAAACAAATCCGCACGTATTAAACAGTCTTCTAAGTGCACAAATATTTGAATCAACAACCCTTTTGTTGTACTCTGCATTGGGTATACACAGTGTACTCGTTTTCCCTGAAACAGTAATTGTCTTTGTTACCGTCTTCATTTGAAATATCCTCCTAATATCTAAATCTCGCAATATTAGTATCATCTGACCAATACCCGAATGTATCATTATTACCGTAGGCTCTGACGCTTACTACAGCTCCATCCATTCCGTCAGCAATAAAATCATCAGTGTAATTAGTACTATAAAATGCTGTATAGGTTGTATCATATTCTTTCCATGTTCCATCGGCTTTTGTGACACGCACCTTATAGGATGTTGCATTTTCGACTTCTGACCACTTTACCGCTACGTGACTGTAATGAAAATACCTTGATGTCTTGTAGTAAGATGCATATTTCACTGTCGGAGTACCAAGTACGCATTTTGCAATCCAATTTTTCACAGCGTTATCGATTGCATCTTTTAAAGCACCATCAGGTTCAAAGTTTATATCCGGAATCTTCACAGATGGCGGATTAAGTGGTGGTGTACAAGCTGATACTGGTACAGCATTAAAACCCACCATTGCAATCACCATAGCTATTATTGTTCTTTTCATTGTTCTTTTCATTGTTTTATTCTCCTTTACTTTTAGACAAAAAAAAATAAAGAGAGTGAACTGTTGGATTCGAACCAACGACCTCTAAAGTTTCCTTTAGCGCTCTCACCATCTGAGCTAAGATCATTCTCTTCATTATAGTCAATGTTTTTTACGCGAAACTATTTATCCATTTAGTTTCATTAAATTTTTTCTTTTGAGCTAATGCTCTTCCTATAGCCAAATCTATCGGCGCCTTACTCTTAAGATGATAGTAATATAAATCTATAAATGGGGTGTTGAGTCTGTCTATTCTACCAATTGCCTGCATCATTGTCTTATATGAATAGTTCTGGCTGTAAAATATAATAGTGTCTGTCTTAATACAATTCCAACCCTCACAGCCTGCAGTATATTGAACTAAATATGCCCAGTTATCTCCATCTGGCAATTCCTGATGCTTATGGCCATTCCACTCAGTCACTGTGCAAAGCTTAGGTAAATACTCAAGTAAAATATCACGCTCATAATCAAAGTTGTAAAATATGATTGCTTTCTTGCGCTCATGCAAAATATCAATGACACTATCTATTCTTGATAAATCACCATTAACACATTTGCGCAGTTCATAGCACAACTCTGATGCATTCTGAATAGGCTCGTCCTTTGTATAATTCCACCTGTTCTTTTGAATATCCTTATACGTGTCTTTACTGTACTCGACAGAAATATAAAGATGATGTTGAACTGTTTTCCTCATAAAATCCATATCAACTAATATACTGTCCCTTAGCCTAATCAATCGACCTGTGTCAACATATCTATCAATCTTCGGATAACTTGAAAACGCAGAATATACTACGTGCTTTTGATTGAATTCAGTCCTATTCTTAAAGAATCCATTCGCAATAAATACTGGAATATAATCTGACCATGTATCTCCAGGTGTTGCTGTAAGTAATATCCATTCGTTGCTTCTAGCAATTTTAATAAAACTTTTTGCCCATGTACCTCTACCTACAGCTCTCTGCTCATCGAATATAAAGAAGGCATTTTTTACCTCCGTATATTTATGTATATTATTCCAACTATCCACCACAACAGTATTAGAATATATGTTTATACTTGGGTCTGTAGATAACAGAAAGTTAATCATGTCGCCATCCCATTCATGAGTATCTCTTTTACGAGCTGTAGTGATAATATAAAGGTCAGGAGGAGTGCCTTCACCGTCGTCTGGCATTGGAATATAATAGCCTTTGCTAAATATTCCGCCATTACTGTAAAAGTAATATGCCAGAGCAGTGATAGACTTTCCTGAACCTGTACCTCCATTTAGGATACAGCCGTTCTTCATCTTATCAAGAGCTGCTTCCTGATGAGGCTTCAACTGAATACTCAATAGAATCAGCTCCTATCATTTAATTATCAAACTCACGGTTCCACTTAGCTGCAAACTTGTCCTCGTGAATCTTGACATACATAGTTCTCAAATATGCCTTAATGCCTGCGCCTCCCATCTTGCTCTCCCAAGGCGAACCAGAAATAATCAAGTCAGCAGTGATAATCTCAGCACTGTCAAGTAAGCATACTGTGTCCTCTGTAAGAATAGTTCTTCCGCCTGACTCTGTGAACATAGTGATCTTTGGTGGAAATGGGTCGAAACGTACTGCAACAGACAGATAATATGTAGGCTCCTCTGCATTTGCTCGCTCCTTGATGTTCCATCCATCTGCCTTAAGCTGCATTGCTAACTCTGGATCAATAATTACTCCGAACTGTCTTGTTCCTTCCGGTGAATAATCAGTCTCTTTTCCACTGAAATTCCTGAATCCGAATACTGCTCCTTCAATCTCTAAATCATTTGGTCTGTTTGGTCTACTCATTGTGATTCTCTCCTTTTTCTTTTAATGTTTTATATAAAGACGCTGAATTGCCAGCACCCTTTACAACTATTTTTAATTGTCTCGCGTCTACGAGTTCATTTACCGCATCCATTACATGCCGTTTTGATGTACACGAAGATTTAGCAATTTTTTCTAATGAAATTCGGGCATACCCTTTATTCTGTTCCTCGGTATCAATAACTGACAGTACCTTTGAACGCCTCAAATCTTTTCTGTCGTTGCCCAATGTTGCTATCTCCTATCTGTATTTCTTATTCTCAGCGACTCCATATGCATAGCGTCCTGAAATCTGTGCAAAGACATTCAGCATTGCCTCGTGTTTCTTGTTATTTCTCTTACTTCTCTGTGCATGTTTTGCTCTTGTTGCCATTGTTCTCATTCTCCTTTACTTTCATAAAATATGGTGTTTGTTTAAATTTTGCTCGAGCTGTAGCCGTCTTTTCATCATTTTCTTTTCCGGCCTTAGTTAAATATTGTAAATATCTTTTATTCATTGTTACTCCAATAAAAAGAGGACCCAAGCGCTCGAACTCAGGTCCTCAGAAAATATAAATTAATCAGTTACAATTGTGATACAGTTTTTATTGTGGTTATAATAGTATAGGTTATCACTTAAAATAGCCTCGGGGTCAAGTGTACCATTAACTTCTCTAATCGTTTCACGGACATCTTTGTAAAATGGGTTTGCCGGAAATACTATTATCTCATATATACTCGATGGAATAATATACAAGTCCATTCCGAATGAAGCTAATAGCTTTTTATTCAGTATGGTCCTAGCTCCATAGCATCCGGCGCTATCTGTAAGAACGTTAAGAAACATGTCGTCAGGAAGAACATCACTAGAAGACTCTCCTATTAGGTCACATAAGCTTAGCACTCTGAAATCTTCTTCATAAATATTGTTCCTTGCAGCATAATCTAGTTCACCAAGCGACAAGTTAAATTGTGTCATGATTTCATTACTTACTGCGATACTTCCATGGCACTCCATAATATTGTCAATGGTTACTGTGAATCTGTACATAATGGCTAAATCCAAATATCTGCGATGAGGGACTGTCTGCAAATATTCTTCGTTCATCTCGTAGTTTATGACAACACACTTTAGATTCTCCAATATCATGTCACGATTGATGCTTAAACGAATATCGGCTTTTGCCTTATCGTATATGTTAGCTATCATTTCAACACCATCACAAACACTAATGGCATTGTCTTCAATATCCTCTATAATATCGTCGATGTAGATGATAGGAGCAACTTCAAAGTTGTGCTTATTGTAACGAATGCTGATTCCTATCTTCTTTTGTGCATTGTTTTTCTTGTAGACAGTTACGTCAACAATTGCATCATTAAATATCTCTGAAACTCCGTTTTTAAGTACCTCAATAATCTCATTTCTAGTCATAAGTCTTATCTCCTTTACTTTTAACATCGGCTTAAATATAACTAGCCATTAATGAACCACTCTATATCACCAAATTCAGAAATAGTAGAAACTGCATCATCTACTAACTTGTTGTAATATGATTTATCAATGTCGTCCTCCTTTCCATTCTGTTTGACTATTTCTGACTCTAGCCAACGGTAGCCTTTTGTTCCGGTAATAGCACTGTATTTATCATCACGTTTACATACAAGTGTTCCACCACCACAGCCAGGCTTAATTGGACAGAACAATCCAACTTTTCCTACAAAAATATAATTATGGCCAGCCTCGATACGTTCTCTCAAGCTGGCACATTCATTCTCAAACAAAGTATCTGATAGCTCGCCTTTCTTATACTTTGATTCAAGATTCTTAAATTGTTTCTCTTCCGCTGTAACATCAGGATATGATTCATTCATGTCCAAATATATAGGACCTACAGCAGAGTTCTTTGTTTCGCACATATCATTGAACTGTATAGGTTCTTTACTGAATAGTGTCTTGAATACATACGGCACTGCAAACTGTGTTCCAGTTGCTGTCCATTTTCCTGGGTCCTCAGGATCATCATCTGCTAGCTTTGCAATGTACACAGCGTTATTTACCAAGCATATTCTGTCAAATATATGCTCAACCTCGAAATTGTAACCGTAACGTTTTCCTCTTTCAACGATGAAGTTGAGAATATAATCGTCCGGATTAGCAATTTTAATTGAATCGGTCTTGACATGAATAACCTTATAACCCTGCTCCTCAACCGCATGACGCAAATCAATCATAAATAGAGCTCCTCGTTTTGCCACAATATTATCTTTGTTACGAGGGTCTCTAAATGGGTTCTCAAACTTAGCAGCTGTCAATCCATATACTGAATTAATTGCTATCTTTAATGCCTGAGCCAATGCTTTAGCCGTACTCTTATCGTTCAAGTACTTAGCAAGTTTTCCTCCGAATGCATCCCGTACAGCATCATACTCGCCATGTTTAATATGAATACGAATATCCAGAATCTCCTTAAACTTCTTAGTATATTCTGGTCCAAATGTGCATTCACCAATAACGGAATTTGGGTGCATAGAACCGACATCTTCTGTTTGTGAATGGCCATACATTCCCGGACTAGCCCATACTTCGCCACCTTCGCCGACTTCTTCCCCTCTATACGTGGATTTTCCAAACTCAAATTTGTATCCTGGAAAATATGGTAATAAGCTTTTTCCAAGTGGTCCGTCAAAAGGTTCAGCCATCATTTCAGGCTTTGCTTCTTTTAAGAATGCAAGAACGTCATCTGGAAGCTCCGTCACCGGTTGTGATAAGTCTCGGTACATGAACTGGTCTTGAGGATGCCGATTACGTCCAAATATAAATTTAGTTGTTAAGCTGTTTGTGGTGTCATTAACCGTTCCACCTGCTAATTCTGCCAAAATCTCTCTTGCTGTGAAATCACCTTGGTTGGCTTCAAACACTGCTTGAGTCGCAAGAACATCATCATCACAATACTCAGCAACTTTTGTCCATAACTCCTCAGGCACTGGCTGGTCCCAAGGTAATCCAAGTTCATGGTGATGTATTCCTAACGCAATCTCCCATTTCTTAAGAGACTGCTTCTTTGCACAGAAATCATAAACATCAGTATATGACAAGTTATAAGCTTCACCAAACATGCAGTTGGCGCTTTTACCGATAATCCTCTGCGACAGATTAAATAATTGCTCATTATCATAACCCATCAAGCGTGCATACATAATATGATTATCATAGCGTCTGCAGTTAAATCCAACTAATTTGAATTTAAGCACTTGCTCAATATCCTGTGGCGTTGGATTTATAAGCCTGACAACAACATCTGTATTCCTACGCTTGTAGTTAACAATAAATAGATTTGGGAATACCTCTACATCATAAAATACAAGCTCATCATCAGAATATCCTTGGTTGTCTATTGACACTTCGTCAGATTTGAATTTCATCTTAGCAACAAGCTTAAGACAATAATCAGATTGATGTGAACTGTTAACTGCGAAAGCCATTATTGCAGGTCTCATATCGGTCACATCATATTTCATTCCACTGTTGTAGCATTCTTCAAGCTTAGAATATATGAAATCTATAGATGGCTTTGTTGCATTGTGAATTTCTTTGTTGAGATTACGTATTATGAATTTCCGCAACCCCTTTTCGCTTTTTATGCCTTCAAAATTAATCACTTTATCTCCTTTCTCTTTCAAAGGAAGATTCGAGTTGAGAGTTGCAATCGGAATATCATTGCATTTAGTCAGCTTTCTTCTTAGCGATGCATTTGCTGTGAATACCTTTATTTCAATATCATCACTATAAATACGACTAAGAGCAGAAGTGTCTCCGTCATAGATATAATGCAGATGAATACCAGCACCGCCTTTAGAAACTTCAGCATATGTCCTAGGCCACTTGCTAGCAGCTTTAATATTTCTGTCATACGACTTCTCTCCTTTCTCATCCTTTAAATCAAAATCAATCACAATATGATTTTCCGGCAAGTTCACATAATGTAATTTGTGCGTATCAAGGTCTCTGAGTTTTGTCTTTACGTTGCCCCATTTGAACGTAGGCTTCTCATCTTCGTTACCATACTGGGCCTGACAATCTGCACAATACTCATCAAATAAAGATTCTGTGCAATTCAATTCCAATATAGGCTCTGGTATTTTTTCAAGTTTATCGCCCGAATATATAAACTTATCTAATTTGAAGCCCTCGTAATAGTTCCTTACTCTCTCACCTTGGTCTAGCAACGCTCGCTCGTTAAACGTTGCAAAATAGTTTTTAAGCTCTTCTTTAAATAAAAGTTTCGATAATGGATACTTCACATTTGAATCATCACAATATGCCTTATACATCTCATATGCCGCTTTCAATGTTGTACTGTTCTGTCTTTTGAAAATATCATATGAGTCCAATACATAGTTGTAAAAGTCATTAGATGCACCCATCATACTTGTAGGTACATAATTGTTATAAGCGTCTGGATTCTCTAAATATACATATTTACAATGATAGGCAATCGCTCCAAGCTCGAATTTGACCTGATTCATAAGAATATCGTATCTTTTGGTAGGAATTTTGTTTCCAGTCGGTGACACGTCTATCAATCGTCTTAATAAACCAGACTTGGCATCCGTTATCTTAACCGGCTTATTCGTACCCATAAATAAGAAACTGTTAAATCTATTAACATAAGTTGATTTGAATTTCTCATTTACAGTCATTTCCTCATGTGATACAACTGAATTGAGTCTAGTGTTGTCTTCAATACGTGAAAGATCACCATCATGCTGTATAGCAATTAATGGATTTGCTTTAAAAGCTTCCAACGCGAATGCGTTAGAAGAAGAGCCCAACACCTTTGCATCAAACACTGCATAATATCCGTCGAACATGTCTTGAACAATATTTAATATAGTTGATTTACCTGTTCCTGGAGCACCATACATAACTATGAACTTCTGAATATTCTTAGAATTGCCGGTAACAATTGCTCCTATAGCCCATTCAAGCTTATGACGTTCTTCATCAGAATATAAAGTTCCGATAATTTCGTCATATGCATCAGTAGGCCCTTTCTTAAGTGGATACTTGAGACGCTTACTAATATAATTCTTCTTAGTTGTCTCGGTGTTTGCAAATGTGATGGTTTCGTCTAGCGGATGATAATTGTCTCGCAATTGCTTCTGACAATATTTATGCCATCTATCAATGCTCCCTGAATCTGAATCCCACAAATAACAAACGCGAGCAGGCTTTGTACCCGTTCGCGTTTCATAGTTTTTTGCATATTGTTCTAATTCAGAATCGATAAGATTAATTAATACACCTTCATCAGTTGACCATAGTTGAGTGTAATCATTCCAGACAGCATAAAAATCACCGCCTCGTATCATTAAATCATCAAAGCTTGACTTAATTATAAAGGCCGGATATATCTCAAGACCTATTTTAGTAGACTTTTCTTTGATTTTTATAAAGTCAAGCATATTTTATTGTCCTTTCTGTGGTCTTATTCTACATAAGCTCCATCAATCTGTGTAATCTCGTAGTCCGCTTCTGTCTTGTCATTGCGAATATATAATGTATCCGTCTCATACTCACCCATTCTGTCAAGCATATCATGACTTCCCATAATCTCCTCAATCTCAACAGGCTCATCGTTCTCATCTGTTAAAACATCGTTGTTGTAGTAATTACATGCAAGCTTATCGTATCCGTTTGGCTCCATATATGCCTCTGGTGTAATTACATATGGTAAATCTGTTTCGTTTGTTACTGGCGAAGAGTAATTGCTACTCTTAATAATATCTGAATATGTTCTCATTGCAGATGTCCCCTTTCTTGTCTGTTCTGTTTCTGCTGCTTCATCTGGAATATCATTGTTATCCGGAGCTTCTTCCTGCGGTTTCTCTGCCTCTTCTAACTTCTTATGATATACCGCTTTTACTGATTCTATCTCCTGATTAGAAATATCTTCATACTTCTTTTCTACTAATTTGTTTACAACAAGTCCGCCTGCTACGAATCCTGCTGCAAATATGATTACTTCTTTAATACCCATAAGGCTACTCCTTCCATACTAAATATACGGTCCTTCTACCATAGTCGATGCACTCAGAATATGAATCCATATAAATATCAATGCATTCTCCCGCCTCAATAGTACCTACATGTCTTCCCTTTACAAGTGAGCTTCTTCCCCAACCTGTGCTCTGTCCATAACCAGTGTCGTGAAATGTGTAATCGCCCATATAGTTGTAGTCGCAATCATACAATTCGACTGATTTGCCAATCCATTCAGATTTACCAGCTAATACACCAGGTCTCGGTCTAGTCCCATCTGCGCAATATGGGTCACCGGTGTATGCAGTCGATTCAATCTGAATATAATTCGGTTCTGGCTCTTCATATGACTGTTCAACAACTATTTGCTCGTTTTCAGAAATATCAATAGGTTCTGTTTCGGCTGTAAAATCAATAGAAGACAGCATACTCGTAACTCCGGCCGTGAGTTTTGAGTTTACCGTCTCCTCTGCATTAACAGTGGTTCCATTTATTATACCAATACTGAGCACCGCTGCAAATATAAAGTTTTTAAATTTCATTCTGATATGCACCTCCTAGTAGAGTTGTAGTTTCTTATTACCACTCGTTAAGCTCTCGGTCCCAATCTTCCCAGACATCTCCGTCACAATTGAACTCGAGAGCATAAAGAGTATTACAATACTTGTCTTTATCAAATATGTTCTTTACATCTGGTGAAATATCTTTGTCCCAAGAATGTATCTCACGAATACCGAAGTCTATAGTATTATCACCATCTGGATTGTCCTTCTCAAATTTCCATCCGAAACGATAACCTGCTTTTGTCTTTGGTAAACCTAATCTATCACGTACATCATTCAAGATAACACGACCATTTGCTGTAAGATCACAATTTGCTAATTGCTGCTCTCCCATTAACTTCGAGTAATTATATTCAGCATCTGGAACCCATTCTGTAGAAGTGTCTTTGCAGAATATAACAGTAAGTGTTCTGTCAAGAGGAGTCTCATCACCTGCTACTTCAATCTCTTTTGTGATAGTTTTAGCCTTACCTGAGCCCTCATCAATAACTTTCTCTTTAACTTTCATTGTTGATGTTCCAAGCATAAGCTGCTTATCCTCATCGGCACCATACTTTTCTACAACTCTAGCTCTATATTCGTCAAAGAGCTTCTTAGTAGTTGCATATGCTGCTCCAACTGCTATATATCGTTTCATCATAATTTTATATGATGTAACAAAACTTGCTATCGATAATCCGCCTAATACAATCGATGGAGCGTATATTCTGAGAAGTCTTCCAGCACAACCGGCGTAAGTCTGTGCTACAAATTTATTGTAGTCATTGTCGTCGAATGACGCTCCTTCCTTTAATTTAAGCTCTCCATTATGTAATTTCTTGGCCTTGTCTAAATTATCTTTTGTATCATCGATAATATCCTCAAGATTGAGTGTTGCCTTGCATGCAAGAACTGTACTTGTAATAGTTCCTGCTACTCCAAGGGCTACAAGAATCTCTGGAGCATGCTTCTTCAACACAAATGATGTTGAATTAGCGACTGTTTTAATACTTGCTAATAAGTTCATTATTAATCCTCCTAAATATAATCAAATATTGTCATCTGTCTGAACTCAACAGGTTGACCATTGGATTTCTTCTTTTTGTCAAATCTGCCATCAGACTGAAATTTCTTAAATATAGCAACAACCTGGTATGTCGGCATCTTATATACTCTTGCCTGCCAGCTCATGCTATCCGGATATTCTTTAGCTATTGCTTTTCTCATTTCTGTAATAGAAATAGAACTCATAGAATATCACCCCTAATCCAATTTGTATGCTCTAGGCAAATCGAGCAAATATCCTTCTGGAACACGCTTTATCTTCGCTCCTGATAGATTTTCCCATCCGTACTGGGTATCAATATATGTTCCTGTAATGTCAACCATCTGATATAAATCAGAAACATATGCTCTATGGTATCTATCAATTTCCTCAAGAAGCATGTCCAGAATATACTCAGCGTCTCCTTTACTCTCTAATATGATGGTTTTGTAGTTGTAACCGTCATTCTTTAAAGAATATGTTTTTGCTGCAGTGGTCTTGCTTGAACTTGATGAGTTAAAATATCCACCATAATTAAACATAGACCCTGTTCTGCTTCCTGACGAACTTCTTCGTGTTGATCCATTTAGCAGCATTGACATACAATCCAAGAACATATTTTTCAGTCCAGGGATTATAAGCTCGTTAACGGCATAGTTTTTCACATTTGAAATATCCTCACTTAGGAACGTATCTGAGAATTTCTGGCCTAGTGAACGATTTTTAGCTATTACTTTGCCAGTAACAACTTTCTTCACAGGTTCTTTTTGGGCCTCAGCCGTTTTTGACTTGTGAGAATTCGACTTGTACTCTGACATTAGTCTCTCCTTTCTTTTACAGAAAAAATAAGAGACCTAGATTTCTCTAAGTCTCCCTTCTGATAATTAATTCTGGTCTACTGTTGTGTCATTGCTTTCTTCTGTTGAAGTTTCGCCATGGTCCTCTGAATCATCGGTAGGTGCATCAATGAAGTCTGCATCAACGTAATCCTTATTAGTAAGTTTCTTATACCCAAGCGCTCCGGCTACAACACCTAATACTGCAACTCCAGCTACCTTAGCTGCTTTTGCAATCTTTGGATGCTTCTCCGCTGCTGCTTTGATCTTTTCTACTACACTAACTTTGTCATTCATTTTTGTTTCCTCCATTTCTGCAACTTCTGTTGCTTCAATCTCCTCTGTTGCTACTTCCTCAACTAAATTTTTGTTTGACATAATATAGTCTCCTTTCTTTTATCCTATAGTAGGCAATGTTTTTCTCGCGAATTATCTATCGTAATTATGTACAGGTCTTGCTCCATAGTCCAATATCATGGTCGGCTTCATGGTATCCGGGTCTACATATGAATCAATACGAGTATCTATCATACCGCGTTCTGCAGAAAATCCCATATCATCGCCATATGGCACTGGGTCTACACCAATAGCATCAAGCCATTCATTAAATGACTTGTAATACTCGTTTCCGTACGTCATGTCAAAGTTCATATCATTGCGAGCCTTTTCTATTTTATTTACGGTGCTCATGAATTTCCTTTGCGACACAGCTTCGAAGAATTCGCATTCGTCACTGCCATTAATTATGATACTTGCTGATATAGGCTGCTGCGGTTGTTTCTTCAAATTATCCTCATTTACCGCTTTTTGTATCTCACGCTCTTTCTCTTCTCCGATTATCTGAGCAGCTTTTGCCTTGTAATCAGAAAATGCAGACTCTGTAAGCTTGCATGCTGCTGTCAGAGCTACTTCTTTTTTATGAGAAATATTATTCGCTCCTATGATGCAGGCAACTGTCAATCCTCCAGATAATATAGCTGGAATATAGCATTTCCATGTCGCTTTCATAGACTCCCAAACTGTAAGCTCGGTTCTCTCAACCACATTTTCGCCTGGTTTGTTCATCGGAGTAATTGACTTTGCTTTCTGCTCCTCAGCATCAGCTATAAGGGTCATTGCTTTTGGTGTTGCTTCTCCGACAAGAAATGCAGTAGTGAACACACCCGCTACTGCAATACCCGATAATATCGTTGAGCTATTTGCTTTTGTAAAATTAATCGCAGTCTTCGCAAGACTCTTTATCCTCTGAATCATGGTTTAATCTCCTTTCAAGGTCTTCGATACGCATGTTCAACTCCTTTACCTCCTGCTGAGTAATAAAATGGAGACCTGTTGACGCTAAAAATGCAAGACAGAGCATCTTGATGCATTTTCTGTGCCTATATAAAGTCTTTGCTACTGAGTCAAATGCACTTACTACTACTTTTGTTTCAATTGGTGTCATAATATGATTCCTCCTTAAATATAAAAAATAAGAGACCTAGATCTCTCTAAGTCTCCGTGTAAGCTATTGCTTATCGATTATGTAAGTTCCTACTATTGCTACAACATCAGCAAGTACAAGTCCAACTAACACGCCTCCAACCGTTGACAATGTACCAGTAATAAATCCTTTATTGTATTCATCATGGTGCACTGCATAAGTTGCAGTCTTTAGTCCCTTTGCTACTTCTGTAATTTTGCTCATAATAATTCCTCCTTAAATAATTCTAATTAATAAGCTTCTCACTATAGTCCATGTTTTTTACGCGAAAAATAAGAAGAGCCTGTTAAGACTCCTCTTTCTTTGCTAAACGTTTTTCAACCTCTTTTTCTATTTTACTATTATTGTTAATCTGAGTTGATAGAGCTGTAAGTGCTCCAAGTAACCCAATTGCTACATAACGTAAAATATCTTTTTTGTTCATTACGTTTACCTCCTTTCATCTTAGGCTATGTTTTCTGCGCGAGAATTTATCACTTAACCAACCAGATTTCCGGACGAACCCCAGCATAGCCAGACACGAAATAGTACGCACGGTCACCGCCACCGTATCCCACATTAGCGAAACGAGTCGAAGAAAATTCTTTCTTGGTAGCATTACGGAGCCATCCGCACTCACACTCATTGTTATAATAAGCAACTCGATTGCGTCTCTGCTTCATAAGTGGAAGCTGTTTGTCATTATCAGTCACAAAGTGGTCTCTATTCCACTTGTCGTCCCAGCCAAACATCTCGCCTACTGTAGGAATAGTAACATCGGTAAGTATTGTTCGAATTGAATAAGGTAATGCCTTGATGAACTCTGTATGTAACCATCTATTCAAATCAGATGCTTCAAACCCACCATTATTTGTACGTGACTTATTCATAGGTCTCCTAGTTACATAATCATCGAAAATAAGCATAACCTTATTGCCCGTAACTTTGTGTACTGTTGCTGTAAATACTCCAAGCCCGTCCAATTCCATAAATGTCTTATCTCCTACCTTAGCATCTTTTAAATCGGACTTTGCTACTGCATTAACAAACTCTTTAGTTGCAAGTACGTCATTAATGCAATACACTTTCATAGTTTCTTTTGACTCTTTTTCAGCAGTCATTTCAATATACTTTCTATACATTCTTTCTACTGTAGGTATGTCAATCCCCATTGCCGATAATCCAATAATTTCTTCTCCTAATGTCATTTCTCTTTTGCACATATCGTTAATCTCCTTTCAATTCACAAAACATAGAGACCTAGATTTCTCTAAGTCCCTAATTATTTACTTTTTTCTGAAATGCTGTATAAGCTTTACGATTCCGTAAATTACTAATCCTGCAATTATAACATCACTAAAAGCTAATAATACTCCTATAATACCTGCCACTCCGACTGATGCTATAGCTAATATTATTGCTAAAATAACAATTGCTATAATTACTAATATCATTAATGTAATCATATCACTTACCTCCTTCTCACTATAGTCCATGTTTTTACCGCGAAAAAAAAATAAAAGAAAGAGTCATTGCTGACTCAATCTATGTAAGAAGAGTATAACGCTGTTTTCTATCTCGAGCCCTTACGTCTACACATTATGTGTTGATAGATCCCATGCTACTTAAATCCAGATGCATTATTGATCATAACGTTATACCAGCTGGAACTGTTTTTCTTTTCACTATAGTCTATGTTTTCTGCGCGAAAAAAGAAAAAGTAGAACCCGATTTCTCAAGCTCTACTGTTGTGGTGGATATAATTATTTATTATTGTTGCCTCCACAGATTAGCATTAATGCAAATCCAATTAAAAGGCCCGCAAAAATATAATTCATACATTTCACCTCCTAGTATAATAATGGTGTAGTCAATCAAGACTACTTGGTTAATAAGTTTCT
>ERZ779888.919-NODE-919-length-31759-cov-5.122729_pt1 | contig 31759 bp, 24 predicted proteins | sample MGYA00511245_ERZ779888 | MGnify/ENA primary metagenome ERZ779888 (study PRJEB29588, sample SAMEA2155255) | human gut metagenome | biome: human gut; feature: human-associated habitat; material: faeces | place: Denmark | collected 2008/2010 ...
AACTTCAGTATGCAATTCTCGCATTACGATGCAGTTCCAAAGTCTATTGCAGATAAGTTCGTAGCAGAACGTGGTGCAAAAGACTAATTAACAAGACTCAAAAATTAAAAAATAAAACAAACAAATCCAAAAATTAGGAGGAAACAAAAATGGCAAAAGCTAAATTTGAAAGAACTAAGCCGCACGTTAATATCGGAACCATCGGACACGTTGACCATGGTAAGACGACTTTGACTGCCGCTATCACGATGGTCGCCGCTGCAGCGGGCAACGCAGAAGTTATGCGTTACGACGAAATCGATAAGGCGCCGGAAGAAAAAGCAAGAGGTATAACGATCAATACCGCTCACGTTGAATATCAGACGGCTACCCGTCACTATGCTCACGTTGACTGCCCCGGACACGCCGACTACGTTAAGAACATGATAACCGGTGCCGCTCAGATGGACGGTGCTATCCTGGTTGTTGCTTCTACCGACGGACCGATGCCGCAGACCCGTGAACACATCCTGCTCGCTCGTCAGGTTGGCGTTCCTTACATCGTAGTATTTATGAACAAAGTTGACCAAGTAGACGATCCCGAACTTCTCGACCTCGTTGAAATGGAAATTAGAGAACTGCTCTCCAGTTATGACTTCCCCGGCGATGAAATCCCGGTAATCAGAGGATCTGCTCTTAAGGCTATGCAGGCTGCTGCTGCGGGACACGCCGACAGCCCGGATTGCGATTGCATCAGAGAACTTCTCGACGCAGTTGACAAATACATCCCCGCTCCGGAAAGAGACACCGACAAACCCTTCCTTATGCCTGTTGAAGACGTATTTACCATCACCGGCCGTGGAACGGTTGCTACGGGTAGAGTAGAACGTGGTATGGTTAAAGTACAAGATAAGGTTGAAATCGTTGGCCTTATGGACAAACCGAAGGAAACCACCGTTACCGGCGTAGAAATGTTCAGAAAACTTCTTGACTTTGCTCAAGCAGGCGACAACATCGGCGCACTTTTGAGAGGTATCGACAGAAAAGAAATCGAAAGAGGACAAGTTCTTGCTAAACCCGGAACGATTCATCCCCACACGCATTTCAGCAGCCAGGTATACGTTCTGAAAAAGGAAGAAGGCGGAAGACATACCCCGTTCTTTAACGGATATCGTCCTCAGTTCTACTTCAGAACCACCGACGTTACCGGAACGATCACCCTTCCCGAAGGCGTAGAAATGGTTATGCCCGGCGATAACATCAAAATGGACATCAAACTTATCACTCCTATCGCTATCGAACAAGGACTCCGTTTCGCTATTCGTGAAGGCGGAAGAACCGTAGGAAGCGGCGTTGTTAGCGCAATCATCGAGTAAAAAAGTAATCCTTAACTAAGGATATTACTCTCAATCAAGTCAAATAAAAACCGAACCGAAAGGGCGCAAGCCTTTTCGGGCGGTTTTATTGAGCAAAGTATTGAGTTCTTAAATTGTCGAAAGACAATTTTTTTTTATATACTTTTTCTTTCCGCTTTATTCCGTATTCCGCATAAACGGAAACGTAGATAAACCGGACGAATAAAACGGAAAAGAGAAAATCGACCCGATAAAAAGAAAAAAATAAATCGACGGACGCGTTTGCGATAATTTTTATCGCAAACGCATTTTTTTAGTCGATATAATTAAGGGACGGAAAGAATTCCGTCCCCGTGAAGAAGGTTAGTTGCAGCCGTTACAGCCACAATCGTGCGAGCCTTTGTTGCCGCAGCAGCAGTTGAGAATAAGGAGCAAGGGCAGTATGTCGCAAATGCAAGACCCGTTTCCGCAGCAGCAAAGAATGAGTAAGAGCCATAAGATGTTGTTGCAACCGCAACCGTTTCCGCAACCGCATCCGCCGGCGCCGGCACCGTCAAAAAAGTTCATTGTATGTACCTCCTGTTTTGGTTTTTCTAATACATTCGTATGCCGTTTTTATAAAATGTGTGAGTTTATAACCGATTAAAAAAGGGAATAAAAATCGGTATGATTACGAATATTAACGAATTTGCCGAAGAAATCAGAGCGGAACTCGGTTGCCCGCCGGATCTTGCGGTGCGCGACCTGAAGACGCCGTATTTTTATGGAAAAGTCTTGTATATCGACGGTCTGGTCGACGGGCAGGAAGTTGCGGAGTTTTTAATCGAACCGCTTATGAGAAAGAGGGAACCGTTTTCCGACGATCTCGAAGGACTTAGGACGGTGGTTTCTTATTCGGGAAATATGAAAGAAATCGAAAAAGAGAAGTGCGTGTTTTCGTTGCTTGGCGGAAGTGCGGTTCTTCTCACCGGCTCCGCTTGCATAGAACTTCCGATAAAAAAGATTCTCGGACGCGCGATAGCGGAGCCGCCTACCGCTTCGGTCATTAAAGGTCCGCGCGAAGGTTTTGTGGAGAGTATGAAACTTAACTGCGTTTTGCTGCGCAAACGAATAAGGGACAAAGCGCTCGTTTTTCGTGAACTAGAAGTGGGAAAGAGAACGGTTACGCCGGTTACGCTTGCGTATCTTAACGACGTTACGCCGGTAAAGATTGCCGACGAAATAGAAAAAAGGCTGCAAAAAGTCGAGATTGACGGAGCGTTGGACTCGTCGTATCTGACGAAAATGCTAGAAGAAAGGCCGTATTCGATATTCAAACAGATGGGTAACAGTGAAAAACCCGACGTGATAGCGAGCAGGATACTTGACGGGAAAGTGGCGGTTATTTGCGACGGATCGCCGATAGTGCTGTATCTTCCGTTTATGCTCATCGAAGATTTTGAAGACTCGCAAGACAATTACAAACGCCCTGCGAGAGCGACTTTTTTGCGATATATTCGCCTTTTTGCGGCGTTTCTAGCAGTTTTCTTACCTGCGCTTTTCGTGTCGGTACAAGTGCATCAGTTTCAACTGCTCCCGGTCGAACTTCTCGTCACCGTAATAAATTCGACGGGTAACATACCGTTTTCGCCCACGCTGGAAATGCTGATTGCGCTCGTTTTGTTCGAGATACTCGGCGAAGCGAGCATACGAATGCCGCGGCACGTCGGAATGGTTTTGGGGGTTGTGGGCGCGATAGTGCTTGGAGATACGGCGGTTAAGGCAGGGCTTTTGTCGAGTTTAACCGTGCTTGTGGTAGCGATGAGCGGTATAGGGATTTTTACGGTACCGGACGAAGTGGGTACGATGGGAATTCTTAGAATAAGTTTCGTCGTTTTCGGCGGACTGCTCGGCTTGTTCGGAATACTGATTTCGGCGATGTGCATAATCGCTTATACGTCGAATCTGTCGAGTTTCGGAGTGCCTTATTTGTCGCCCGTCGCGCCGATACTGAAAGACGATTTACGGGATTTTCTGATTAAACACAACCTGACAGACCTGAAAACTCGTCCGGTGTCGTACGGACTTCTCGACAAAACAAGACTTAGGAGAGTGAAATGAACGAGATAAGTACGAAACAACTTTATATAATGATTTTTTTTATACCGCTCGTTTTCAAAATGTCGTCGCTGCCGGCGTTGATGTACGGAGCGGTTTCCGCAACGGCGTACTTACTGATAGGACTGGTCGTCGTGGTGGAGTTTCTTCAACTTATGCTCGTGCTTTTCGTATCGAAACAGGGCGGAATGGACGGAATTAAAGAAAAATACGGTAAAAAAGCGTACTGCGCCGTCGCATTTCCTATGCTTTTCGTGGTTTTCGTAAAAATGCTCGTTCTCACGCAGGAAATGGTAAACTACGTTTGCAGTTTTATGTTTTATAACATTGCGGAAAGCGCGGTCGTGCCTGTCGTTATGCTCGTTATTTTCTATCTCGGCACGAGAGGAGCGAAAGCGATAGGAAGAATGTTTGAACTCAGCGTCTGGCTCATACCGTTTATTGTGGTATTCGGGGCGGTTTTCGGTAAAGCGGAACTGGAAACGACGTATCTTACGCCGATTTTCGACGGAGAAGGAAAAGAGTACCTCTCGACGATAGGAAAGTATCTGATTTTCACTTTCGACTTTTCGCCGCTTTTGTTTTTCAAACCGAAGATTAAAAAAATCGCGCCGATTACCGTTTGTTCGATTTTAAGTACGGTCAGCGTTGTCGCCGCGTACGCGGTGCTTTTTTCCGTATACGGAACGGCGTCCGAACACGCAAGTTTCGGGTTTACAAGACTTGCCACGTTCAGTACGGTAATAAGCGAGATCGGCAGCCTTGACTGGCCGAGCGTTATGCTCTGGCTGATAGCCGGGATACTGTCGTTATCGCTGAAAATTAACGCCGTCAACGAGATAAGCGGTAATTTCGGAACGAAAAAAGCAGGAACGTTTGCTTTTTGCGTGGCGATAACGATAGTTTTGCTTACGGCGATAAAAACGCCCGTCGAAGCGATACGGTTTGCCTCGAACGGTCTGCAATATGCGGTTTTCGGAATAGAAATCGCTTTGCCGTTCGTTTTGCTGACGTTGTACGCTGCTAAAAAATCAAGGAGTGAAGAGTATGCGGCGCAAAATTAAATGGATTTTTACGGTTATAGCAATAGTTTTCTTCGTGTTTTTGGGAAGCAAAGTTCCGAACGACGATATAGGCAAACGAGCAATGGCGGTCGGGCTCGGAATAGACGTCGACGACGAAGGAAATATCGTCGCTTGCGCTCAGATACTGATGGCGGCGTCAGACGACGAAGGAAGCAGTTCGGGCACGAGAGTGGTGGAAGCAAGGGACAGGGTGCTGTCGGCGGCGATAGCGAAAATATCCGAAATATGCGGAATGCCGCTTACCGTAACGCACTGCAACATAGTTGTGCTTGGGGAGAAACTGATGAACGGAGGAGACGCATACAAGCCGATTTTTACTTTGATGGAAAACACTTACGTCAGCGACAACGCGTATATGTTCGTGTGCGAAGGGGGACCGAAAGACGTGTTCGAATCGAAAACGGCGTTCGGCAGCAACGCAAGTTTGTATTTGCAGGAAGTCGTGTCGGCAACCGGACCGTACAATAATATTCCGTATAAAATGCTGCGGCAGGTAATCGTCGGACACCACGATATAGGAAAAACCACGTATTTTCCGTATATGAAAAAGGTTTACGTACCGCCGAAAGTACCGTCTTCGTCCGAAGAAGGCACGCAAAAAGAAGAAAAAAGCGAGTTTTCGTATAATCTTAACAACGTTTTCGTAATGAAAGACGGAAAAGCGGTGGGACTTTACGGAGAAGAAGCGGTTAAATCGATTAACTACGTTATGACGAAAATCAAAAAAGGCAGCGACGTTTTCGACGTGCCGGAAGGCACGATAGGATTTTTCGTGCTGAAAAACGATGTAAAAAAAGAGTTCGATTTGGAGAAAAAAGCGTTTATCGTGAAAGTTAAAGTCGGCGGAACGGTTAAATCGCTGAGAGCGAAAAACGAATCGACTACCGAGCAAACTTTCGTGTACGAACTTACCGACGAAGACAAGAAAATTTGTTCGGAGAAAATAAAAGGGGAAATTGAAAAGTTTTTTAACGAAATGAAAGAAAAAGACGCGGACATTTTTAAGGTAAGACAGTCGTTTTATTCCAAATACGGGAAGAAAAGCGACGGAATAAGCCTTAAAGACGTAAAACTCGAACTCGAAGTGGAACTCGAAATAGAAAAATAACCCTATCCTAAGCCGGGGCGGGTCGGTTAAGCGTTGATTTTTCGGGGGTAATTTGTTAAAATACCCTTATGAAATTCAACGTAATAAAATCCGGTACGACGGCGGGCGGTCACAAGGGGCTGTTCGGACTGTTAAAAGAACAAAACGACGGCACGGGCAGGCATATTTTTCTCGTGCCCGACAGATACACTTTGGGCGTGGAAAAGGAAATATGCGAAGTCCTTTACCCGGACGGCGCGTTTAACGTAGACGTATGCAGTTTTACCCGTCTTGCGCAAAAAGCGTTGGGAAAAAAGAACAAAATTTGTTTGTCCAAAGAAGGCACGGTGCTGTTGCTTAACCGTATAATTTGCAAAAACTCGGACAAACTCACCTTTTACCGCAACGTAAAAAGCGTAGCGTTTTCCAGAGAAATGTTCGCTTCGATCGCCGCTATAAGAACGAGCGGAATCACGAGCGAACGTTTTATCGAAACGGTAAAAGACATAGAAGGCAACGTCGGCGACAAACTTCGGGACATAGGTTTGCTTTACAAACTGTACGAAGAAGAGATTAAAGGCAGATATTTCGATACGGTAACCCGTGTGGACTGGCTTATCAACAATCTTGCGGACGCGCCGATCGCACGCGACAGCCATATATACGTTCTCGGATTCAACGTCTACAGCAACGCGCAACTCGAATTTATCCGCCGCGCGATTTTGCTTTGTCCGTCGGTAAGCGTCGCTTATTGCGACGGAAAAGGCAACGACAACGCCGCCTGTTTTCCCACGGCGCAGGTTAAAGGACTGATGGATTACTGTTTCGACGCAGGGATACCGGTAAGGCTTATCGAAGAAAACCTGCCGCTCGACGAGCAGAGAGAATTCTTGCACGGCAGTATGTTCGGTGTGAAAAACAACGTCTACAACGGAAAAAACGACAACAAAGTAAGGGTACACGGCGAACCGAACGCTTACGAAGAAGTAAAAAAAGTCGCAAGAGAAATAAGATTTTTGGTGTTCGAACGCGGCTATCGATATAAAGAAACCGCCGTCGTGGTAAACAATCCCGATTATAACGGTTTAATCCGCAAAACTTTCGACAGATTCGATATACCGTATTTTATCGACGAAAAGTACGAAGTTAAAAACGGCTTTTTCGCAAAATTCGTCCGTTTGCTGCTTGCCTGCGTGGAAGACTTGTACGAGTTCGGTCGCGTAATGCAGGTAATCAGGCACCCGTACTCGGGTTTTTGTCGTTCCGAAATACAGGATTTTGAAAATTATTGCATTAAATACAACGTCAATTATTCGCTCTTTTCAAGGGAGTTCGTTCTCGGCGGCAACGACGAAACGGAAAAAGAACTGCTTACTTCGGCGGAGTCCGTGAGAAAACGGGTCGTACAAACGCTTTCGACCGTTCCGAAAAACGGCAAGGCGAGAGATTTTTGCGAGTATATCCTTTCGCTTGCGGCGGATGAGTATATTAATCTTAAAGAAAGCGAGTATTCCGTCGGTCGTTCGATAGAAGAAAGGGTTTATTCCGACAAAGAAAAGTTTCTCGGTGTTGTTTCCGAGATAAGCGAGCAGTGGTGCGGAGAAACCGAGATGACTGCCGGCGAGTTCAACGACACCCTTTCGTCGGTTATCGAAAATATGACGGTCAGCGTTCTGCCGCAGTATATGGACGCGGTTTTCGTGGGTAATACTTCGGAAAGCAGGTTCGGCGGAGTTAAAGCGATGTTCGTGATCGGCGCGAGCGACGGATTTTTCCCGGTCACTACCGGGGATAAACTGATACTCGGTTGTTACGACACGCTCGTGATGAAACAAAACGGACTGGAAGTTTTTCCTTCGCCGGAAGAGAGCAACTATTTCGAACAGTTTGCGGTAATCGATCTGGTGACGAAACCCGACAGACTATACGTTACTTATCCGACCGCATACGGCGACGGTTCGACGGCAAGTCCGGGCAGTGCAGTGAGAGAGATCAAGTACAGACTTTCTCTTAAAGAAAAAGATTTTATCGAGTATCACGAACTGACCGACGAAAAGAAACTCGCCTACGTTCTCGCAACGTTTGCCAACGCGCGGTTCGAATATCTTTCGGGGGGCGTTCCGCCCGAATACGCGCAGTCGGTGAGGAAAATGCTCGAAGAAAAAGGGCTGATTTTCCCGGAAGAAGAGAACGCGCCCAAAGTGGATTTGCTACGGGGGTACGCACGCGACGGATCGGGCAGGTACAAACTGTCGGTCAGCAAAATGGAAGCGTACTTCAAGTGTCCGTTCAAAAACTATCTTAAAAACGTACTCGGACTGCGTGAAAAAATCGAAGGCGGACTGAAAGTCAACGATAAAGGAACGATTATCCACGCCGTTTTGGAAAAATATTTCTCCAAAGGACGGTTTTTACGGGAAGCGACGGAAGAAGAAAGGGGCGTCTTTGCCGCGGAGTGCATAAAAACCGTGCTTTATTCGGAAGAAAACAAACGGTTTTTCGAAAACGCAACTTCGAGAAAAGAACTCGAAAGCATACAAAAAGAGTGTTTCGCATGTCTGAAAGCGTTGACCGACAATATGCTTAATTCCGAGTTTACTCCCGAGTTCGTGGAAAAACGGTTTGACGGCGGCGACGGTCTGGAATTCGAAATCGACGGAAAGAAGTTCGTTTTCGTGGGGTTCGTGGACAGAGTGGACGTTGCGGACGACAGAATTATAATAATAGACTACAAGACCGGCAGAGCGGACGATTCGCTGAAAACCGTTTATACCGGGGAAAAAATCCAACTGTACGTGTACCTGCGCTACTTTACGGGCAAGGGATACAAACCTGCCGGGGTGTTTTACCTGCCGATAAGCGACGGATATTCGTCGAAACCGTCGTCTTATGCGATGAAAGGGCAGGCTTTATATAGCGAAACGCTCTTTGAAGAACTTGATAAACGCATTAAAGTTGCCCCTAACGGCAAATACGGTAGCCCAAACGTAAGTATTCCGCTGATCGTCAAGGACGGACACGCTACTTTCGACGAGAAAAGAGCGACGAATTTGCTTACCGAAAGGCAGTTTAAGGAAGTAACGGACTACGTCGGCAGGCTGTGCGTGAAGGCAATAGAAGAGATAGCCGATGGGTATGCGGAGCGCAAACCGACGGACGGCGCGTGCGAATACTGTCCGTACAAGAAGATATGCGGCGACGTCGAGCCGAGAGAAAAAGTATGCGTAGACAAACTCAGTTTCGATTTAAGCGTAAAAGAAAACGGGGGGAAGGACGATGAAGTGGAGTAAAGGGCAGGAAGCGGTGCTGTCCACGGGCGGAAATTTGCTCGTAAGCGCGTCTGCCGGCAGCGGAAAAACCGCCGTTATGGTAGAGAAAGTGCTGAGGCTGGTTAAGGAAGGAACGGATATAAGGAGAATACTTCTTATGACGTTTACCCGCGCCGCCGCGGCGGAGATGAAAGAAAAACTCGTAAAGAAGATGTACGAGGCGTCGTCGAAAGCGGACGGAGAAAAGGTTAAAGAGCAACTTGCGAATCTGCCGTTTGCGTCGATAGAAACCATAGACGGATTTTGTTACCGTATGGCGCGGCAGTATTTTAACGTAGTCGGTTGCGATCCGTCGGCGAGTATCGGAGAAGACAAGGCGATGGAAAAAGCGCTTTTCGACTGCGCGACGAAAGTTATGGAAGAGTCGTTCGTTAAAGAAGACGCCGATTTTTTGCGCGCCGCCGATTTTTTCCGTAAAAACAGAAGTTACGAGCCGTACAAACAAACGGTAATCGACATAATAAAGTTTGCTTCGTCCCGACCGAACAGGGACGGGTTTTACCGCGCCTGCGCGGGGGATAATTCGGACGCGGTGGAGAAGTTTTACCTTAATTACCGCCGGAACGAGATTGCGCTTCTTATTAAGGACGTAACCGGGTTTATCGACGAGTGCGAATCGGAAAACTTCTTTTTCGACGAATTGTATACGGATATCGTCAAAAGGCTGGAAGCGGCGAAAGAGGCGGTTACCGTAGCGGAATTTTTCTCGCCCGTAGAAAACGTTATCGTGCCGAGAAAAATAAACGTCAACAAAGTTAAAAAGGGGGAAGCGAGCGAAGAACTCGCCGATTTGTCGGGGAGAGTAAACGCGCGGATCAAGTCCTTTCTGACCGGCGTCGTCGGCGACGCTCAGGCGTATCGTTCGGGCGGAAGCGAGCAGCAACGCGCGATAAAGAGAAGTTTGTCCGAGTCGTGCATAGAAACGGAAAAAGCGTACGCGGCGTACAAAAAGAAGAGAAATCTTATCGATATGCGCGACGCAACGGATTACGCGCTTAAAGCGTTGGACGACGAAAAGACCCGTAAAGAAGTAAGCGAAAAGTACGATTACGTTTTCGTGGACGAGTATCAGGACACCAACTATCTGCAAGAAACGCTTATCGAGCGCATAACGAGCGACAATTTGTTTTCGGTAGGCGACGTTAAGCAAGCGATATATCATTTCCGTTCCGCCGAGCCGGACATATTTTTGAAAAGGGAATCGAGATACGATACGCTTGGGGAAGGGTCCAACCGTTATCTTAACGTGAACTACCGTTCGTGCGAGGAAGTGCTGGATTTTACCAACAGGGTATGCGACGCGATAATGGTAAAAGACTTTTGCGGAATCGACTATAAAAACACCGCTCGTTTAGGTTACGGCGGACTGGAAAGACCGATAAAAGGGGTTGATCCCGTGAGCGTTTTTATCGACTCGTCGGAGGACCCGCCCACCCACCCCTTACGCGGAGAGGTATACGGAGTTAAGGACGCGCCGATAAGCGACGGCTCGGACAACGAAAGCGAATTTATAGCAAACGACGTACTGTCCGCCGTCAACGGCTGTTTTATCACGGAAAAAGACGGCTCGGAAAGGAAGGTAAACTTCGGCGATTTCGCCGTACTTTTGAGAGCGGGAACTAAAATGAAACTCGTGACGAGCGCGTTCAAAAAATACGGCGTGCCGTTCTATACGCTGAAAGAAAACGCCTCGGCGTTTCCGGAAAGGGAAGTACTCGTGGACGTGGTTCGGGTTGCTTTGAACGCGACCGACGACGCGTCGATGTACAACGCCGCGTCGTCGCCCGTAGGCTCGTTTAGTCCGTCCGAACTCGTCGAGATACGCTCGTTTAACGGTAACGAAAGCAGAAATTGTTCGCTTTGGGAAGCGTTTTGTCGCTATTCGGGTATCCCGAAGTTAAAAAATAAGGCTGAAGAGTTTGTCGAATACATAGAAGAGATAAGGCGTAAGTGCGCATATATGTCGGTCAGCGAACTGTTTGAAGAGATTTTGAGCAGGAATTTCGACGCGTATTTACGTGGACATAACCCTGTTGCGCTCGGAGAACTGAACGCGTTTATTTCCTTCGTTTCTTCCTTAGGGGTGAACTCGTCCTGCGAAGAGTTTATCGATTACTACGACACGTCGTACAAAGGCAACAAGCCGCCGGCAAGGGAGAACGCCGTCGCGATAATGACGATGCACGCAAGCAAGGGGTTGGAATTTCCGATAGTGTATTTGCCTTATCAGGGAAGCAGACCGATGCCGAAGGTCGGGCAGACGGAACTCGACGCCGAACTCGGGCTCGCGGTTAAACTTTACGGCGAAGAAGAAGGCACGGTGGGGGATACGTTCGCTACGCGCGTCGTTCGGCTTAAGTGCAGGGAAGAAGAGCGGCAGGAACTCGCAAGGCTGATGTACGTCGCTTTCACGAGAGCGAAGAACAGGCTGGTCGTTACGGGTCGGGAAGTTAAAGTTCCGCTCGGCGTTTACGAAGGCAATACGATATTGCAGTGGATAGCGTACGCGGCGGAGAGCGACGAAGTTCTTCGATCGACGATTAAAGACTTGCCGAAATTCGAAGCGGCCGGGGAAGAGAAAAAGGTTGCGGAAGAAAAACCGTTCGATAAAAATTTGCTTGAAAAGAGTTACGCGTTCGAGAAAGAAACCGCGCTGCCGATGAAATACAGCGTCAGCGAGATACTGAAGAAGAACGACGGGTACGGGTATAACCCGTTTGCGAAAAAGGGGAAAGCGGCAGCCGTCGGAACGGCGGTACATACCGTAATGCAGTATATCGACTACTCGGTCGACGACGAAGACGGCGTAAAAAAGACGGTGGAAGAACTGTTTTTGCAGGGCGCGCTTACCGAAGAAGAGGCGGCGAGCGTGGACGAAAAGGCGATTTTGCGCACGTTAAGGTCGGACGTAATCAGGGAAGCGAGAAAGTATCCGATAAAACGGGAACAGCCGTTTATGATGTACGTTCCTTACGACGACGAAAGCGGCAAGGTGCTTGTTCAGGGAGTAATCGACCTTCTTATCGACGAAGGGGACGGATACGTCGTGGTGGATTTCAAGACCGGCGGCGGCAGCGAAGAAGAACTGAGAAATCGCTACGGTAAGCAACTTTCGTTATACGCCGAAGGCGTGGAAAAAATACTGAAAAAGCCGGTAAAACGCAAAATCATTTATGCGATAAATTCGGGCAAAACGGTAGAAACGTAAACCGCGGTTTTCGTGTGCAGGCGCATCGGCGCGCGTCTTACGCGGGCGCAAAAGGAAAAACCGGCGTTCCGTCGGGGTCGGCGGAGCGTTTTTTTACAATTTTTAGCAAAATACTTAAGTTTATTCTAAGAAAAATCCGCGCAAAGTATTGCAAAAAAAAATATAATTGATATAATATTTTAAGATAAGTATTTGTAGGAGACGAGAGCAATGAAAGAAATCGTAGAAAAACTTACCGACGCTTTGGGCAGTTTTTTGCCCGATATCGATATTTCGATTAAACTCGGCGTTATCGGCGGAATTATCATTCTGTTGTTGTTTTTCATCGCGCTTGCTATGAGCGCAGGCTGCAAAATCACGCGTTACAGAAAGAAACTGATGCAGGGAGCGAAGATGCTCAACGCGCAACCGCCCGTCACGGAAGAAAACGTCGACGTGGTTTATAAAGAACTCGAAACCCATCCCGAAGAAGTCAAGAAAGGCTGGGCGGCGTTTATGGATCAGAGAGTGGGGTATCCGTCGGATTACATTACGACCAAAGACGTGCTTTCACGCAGAGAATTCAGCGGTAAAGGCGCGGCGGCGAAAGTATTTCTGATTATTCTCGGAGCAATCGTTTGCGCGCTCGTCGCCATCGTCGGTTTCTTTAACGAAGTCGAAGCGGGCACGGTAATGCAGGCGGTAATGGCGCTCGAATTTTTAATTATTCCGGTTGCCGTTTATATCATAACCGTTCTGCTGCTCGACATTGCGTACAACCGCAAGATAAGAAGACTCGGGCTTACGTTTGAAAGTTTCTGCGAAATACTCGACGCCAAAGTCGTGGTAAGCGACAAGGACGAAAGAGAATTCGTAAGCGACAACCTCGAAGAAATCAACAGACGCGTGGAAGAACTCATCGCGGGCAGAACCGGCGGAGAAGACGTTATCGAAGTTATCGCCGCTCCGAGAGTGGAACAAACCGAAGAAGTAGAACCCGTCGAAGAAGAAGTTGCTGAGCCGGTAGTCGAAGAAGAACCGGTTGCGGCAGAACCCGAAGAAGAACCCGAACCGGTCGTTAAGTACGCGGATATGACCGAACAGGAGAAGGAAGATTACTTCCTTGCCCTTCTCGACGTAGTAGACAGAGCGGTTGCGGACGAAACGCTTACGGACGACGACTATGCGTTGATCGCGGCGACGATTTACGAAAACGCAATGCAGACCGGAGCGATGGAAAATCCCGACGAAGCGGCGATTTTCGACGAATGTTTCAGCCGTCTTGCGGCACAACTGAAAGGCTAGTTTTCTTTAAGAAAACGACTGATAAAAAACGTTAATGGGCGACGCAAGTCGTCCATAAAACGTATAAATGCGATTTTTATCCGTTTTGCGAGGTAAAACGAATGTTGAGATTTTCCGCCACGAACGACGGCAAAGTGCTCGATACGCTTAGCAGGGAGATTTTCGGCGACGAGTTTCCCGGCAAAGTGGGGTACGTTTTGTACGACGGCGACAAAGCGATCGGCGTAGCCAAAATGACGGTGGGTACGGAAGTATCCGTGCTTGAAAGAGTGGGCATCGTACCCGAAGAAAGAAAAAAAGGAAACGGCGATTTTTTCACGCGCAGTCTTATTTTCGGGATGAGCAATGCGTCCGAAGAAGTCGTGGTTAATACGAAAGACGAATATTACTGTAAGTTCGGTTTTACCGAACGCAACGAAAAAATGGTTTGTCCGTCCGGGCGAGTGGTTTTTCCGTGCGGTTGTCACAAATGAGGAGGTAAGAGATGGCATCCAACTTTATCGAAAGTATTATCGAAAGCGACCTTGCCGAAGGCAAGATAAAAGAAGTCGTTACGAGATTTCCGCCCGAACCCAACGGTTATTTGCACGTCGGGCACGCGAAGAGTCTTTGCATAAACTTCGGAGCAAAGGCTAAATATAACGGCAGATGCAATCTGCGTTTCGACGATACCAACCCGACGAAAGAAGACGTCGAGTACGTCGACAGCATCAAAGAAGATATAAAATGGCTCGGTTTCGAGTGGGATAACGAGTGTTTTGCGAGCGACTACTTCGATCAGACGTACGAGTATGCGGAACTGCTCATAAAGAAAGGTCTGGCTTACGTATGCGATCTCAGCGCGGAAGAAATCCGTCTTACGAGAGGCACGCTTACCGAACCCGGCACGGAAAGCCCGTACAGAAACAGAACCCCGGAGGAAAACCTTACGCTTTTCAGAGGAATGCGCGACGGACTTTATCCGGACGGCAGCAAGGTGCTGAGAGCGAAGATAGATATGGCCAGCAGCAACCTTAATATGCGCGACCCGGTAATCTACCGCGTGCTCAGAGCGCACCATCACCATACCGGCGACAAGTGGTGCATTTATCCTATGTACGACTTCGCTCATCCCATAGGCGACGCCATCGAAGGAATAACCCATTCGATATGCACGCTCGAATTCGAAGATCATCGTCCTTTGTACGATTGGGTTACCGAAAACTGCGGTTTCAGTAACCCGCCGCACCAATACGAGTTTGCTCGTCTTAACATTAAGAACACGATAATGAGCAAGCGTTATCTTAAAAAACTCGTAGAAAGCGGAGTAGTGGAAGGTTGGGACGATCCGCGTATGCCCACGCTCAGCGGAATGAGAAAACGCGGATATCCGGCGGAAGCGTTAAAGAATTTTTGCGCGACGGTAGGCGTTGCGAAAGCGAACAGCGAAGTTGACGGCGCGGTACTCGATCACTGCGTGAGAGATTATCTCAACGAGAGAGCGCTCAGGGTAATGGTAGTGGAAAATCCGCTTAAAGTGATAATCGACAACGTTGCCGAGAGCGAAGAGATAGAAACGGAGAACAACCCGAACGACGAAACCGCGGGAACGCACAAAATCCGTTTCGGCAAAGAGATTTACATCGAAAGAAGCGACTTCGAAGTCGTTCCGCCGCCGAAGTACAAAAGACTCGTTCCGGGAGGAATGGTAAGGCTTAAGGGAGCGTATATTCTGAAGTACGTTTCGCACGAAGAAGAAAACGGCGAAGTAAAGGCGGTTCATTGCGAGTACATACCCGATTCCGCGAAAGGCGGAGTAAACGCCGGGATCAAGGTCAAGGGCGTAATTCAGTGGGTTAACGTCGAAGACGCCGTACCGGTCACGCTTAACAAGTACTACAGTTTGCTTCTCGACGAAGTGGATGGAGTGAAAGAGTTTGACGAAAGAATAAATCCGAACTCGCTCGTGGTGGTAAAAGGCTGCGTTGCGGAGCCGTACTTAATCGAGAACGAAGAGGGAGAAACGTTCCAGTTTATGAGAGCGGGGTATTACAAACTCGCCGAAAAAACGGAAAACGGCGCGCTTTGCTATCTGATAACCGACCTTAAAGACAGTTTTAACCGTAAGTAAGGCAAGACGGAGCGAAGAGAAAAGGAAAAAAGCGGAAAAAAAGTTCGTGAAATACTTAAAAAAGTATTGAAAAAAAAACAGAATAAGTTTATAATAAAATAGCGTATATAGGAAGAAGTGCGCACGGTTGTCGTTTTTCGGTTGAAAAATAACGAAAACAATCGGGAAACAACTAAATGTAAGGAGACGAAAATGGCAGAAACGACAATGACCGACACCACCTACGAGAAGAAAGAAGTGCCGATGACGGACGAGCCGAAAGCGGCGGACTCGGCGGCTAAGGAAATGGCTCTTAACGTTAGTTTGGACCAACTCTCCTACATTTGCGGATACTGCGGCAAAGTCAATGCGATTTCTTCGCCCAACTGTGTTCGTTGCGGAAAGAGAAGACCCCGCAGCGAGTACGTAAACGCTATGAACAAACTCAAGAACGCCGAGTCGGTTAAAGCGCAGTACGTCGAAGAGCAGGCGAAACTTGCCGTTGACAGAAGAGAGGCTGCCGAACAGCAACTCGTAAGACTCGTCGAAAGCAGAGTTGCGGACGAAAAGGCGCAGATCGTAGCGCAGGAAGCGATAAAACTCGAACAGGAAAGAGAAGAAATCAAGCGCACCACGGCGCGCGACGCGGTACTCAGAATTATCGCGGCGGAAAGAGCGGCGGAAGAAAAAGTCAAAGTCGCCGAAGCGCGTGCGGAAGAGGCGATTGCCGGAAGAAGCAGAGAAACCGAAGAAAGAATCGCGTCCGAAAGAGAAAAAGTTCTTTACGCGGCGGCGAAACGGGTAGTCAGCGAAAGAGCGGGAATAGAAAACGCCGCCGAAGAAAGAATTGCGGCGGAAAGAAAGAACACAGAAAAGAAAGCGCAGGAAACCATAGATTTTGCGGTAGACGAAGCGGAAAAGAACGCGGCGAGAAGAGCGGTTCTTAAAATCGTCGCCGGCGAACAGGCAGCGGAAGACCGCGCGAGAATAGAACGCGACGCGATTTCGAGAGCGGCGATGGACAGAGTTGCCGAAGAAAAAGAAATTGCGGAAATAAACGCGTATTCTAAATACAAAATCGAAAAAGAAGCGATCGAAAGAGCGGTCGACGAAAGAATTAAAGCGGAAAGGGAAATGCTCTACGGCAGACGCGGCGCGGCTACCGCTCCTTACGGACAGGCAGGCGGCGCGGTTCAACCCCTTACCATCGTTCCTTACGTCAATTCCAGACAACCCCTTTATCAATACGCTCCGAGCAAGACGATATACAAGTTCGTTCCGGACGAACAGCCCGAACAACAACGCCCCGGACGCAAAGCGGTTCCGGCGCGCGTGCCTTCGTCCGCTCCCGTAAATGAGAAAAAGGAAAAGAAAGAGAAGAAAGGTTACGGAGCGGTCAGAGCGTTGTCGGTGATAGCGTTGTTGCTTGCGGCGGTAGTGCTCGTGGTTTCTTTGGTTGACGTTGCGGCGCTCAGATACGTCGCCGACTATAAAAACTTTGACGTAGTAACCGCGCTGTTCGTACAAAACGATTATTCGGCGTTTATTGCGGACAAGGGAATCGTAGGAATGCTTGCGCCGATAGGTATTATTGTAGCGTGCGTAGGCGCGCTCGCGAGCGTGATATGCGCGATTGTCGGACTTATTACGGGCAAAGCGAAAGCGATATTCCCGATTTTGGCTGCGGTAGGAACCGTCGGAGCGATAGTCGCGGTAGTCGGTTTGATCGTGGGCAACGTGATTGCCGTTGCGGAAATTGCAAGTCTGATAGGACTTATCGTCCTCGTTGCGGCGTCGGTGCTTGCGCTTGTATTCGCCGCTATAGCGACGGCGATAACCGCGAAAAAGAAAAAGCAGGAAGAAGCGTTTCTCGGATAATCGAAAACGAAAAACAGAAAACGCATCCGATAGGCGTTATGCCTGGGTCGGATGTTTTTCAATTATAAAACGTACGATCGGAGAGTATTATGGCAAAGAAAAAACAAGAACCCGCGAAAGAACCCGTCGTGGTCGAAAAAACTCTGGAAGAAATGACCGACGCGGAATTCCTTGCAGGTATCGAGAAATGGGGTGCGCCTGCCTACAACGATTATATGCACGCGCCGAGAATAAGCGAAACGCGCATAAACGGCTATCTTTCCGATACCGAAGTAGGGATACTCGCAAAGAATGCGAAAGTCAAGGTTGAAGAACCCGAATCCGAAGTTAAAGAAACCCAAAACGTATGTGTAAAAGCAAAAAGACACACCAAAAAACGTGCGCTTTTGCTCGTCGTGATAATGATTCTGACGCTTGCGTTTATGGTAGGTACGGTACTCGGAGTGCTTAAAGTCGCGCCCGTGTCCGATTACTTTAACGTTTACGGCGGAGAAAACGGCGGAACGGGAATAATCGATCCCGTCGTGTCGATGATATTGCATCTTACCAAAGGAAGCGGCGATTATACCTTCGTCGAATACTTCGGAAACGCGGGAGAAGGGCTGTCGGCGGTGCCTGTTTATTCGGTTGCTTGCGCGATAATTTTGTATCTCGTCTGCATAATCGTTATGTTCGTCAAGAGCGTGTTTGCCACGTTTGAAAAACGCAACGTATGCGGTTATTACAAAAAACGCACTTTCGGTTATATCTCGATCGTGGCGTTGCTTTGCGCGGTCGTATGCGTGGTCGGCGGACTGTACGTTACGGGCGGCGCGATAACGGATATACTCGATTTTCTCACGCCGAACAAACTTCCCGTAGGGGCAGGTTACGGTCTGTACGTTATGCTCGGACTGCCGATCGTGACGCTTATTATGAGCAGTTTTGCTTACGGAAAGAAAAAATAAACCGAAATAATCGGAAAAACTCGACTTAATCGCGCGGAAAAAACTTTTTTCGCGCGATTTTTTTTTACGAAAGCGGCGGCGGCCGATCGAAGGGGGAGAAAGTGCTTCGGTTAAAGCGTCGGGCGAATGGAAAAATTTTTCTTTTTTTTCTCAAAAAAAATGCTTTTTTTACATTTTAACTATTGATATTTTTGCGGTGCTATGATAGAATATTACCGTATAGTATTCTAATATTTTATACTATAAATATTATTTAGGTGGCTGATATGGCGTACAAGGGGACGGGTTCCGTCGATAAGAAACATATGCAGGAAATCGAAAGGCGCAAAGCAAGAAAAGAGCGTCGCGCTATGTTGTCCGAGCGTAAATCGGCGGCTATGTCCAACTCTCGCGAACTCGCAAGATTGAGAGCCGGTTACGGAATTGAAGAAGATTACGGTTATGAAGAAAACGCGTCCGGATATCGCGCGCCGGGATACGATATGCCTGAAGTGGACAATCGTTTTGCCACCGATATGCGCAAAATGAAATTCTGCAGAAAGCCGATCGGCTTTTTGATGAATATAATCTTTCTCGTAGCGATCGCGCTCGTGGTGCTTTCGTTTATCCCCGGACTGAACGTGGCGGTGCTCGATCAGTACACGGCGTTGTATTCCGAAAGCGAAGCGAAACAGCAACAAACGACCGACGACGAATCCGGCGCGAACGAAGACGGCGAAGAAAACGGCGAAAAGGAAAATCCGAGTAACGCCGACGACGCTGCCGGAGGAGAAACCGTGGGTACGGGTTCGGAAACGGAAGGCGGCGAAACGACCGAAGACGGAACGACTGCGCCGAGCGCGACTTATTACAAGTTCAGCGATCCGGTTTACGGTTGGATTAAGTACATAGCCGGGTTGTTTGAAAAAGATTTTTCCATAGGCGAATCACCGTGGTACGACGGACAGATAGCGAAAGTTAAGGACGCCGGTATGGAAGACAAGATTTCCGCGATACTTATTCAGGCGTTCCCGCCGGCGATAATACTCTACGTTATATTCGCGCTTGCGCTTACGATAAAGACCTTTATCTGTTGGGCGTCGGGCGACAGAAGAATATATCGCCACACGTCGATAGAATGTCTGATAATGATACTCCTTGCGGCGCTCGTGCTGTTCGGCGGATACGCTACGACGGTGGGCGTAACCGGCAAGATGGATTTCGGCGGTATACTTAACTACGTGATCGGCGGAATAACCGGAACGGGCGGATTTACCGCAGGGTACGGAATGATAATTATGCTCGGACTGCCGCTTATCGGACTTATACTTTCTTTCTTCCTTCTTGAAAAGAAACTGAGAAGCAGAGAGATAACGCAACCCGTGATAATGTACGAGTACAAAGGACAGGCAAGCGGAAAGAGAAGATAAAAAACAGTTTTTGACGTAACGGGAGGATTGAGAAAAAAATGACGAGAAGAAAAAGAAGAGAACTTGAAGAACAGGCTCGTTTGGAAGAAGAGAGAAAAGCCGCCGAAGAAAAGAGCGGCGCGCAGGAAAGCGTTTATTATCCCGGAATTGCGTTCGGATCGTTAAACAACTGTGCGTTGCCTGTTTGCAACAAGCAAATGAACGCGGTTCAACTTCCCCCGATTATACAGCCCATTTCCTTGATACCTTTTATGCAGGGCGGCGTTGCGGAAACGGCGAAGAAAGACGATTTCGACGACGACTTCGACGATTTTGACGATTGGGACTAAGACTGAGATAGGAGAGAACAGAAAATGGCAGGTGTAAAAAGAACCGAAGGGGCGGTTTCCGGAGAGAGCGGAGTACCGGTAAGTCCGGCGGAAAATCAGTACAACAGATACAATATGACTTTGCCGCAAAGTTTTTCGGTGTATAACGACGAAGGAAGCGTGATTTATCGCGGAGAAGTCGAACAGATAGCGAACAAACTCAGAGCGGAGATTTTCGGAGAAGAGAAAGCGGTAAAAGCCGAAGAACCGAAACCCGGAGAAACCGAAAAACCGAAAAAAGCGAAGAAAGAGAAAAAGAGCAAGGTGTGCGTAAAGAAGAGAGCGTTCTTCTTCGTAATTCCGCTTATCCTTGCGGTTGCGATTATTGCCGTTGCCGTAATGGGAATTTTCGACCTTTCTTTCGCGAAGTACTTATCCATATATAATTATAAGTACACGGCGGAACGCAGTTTCGCGATGCTCGACCCGGTGCTTAGTTTTATTTCGACGAAGTTCGGAATAAGTTTCGGCGATACGATTACTGCGGAATTCTTTAACGTGTACACGATTTCGACGGGAGAATTTTTGCCTGCGTTTATCGGATACGCTCTGCCGATAAGCATTGCGTTGTACGTCGTGTTCGCACTCGTTACGGTTATCGTATCCATAGCGGGACTTGCGGGAAAGAAGAGAGAAGACGGAACGTATGCAAGAGCGAAACTCGGATTTTTGTCGATCGTGATGTTCGGTTGCGCGCTTATCGCCACGTTTGCCGGAATGTACGTTGCCGGATGCGGAATGAACAGTTTCGTAAACTTCATTTCGGGGAAAGGCGAATTTTTCGCAGGGTACGTACTTTACGCGATGATAGCCGTTCCGGTAATTACGTTTATCTGCACGTGCGTTGCGTATAAGAAAGAAAAGAAGGCAGAGTAAAGAAAAATGGGCGACAACGGAATGGATAATTTCGAAGAATTCAAACGGATAGACGGGTTTATCTCTTACGAAGATTACCTTGCTCTGCCGCAATTCCGGAGTTACGTTGCCGAAAAAAATATTACGCTTCCCGACCGTATAAGCGGCGGAAAGGCGGTTGCGGAAAAAGCGGAAGCGGCCGCAACGACCGTAGAGGCGAAGAAAGAAAAGAAAATCAACGTCGGTGCGATAATAACTGCCGTGTTTGCGTTATTGTTTACCGCGTGGGTAGCGGCAGGATGTTTTATAAAAACCGACGTCGGCGCGGCGAGATTGTTCGCTTTGTACGACGGAAACAATCTTGTCGAGTTGTGTAAAAAACTTTTCGGCGGAGAGTATGCGGAAGCGAAAGCCGTTATCGCTGCGGTTGCATGCCTCGTCGGAGTGGTTTTTACGGTAGGTTTCGGAGTAATCGGAGCGCTTTGCCGAGTTAACAAACGAGGCGTGGGGGTTGCGGTTATTATAGGAACGTTCCTTGCGTTTGCGTTTCTTGCCGCGTCTGCGGCGATAGGAATGGCGGACGTAGTGTCGACGCCTATGGGAGCGGTAGTGCCGATTGCGGCGATATCTTTCCTGTCGGCGGTCGTGTCGGGTAGCGGAAAAGACGGAAGTAAGGAGAAACGATAAGCGGTATTATGGAAACGAAAAAGATAAACTACATTAACTGGTGGAAACAAACCCCTTCCGACGGAAAAGCGGCGGAACCGAATACGCAAAGCGAACAGTTTGTACCGACGCAACAGGGCGGAACGGGTACGCCGTTTATTCAACCGTTGGTGGTGGTGCCGTATCTTTCGGCGGACCAACCGATGTACCATTACGATCCGAGCGCGACTGCGCAGGCGGAGCCGGAACACGACGCTCAGTACTACGAAGATTTGTTTGACGACGAAGAGTCGTACGCGCTTCCGGATGGAACGCAGCAAATAGCAAAAAGGGAGAAAAAGGCGCCCGTAAAGGGCGGTGCGGTATCCGAAAAAGCGGTTACCGAAAGAAAGGAGGGAGCAAAAATGAGAAGAAGAGCCAACGGTAACGCGATAGTTACGTTTATACTCGGGCTGGTATACGTCGCTATGGCGTTTGACCTTACCAAACTGATAAGCACGTTCAATTACAACGTTTTGTACGATGGAAAGGTTGCGTTTAACGTAATCGAAGAACTTGTGAAGAGCATTATCGACAAGAGTTTCGTTTTTGCCGTAGATACCACGTTTTTGCCGATACTCGTTACGGCGGGCGCGCTGTTTACCGCGATTACCTTACTGTTTTCGCTGTTCACGGTAGCGGCGAGAACGAACGTTTTCGTCAAAGTTATCGCGACGCTTGCGTTTTTGCTTAACGCGGGAGCGGCGGTAGTTGCGTTCGTGGTGAACAAAGTTCCGTTCGAAACGTACGGTTTGGTAATCTTCGTGGGAATATCTTTCCTGATGTTCTTGTTTACGATAGTTGCGAAAGGAAAGAGAAGACGCAGATAAAAAGCGTTTTCGATAAAGATAAAGAAAACATAGATAACAGGAGTGGTTATGGACAAGAAACTTAAAAGGGCGTTAAAGACGGGCGTGGACGAAGAAAACAACGCGTTGCATTATTATTGTCCGCAATGCGGCTGGGATATTTCTCTTATGCACAAACGTTGTCCGAAGTGCGGAGCGAAGCGGCCGCGCGACGCTTATATGAGAGCGATGGAAGTACGGGACGCGGCGGGAATGCCGAAAGAAGAAAGCCCGAGAGTTTACGTTGACAGAAGCGCAGGAAAAATTCCCGCGCCGAAAGCGCCGTGTTATGCGTCCGAGGGCGTGGACGAACTTGTTCGTTCCTGCTATGCTACCGACGCTATGGCGCAACTGGGAATACCGAAGTACTACCAAAGCGACGAGTACGGCAGAATTTACGAAACGCCGGTTTGCTACAAGCCGATAGCGAACGGACCCGTTCCCATTCCGAAGCCGACGAAATCGATACAAACCGAAGCGATAACCGTACCGCTTAATATTACACAGAAATAAAATCAGGAGAGAATATTATGGCTAATCCCTATGAAGTAAATAATCAGATACATAGCGGTACGCTTAACGGCGTATCGGGCAAATGGGTACCTGTAGAAGCGAGCGAAGCACCGGCAGGTGTAAGTAACGACCCGACAAGTCCGAGTATGGGATCGAACGGCGAATATTACTACGCGCAGGAAAGCGTCGCTTACAACAACCCTGCGCCTATCGGAGCGAATATGAACAACGCGATTCCGACGCCGTCGTCCATAGTACAACTTCCGCCGATCGTGCAACCCATAGCGATGGTTCCTTACACCACTCAGAATCAACCGCTCGTTCAGTACGATCCCAACTATCGTCCGCCGGTGGAACACACCGCCGCGCCCGAACCCGTTTACAAACCCAAGGCGTATGCCGGCATAAGCGCGTTCATCGCACTGTTTGCGGTTGCGGCAATCGTAGTCGGCTGTCTGCTCGAAGTTTACAAACAAGGCAACACGGTAATCAAGAGCCTGATCTGGTTGTTCACCGAATCCGACGCGATTAACCAACTTATCTCGGGCGACACGAGCGTATTGCTCACCGTGCTCGTACCGATTTTGTACGCGGTGATAATGCTGTTCTGTTTAATAGTAATGATAAACGCACTCGTTAAACTCGGCAAAATGAAACCGCTCGGCAAACTCAACGTATGGACGCTTATCGCACTTATACTTGCCATAGCGGAAATCGTGATAATGCTCGTTAAAAAAGATCAGTTCGAAATCGGCTTGGGAGCGTACGTTATTGCAGGAATACTTGCGGTAATGATGATTTTGCCCCTGTTTATCAACAAAAAGATACAGGTTTTGGACTACGTTGCAAGCAAACAAACTTACGTAATTAAATAAATAAAAAGGTGGAGCGAAAATGTTTGAAAAAATTCAAAAAATCATAGCGGAACAACTGTACATCGACAGTAGTTCGATAACGGAAGAAACGAAGTTTATCGATGATTTGGGAGCGGACAGTCTGGACATCGTGCAAATGCTTATCGCGATGGAAAAAACGTTCGGAATAAGTTTCGGAGAAGACGAAATCGCCGAGATAAAAACGGTAGGCGACGCGAAACGCCTTATCGAAAAGAAGATATAACATAATAATCGAATGAAGAACGATTATCCGCTTGCGAGATAGACGAGTTTTACGTTTATGCAAGCGGATTTTTGCTTTTTTTCAAAGAAAATAGCGAAAACGTAACGATTACCGACGAATATCGGGGGAAAGGAGTAAAAGATGAAATTAAAGAAAATCGTCGCGGCGACCGTGATGCTTATCGTAATTACCTGCGCGCTTTGCGCGTGCAGTCTGTTCGGCGGCACGAACAACGGGAATACGAACAAGGACGCAAGGTACAGCGTCACCGTTTATTACGAAGGGTATCAGGCAAGCAACTTCGTAAACGCAAAGACCGGAACGTACACTTTGCCGAAAGTCGAACCTACGAGAGAAGGATACGACTTCGAAGGTTGGTTTTTGGACGCGGATCGCACCGTTCCTCTCGTTCCCGGAGAAAAAGCGAACCTCACTTTCAGCGTTTATCCGAAGTTCACGAAGAAACTGCTCAGCGTAAAAATCATCGACACGGCGGGCGGAAAGGATACCGTCGTTAAGATCGAATACGGCGAAAAGGCGGACATACAAGCCCCGACAAAGCCGGGATATATTTTCGACGGCTGGTTTACCGACAGGGATTGCACGGAAGAGTTCGATACGAAAACGGTTATTACCGAAAACGTCGAGATTTACAGCAAGTGGGTTTACGCGACCTATACCATAAAATACGAAACCAACGGCGGAACGTTTGCCGTTTCTCCCGTCGAATTTTATACGATAAACGACGAAACCGAACTCGGCGGAGTAAGTAAAAAGAACTACGATTTTGACGGTTGGTATCTGGAAAGCGACTTTTCCGGGAAAAGATACACCACGGTCAAAGGTTTGACCGGCGACGTCACGCTTTACGCAAAATATCTTTGTTTGCTTGCGGAAATGGGCGTTAAAGAAGGTATAAGCGATAAAATCGGCGACGAATTCGTTTATTATACCGACCATACCGCCCACGACGTCGATATCAGAGAATGTTTTGTTTTCAGCGAAGGCAGTACGATAACGCTTACCGCCGAAGACGGAACGATAACCGACGGCATAGCCTCGCTCGAAGCGAACGACGGACTCGGCGGAGTGAAAAACCACGACTTAACCGTGACGGTTAAAGCCGAAGAAGGCGACGCCGAAAACACCTACAAGGTAAAAATTTGTCAGTACGACGAAAGCACGGTTAAAGTAACGTACGTCGTAAACGGCGTAGTAAAAGCGGAGAAAAACGTGGCGCGCGGCGACAAAGCGGATATGCGCGGAATTGAAGTCGGCGGAGCGAAAAAAGGTTATGAGTTTGACTGCTGGCTTATCGGCGGCGTGGAATTCGACGTAGAATCGCCCGTTATCGAAGATATAACGCTCGAAGCGGCGTTCAAACCGATAAATTACCGCATCGTTTATAAACTCGGGATAGGAATGAACTCGACGGAAAACCCGTCCGAATACAATATAGAAAGCGACTTCGTACTTAAAAACGCGGTCGCTCCCGACGGATATTCTTTTGACAACTGGTATGCCGACGAAGAATACTCCGATATAGTTACGGTTTTAACCGGAAGAACGGAAGAAATCACCCTTTACGCTCGTTACGAATTAACAGATCCGATAATAAAGAAGTTCGTTGCGACGGGAAAATCGACGTACAATCTTCCCCGAATGAGCGAAGACGAAACGCCGCAGGAAGTGACGGCGGATACCTACGAAGTAACCAAAGAAGAGTATCCGTATTTGCTCGACTACTTTATTTTCCATAGGACGGAAACCGCGGAAATCACCGTCAGCGGAATAGGCGCGATAACGGAAGACGGATTTTATTTGAAAGCCGCGGGAAAATATCCTTCCGCATACAAAGTTACCGCTTCGTTTAACAACGAAGGAAAAGTCTGGATAAGGTTCGTTTTCGACGAAGAACCGACTATGTCAAGCAAAAGCGGAACTTACGAGCAAATTAACTTCACTTCCTTTGCGAAAAAAGGCAGCAGAAACGCCTGGTTTGACGATTTTGCGATAGAACACGTGAAAAACTTCTTACGTGTGGAAAGCGGATCGCAACTTTATTTTGCTTTGGAAAACGGTTACAGACCGAAACCGGTATCGGGATCGACAGCGGAAAAAGTTTACGACGAAATGAAAAAAATTCTTCGACAAATCGTTTCCGACGGTATGACGGAAAGAGAAAAAGTTATGGCGATAAGCGAGTGGCTTGTTAAAAACGTTGCGTACGACAACGCCGTTTACGATAAGTTTCTTAACAACGAAGACGTAAGCAAATACAGATGTTTTGAAATCGAAGGCGCGATTATTGACAAAGTGGCGGTTTGCGACGGCATAAGCAAAGCGTTTTCCGCATTTTGCGCAACCGAAGGGATTAAGGCGGTAAGACCGAGCGGATGGCATAACGGAATAGCGCACGCCTGGAACAAAGTTTATATCGATATTGACAACGACGGCAACAAAGAGTGGACGGCTGTCGACTGCACGGCGGCGAATACGTTGTTCAAAACCAAAACCGCGAGCGGTACCGTAGAAATTATGAACCACTCCTTTATTTTCGCAAGCGACGACTTCCTTATAAATAAAAACGGTTACGTTTACAGCGAAGAATGGACGGGAAAATGCGTTGCAAAAAAGAGTTTCGACGTGTATTCGAAGACTTATTACGACAATTCCGCCGAATATAACTTCGACGTTAAAGACGCAAGCGACCTTGAAAGAATCGTCGCTAAAATGAAGAGCGAAGAAATCGGCAGCGGAAAATCGACGGTAATAGACTTCCGTGTAAGTAAAGAAAGTATGGTTATCATAAGAACGGGAGAAGAAAATCGCTATTCCGAAACGTTTACGCAAGCCTTGATTAAGGCAGGGTACAGTTACGACGACATCAACGAAAGATTACAAATAGGAACGTTCAACGTGCAGGAAGACGGCAAAGTCGGAGTGTATATCTTTATGCTTTCCGAAGGCGAAACGGCAGACGAAGCGGAAGCGGCGTAAAACGGAGAAAAGGTAGAATATGGACGAGAAAAAGAAAGTTTTGCGGTATTACGATACGGGAAAACTCGGCGTAATCGCCACGGCGGTGTTTTTCGTAGTCCTTATTTTCGGTTTATCTATGAATTTGTTCGTTGCAAAAACGCCGTACGTGGTTACCGGACACGTTGCAGGCGACGCGGGATTATCCGTCGGACTTGTGTTGGTCGGAGTAGTTATTCACGAACTTTTGCACGGTTTAGGGGCGGTTTTGTTCGGGAAATGCAAAAAAAGCGATGTTAAGTACGGCATAAACCTTAAAGAAGGGATAGCGTACTGCCACGCCAAAAAACCGCTTAGCGGAAAATCGTATTGCGGAATGCTCGTTTTGCCGATAATCGTGACCGGGATTATTCCGTTTGCGATATGCGTTGCGACGGGCGGACTTATGGAAATCGCCGCGTTTGCTTTGCTGATAGCAGGGGGAACGGGCGACGTAATTATGCTTGTCGGCGTGTTGAAAAACAAGGACGCGAACAGAGAAATCATCGATCACGAAACCGCGCCTGCGTATTACGCTCTGATGACGGACGAAGAACTCGCTTCGCTAGGACTTGAAGAAACGACGGAAGAAAGCGAAAAGCAAACGATAGAAAAATGCAAATCGGGCGAAGGGACGAAACTTGGGATAAAAATCGCGCTTATTGCGGTTTTTGTAGCACTGACCGTACTCGGTCTGTTTTTGCTGGCTTTGTTTATGAAAGTAATTTAACTTGGAGAACGAATTATGACAGACAATAAATATCTTAGTTTATTGAAAAAAGACTATCCGACGCAAGAGGCGGTCGCCGCGGAAATTATAAATTTACAGGCGATACTCAGTATGCCTAAGGGTACGGAACATTTCGTAAGCGATATTCACGGCGAATACGAGGCGTTTTGTCATTTGCTTAACACCTGTTCGGGCGTAATCAGGGAGAAAGTCAACCTTCTGTATAAGGACGAACTCAGCGAAAAAGAGTGCGCGCATATCGCGTCGCTCATCAGTTATCCCAAAGAAACGATAGAATTATGGGAAGAACGGAAAGACGTCAGCGACGGAAAATTCGAGTATTATATCGAAAAACTCGTCCATATTTTGCTGAGAGTTGCGTCGAAATACACCCGTAGTAAGGTCGTTAAAGCAGTTCAACCTGAATTCAGATACATAATTAACGAACTAATCAACGCAAAAAGAGAAGGGTTTGATTACGAAAACTTCTGTAAAGGCGTGTACAAAAACATAATCGGACTTAAACGCGCGCCTGCGTTTATAGAATCTCTTTGCGCGACGATTAAACGCCTTGCCGTCGCAAACCTGCATATCATCGGAGATATTTTCGACAGAGGAGAACACCCCGATTATATTTTGGATTTATTGATTAACAGAGATAACGTTGATATTCAATGGGGAAACCACGATATTCAATGGATAGGCGCGGCGCTCGGAAATCCTGCTTGTATTGCGAATATAATTTATATCGCGTTAAAAGCAGGCAACGTGGAGGCGATAGAAGACGGGTACGGAATATCGCTAAGACGGCTCGAAGAGTTTGCCAGAAAAAACTACGAATTTGACGAACGATTTGCGCCGAACAACGAAGATTTGTCGGATAGAGAAAGGAAAAACTACGCTCGTATGCGTAAAGCGATTTTCTTTATTATGCAAAAAACCGAAGCTGAGATAATCAAGCGTAACCCCGATTATCAAATGGACGACAGAATAATTCTGGAAAAAATCGACCGCGAAAACGGAACGTATACCGCCCCGGACGGAAAAGTTTTTTACGACGACGATTTTAAGGCGCCGTACTCGGATATTAGACTTTCGGATTCCGAAAGAGCGGTTATAGAACACCTTATCCGCACTTTTACGTCGAGCGAGAAACTGCAAAAGCACATAGATTTTCTTATGCGCTGCGGCGGCCTATATAAGGTGGTCAACGGCAATTTGCTTTATCACGGCTGCGTTCCGTTTAACGACGACGCAACTTACGTCGAACAAAAATTGAACACGGGAACGTATTCGGGAAGAGCGTATTTCGACGAATGTGAGAGAATAGTGAGAAGAGCATACGGAAACAGATTTTCCGGGAACAAGGACGAGTACGATCTGGACTTTTTGTGGTATCTGTGGTGCGGACGGCTCTCGCCGCTTTTCGGCCGTGACAAAATTGCCACGTTTGAAAGAGTGTATCTGCCGAAGGAGTACGGCGTTGAAAAGAAAAACGCCTACTACGATCTGACGCAAAGAAAAGATATTTGCGAAAAAATACTCGACGATTTCGGAGTGACGGGAGAACAAACGCATATTATAAACGGGCATATCCCGGTTAAGGCCAAAGAAGGCGAGTCGCCGATAAGAGCGGAAGGCAAACTGCTGGTAATAGACGGCGGTTTTTGCCGCGCGTATCAGTCGAAAACGGGCATTGCCGGATATACCCTTATTTATAACTCCTACGGACTCAGACTTTCCGCGCACGAACCGTTCAGTTCTAAGGAAGAAGCGGTCAGAAAATGCTCGGATATTCACTCCAACGTGACGATCTTCGAGCATACGAAGAGAAGATTAACCGTCGCCGACACCGACAAAGGCAGAGAACTCTCCGGGAAAATCGACGACCTTAAAGCCTTGCTCGAATCCGGTATATAATACAAGCGAAAATGCTTGCTTGCAAGGGCATTTTTTCGTCGGTTCGTTCGTATCGGAAGAAATCTTTAAGACGTGAAAAAGAAAAATACGAGAAGTTCTTTCTCGTATTTTTTTATTCATAAGCGATAAAATTATATAATGGGTTTTCCGTCCGAACCCGGTTTTTATATATGCGTTCTGGGGACGGGCGGTTTGTCCGCAACGGTAACCGATTTCAAAATCTTGTTCACGTATCTGCTTGTTTGGGCGCTCAATTTATCGATTTTGGGCGAACAAAATCCGAATATATCCGCCTCTGTCATTTTCATCATAGAATAAAGTTCTTGTTTTTCGATGATTTTGATTTTGCCGGGTAGGTTCTTTTTTATGTACGATAATCTGTCACCGTTTTCGCCTTCGTCTTCCCCGAAAATAACGTAGTAATCCGCGTTATGGATATTGCTTACGTATCTTGCGCCTTGTTCGGCAAGGCAACCGATAAGTTTAAGCGCAAAAATCCAATCGTCTTTTTCAAGCGCGGAGCCTGCGCAGATTACTTTTCCGCAAAGGGGGTAACCTTTTTTGAACGTTACTTTTACGTTGTTTGCGAAGTTTGCAACCACGCCGCGGCAAGCGTTTCTCGCTTTTTTAATCGTCGCTCTTTCGCTGTCGATTCCGTTGTATTTAATTTCGCCGTCGTGCGTTTCTCCGACGTAGCGAGAGTATTTTTTAATCAGTTCGTCCAAGCAAAGAGAGGATCTATGGCATATCGCTTGCGCGACGAGCATCGATATTTCCGCGTCGTCGTCGCTTCTGTGTAAGGTGTAACCGTCGATGTTTACGCCGAGTTCGGCAATGATTTTTTCAAGAGAGATCTGATCGTGCGTGTGGCTGTATTCTCTGTATACGTCCTGCACGTCGAAAAACGAGTAGTCGAAGAAAGGCAGTTTGTACCGCTTGCACGCCGTGCATAAATAACGAACGTCGTTTGAATGGGAAAAACCGATTATCATTTGATCTTCTCGTTCGAGAAGGTATTTGATTTTATCGTAACGTTGCGGAAAGGTCGGGCTTTTGCGGAAAGTTTTTTCCGGGTACGCTAAGGTGATGCCTTTGCCTTCTTCGCGTTTTTTCTTGTTCCAGGCTTGTGTACAAAATCTTGCTTCGGGGTTTATCAGTATGTCTTCTTTTGCGATAACGTTGAACGATTCGTCGGTCAAAACGTAACCGAAACTACACATACTTCGTCCTTCGCTCGCTTCAATATCGAAAAACAAATACTGCAAATCAATTACTCCTTTTCAAAAACCTTAACAAATATATCACTTTATTATACAAAAGTCAAATATACGACCGTTCGTTATACGGAAAATTACTCGCAGTGAAAAGCCTTCTCTTGGAGGAGAGGTATATTCCGACCACACGTTACACGGGCGTTTGACGCAGTCACTGCGTTTTGTGCGTACAAAATCTAATCACGCACGAGTCGGACTACCACATAAAGCCTTCCCCTTGGGGGGAAGGTGTCAACGAAGTTGACGGATGAGGGGGTAGAAGTTTTATCTTTAACAAAAAATATATATCTAAGACGATGTTTCTTACTTTTTTAAGCGAAAAAAAAGTAAGCAAAAAATCGGTCGGGCGTTAGTTGCGAAGCACCCCGACGCCCCGCACGCAACCTCAGCGGATATTTTTATTTGAAGTTAAGGGGAGAGAATATGCTCAATCTCTCCCCTTAACAAACCCCTCTTTTCTCATAATTTTCCCCAAAACTTATCCGACCAAACGTTATGCGGAAATTTACTCGCGGTCGGCGAAACCGCCGACGCGCGGATAAATTTTTAATCCGCATAAGTCGGACTTCCACAGAAGCAAAATGACACATTTTGCTTAGGAAGTGAAGTCCGCAGGGGCGTTGCCCCTTGCTCGTTCCCCGTAAGGGCGGCACTCACGGCGC
>ERZ779888.922-NODE-922-length-31658-cov-9.331867_pt1 | contig 31658 bp, 22 predicted proteins | sample MGYA00511245_ERZ779888 | MGnify/ENA primary metagenome ERZ779888 (study PRJEB29588, sample SAMEA2155255) | human gut metagenome | biome: human gut; feature: human-associated habitat; material: faeces | place: Denmark | collected 2008/2010 ...
CTTTGTCCGAAATCTTTGAAGGACAGATTTCTCCGCCCGGAATTCACAAAGAGTTCCTTGAAAAAAGTCGCAAAATATGGTAAAATAGAAGCATCACAGAAGAAGGAGGTGTTACGATGGCGACGAAAAAAGAAAAGTATGAGAGTATGCGGATCATGTCCCTTGAGGGCAGCGTGCTGTATAAAAACGAGGGATTTACCGCCCTCAAGAACGGCAAGCCCGATCCGGGTGCTTTTCGCGGCGTGATTGATGAGAGTCTGGACACGCTGAAACTTGCGGAGATATACGAGCGTCACGAGGATGAAATCGGCTACCCTTATCTTGAAGGCGATCACAATTACTGCCGTGCCATTGTCAACGTCTCCTTTGAACGGGCAGTCAAGGTGTTTGAGTCCTGCGGCAACCGCTATGTCCGGAACGGCTATACAGTGATCGATGCGGATATGGAAGACCACGTCTGCATCCGTACCGAAAACGGCAGACCGACGCTTGTTGCCATCGAGGTGTCCTACAGAGATAAGGGCGGATATGCTCCCGTTGAGCATCCGGTCTCGGATGACATTCTCGGCAGGTATTTCGTTTATGATGCAGAGTCTCTTACCTATCGCAGAAGCGACAAGGTCATTCCCACCGCCTTCACCTGTCAGGATATCCGTGAGCATCTCTACACACATGGCTTCGATATCGACGGCATCCACTACGTTCGCTACAAGCGAAGCGCGGGAGCGAGCCGTGACGGTCGTTGTCTTTTCATTGCCGAGCCGCTGTATGCGGATATGATGGCATGGAGCTCCTGCGACCTCTCTGCCGATACCGCCTCCGACCAAGCCTCTTGGCAGGCGTATATTGCACTGACACTCAGCAGTATCGAAAGCACGATCAGGCTCCCCAAGAAATCTATCCTCATCATCCGTGACAGAGTCAGCCGCTTCAAAGCAGATGCCGTCTGCGTTAAGGAAACAGACGCTCACGACCTCCGAGCAGAGGAAGAAGAAACCGAGGTCGAAAACGTGATCTGGGACGGCGAAGCTCTGCTGGACGCAAGCGTGTTCTTTGAGAACGGATATAACGACCATGGTATGATGCTCCTGCGTAACCGTTTCTTCAAGACCTGCGCCTTCAATACCAACCTGCAGGACTGGTTTACGGATAACTGTATCACGCAGGTCAGCCAGCTCGCCGGCTATACCACGGCGAGAGATATCAAGGACATCAAGCTGGTCATCACCGAGAGCAGTGTGAAGTATCTCAAATTCATGCCGAAGGATATGCCATTCGAGCAGAAGTGCAGGCGTTTTCTTGATGCACTCTATGAGGGCAAGAAAAACTCCGAGTTCGGTGTGGTCAAGGCTGACCACGATGCGCCGCTGATGGACGGCAGAATGGCATACACAAACTATCAGCTCCTCAACACCCTCGGGCTCACCCGTGAGGGCATCGGCAAGCTCCTTGAACCGTCCTTCCGCTATCTGCAGGATATGCTGGACAGGTCGCCTGTTCTGCGTTATCAGATCAATATGACCACCGACCACGCCACCATTGCGGAACAGGAACTGCCCGACCTTGCCAAATACCGTCGGGATACCGTTCTCGACATGACCTGCCGCACGCCGCTGTTCGAGCAGACCGAGTTCTACAAATCCTTCCGCAGCGATACCACCAAGTATTTTAAGAAAAGGATGAAGAAAGGAAGAGTGGCCGTCTGTGGTAACTACGAGGTGCTCTTCGGAAATCCTTACGAATTCCTTGTGGCACTCACCGACGAGAGCTACGAGCCGACCGAGTCCTTCTCGCTGGAGGACGGACAGGTATGCACCACGGGCTTCGCTCACGGCGAGATGGTGCTCTGCGCACGCAGTCCTCATATCACCATGGGCAATCTCTACCTCGCAAGGAACACGCATAGCTACGACCTTCTGCGGTACTTCAATCTCACGCCTAATATCATTTGCGTAAACGCCATTGAGAGTAATATACAGCAAAGGCTTAACGGTTGTGATTACGATTCCGACTCCATGCTTGTTACCAACGGCAAGTGGCTGGTAAACGGCGCGATTGCCGGTTATGAACTTCTGAAAGTTCCCGTTTGCAAGGTGGAGCCTATTGGAAGATCCGAATACGGGAACACGCCGAAACACATCGCACAGCTTGATCAGACCATTGCCAAGAACAAGATCGGTGAGATCGTCAACCTCTCCCAGTTCCTTAACTGCTTACTATGGGATGGACTCTTCACCGAGCAGGGAGAGCATCACCCGATGGATATCTATCACGACATCTGCATCCTCGCCGTACTGTCGGGCATGGAGATCGACAAGGCAAAGCGACTGTACGCAGTGGATTCTGCCAAGGTGCTTGCAAGGCTCCGTCACTACCGTCAGAATTTCAAAAAGAAAAACGGCGGTAATCTCCCTTCGTTCTACAAATTTATTGTGGGAGATGAGAGCGCCGACGTTGGCGAGAACACCGCCAAGTTCGAAGCCCCCATGTCCTTCGTTCACGATGCTGTAGCAAGCCATAACGGCAGAGCTGCCTACACCAAAACCATTCCGCTCTCCGAGCTCTTCGAACTCGATCCCACTGACGCAGGAGCAAACGATACCCACAAGAAGCAGAATATCATCGCGGCGGTCACGGAAGCTCACACCAAGATCACGACGATGCAAACTGCCATGAAGGATGCCGACGATGACGAGAAGCTCATCCTCTGCGGTGAGGCAAACGAGGTATATCAGACCTGCCTCAAAACGGTATCAAAGAACGTGGCGAACGACCATATCCTCTGCATGCTTCTTTCGGAAATCGACCATCCAGAGAAATCAAAATACGGTATCAAGTCCTGCCGCCATCTTCTGCTCGCATGCCTTCTCTACGAAGAGAACCGCAGGCTTCTTTCCAAGATCAAAACGGTCGAGGGCTTCGAGCCTTATGACCTTGTCAGAGTGGATCCCGAAAGCGTTCCCGAAGGATACCGCACGGAAGATATCTATGGTTTTCCTCACGGGCATCTGCTGATCAAATAACAGAAACAACACACCTATGAGTGTCGAGAAAAAATCTCGGCACTCTTTTTTTATTCGCAAAGAAAGGAGGTAGAGTGAATGAAGCAGTCGATTTTTAAGAGCCGGGATGAACTGCCCATGTTCCTTACGGTCATGGACGTGGCAAATCTTCTCGGTATCTCTCGGGCAAGTGCCTATGAACTTGCAAGAGAAGAAAACTTTCCGAAGTTGAAAATCGTTCAGGGCAGAACGATTATTCCGCGCGATAAGCTCTTCGAATGGCTCGATGGGCAAACGAGATATGATGAAATCAAACGATAAGAAAGGACATTGAATGACGAATTATCCATTAACCAATCTCGAAAAAGATAAGGAAAGTAGGGTGGGGGAAAAACCCCCACCCTAAAATTCAAGCACGAAAGGCGAATGATAGTTACAAGGCGTAACAACCGCAGAAACGGTTATAACACCACTTTAATTAATCAAAACTGTACCAAGGTGTGCGAAGAAAAGTCTTACTCCACACAGAAATACCACCGAGTTCGGGCATGTCCGAGAGATCTTCACATTTTCGCTTTTCATAGCATAGCAGGATAAAGCCATGTCTATGAGCCATGGCGAATCACATCGCACGGCAACGCCGAGCGAAGAAAAAGCACGGTGTAACAAGGCTTTTTGCAGATTGATAACGAATCGCAAAAAACAGCCTTCATGTCTGCTGTGTGCCAAAATCGGGGGTTGTCAGTCTGATACCCCCAAAAATACAAGGCGTTGCAACGCAATTTTGGATGTCTGCTTGCGGCACCTTTAAAAAATAATGAAAGAATGAGGTACAACCTATATGAATCAAAACAATCAAAATTTATCCGCTAAAGGCGTAAGCCTTACCCCTTCTCAATGGGAACGTTGCGAACGTCTTGTCGATGAATACGGCAAAAAGTCTCGCAATTCCTTCATCCGTGAAGCTGTGGATTTCTATTGCGCATGGCTCGAAAAGGAGCATATGGAGAGATTCCTTCTGCCTTCTCTCGAGTCGGTAATGGATGCGAAGATCAAGGACAGCGAAGGTCGTATCCGAAACGTTGAATTCAAAATGGGCGTTCAGATCGCAATGCTTACCGAGCTTCTCGCTGACCATTTGGGTTATTCCGAAGAAGATATGGAGCGGATGCGAGCTGATGCCATCCGCCATATGAAGGAAACCAACGGCTCCTTCCGCTTCTGATTGCGAGGTATGAATGGCAAAAATTATTGTAAAAGCGCCGTTCTATAAGCCCGGACATCGAACCGAGTCGGGGCAGTCACGCGGTGGATACGCTCACTATATCGGAACGCGCGAGGGCGTTGAGATCCTCCGTAGCGGAATGGCAGGCTATATCGGTGAGCGCCGTGGCTCTCACGGACTCTTTTCCGACGAGGGCGTGGACGTTTCTCTTTCAAAAATCAGTGAGGAGATCGACAATCATCCCGGCAACGTGTGGGGATTTATCATATCACTGAAGCGTGAGGATGCCGAGAGAGTGGGATACAATTCTGCCGAGCAATGGGTCAACCTCCTGCGCTCCCGACGGAATGTTATTGCCAAAGAGATGGGCATTGCTCCCTCAAATCTTCGCTGGGTCGCCGCCTATCACAACAAGGAAACCAACCCTCACGTCCACATGTTGGTATGGTCGTCCCGACCGCAAGAGCCGTATCTTTCCCGCGAAGGCATTCACAATATCAAGCAAACGCTTGCCTCGGATATCTTTCGCCAAGAGCATCTACAGATTTATAAGAAACAGACAGAGGCAAGAGATGATATCAAGGAGCGTTGTCGACAACACATCGCAGAGCTGTCCGCTCAAATTAAAGATGGCAATCACGCCTTCTCGCCCGAAATAATTATGAAAATGCAGTTGCTTTCGGAAAAGCTTCAGAGGCATAAGGGCAAAAAGGTCTACGGATATCTCGATAAAAATACCAAGGCACTGGTCAAGGATATCGTAAGATTGCTCGGAGCTGACAAGCAGATCTCGGCAATGTATGACGCATGGCACAGCTACAAATGCGAGATCGTTCGTACCTATACCGATGAGGTTCCCGACAAGATTCCCATCGAGGACAACGAGGAATTCAAATCGATTCGCAACGCTGTTGTCAAAAGTGCGTCGGAGATATGCTTTCCGTCTGCACAACCGGAGCGAGAGATCGACTACGATTATTCAGAGCTGAAGGAGAGAAAAAACGATTTTGATTATCTCTCATTCCATGCTGACTTCCGTGATGACCCGATGCTTTTCTACCGTCTCGGCAGATATTATCTCGAAAAGACCGACGATATGGAGAACGCAGAATGGTGGCTTCGCAAGGCGGCTGACCGAGGGCTTGAGCTCGCCTCTTACCTCGTCTATAAAGCCTACCGTGACGGAAAGTTTACCGAAAGGCCCAGCGATAAGCTACGCTATCTCCGCATGGCTGTGGATAAAAACTTCGGCTATGCCGAGTATGAATACGCAAAGTATCTGATGGATAAGTCGCCCAATGTCGCCAAGGAATATTTCAAACGAGCCGCCGCTCACGGCAGCTTCCAAGCGGAATACACCTACGGTAAGATGCTCTTTGACGAGGGTAAGCGCGAGGAAGCCAAGGAATGGTTTGAACGTTCCGCACGGACAGATGCGTGGACACAGACGAGAGTCGGGCTATTACTTTACTATGAGTACGAGGACTATGAGGCAGGCAAAGCCTTCCTTTCCTCTGCCGCCGATCAAGGCTACGAGCCTGCCCGTGAGGTGCTACGCTCCATCGAGCAGGGGCTCAACGCACGGATCGTCATCGGTGTATGCGATCTGTTCTATTACGCAGGCAACATCCTTGACGAGCGATGCGAGGATATGTACAGCCAAGAGCATACGATTGATTATCACGGCATTGACAAGAAACAGCGCCGTGAGAATCAGGCAAAGCGGCAAGGAATCCTTATGTATTAACCTATCCCGAAAGGAACTTTGATAACAATTTGATAACTATTCAAAAAAACGCTGGATATTGTCTCGAACGTGTGATATGTTTGGGGTACGCAAGCGAAGGGAGAATGATATGGCAGAGTTAATAAAAAAGCAGTATGTACGAGTTGTTTCGGTAGAACTGCGCAATCCGTCGGAAATATGCCAAGAGAGGAATTGGCGAAAGGAATTTGAAGGCTTCTGCGGTGTCATGCATATTTATCAGAGCCAACACAAATCCCCCGGAAAGCACTATATCGTGATATACGATATAGCGAAAAACTATCTGAAAACCGGCGCAGGTGATTTGGTAGAGTGCAAAAACCGCATAACGCTGACAACTAAAAATAGTATATACACCTTTGAGTGTATCAATATCGAAAGAAAGGCAGGTAATTAAATGGCAAATAGACGCAGACCGCAGGGTGACGGCACGATACGAAAGCGTAGTGACGATAGATGGGAAGCCCGAATCATTATCGGGCACAAGAATGACGGTACACCTATGTACAAGTCAGCATTCGCAAAAACGCAGAAAAGCGCGCTGAAGGAACTGCATCATCTCATAGAGCTGTACCGTGATGTTGATCTCACCGAGGACTGCCGCATGACGCTTGGCGAGTGGATGGACAAGTGGCTGGATGAATATATGATGTTCTCCCTTCGTGAGAGCACCATAGAGGGATACCGCTGTATGGCAGAGCATCAGATCAAACGCTTTATCGGCAACAAACAGCTCTCGTCTCTTACCACGGCTGACGTGCAGAGATTCTACAACAAGGTCAAAAAGGAAGGTAGAGCCAAGCCCCATCCAATCAGCGGATATGAGCTGTCCAATACGATGGTGAGAAAGGTACACATGCTACTGCATCAGGCATTGGACGTAGCGGTTAAAGAACGGCTTATCGTGCGAAATCCCACGAACGGCACTACCATCCCGAAAAAGACAACCACCGAAAAGCAGGTGCTTGATGATAGTCAGCTTGAAAGATTTATGGAAGCCATCAAGGAAGAACCGTATTGGAATGACTTCTTCTACGTGGAGGTCATGACAGGACTTCGCCGTGGCGAGATATGCGGAATCAAGTGGAGCGACATTAACTTCACGGAAGGAACGCTGAGTGTCAAACGCTCGGTCGGTACAAAAGCAGGCGGTGGTGTGAGCATCGGCGAAACCAAGACAGGCGCGGGTGTGAGAACCATCACCATGCCTCCAAGCGTGGCAACGCTCCTCCAAGAAAAGCAAGCGGATGCGATCAGCGAATGGGTATTCCCACATTATACTAACCCATCCGACCCCTTGCATCCCAGCTCTGCTTATAGAAAACTCAAAATCATTCTCAAAAATATCGAGCTTCCCTTGATGCGATTCCACGACCTTCGGCATACCTTCGCCACTCACGCAACGGACGGCGGAGTCGATCCAAAGACCTTGGCGGGCATTCTCGGGCATACCGATGCGAGTTTCACGCTCGACACCTACACCCACGTGACAGGCGATATGCAACGCAACGCCATGACGGTGGTCAACAATATGATGCAACAATTCTTAATCACGGAGGAAACAGATGGCAAAGAATAAGAGGAAACAGGGAGAAGGAACTCTCCGACAAAGAACGGACGGGCGGTGGGAAGGCAGGATCGTTGTAGGCTACAACGGAAAAGGCAATCCCAGGACAAAAAATGTAACCGCAAAAACAAAATACGAGTGCGAAGAAAAGCTAAAAGCACTGAAAGAAGAGCTCGGCAAGGTAGCCGAGCGTCTCAAGCCGGACATGCCCTTCGGCGATTGGCTGGACTTCTGGTATCAGAACTTCAGCAAGCCTGCGCTAAGGGAAACCACAAGGGCTGGATATGAAAACTGCATCTATCAGCACATCATCCCGTCCATCGGCACGATACCGCTCTGTAAGCTCTCGCAGAACGACCTGCAGCAGTTTTACGCAAATCTCAAGAAGAACGGCAGGCTTCAATACTCCGAAACCTGCGGAACCGGGGTATCCAACCGACTGGTACGCGCCTGTCACGCAAGATGCCGTTCGGCACTTGAAAAGGCGGTGTCAGAAAACCTGATCACAAGGAATCCATCCCTTGGCTGTAAGCTACCGCCCAAGAAAGGCAGAGAGATGCAGGTGCTGACACCTGCCGAGATCGGCCGCTTCCTCGCACGTGCCAAAGAGGAAGGATACTACGAGCTGTTCCTTCTCGAGCTGTCCACGGGAATGCGCCGAGGTGAGATACTCGGACTCAAATGGAGTGACCTCAATCTCACCGATGGCAGCCTGCGGATAGCAAGAGAGGTCGTGCCTGCAGGCGGCAAGATCGTCATACAGCCACCCAAGACCAAGAATTCAATCAGAACCGTCGTGCTACCGCCTTATATGGTAGCCATACTCGCCGATATGAAGAAAAGCAAGACCTGTGAGTGGATATTTCCATCGCCCGTGAAAGAGGGAGAGCCAAGAAATCCTACGGCGATACACCGCAGATTCAAACTCATACTGGAACGCTCGGGATGCAAGAATATCCGCTTCCATGACCTGCGTCACACCTTCGCAACCATGGCACTTGAAAACGGAATGGACGTGAAAACCCTATCCGATATGATAGGACACATCAGCGCGGAAACGACGCTCAACATATATTCGCATATCACGGATACGATGAGAGCACAAGCCTCGGTCAAGATCGACCGCAAAATCGGCGGTACAGACGCGACCATGCCCGAAGCCAAGGAAGAACTACGGCAAGTGCAAACGAGCAACATGGACGAGAATTTCGAGCCGTGGCAACCCAAATATCGCAAGCCCGGCACGGGATGCGTCTATCAGATCAACGACAACCTTTGGGAAGGTAGCTTCTATCCGAGAATGCCCGATGGCAAGCGAAAGAAATTCAACGTATACGCCAAGACGAGAGAAGAATGCGAGGAAGCACTTGCCAAGATGATAGCCGAAAAGAAAGCGGAGATCGCAGCCGAAAAGGCAAATACAAAAACCGCATAAACGAAACAGAGGGCTGACGGAAAACAATCGTCAGCCCTCAAAAATTGCGGTGCAGAAAGCAAAGAAAAAGGCTTCGAAAATTGCTTTCCAAAGCCAAATTTGGTACGAGTGTTCATAACAGACTTACAAAAAGACGGTCGGACATATTCCTTTCGTGCCGGTTTTGCCTGTGATACAAGTGAAAAACGAAATTTGAAAGGAAACGGATTATGAAAATTACTTACACAGAAAGTAAAAACGGCATCTATTATCCCAAGCTGACTTTGCCGGCAAGTTCAACACATTCCATCAGCAAATATGGTCGGTTATATCTTGACTATCTAAAGAAACATCGGCGGGGTACATATACAACGCTCCTGGCAGAAAATCGTCTGAATGAGCAGTTACATCAGGTCGATATTGAGGCAAGGGAGGCGGTTTTGAAGATCACAGAGGAACACGCTACTGCACGGGGGATTGACGAGCACCTGAAAACCGCTGATCCCATCCGATGGGTACAGGAGATGAATGCTGCCAAGCATGATGCGGAGGAAATCGTACTTCAGGATTTCTATGAGCAAATCCGATAAACAATAACGCAAACAACCGCTACATACCCGGCTCAGAAATGTGCCGGGTGTGTGGCGGCATTGTTTATCTATCGGGAACGGGCTTGAAGTCAAAAACGAAAAATGATATAATTTATATTGTTATATGGTTTTTTACGATAGGTTACTGATTGCCGCACGGTTGTGCGGCATTTTTCATTAGAGAGGGGATTTTTGAAAAATGAAGGTCAAGGAATGGTTACCGGTATGGCTTGAAAATTATGTGAAACCGACAGCAAAAGAGAAAACTTATACTCGTTATTCCGAGGTCGTGACACATCACTTGATACCGCGTATCGGGGAATTGGGGATGTCGGAGGTCACGCCGCTGACGCTGCAACAGATGGTAACGGAACTTTCCGCGCATGGCAATCTTCGGACCGGCGGCGGACTGTCTGCCAATACGGTGAATGCGATCGTCACGGTGATACAAGCCGCTTTGCAGGTGGCGTATCGCCTCGGCTATCTTCCGGAATATACCGCCGATAAGGTAAAGCGCCCGAAGGCGGCGGAAAAGCAAATCGAGTGTTTTACGGTAGAGGAGCAGAAAAAGATCGAGGCGGCAGCACTTGCCGACAGGCGCACGAAGATGTTCGGAATCGTGCTTTGTCTTTACACCGGGTTGCGCATCGGGGAACTACTCGCGCTTGAGTGGTCTGACATCGATTTTGCAAAAGGCGAGATTTCCGTAAATAAAAGTTGTCATGACAGCAAAAAAGACGGCAAATACTGCCGTCTGACAGAAGTACCGAAAACGCCGACCTCCCGTCGTATTGTCCCCATTCCGAAGCAACTATTGCCGCTTCTGCGGGAGCAAAAGAAAAAGTCCTCCTCCGTCTTTGTTGTCGGAGAGGACAAGGTGCAGACGGTGCGCTCTTATCAGTACAGTTTCAGTTTATTGCTCCGTCGGATCGGCGTTCCGCATCGCGGGTTTCACGCCCTGCGGCATACCTTTGCCACCCGCGCGCTGGAGTGCGGCATGGATGTCAAAACGCTGTCGGAAATCCTCGGTCACAAGAACCCGACGGTCACGCTGAACCGCCATGTTCACAGCCTTATGCTGCATAAACATGAGATGATGAACCGCCTCGGGAAATTGCTTTGATATTTTCACCTATTACTCTAATAGGTGAAAAATACGCCCTATTTTTCATCTATTAGAGTTATTTTTGAAAAAATCAATTGTTTTTGACAGTATAATCTTGGCAATTATATTGACTTTTTGGCGTTTTACTGATATAATAAAATAGAAGTTGTGTACCTATTATAGTAATAGGTGAAAAAAGAAAAGAGGTAATTGAAATGAACCAATTCATTAAACACGGAGTATACCCTTACCGTTATAAGAATCAGGGCAAGCAAGAAGATTTTGAATATGATGTGTATCAAGTAGAGCGCAATGCATATGAGTATCGATTTGTTGATAGCAGAATAAAAACATTTGTTTCCAATGATCCGGATGACACTACGGTCGGTATAAAAATATATCAGGCGTTGGAATTCCGTATGTGAGAAAATAAACGAGGCAATTATGGAACAAATTGATTTGAAACACTTAATAGAACAGTATTACGGTAGTTAAAGGCTACGCATTTCAAAATTGCAAGAACTTGAAAAATGTTATCCTTGAATTGGTAATTAGTAATAGAGGTACAAATAATCGCATGATAATTTTATTGATTCTGTTTTTTATAATCCGACGATGTTGGAAAGACTCTAAAGAGATGTGCGGAAAAATCGAAGCAATTGCGTTTTGGGTTTTATTAGCCGCTGATTTCTTTCTGATTTTCTACTTTTCGAAGTAGAAAGGGGTGATAAGAACTTGATAATTCTGTTAGTGTTAGGATTATTATTGATACCAATTATAAAAGAAATTAAAAAAGGTGACGGCGGAATAATCGTTGTCATCATCATAATTCTTTTGTTTATTTTCTCGATTTGGCTGGGAATTAAGTTGGACCCAGGAAGCGTCGAATATATCTTCAATTGAAAGGAGATGGTGTAATGAGCGGTTTTGGCATTATTGTGGTAATAGTATTGATATTAGCCTTTATAGAACTCCATAAAATGTAGTTAATAGGGATATATGTGTTATTAAATTTTCCGGATGAGAATAAGTAAAGAACATAAGAATGGAAGATGCCTTGCTAATATAGATCAATTATAGATCAATAAAGAGTAAATTACAACGACTACATGGACAAGATGTTACGCTCGGTGGAGATGTTACGGAAATCGGCTGGAGCAGGGAATTTTGACTTTTTCTCCGGTATAAATCATTTTATGGCACCCGATCGGCAACGGTCGGGTGCTTTTTCTATACCCATTCATCCTGATATTGAGGCTTGTTTTTGCGCTGGCTCAAAAATTTTTGCAAATATTTTCTTCGAAAACCTTACATTCAGGGGTTGAAATGTCGGTATAGTGAAGGGCTGACATTTATGCTGAAACTCAACTAACAGCCAAAATCAAAAAAGCCTTATAAATCAAGGCTTTCCAATAAAAAACAAGCACCGCTTTTACGATACGGTGTCGTATCATAATTACGGTGCTTATTTGGTCGAGGTGACAAGATTCGAACTTGCGGCCTCTACGTCCCGAACGTAGCGCTCTACCAAACTGAGCCACACCTCGATGGTGGTTTTTTCAATTTTTCTGTAAGTGGTCAAACATGTGGTCAGACCACTTACATCGGGAATTTTATTCAATTGTTTACTGCCGAATTATGCAGTGTTTTCAAGGGTTTTGTTCAGTGTTTGCAAGGACTTTTGTGATTTTGCCATTGGCGCAAAGCGCCCTTTTGCCCTCGGGGGCTCCCCGACGGTGATTTGCTCCCGAACGTAGCGCTCTACCAAACTGAGCCACACCTCGATGGTGGTTTTTTTCAATTTTTCTGTAAGTGGTCAAACATGTGGTCAGACCACTTACATCGGGAATTTTATTCAATTGTTTACTGCCGAATTATGCAGTGTTTTCAAGGGTTTTGTTCAGTGTTTGCAAGGACTTTTGTGATTTTGCCATTGGCGCAAAGCGCCCTTTTGCCCTCGGGGGCTCCCCGACGGTGATTTGCTCCCAAACCAAGCGCACTACCAAGCTGTGCTACACCCCGTGATATTTGGTTTTTGCGGTGATACCGTCTGCAAAAGCAAGTGTTATTATAGCACGGCGGTTCTTACTTGTCAAGCCTTTTCCGCTTTTTTCTTTTCCTTTTTAATGTCGGCGCGGATTTTTGGGAGTGGTTTTTTAAAATCCGCGGCATAAGCGCGTTGTTTCGGGTTATACTCAGCATGGAGAATGAAGCGGCCGGTCGCCGCGGAAAGGGAATGAATGAAATTGGAAGAAAGAAAGGCTGTTGCATCACTGGGTCTATTGAGTGCCGTGCTGGCGCTTTACCTCTTTTTTTGGAAGCTGTCGGAGACCTTTTTCCCGCTTCCGATTCATTTTTACGCCAGACTGATTGAAGTGCTCGCGCTGGCGCTTTTTGCAACGCTTGCGGTGTTCGCGCCGATGTCTTTTTCGGAAATGGGGATTCTGGTGCCGCGCCGGACGCTTTTCCGTTCGCTCCTCCTTGGCGGAATGCTTTCGCTTGTTTTTGTGGGTATATTGATTCAGGCGCGATTGCTCCGTGGCGGCGTGCCCGGACAGTCGTTTTTTTCGCTGGCGCTTTCGGGAGATATTGCCCGGTGCACCTATTTTTTAGTGGCGCCCATGCAGGAAGTGCTGGCCAAAAGCGCGCTTTTATATGCCTTTGAACTGATTTTCGGGCGACGGCATCCGCGGGCGGCGGTGGTCGCCTCGGCGCTTTCTTTCGGCGCGTTCCATGTGGTTTACGGGTTCCGGATGATGGTATTGGCGGCGCTGCTGTCGCTTGTGACAGGTTGGCTTTTTCACCGGGAACGCTGTGTGTGGGGATGCGCACTGCTTCATTTTACCTGCGGTTTTTTCCCGGCCTGTTTTGGGTTTGCCTGAAACGCGCGTTTCTCTTGATTTTCTCTCATAAATATGATAAAATAAAGTGAGAGTTGCGGATCTTTCGGGTTCGGAATTCTGAAAATCGGAAAGGAGAAGCGCGATGAACAAAAAAATTCCCCCAAAAGCAGGCATGTGCGAGGATTGTGAGTTTTACGATTACGATGAGATCGAAGAAGCCTATTACTGCCGTGTGTCTATGGATCAGGATGAGCGGGCGGCTTTCTCCAAACGCGCCCGGAGCGGATGTCCCTATTACCGGCCTTATGACGAATATAAGAGTGTTCATCGGCAGATCTGAATGTTGCCGAAAAAGGAGGGCGTTCCGGCGCCCTCTTTTTTCTTCCTGCAATGTGTGATGGCTTTTTTGCAGTCATGGGAAACGGCAAATGCGGTATTCAAACAGATTTTTGAGAAAAAATTCAGAAAATCGTCACTTTCCGGGCGCAGAAAGTGCGTGTTTTCGGTTGATTCTTACAAAAAAATATGGTATACTGTATGTTGACTGAGTATATTGACGGGCTTTGACCCGGAAAGGAACCGCTTATGATAAAAATCGAACACCTGGTCAAAAACTACGGCACAAACTGCGCGGTGGATGACATCAGCTTTGAAGTGCGTGCCGGGGAGATCGTGGGTTTCCTGGGGCCGAACGGCGCCGGAAAGAGCACGACCATGAACATTCTGACCGGTTATCTTTCTTCCACCTCCGGCCGGGTCATCGTGGACGGTCTGAATGTGCTGGATGCGCCGCTGGAAGTCAAAAAGCGCATCGGCTATCTGCCCGAGCAGCCGCCGCTCTACGGAGATATGACCGTGGAGGAATATCTTATTTTTGTTTATAATCTCAAGAGTTGTACCATGAACCGCACCAAACACCTGCTTGAGATCTGTGAGGTGGTCAAGCTGACCGACGTGTATCACCGGCTCATCAAGAATCTTTCAAAGGGATACCGGCAGCGCGTCGGCATTGCGCAGGCACTGGTCGGAAATCCGCCGATCATCATTTTTGATGAACCCACGGTGGGACTTGACCCGAAACAGATCATCGAGATCCGGAATCTCATCCGGACGCTGGGCAGAGATCACACGGTCATTCTTTCCACGCATATTCTGCAGGAAGTACAGGCGGTCTGCGACCGGATCATCATTATCAATAAAGGCCGGGTGGTGGCGGATGAAGAAACCGAAAACATCAACCGCGTGGTCGAAAACAGCAACCGTTATCGTCTCAAAATCTGCGGCCCGCAAAAAGAGGTGCTTTCCATGCTGAAAGCGCGTTCCGATGTGGCATCGGTCGAGGCTTTGCCGACCCGGGACGGAGACGCCTATACCTATCGGGTAGAAGGCACGCGCGGGATTGACATCCGCAAGTCTCTGTTTTATGAACTGGCCGCCAAAGGATGGCCGCTGGTGGGGCTGGAGACGCTGGGCATGAGCCTGGAGGATATCTTTATTGCCGTGGTGGACAAGACTGATGGCGAAAATGAAAGCGGCCGGCAAAACCGTGCGCGCAAGAACCGCGGGCCCAGCACACCCGAAAAAGATATCGCGCAGTCAATTCTGGACGCCACTGAGAAAAAGCAGGCCGAAATTCCGCCTGCCGGTCCGGACGAGGACTGAGTTTTCCAATAAACCCGGCGGGTGCCGGAGGAAAGGAGTTTCGGCCTTGTGGCCGAAGGATGCTATGTTTGCTATTTACAAAAAAGAGCTGCGCGCATATTTCATCAATCCCATCGGATATGTGTATACCGGGGTGTTTCTGGCGATTGCCGCGCTCATTTGCTCGTTTACTACCTGGCAAAAGGCCAACTATGATACCACTTCTTATTTTCAATATCTCATTTTCACCTTCGTCATTATGATTCCGCTTCTCACCATGCGATTGTTTTCGGAAGAGCGGAAGAGCCGTACCGAGCAATTGCTCCTGACGGCGCCGGTCTCCATCACCGGCATGGTGCTGGGAAAATACCTGGCGGCGCTCACGCTGTTTGTTTCCACCATTCTGGTTTCCTGCATCAATTTCTTTCCGCTTCTGTCCATGGCGATCGTGGAGCGGAGCAATGCCACCAGCGATGTGCACATCGGGCCGGTCGGCGGGGAAGTTGTCGGTTGCCTGGTGGGGGTGATTCTGATTGGCGCGGCTTTCATCGCGGTGGGGCTTTTTATTTCCTCACTGACCGAGAGCCAGCTCACGGCCGCCGTGATTACGGTGGCATCGTTGGGCGGTATGATCGTGGTGGGCCTTTTCAACGCTTACATTTCCTCCGCGTTCTGGCGGATGGTGCTGGGTTGGATTTCGGTGTTGTCCCGGTTCGACCGTTTTTCTGTGGGTATGTTTGATTTTTCGGCGCTCCTTTATTACCTGTCAATTGCGGGTGTTTTCCTGTTTTTAACGGTGCGGGTCTATGAAAAGCGCCGTTGGGGTTAAGGAGGTTGCCGGAAATGAAAAAACTGAATTTTTTACACGCCAAAAAGTTCCGGTACGGAAGCGTTTCGGTGGGGCTTACAGTGGTCATCATTGCGGCGGTCATTCTGTTCAATGCCATCTTCACGGCATTGACCCGTAAAAATCTCTGGTATATCGACATGACGCCCGAACCGGTCTTCACCTTGAGCGAAGCGGCCAAATCCGTGCTCTCCACCGTGGACCGGGAAAAGGAAGTGACCATCACTTTCTGTGCCGACAAAGACGAATGGGAGTCCGGCAAGACGCAGACCGAGGTGCTGAAGACCGCGCTGGATATCGAAAAGAATTTTGACAATATCAAAGTGGAATATGTGGATGTGTTCACCAATCCGTCGGCCGTGCGCGAGTACAAGGAACGCACCGGCAAAAACATCGGCGGGAGCAGTGTCATCATCAAAAGCGGCACGGAAGTGCGGGTTTACTCGCTTTCCGAGTTTTTTAAAATCGATAAAACCACTTCCACGCTGCTTGCGTACAATGGCGAACAGGTGTTTGCTTCCGCAATTCTGGCGGTTACTCAGGCCGTTGCGCCGGTGGCCTGTATCACAACAGGTCATGGGGAAGATACCGCGCTCAACAGCGATTCCGCCATTCTGACCCTGCTGACCGAGATCGGTTTTGAGATCAAGGCGGTGGATCTGAGCCGGGAAGAATTGCCCGAGGACTGCCGGATGTTGCTCATTTTTGCGCCCACTTCGGATTTCCTGGAAAAGAGTGAGCTCAGTGACATTTCCGAAATTGACAAGATTGAAAAATTCCTTTCCGGCAACAATTCCATGATGGTATTTTTCAATACCGACACGCCCAAACTGCCCAATCTGGAAAACTTTCTGGCGGAGTGGGGCATTGCGATCGCGCGGAGCGAAAACAACAACTATATGATCCGCGACACCGCCAATTCCTTTACCACCAACGGCTTTACCAATGTGGCCAGCTATGTGACCGAGGGGACCGGCGCGGATATTACCGAGCAACTCCGGAACGGCGGCCATCCCAAGAGCGTGCTGTTCCCCTATACGACGGCGCTCACCTTCTCCGATATTTTCCGCATCCGGGAAGAAGAGAACAACCGCTATGCATTTTTCAGTGACAATATGATGATGCGGCAATGCTATAATGTTTTCGTTTCTTCCGATGACGCTGTGGCTGTGGCGGGCGGCACGCAGGTGGCCACGGCGCAGGAGTTGCCGTTCTCTTATATGATGCTTTCCTGCCAGACCAATACAACCTCGCAGGACGGCGTCAATTCCCATTCGTTTGTGCTGGCGTGCGCTTCTACGCAGTTTGCTTCCGCCAGCGCGCTTGACAGTAAATACGGCAACCACGCGGTGCTTTCCTATGCCTGCAATACCATGGGCAGTCTGGTGATCCCCGTGTCGCTGGATGCCAAATACTATGCCAACAGCGAAATCAGCAACATTACCGCCAAAGAAGCGAATCAGTACACGATTGTGCTGACGGTTCTGCCGACCTGCGTGGTCTTCATCGCCGGTATTTATGTGATGATAAGGAGAAAGTTCGCATGACACAGCCAAGATCCAATACGGCGGTTGAGCGGGTCAAGAGCTCTCTTTCACGCCAACGCCGGATTTTGCTTATCACGGCCGCGGCTGTACTGGTGTTGGCCGTGGCACTCGGCGTGGCGCTGTATTTCACTTCCCGCATTACCTTTAAGGATCCGCAGGACGGAACCAAATATTATATCCGTCAGGTCAAAACGGAGAGCGGGAAGAAATATGTGATACAGGACAAATCCGGCAGGACGCTGGATAAAACCACAAGCGGGAATTATGTCACCGCCAGCGGCACCATTGTCTATGTCAACTCCAAGGACGGTTCTTACAGCACGGTGGCCGCCGTGCTGACCGAAGACAGCGAGACCGTGCGCTTTGATACAAGCAATGCCAAATACGATGTTTTGCTTTACCCGATGCTGGAGCGTGACAGCATTACCTCCATTGAAGTGGTAAACGAAAAGGATCATTTCCGTTTTATCAAGCTGGTCAAAACGGAAGATCAAAGCGAGTATTTTGTGCTGGAAGACCGCCCGGATATTTCGGTCAGTACCACCACCTCTTTTGCCACGCTGGTTTCCTGTACGGGATATACCCGCACGCTCCTCCGCTTGGATACCGAAAAAGTGAAGGAACTGGGCTATGCCGAGTATGGTCTGCCCGAAAATCCGGATGACGCCACCAAATATTTTATCATCACGGATAAAACCGGCAAGTCACACAAGGTGATCCTGGGAGACGAGGTTCCTTCCGGTCAGGGCTATTACGCCCGTTATGCCGGCCGGGACGCCGTTTATGTTCTGCGCGAGCTGGAAACCACACAGTATAATATCACCATTGCCGAGGCGCTTTTCGGCACGGTGGAAACCTATGTGGTGCCGGTGGGCGCGTCCAAAAACATGACCTCGACCAATTACTTTGATGTCAGCAATTTTGAACTTTACCGCAAAGGGCAGCCCCGGCCGCTGATCGCATTTTCCTACAGCGGTTCGCATACCATGCGGAACAATACTTTCTATGCCTCCACGCCCTATGTGACCGACCGGGATCTCAAAGGGTATACCGTAAATGAAGCGCGGGTAGATGACTGTCTGTTGCAACTGTGTGAATGGACCCCTGGCAAAACCGCCTCACTTTTCAGAAAAGAGGACGGCAGCTACACCTATGAAGAATTGCAGCAGTGGCTGTCCGAATACGGCCTGGACAACGATTCCTATGCCTACCGTATTTCCTTCATTTTCAATCAGAACCGCACTTACAATGCGGAAAAGGACCGAGACGAACTTTCCAAAAAGGATCAGGAAAAGCATGAGATCCTCATCAGCGCCCGGCAGGAGGACGGCACTTATTATGTTTATAATCTGTGCGCCACCTACAACGAGGAGACCCGTGAATTTGACAAACCCGTTGACGGTTACAACATGGTAGTGGCCATCAATTACCCCCAGATGGAGTTCCTTTCCTGGGACACCAAAGAATGGATTGAGAGCACCATTTTTTCAAACAACATCGCGTATCTGACCGAGCTTTCCATCAAAGCCGCGGCGTGCGATACTTTTCCGGGCGGCTATACGGGTGTTTTTCATCCGGATAATACCGCGACCATCCGGGATCTGGAGGCCAAAACCAATCATTCCGGCGCGATTTCCTCGGATAAAATGACGGTTGCGGACGGAAACGGTAAAGTCCTGGATGTCACGCAGTTCAAGCGGTTTTATCAGGAACTGCTCTGTACTTCTTTGGTGGGCTATTCTTCGCTCCCGGAGGAAACGCAGCAGGCATATCGGAATGCCGGAGCGGATGGCGCGCAGCTGACCCTGAAGCTGACCTATACGCTGCTGAAATACAATGCCGTAAAAGGCGTTTACGAGGCGACCGGTGAGACCGTGGTGCGGGAGTATTGTTTCTACAGAGACTATGCCGCGCCGCGCGAAATTTTCACGACCGTCAACGGTGTGGGGGATTTCTATATCAGCCGCACTCGGTTTGAAAAAATCCTCAGAGATATCGGCCGGCTTTATAATCCCGATGACCCCATCGATCCCAACGGAACGTATTGATCTTTCTTCAAAAACAACCCCGGCAGCCGCAGGCTGCCGGGGTTGTTTGGCTTTTTCGGAGATTATTCGGTGCGCAGAGCCTCCACAGGGTCTTTTTTGGAAGCCAATCGGGAGGGGATCAGCCCCGCGATAAGGGTCAGCGCCATGCTGATGCCGACTAGAATGAAGCCGGCCGCCACAGGCAGAGTAGCATTGATGATGCCAATGCCAGACAGATGATGAATGATCAGGTTGATGGGCAGACACAAAAGCAGGGTAAAGAGGATGCCGATGACGCCCGCACCGAAGCCGATAATCAATGTTTCGGCGTTGAACACGCGGGAAATGTCGCGTTTGGAGGCGCCAATGGCACGCAGAATGCCGATTTCCTTGGTGCGTTCCAACACGGAGATATAGGTGATGATGCCAATCATAATGGAGGAGACCACCAAAGAAATGGAGACAAAGGCAATGAGCACATAGGAGATGGCGTTGACGATTGTGGTGACAGAGGACATGATCACGGCCATGATATCGGTGTAGGCGATCTTTTCCTCCTCGTCTTCTTTGGTATTGTTATACTCGGTGATGAAATCGGCAATCTTTTCTTTGGCCTCGAAATCGGTGGGGTAAAGATAAATGGTGCTCAGCGCGTCCCGGCCGTCCGAAGCGCCAAGTTCAGCCAGATTCAGATCAAGCGTGGACTCGGACTTTTCCATATAATTTTCATAGTAGGAGGCGTATTCCGCATCCGAAAGGCCGGAAAAGAGCTCATCAAACAGCGCCGCCGCGCATTGCGTGACATAGGCCTTATCGGAGGCTTTTTCGGCTGATTCTTTACCGAGCACCGTACCAAAGACCGAAAAAAGGGTTTCGGCATCGGGGTCGGCCGACATCATCGGCAGGCTGTCTACATAATCTTTGATCACGCTTTCCGGCAGGGAACTTTCTTTTTGATAGTGCTCGGTGATAAAAGCCCGCATAGCCGCCACATCGGGAGAACCGCCCGGCATACAGCGCGCCTTGATCTCATCCGCATACCGTCCGGCCGCGGCAGTGGCAATTTCCTGTTCCTTTTGCAGGCCGTAAAAGCGCCGGATGGTATCTTCGGAGGTGGAGGTAAAGGCGCTTTCCAGCTTTTTGTCGGTCGGGTACATGGTCTTGATGAGAGAGAGATAGTTTTCATAGGTGGCGTTTCCGGATACCAGCGCCACACCGTCCAGGCCGAACATTTTTTCATAGGCAGGCACTTCGCGCTGATATTCTTCTACGCTTTTGTTTCCGTCCAGCACCGAGAGAATGGCGGCTGCCGCTTTATTGGCCGGGTTCCGGGTCACACCGTCCGGCAGGTATTCGGCAAGGCTGCCTTTTCCCGCGGCAATGCCGTAAAGCGAAACCAAAAAGACCTGTTTTTCCTCCACCGTGGGGAAGGTGTCGTTCAGGATTCCCAACATGGTGGAGAGCTGCGCGGGGGTGATGGCAGTCTTGATTTTTCGGTAGACTTCCGCTTTTCCTTCGGTATCCAGCGTGCCGAAATAGGAGGAGAGTTTTTCTTTTTTCACAGCGTCCGAAAGGGTCTGTGCGTCCTCGATCCGGAAGGGGAGCCCCGAGAACACATCGTGCGAAGCCGTTTCCAGCTGTTGGCGTACGATTTCGCTGCCGTTGACTTCTCCCAGCACCTTTTCAGTCAGCGCTTTGGTGTAGCCGATGGAACCGGTGATGGAGCGCGCGGTGGAATCGGCATTGGGAGAAATGATGCCCACGATCTTCAGCTCCGCGCCGTCTGAAAAGAGGCTTCCGGCGTTGAAATCGTCGCGGTCGCGCAGATCCTCCCAGACGGGATAGGATTTCCCACCCACTTCATAGCCCGGTTTCGCACTTTTCACAAAGTAATCCGAGTTGTAAACAAGATTCAGCGTCAGGTCATAAAAGTCCTGGTAAGAAAAAGAGAGATCGGTCGTGTCCGGGCGGTATTCGCTACCCGTAAACATGGCCATCATAATGGCCGAAAGCTCATTGGGATCACACATACCGAGCATATAAAGCGTGAGATTAGTGACCGTATGGTTCCTGTCTACTACCAGAACCAGCTCCTCGGCTTTTTCGGGCCAGCGTCCGTCCAGCAGGTCATACTGGCCGTAAATGGCGTCATTGATGAGTTCTCCGTTTTTGCCGGGCATAATCTCGGAGAAAATGCTCAACTTCATGTCACCGGCGACCATCGGGCTATAGGCCGAAAATTTAGAAAGGATATCGGCGGGATTGACTTTTACAAGGCCGTATTCCGCCGTGCTGTTATAGATCTGCAGGTCCATGTCATAGGCATACTGAACGGCGTTGACCTGATCTTTGATCTTATCATAGTTTGCAAGCAGATAGCGGTTGAATTTTGAGAGCTGGTTGCGCTGTTTGTTGGTCATGGCGCTGACCAGATTGCTGATGGAATCATCCACATAAACGGTGTTTGGCTCCGTATGCCGGTTCTCTTTCCGGCCGGTATCTACCATGGCCGAAATCATGGAGGCATAGTCGGTGGTCTGCGCCGAGAGCGAGACCGGATAGGAGGTCAGCGTTTCTTCCTGCACATGAGCGATATACAGCTGTACGCCGTTGGAAAGCGCCAGAATCAGTGCAATGCCGATGATGCCGATACTGCCGGCCACCGAGACCAGCAGGGAACGCGTTTTTTTGGTCAGCAGGTTCTGGAGCGAGAGGGAAAGCGCCGTGAAGAAGGACATGGAGCGTTTTTTCTTTTTCGTTCTCCGGGGTTTTTCCGGGGATTCGGCCGCGTCCGGAACGCTTGCTTCGGCTGTTTCCGGTAAAGATGCCGGCGCGTCGGCCGGGGCCTGATAGGGATCGGAGTCCTCGATCACCCGGCCGTCCAGCACCCGGATGATCCGGGAGGAATAGGCCTTGGCCAATTCGGGGTTGTGCGTGACCATGATGATGAGCTTCTTTTCGGAAACCGATTTTAAGATCTCCATGATCTGCACACTGGTGGCGGTGTCCAGCGCGCCGGTCGGTTCATCGGCCAGGATAATCTCCGGGTCGTTGACCAGCGCACGGGCAATGGCCACCCGCTGCATCTGTCCGCCCGACATCTGATTCGGCTTTTTGTGAAGCTGATCGCCCAAGCCCACCGCTTCCAGCGCTTCGGCGGCGCGGCGGCGCCGCTCTTCACGGGAAACGCCCGAAAGCGTCAGCGCCAGTTCCACATTGGAAAGCACGCTCTGGTGCATGATGAGGTTGTAACTCTGAAAGACAAAGCCGATGGAATGATTGCGATAGGTGTCCCAATCCGCGTCCTTAAAGGATTTGGTCGATCGTCCGCCGATGATCAGATCGCCGCTGTCATAACGGTCCAGCCCGCCGATGACATTGAGCAGGGTGGTCTTGCCGCACCCGGACGGCCCGAGTATGGAGACAAATTCGTGTTCCCGGAAGTCAATTGAAACCCCCCGGAGCGCCTCGACGGTATTGTCTCCGCTCAGATAACTTTTTTTGATGTTGTGAAGTGAAAGCATTGTGAATCCCCCCACGGTATTTTTGGTTCAAATTGGTTTTCAGTATAGCAGGGAAATGTGAAAAGGGGGTGAAAACTCCCCCCTTTTTGTGGCAAATTTACATTTTGTTTATAAGAACACGCGATATTTCCGGCATATAAGGAACAAACACAATGACAGCGACAATACACCGTAAATGCTGCCGGCTTCCCGTTCGGCTCTGACCGACCGTTCGCCTGCCGGAGACGGATTTTCCGGAGGTCGTCCGGCGGGTTCTTCCGGAAGGCCGGCAACGGGGTCGTTTCCGGCGGGGCTGTCCGGTTCGCGGGTGGGGGTGTTTGCCGGAGGATTTTCCATTATGCTTGCGGGAAGATCCATGATTTTTTCGGCATAATTCAGACAGAAATATTCTCCCGTTCCGGTTTGACCGTATCCGTTTTCCAGCGCGATCACGCGAAAAGTACTTCCTGCCGCGGCCGTTCCCAGTTTCGGATAAGAAGCGCCCGGGCCGGCGCGCAGGTTGATCTTCGTAGAGGTAACGGTATAGTAGCCGGTCAATTTGTTGTCTGAAAGCATGGAATTTTTGCTGTAGGCAGGGACTCCGTAACCGATGATTCGGGTGTCCGAGAGGGCATAATCCCGCAGCTTGACGGCGTTTCCGGTGTTTCCCTCCACCGTATAGACCCGATTGTCTTTTATGTATCGTACCAGTCCCACATGATCGCTTTCACGGGTACATCCGTCCGAACGAAAGAAGATGAGATCGCCCCGCAGAGGAACATATCCGTTTTTTTCCGTGCGGTAAAGCCCCGCTTTCCGGAGCGCCTCCACCCAAAGCGAGCAACTGGCAAACCGGCCGAGCGCGGCCGTTTCTTCTCCGGCCTTGAAAAAGCACCAGGAGGCAAAAGAAGCGCACCAGGCGTATCCATATGTACCGCCGATTTTTCCCAGCGTCCGATTGTATTCGGTGTAGTTGCCGGTCCCGCCGGAATCGGCACCGTCAAATCCGCCCTCTCCGTTCCCTTCGTGATAGAAGAGTTGGGATAGCGCGGCTGCGACCACTGCGTCCCGCCCGGTTTGTTCGGGGAGCGAGCGCAGATTTTTTTCGTAGCGTGAATCGGCGTAAGCCCCCGTGGCGGGGCAGGCCGGCGTGATTGCGTAAATCGGCAGGACGGAAAATGAAATGAGCAGTGAAAAAGTCAACAGAGCAAACAGCTTTTTCATGAAAGCCTCCTTTCTTTTTCTCCCTTCCATTGTAACATGAAAATTGCGGATTTTCACTGGGAATGTCTGCTTTTTCGGGGAATGATCCAAAAAGAATTGACCTTTTTGAAAGTTTATGGTACAATGAAAGCAATCGCAGATTGCGCCCATGCGGGCGGAGGTTTCAGATGGAAAAGAAGTATACATTAGGGATTGATTTCGGCTCGCTTTCAGGGCGGGCTGTGTTGGCGGATGTACGAAACGGTGCCGAGCTGGCAAGTGCTGTGATGGATTATCCGCACGCCGTGATGGACCGGGTGCTGGCCAAGACCGGCGCGCCGCTTCCGCCGGACTTTGCCCTGCAGGATCCGGCCGACTATTTGTTGGTGGCCGGGACCGTGATCCCCGAAGCTCTTCGTCAGGCCGGGGTCTCTCCTTCAGAAGTGGCCGGTGTGTGCGTGGATTTTACCTGTTGTACGGTCCTGCCGCTTGACAAAAACGGCACGCCGCTTTCCATGCTTCCGGAATTTGAGCGGGAGCCGCACGCCTATGCTAAACTGTGGAAGCATCATGCCGCCACCCCCTATGCCGACCGAATGAACGAGGTGGCGCGCGCCCGGGGTGAGAAATTTCTTTTGTCGTGCGGCGGCGCGGTCTCCAGCGAGTGGCTTTTTCCCAAAATCTACGAAACATTGGATAAAGCGCCCGCGGTCTATGCCGCGGCCGACAGTTTTATGGAGGCCGGGGATTATCTGGCCTTTGTGTTGACCGGCGTGCGCCGCCGCGGTTATCTTTACGCCGCTTACAAGGCACAGTACGATAAAAAAGACGGCTATCCAAGCGAGGATTATTTTGCGGCGGTGGACAGACGGCTCACTCATGTGGTGCGCGATAAGCTCCGCGACCCGGTCATCATGTCGGGCACACCGGTGGGGACGGTCACGCCGGAGGCTGCCGAGAGGTTCGGTCTTGCCGCCGGTACGCCGGTGGCGGCCTCCATGCCGGATGGCCATGTGGCGGCGGCGGCACTGGATATGAAAATGCGGGGCGATATGTTCGCGGTTTTCGGTACATCCGGCTGTTTTTACCTGCTGGACGACCGGTATCTGGATATTCCCGGCATCTGCGGCAGTGTCCCGGACGGCGTGATTCCCGGTTTTTACGGCTATGAGGCCGGGCTTTCCTGCTTTGGCGATCATTTTGCCTATGCCGCCCAAGAGCTGACTTCTCCCGAATATGTGGCGGAAGCGAAGGCACAGGGCATTTCCATGATGAAGTTGCTTCTCCGGAAGGCGGCCGCAAAAAAGCCGGGGGAGAGCGGTGTGCTGGCGCTCAATTGGTTCAACGGAAACCGGAGCGTATTGGTGAACTATGATCTTTCCGGTCTTTTTGTGGGACTGACGCTTTCAACACGCCCGGAAGATCTGATGCGCGCCCTCATCGAGGCGACTGCTTTCGGTACGCGGAACATCCTGAATAACTTTGAAACGCACGGTGGGGAGATCCGCCGCATCATTGCCTCCGGTGGCATTGCCCGAAAAGACCCCTTTACCATGCAGCTTTTTGCGGATGTGCTCAAAAAGGAGATCCGTGTGGCCGAAACCGCACAGGCACCGGCATTGGGTTCGGCGATCAATGCGGCAGTGGCGGCCGGGGTCTATCCGGATTTCCCGTCGGCCATCTCGGCCATGTCCAGGGTCAGCGATACGGTTTATCGCCCTGCTCCCGAAAACGCGCCGGTTTATGACCGGCTGTTCGGGGAATATATGAAACTGCACGATTATTTCGGCCGGGGCGGGAATGATGTGATGCGGGAATTGCGCCGCATTTCGGCACAGGCCAGGGGGCTTTCATAATGGCCCGGCCGGGTATTCGTTACGGCCGGTGGCTTATGGGACGGATTCTGCGTTCGATTCTGGTGCTTTTCCTGCTTTTGCTGACGCTGTTTCTTTTCTGGCGGGTCTTTCTTTCAAACCGCCTTCCCAAAGAAATGCGCACACTGGTACCGGACGAGGCACTTCACCGTGCGCTCCTCTCGGGGGAACTCCATCCCTTTACGCAGGAGCAGTCCACCCTTACCCGTGAAGAACGGAATTACGGCTATTTCGGCGTGCCGCGTTTCGTGTTTGTTCCGGAAGCCGGAGAGGCGCAGGTAGTGTTCCGCTATAACAACAGCACTTTAAAAAAGGTGGCGGCCGATCTTGGTCTCCCGGAGGCTTTGCCGCGCGGAGAAGAAGTTTTTGATGTGTCGGCCCTGCTCATTACCGATCTGACGCCGGAGGATACCTCCGACAATGCGGACGGCAGTGAAACGCTCTCCACGCGCCGGGTGCATCCGGCCGCGCGGCAGATTGCCGTTACGCGGCTTTACACCTATATTCTTTATACTTTTGAGGAGGTCTGTCCTCAGCCCGACACCTTGGTGGTCTATCTGGATGTCTATTACGGGGAAAACCCGGATTACAGTGAAAAACCGCTCGGAACGCTCCGGCTTTATCATATTGATTCCGCAAACGAGCCGGTGAAAATTTCCGGGAAAGAGGAAAAGGCCATCCGCGCCTTTACCCCCGGTACCTAAGGAGGAAAAGATGTACGATTGTCACCCCAAGCGCCGGAATCGCCGCGCGCAGTTGCTTGTTTTGCTGTTTGTGACGCTTGCGGCGCTTTCTTTTACCGTTTCGGCCTTTTTGCCGCGGTTTGCCTCCATTCCGCAGATCTTCGGCCTTTTCTTGTTGGTTCCGGCCATTCAGATAGCCGCCCGCTATACCGTTGTGCGCTATCTTTACCGTTTGCGGCCGATAGAAGGCACGGACGATGCCGATTTTGAAGTTTACACTTACCGGGGCGGTGCGAAAATGCAGCTTGTCTGTCGCACCGCGCTTTCCGAGATCCGGGCCGTAACGCCGCTTACAAAAGAAAACCGGCGCCCGCCGCACGGCATCCGCCGTTATCATTATGAGGTGGATCTCTGCCCGCGGGAGGCCATGGTCGTTTCTCTGGTGACGGCCGACGGTCCCTGCGAGATTCTGCTCAGCCCCGATGAAAAACTTTTTGAGATCTTTGAGACGGCGGCCGTGAAAAACGCCTGTCTGGCGGCAGATCCGGACCCAAAGGCGCCCGCCGGCGAAGACGAAACCGAAAATCCGTAACAGACTGATTTTTTCTCATTTTATGTGCTATTTTCCGCTCTCCTTGACAAAATTTCCGCGTTCCCCTATAATGAAAACGGAATGAAAGAAATTTCATGAAGGAGAGGGACCAAGATGAACGCAAAAAACTGGATCCGATGCCCCATCAATACCGAAAGCAAAGGGATTACCTTTGTCAAAGAGTTCTCGCTTAGAAATCAGGCGGGAAAAGCAACCCTTCGGATTTCTTCCGTCGGCCTCTTTGCCGCCTATCTCAACGGCAAGCGTCTGGGGCGCGGCGTGCTGACGCCGGGGTATACCCAATATCATCATCGCGTGCAGTACATGACCTATGACATTACCGGTCTGCTGACCGGTCAGAACCGGCTGGAAGTGATGGTCGGCCCCGGTTGGGCGGTCGGAAGACTGGCCTATGACGGCGGCCGGAGCGTTTACAGCGACCATGTGGCGCTGAACCTTCTTTGCAAGGGCACCGATGTTTCGGGCGCCACTTTCGGGTTTGTCAGCGATGAAAGTTTTGAGGTATATACCAGTCCCGTAATTTTCTCGGATATTTATGACGGGGAAAAGCAGGACTATGCCTGTGAAAAGACCTTTCTTGGCCATGCGGTGAAAGATAAAAACGGAATGGCCTTCCCGCTGGTGCGCCAGATCGGGCCGGACATCATCGAGCACGAGCGTCTTGCGCCGGTGGAGCTGATCCGCACGCCCAAGGGCGAGACGGTGCTGGATTTCGGCCAGAATCTAACGGGCTATGTGGCGCTGAATCTTGCCGGCAAAAAAGGCGACCGGGTGTCGCTCTCTTTTGCAGAAGTGCTGGATAAAGACGGCAACTTCTATCGGGACAATTACCGGAGCGCCAAAAGTGAAGTTTCCTATGTACTGGACGGTGAAAAACGGGAATATAAACCCTTCTTCTCTTTCCAGGGATTCCGCTATGTGCGGGTGGATGAATATCCGGGAGAGATCGATCTTTCGGCCTTCCGCGCGGTAGTGGTACATTCGCAGATGAAGCGTATCGGTTCTTTCTCCTGCGGAAATCCGAAAATCAATCAGCTATATCACAATACCATCTGGGGACAGAAGAGCAACTACCTGGATATTCCCACCGATTGCCCTCAGCGGGATGAGCGACTGGGCTGGACCGGCGACGCGCAGGTTTTTTGCCGCACCGCCGCGCTGAATTTTGATGTCCGCCGCTTTTTCGAAAAATGGCTTTCCGAACTGCGCCTGGATCAGCGGGAGGACGGCGCCATCTGGGGCACCTGCCCTGAAAATTTTGCAACCGAATACCATACCCGCGTGTCGGCCGCATGGGGCGATGCCGCGACCATCATTCCCAGTGAGCTTTATATGGCCTACGGCAATCCGTCCGTCCTTGAGGACAACTTTGAAATGATGCGCCGTTGGGTGGAGTATCTGCACGGAGCCGGCCCGGAGGAATATCTCTGGCTGGGTGGCTATCACTATGGCGACTGGCTGGCCATGGATGCCGGCGGAGACAGTTATGTCGGCGCCACTTCCAACGATCTCATCGCCAGCGCTTTCTTCGCGCGTTCCACCGAGCTGCTTGTCCGGGCCGGGGAAGCGCTGGGGCGCGATATGACCGGATATAAAGAACTTTACCGCAAGGTGCGCGCGGCCTTCCGTGATTATTTCATGGAGGATGGGATGCCCCGTGAAGAATTCCCCTTTACGGAGGTCTGCACCGACAAGCGCCAGTATGAAAAGAAAGTGGATGTGGTTCGCAAGGGCGTGACGCAGACGGGACTGGTGCTGATTCTTCATTTCGGCCTTTGCGAGGCGTCCGAACGCCCTGCACTGGAGAAAAAACTGGTGGAGCTGATCGAAAACGCCGGCGGCCTGATGGCAACCGGATTTGTCGGGACACCCTATATTCTTCATGTGCTGTCGGCGGCCGGCCGTGATGATGTGGCCTATCGGCTGTTGCTCGAAGAACGGAATCCTTCCTGGCTCTTCTCGGTCACGCACGGCGCCACCACCATGTGGGAACACTGGAACGGTATCAAGGAGGACGGCTCTTTCTGGAGCCGGAATATGAACTCCTTCAATCACTATGCCTACGGATCGGTCTGCGACTGGATTTACAGCCGTGTGGCCGGCATTTCCCCGGCGGAGCCCGGTTATCGTCGGATCCTGCTCTCGCCCGTGCCGAACCGGGCGCTCGGTTTCGTCAACTGTGCGTATGAAAGCGTGGCCGGACGGATTGAAAGCAACTGGTATTATAAAGGCAACGATGTGTATTTCGAGTTTACCGTGCCCGAAGGGGCCACGGCCGAAATCCGTTTGCCGGGTGGCTACCGCGAGACGGTCGGCGCGGGTTCCTATCATTATACAGTGAAGGATCTGTAAGCGGAATCTGACCGAAAACAAACCCGTCTGACAGCTGACAATCTGTTTTATTCGGGGGAGTTCTCTCCTGCGATCTATGGATAGAATCACTCTGCCCGGTTTTCCGGGCGGAGCGGTTCTGTCTCTTTTTTTAGGAGGAAATATGGAATTTTTGCCTGTCAGTGCGGCTGAAATGAAAGAACGCGGTTGGGATGCGCCGGATTTTGTCTATGTCACGGGGGATGCCTATGTGGACCACCCCTCTTTCGGTGTTTCAATTATCTCGCGGGTACTGGAAAACGCGGGATACCGGGTGGCGATCCTCGCACAGCCGGATTTTCGCTCGGCTGTGGATTTCAGGCGGTTCGGGCGGCCGCGCCTTGGTTTTTTGGTGACAGCCGGTAATATTGATTCCATGGTGGCACATTATACTGTGGCGCGCCGTCGCCGCACTTATGATTATTATTCTCCCGGCGGTGTGATGGGCAGAAGGCCTGACCGCGCCGTGATTGTCTATTGCAACCGTATCCGGGAGGCCTATGGCGATGTGCCGATCGTTTTGGGCGGTCTGGAGGCTTCTCTCCGGCGGTTTGCGCATTATGATTACTGGGATGACCGGGTACGCCGCTCGATTCTCGTGGATTCCAAGGCGGATCTGCTGACTTACGGGATGGGAGAAAATATTCTTCTGCGTGTGGCAGAACTGCTGGCGCGCGGCGTGCCGATCCGGAAGATCCGGGATGTACGCGGCACGGTTTTCCGTGCCGACCGGGGAGACGCGGTGCATTTCCCAGTGGCCGATTCCTTTGATTTTGATGTGCTGAAAAATGACAAGCGTGCCTATGCCAGAGCCTTCGGCGTGCAATACCGCAATCAGGATGCCGTCACCGGCAAGGCGATGATTGAATATTACGGTGATAAAATGCTGGTGGCCAACCCTCCCATGCCGCCGCTCACGCGGGAAGAACTGGATCGGGTGTACGCATTGCCTTATTGTCGCACCTATCACCCGATGTACGAAAAAGAGGGCGGCGTACCCGCAATCGAAGAGGTGCGTTTCTCAATCACGCACAACCGAGGGTGTTTCGGCGCTTGCAATTTTTGTGCACTTGCTTTTCATCAGGGGCGGAGCGTTTGTTCCCGGAGCATCGAAAGTGTGGTGAAAGAGGCCGAAAAAATCACCCGTTTGCCGGGATTCAAGGGTTATATACATGATGTCGGCGGGCCGACGGCCAATTTCCGTTATCCGGCCTGTGACAAACAGAAGACGGCCGGGGTCTGTGCCACGCGCAAGTGCCTGGCACCCAAGCCCTGCCCGAATCTCAAGGTGGATCACAGCGAATATCTGGAATTGCTGTGCCGGGTGGAGGCTGTTCCGGGTGTCAAAAAGGTCTTTATCCGTTCGGGCATCCGGTTTGATTATCTGATGTATGACAAGGACGGTGCTTTCTTTGAAAAACTGGTGCGCGATCATGTCAGCGGACAGTTAAAGGTGGCGCCCGAACACTGCTCGGACGCCGTGCTGGACGCGATGGGGAAACCGCATTTCGAAGTATACGAGGCCTTTCGCCGCCGGTTTTTTGAGTTGACAAAAAAGGTGGGAAAAGAGCAATATCTGGTGCCGTATCTCATGTCCAGCCACCCCGGAAGCCGTCTTTCGGATGCCGTTACGCTGGCTGAGTGTTTAAAACGCGACCATTATGCGCCCGAGCAGGTGCAGGATTTTTATCCGACGCCCGGCACAGCCTCTACGGTGATGTATTATACCGGCATCAATCCGCTTACGATGAAACCGGTCTATGTGGCCACCGATTACCGGGAAAAGCAGGAGCAGCGGGCACTGTTGCAGTTTACCCGTCCGCAAAATGCCGCGGCGGT